>Ga0187887_10003108_pt1 | contig 13009 bp, 7 predicted proteins | sample June2016WEW_7_10_FD_132977 | JGI IMG/M metagenome (GOLD analysis project Ga0187887, IMG submission 132977) | Peatland microbial communities from SPRUCE experiment site at the Marcell Experimental Forest, Minnesota, USA - June2016WEW_7_10 | ecosystem: Environmental > Terrestrial > Soil > Wetlands...
GACCTCGCGCATCTCCGTGACAGTGTCGGCGATGGCGACGAGCGATGGATGGGCATTGCGGCCGGTGAGGATGACGTGGACCATTTCCGGGCGCGTCTCGAGCGTCTCGACGACTTTGGCCGGGTCAAGCATGCCGTAGCTGATGGCGTAATTGATTTCGTCGAGGATGACCATGTCCCAATCGCCCGAAAGGATGGCCTGGCGCGCTTCTTCCCAGGCTTCTTCGACGAGGCGAATGTCTTCGGGGTCGGTTTCCGCGCCGCCGATTTTGACGAAGCCGCGTCCCATCTGGCGGAGGACAAAGTTGTCGCCGAAGGCCTTCGTCGAGTCGAGTTCGCCGTAGTGCCAGGAGCCTTTGAGGAACTGCAGCATAAGGACGCGCATGCCGTTGCCGACGGCGCGCAGAGCCGTGCCCATCGCGGCGGTCGTCTTGCCCTTGCCAGGGCCGGTGTTGATGAGGATCAGTCCTTTGCGAGCCTCGGTGGATTCCGTCATGTTTTACTCCAGCCGGTAGCCTGTAGCCAGTAGCCAGTAGCAAACCAGGACGACAGGCATTCTCTCTGCCGGCCAGCGACTGGCTACGAGCTACAGGCTACAAGCTACCGGCTGCCTCGATGATACGGGTGACCAGCGAGGATGGTGAGAGCGCGGTAGATCTGCTCGGCGAGAACGACGCGGGCGAGTTCGTGCGCCATGGTCATGGGACCGAGCGAGAAGAGCTGCGCGGCGCGTTTGCGGGAGTCATCGGACCAGCCGTCGGCTGGGCCGATGGCGAAGACGATGAGCTGGCGGCCTTCGTCGCGCTCGCGCCCGAGCCATCTGGCGAAGGTCTCCGATGTCATTTGCTTACCGCGCTCGTCGAGGAGGACGAACATGGTGGCGGTGCGAGCGCGCTCGTGTTCGATTGCCTCCCAGAAAGCCTCTTCGGAGCGGAAACGTGGCGCGTCGACGCCGGACTTGCCAGGAAGAAGCGGCCCGATGCGATCGAGGTACATGTGCGCCAGCTCGTCGAATCCCTCGCGCGGACGCGCTCCGATGGCGGCAATTCGGATCTTCACGCATTGAGTGTAAGGGAGGTGCGTTTCCGGCACGAGAATTGCGCAACGCGTGCGCCTGGACGGCCCAGTTCCCCTGTTATATTGATAAAGGCGATCCCGCTCGGAATGGCCTCCAACCTCAACGGCGCCATGGTGTAACTGGTTAACACGCCGCCCTCTCAAGGCGGAGAGTTCGGGTTCGATCCCCGATGGCGCTACCAAACTTCCTAGCCTGTAGCCCGTAGCCGGTAGGCAGTAGCTTTGGCCCCTCCCCGTTAAGTTTTGAGGAAGTGTGTGATTCTTAGCGAGTTGCATTTTCCGGTTGAGGGCCTGTGGCTCTAAGTAATTCAGAGGAGAGTAGATCCCTGAGGGCCTCAAACTCGCTTTAGGCGAAGAAGAGCTGATCGCATCGGCCCCCAACCCCCTGGGGGTCAAGTTTTGGGGAAGTGTTTGATTCTTAGGAAGTTGCATTTTCCGGTTGAGGGCCTGTGGCTCTAAGTAATTCAGCGGAAAGTAGATCCCTGAGGGCCTCAAACTCCTTAATCTCCTTGCTGTTTTTCGGGTCGAGGCGGTCGTGCCGGCTGCCGTGGCAGGTGAGGCTGGCCAGGTTTTCCTGCACTTTGCGCATCGCGGCTTGTTCGACTTCGCGCATGAGCTGGCGGCGACGGTCTTCGATGGCGGCGAAGAGGCGGCCTGCGCTGCGGTGGCAGATGGTGCGGTCGCCGAGGGCCTCGAGGAGTCCTTCGACGTGGTCTTGCAGGCCTTCCAGGTCCTGAGCGAGGATGCTGCGGTAGAAGGTGGAACGCCAGTAGGCGGCGGTTGCGGCGCGGGTGGGCTCGGCGTCGGGATCGCGGGCGGGCGCGACGGCGGCTGTGTTGCTCCGGCGGCGAGGGTGGCTGGGATCGTGGTGGCGGCAGTAGTCGGAGTTGCGGAGGGCGGGCGCGTCGCAGCGGCGGCCGCTGTCGAGGGCGAACGAGCAGAGGTTGGTCACGGGATGGCTCCAAAAGGAAAGGCCTCGCGGGTGGCGAGGCCTTTCTGGTTAGATTTCTGACTATAAGTAGTGTGGCTGGGTGGGCCGGGGAATGGCAAGGGGAAAGTGGAGGGGGGACGGTACGGAGGTAATGGGAGGCAGCCGAACCTGTGGCCGGCAGCCTGTAGACCTTGGCCGATCAATACATACGCAACAACACAGACAATGACACAACCCTTCGGTTAGAGAAGGTCGATTTTAGCGAGGCGAGCAACACATGCTTCGCTGCTATCCACAGCTCCACGGCGTTGGGTGCAACGGATGAGGACGGCTGGGAGCTTGTCGACTTGCTCACAGGGGAGGTAACTGACGCTGGTTCGTGTATCAGACAACGCGATTGCGGTGAAGGCCGGGATATGCGCTACATCGATCGATTGGAGGTTATTTTTAAGAGTGCGATTGATGGAACTAAGCCAGGGCGGGATGTTCGGCACGAGTGAAAAAGTCGAAGCGATTCGATTGCTGAAACATCCGCTCTCGGAAAGAGCACAGGGGCTTCCAGCGCCGGGCCAATCCGCATGCTAACCTTTCGTCTCTGGAGCCAACTTTATATGCCCACCACTCTCGAAGCCCGGCAATTCGCCCGCGACTGGGTCGCCGCCTGGAATTCCCACAATCTCGACCGCATCCTCTCCCACTACGCTTCGAACGTCGTCCTTTCTTCGCCCGCCGCAGCTAAACTCCTCAAGGAGCAATCCGGCACCGTCACTGGGATCGTCGGTCTGCGCAGCTACTTCCAGCTCGGTCTCGACGCCTTCCCCAATCTCCGCTTTGACCTCATCGACGTCCTCGTCGGGGTCTCCAGCGTCGTCCTGCTCTTCAACAACCAGCGTGGCACTCAAACCGCCGAGTTCATGGAACTCGATCCCAACGGCAGAGTCATCCGCGTCGTGGCCCACTACTCCGACTGACGAGTGAACGGTACTGCGCCAGCCCAGGTCGCTCATTCGTTATGCGTCCTGACCTTTGTTGAGGGTTTTGGACGTGTCGTCGGCAACTGGGAACTTTGCTGCGCCAATCAGGTTGCCCGACGGTTTCCATCGTTGAAAGTTCCGTATTGCCGGTAATCCGTTCCGAATGGGAAAGCTCGCGGCGACTTTCTGACGCAAGCCTTAGCGCGAGCATGCCCAGGCACAACTGAAAGGTCGCGTTGTCCCTCAAGTTCTAACCAGTTCTCTATCGGCGTCACTTCTACCGCAAAGTCAGGTGCAAAGGTCGCTGCACCGCCTTTGACGTTCCATCTCACCATTCCTGACAGGCGATGCGACCCTCATAGAGTTCTCAGCCTTTTTTTGGCCGCGAACCAATCAACGAGCGAGGCACTATGAGCCACTTGACCGGAAACGCCAGAAGAAATGGTGGACTTGATGGCCTGGATTGCGCGGGCAGTGGGGGACGACTCGCGGCAAGCGATAGTGGAGGCGATGGGCTGCAACGGTGGCGCTTCGATGCGCGTCTGGATTGCACAATCAGAAGTGGGCAAAATGACAGGGCAGCAAAGGCGTATAGTGGGCGCGGTGCGTGCGATTCTCGCCGCTTAGTGACCATGAAACATCATCACCCTTATGTGCTCGACGTTTGCGAAGAGACGAAGGATCAGGACACAGGTGAAAGGACGGCTGCACATACCTCAAGCACTGCGTCGATGAGCAATTTAGAACAGCATTGGAAGCTGGCGCGATGGGACAATTTAAGTTGAGCCTTAAGGTTCCTGCGATAGAAGTCGACTCCGGCGGTATCGATGATGTCGAAGAAAGTCACACATAGGGAAGGCCGTGTGGGCGAAGACAATCGCACCACTCAGCTACTCGAAGTGATCGCTGATGACTTGTACGTCTTCAGGAAGGATCAGCAAGAGCACGGGGATCTGGAGTCAGGCCGGCAAAGCACCTGGAGAGCGGCTGGCGAGAGAGATGCGATTAGGCGATCAATTGACGCTCGTAGACGTTCCCTCAAACTCCGATGTGTCGCTGCCTGATGGTAAAGTGATCCGTTTGGCGACAGGGGATCTTGTTTCCTCAGTTGATTCGGAAAAAAGTGCCTGCCTCCAACAAGCCCGTGCTGACGGGCGCAGGATCAAGCCCGGAGAAGCTTGCCCGCTTTCTTAGGAAGAAGCACACGATGAGCGCCGAAGGCCAGGGGAATATCACCGCCGCACAATGCAAGCGTTCGGCTGTACAGACGAAAGTCAAAGTGAGGCACTAATCATGTTAGTCTCAACGGAGAGACAGCAGGGGCAAGGCAAGTTACGCAACTGGATCTTCCCAGAGAGATATTTCGAGGTCGAGTACAGTCTCAGGCAGACCAGAGTCGTAGCGTCTGCCACTCTTCCTGTAGTGAGGCAACTCGGCAACATCGAATACATCCGCGTCCTGGATGGCACACATTTGCCGAATGGCAAATACAATTTGGAGTTTTCTGTCGGCCAGACAGCCGAAACCGTAGGGGTCCGCAAGCGCTTCGACAACTGGGAACTGCTCGCGCCGTGAGCCAACCCGAATTATTGCAGTCCAAACGCGCGCGCGTGAGCGTTGCTTTGCCTGTCTTAAGCGATGGTCGCTACCAATTTGCCAAATTACGCGCGGTTGTGTGCCGTGGTGTTCGTATTGTTGGCCATCCGGAAGTTTCGCTTCCCGAGAGGCAGTTCTGTCCGGATGCCGGTGATCCTCCCGGAACTACGCCTACGCCTCCCAATGCCTCACGACATGCCGACTGCCGGAGGACACTTACTGTGTATCCGCCGCCGAGCTGCAGAAGCCCATGGGATGGGGATAGCTCTGCGAACGACCCGAACACGCGCCTGTTCCTCGACAGGCAGGAGGAACCTGCGGGTTTGCAGCGGCTATCTAGGCACCCAATGAGGATGACTTGTGAAGAGCCCTCCCAGAAAGCCGAGTTGATACACGAGGAATGAGCCGAAACAGAGACTCACCACACCTGAGGCGATCCCAAGATGCTGGCTCAGTTTGGCGAAGCGATCGCCGGCGAATGTAAGGGGGACGGCGATTGCGGCCGTCATGCACATCATCCCGATCATGGTTCCAGCGCCGAAGATGAGCAGATACACCGTCGCCCAGACTGGGTTGTGAATAGTGGACAGGACAAGGAGCGCCACCGCCGCAGACCCGGCAAGTCCGTGAACGAGACCGATGACCAGCGGCCTCAGGCATTGATAGAGACCGAATCTGCCGACCGAATTGTCTATCCACGTTTCTATTCTCGTCATGTCTTTGGCCGGTCGCCCTGGGCGGGGCTCGTTGGCACGCACGGGAACCATTGGGGTCAGAGAATTTGTCAGCTTCTGCATAACTCCGGAAAGGTTCAGAGCTCCTAAGAGAACGAGCATGACAGCCACGGTAAACTCCATGGATAAGCCCAGCCGGGTTGGAATCTCAACCCCGAAGAGGATGATGAGGGAGCCGACGATAAAGATGGTGATGGTGTGGCCCAGGCCCCAGACGGAACCGATGAATGCGGCATTGCGAATGCTACGCTGTTTGCTGACAATAGTTGAGATCGCAACCACGTGATCGGCATCGGTAGAGTGCCGCATGCCGAGAATCAGACCAAGGATTGTCAAAAACAAGACGGGGCCAAGCCGCTCTTTGGAGAGCATGTGCGGTCCCAGTCGAACCGTGGCGAGGGCCTGAACGGCGAGGGTCAAACCGAGAACTGTGATGAATCCTGAAGAAGCAATTGGGAGCCAGCGCCTGGTAAGAGGACCGTCGATCTGGAGGCGGGTCATGAAACGACGTGCGTAGACCATTAACATGCCAAAACTGATCAGAACGGAGGCGAGTCCGACGCTGAAGGCCACAATCAAAAAGAACCCCAGGCCGATTCTATGGAGGGCGAACGCGCTCAAAAGTACGATAAGTGCGGCCGGACAAGGAATAATTCCGCCGGTGATGCCCAGGGTAAAGAGCTGGGGCAAGCTGACGGATCGTTTGGGAATTAAGTCGTTTTCGACCGGATTGCATCCCGTCGCTCCGGGCGCCGGCCGCTTCCAGAACATCCAGTGAGTGTGAGATGCGCCAGGTGCGTGAGAGTGATCCGCAGCCGTACCGGTGAGGCGACGCATGAACATATAGCTGCCGAGCCCCGCAATGGTGATTCCGGAGAGGGCCCCGAGCCAGGGATAGAGTTGTTCCGGGATAATATAGCGTGACGCGTACAAAGTGATAGCTCCAAGAGCAAACACGCCGACCGTATGCGACGCGGTCACGATCATCCCCAGAAGCACTGCGTGACGCGCTGTTCCTTTCGAGCCCACCAGGTAGGCGGCGACAATGGTCTTACCGTGGCCGGGCTCCAGCGCGTGCAGCCCTCCCAGACCGATAGCAATGAGGGCCGCGGTGAACAGGAACCACGCGCTAAGATGCTGGGCCTGAATCAACTCGGTGAATCTGCTGCGCGGCGTCTGCTGCCGATTGGCCCGGAGATTCATGGTGGCCGACACCGGCGATGTAGCTGTAGACGATCCAGGCGCCGTTGCGGCGTGCGGAATCGCAGGCTGCTCTGGCGCCCTTCGGCGGTTGACTTTGGCACGATGCAGCGAAGGTATCGCCACGACCGTCGGAGCCGCGACTGACCGTAGTGACCGAGTTGGCTGCGGAATTGCGTCTGTTGCCGGCAAGGGCGGGAGCGCGGCCACCAGCGAGGCTTCCAGATCCTGCGGCGGACTGGTGAGCAAATCTGTCGGATAGTTGCTCAACTCGTCGCTGCGGTCCGTTGTGGGTGCCGAACTGCGCAGTAATTGGCTACCGGATGCCGGAACTACAATTTCCTTCCATCCGTTGTGCCCTGGGTAATTGCCGTCTGCGTAATGAATTTCGATGCGCTGCCGGTCTATCGTCGACGGGTAAGCCGCTTCATAAATGAAGCCCATCTTCATTGTGGGCAGACCTCCGGCGCCGGGCGGAAAAATGACTTCGCTCGAGATCATGCGAAGAGGAACTGGTGTGCCGCTTACGTCGAGAATGAGACCATTCAGCAATTCCTTGCCCCGGAGAGTCACATAGTTAATCACCGCCGTCGACTTAGGATCGATCGCGGTGGGCGAGATATTCGCCCGCTGCAGTTCCTGATAGGTGGGGATCTCCGCCAGGTCGATCAGATACCGAACGCGAATCCGGTCGTCCTCCACAGTGATTCTGGAGTAGTGGTTCACGCTGAAATTACCCATGGGATGAGCCAAAGCCATCCGACAGAGGCTCAGCAGCAGAAGCAGCGGGAAATATCTCTTAGCGAGCATGGCTGGTCCGTCCCTCCCTCGATTCGGCTCGCGCTTCCAGCGTGGCAAGCCGCTCTTTCGCGGTGTTTGAATAGACCAGATGGAAATGCGGATTAATCTGGAGCGCTTTCTGCAGTTCGCTCCGAGCTTGCTCCGTGTGGCCGATTGTCTCGTCGATCATTCCCGCGTGAAAGAGAAGCAGCGAGTCTTGCGTCCCGAACCGCATGGCCTTCTCGCTTGCCTCTGCGGCCTCGGCGAGCTTCCCATTCTTGTAGAGAGCCCAAGCCAGCGCGTCCCAGGTGTATACATCGCGCCGGACTTCAAGCTCTTTCCTGGCGAGGTCGACTGCCTCAGTGAGCTTTATATCGTGATCGGCAAAAAAGACCGCCAGATCGCGATTGTGGAGGACCTGATTGATGTGCCCCAGCAATCCGATGTATTCAACCAGCGCATACTGCTTATGCGCCTCCTCGGGATGCCCCATCTTCGTATAGAGATCCCCGAGCTCCGCAACAAAGATCGGCATGGGCACGACCGCAATGGCTCGTTGATAGAGCACGACGGCGTCCGCGTATCTGCCGTTGTTCGCTCTGAGCTTAGCCAGCGCCGCCAATGCGCGATAGTCTCCCGAATGGGTATTAAGCGCGGCGAGGTAAGCCGCGTCGGCAGCAGCGATATCGCCGGCCTGAGTTTCGTATTCGCCCAGTTCGTAGTACAGCCATGCCATATTCTCGCTCGGGAGTTGAGCTTCAACTCCCTCCGTGACTGCTGTCTTCATCAGGGCGATCGCCCCTGCTGTATCGCCAGCGATAAACCTGAGATAGGAAATCCGGCTGTCGCGCGCATAGGCGGCACGCGGGGCCAGTACCATATCGCGAGGCGTCAGTCTCCCATAGGCAGCCGCTGCTTTGTCATACTCGCCCATATCGGCGTAGGCGTCGCCGACGATGGCGAAGGGCGAGAGGTCGCCTGTTCCGAGCGACAGCGCTTTCTGGGCGTAACGAAGCGCGTCGGCGAAGCGATGCTCACCCATGCACACCGCGGCGAGGGTCTCGAGGGCTTCATCCGTCGAAAAATCCGTGGAATCAAGATCGAGCGACTTAGCAAGGGACTCCTCAGCGAGTTGATAGTCTCCTACGTCGCCTGTCTCTCTCGCATGCTGGAAGTAAGCGGCGCCCAATCCCGCATACGCGCTCGCGTCCTGCGAATTGCGCGCGACAGTCGCTTGTGCGGTTTGGATCAGGCGGGCAGTTCCAGTGGGTTGAGGTGTTAGTAATGCTTCCGGTACAGGTCGAAAGGCGGGCGCCACGTTGGCCAGTGCGGCGCCGGCGGATGGAGTCATGCGATCCGGCGAGTGCGAAGCGATCAATATCTCTCCCATCGCATCCCGCGACAGATCGGGCACGGGAGCCGACTGAGTGGCCACTTTCACGCTGTGATCCGGCCCCACCACCAGGTTGGCAGATTGAATGGCATCCGCGGCAACCTCCGATGCAGGATTGGATTGAAGCGAGAGCTTGAAATACCTGGCGGCGTCCGTGTTGTGGTTCAGCCCTTGCGCGATGTGACCGGCGTGATCGAAGATCTGCGCGCTTTGGATTCCGACCGCGATTGCCTTCTGCACCGCCGCGTCCGCGTCCTGGAATCTGGCATTGGCATAGAGCGCCCAGGCATATGCGTCCAGCGTCCACACATCCTGCCGCAATACAATCTCCTGCTGCGCAAGCTGCAACGCTTTGGGGGCGTTGGCGGGGCTTCCGGCATACATCAGGATCAGATCGAGTTTCGACGCATCGGTTGCGCCTCCCGGTTCGGTGGCGAGTTTCTCGAACTCCGCATAGCTGGCACGCGCTTCGTTCAATTTTCCTGCAGCTATTTGCGCTTTTGCCAACTGATAGAGAATGTGCGGATCGTGATCGATCGATGCGGCCTGCACTAATAGTTGCACCGCATCGCCTGCTCGATTCTGGGCAATGCAAACGCGCGCCAGATTCTCCGTGGTGTAGGGATAGTGTGGAAACAGTTGCTCAGCCTGCGCCAGGGTCTGCGCTGCCGAATCGATCTGCCCGGATTCGATCTGAATCGATGCGATCTGGTCGGCGATCCAGGCCTGGTCTTCGATTTCACTGGGCGATGTCTGCGAATACGCGCGGTTCAGAAAATCGATTGCTCCATGCATATCGCCGAACAATGTCCGCAATCTGGCGCCGACGAGAAGCGCCGGCGTATTGTTGGGCCGCAGATTCATCATCCACTGCGCGTTCGTCTCTGCTTCCGCGTAATTGCCGAGGGCGATGTCCACCTCGGCGAGATATCCATACGTCATCACGTCGTCGGGCGTGTGACGATGGAGGAGAGCAGCCGCCTCCCTTGCCTGAACAAACTCGTGACGGCTCAACATGAGGGCGACCTGAGTTTTTTGCAGGCGGAAGTCCGTCGCATCCAGTTTCAGGCCCTCAGCAAGTGCAGCATCCGCATCGTTCAGGTACCTGGGATCTGCGGTCTCTCGGGCGCGCCGCAGACTGGCGATCGCCAGTTCGTTATAGGCCTGGACCTTTTTGGGATCCGCGGCGATCTGCTGCCTTGCCTCTGCAATGCGTTGCTGCGCGGGTGTCGGCTCCTGAGCGGCCGCTTCCTGCGCCAGCACCGGTCCGCAGAGAGCCACAACGAGGGCGAATAGCGATAAGTGCCGGAATTTCATAAGTGACCTTTGTCTTCAGAGTCAGAGAAAGTTGGTTCTCTGCGCGGAGATAAGTTCCGCGCAGAGAACCGGGTTGTGGTCTGCCAGCCCGGGGGGGTTAATCAGGGCAAGCCGAGGAGCCTCCCTGGTTTGCCGGCGGCGCATCCGAGTTCTGAGCGCTGCTGGAAGTCGGCTGATCGCCACAGCCCGTGGGATCGCCGGGGCTGATATGACGGCTGTCGCGTCCACTGTATGCGTAGTGAATATAGGGGAACGTCTCCTGGGTAGGAACATCCGGTGCGTTGACGCCATCGCCGAGCAGGTTGTTCGGCGCGACATTGAAGCCTTTGACCAAAACGCCGCCAATGGCCACGCGTTCCACAATATCCACCACATCGTCGGTGACACGGCGGCCGTTGGGGTATCCGGCTGGATCGCCGGCAATGAGGCCCAGGCGCTTGCGCTCGGCCTGCGGCGTAGGCGCCACGCCGGTGTTCAGCCGCAGCAGGTCAGAGATCGGACCGGCTGGCGTACCTGCCGGGGCAATCGGCGGCGCGTAGGTGACGAGCGGCAACAGATCGGTGCGCGGCGGAGTGGGAATGTTAAATCCATACACCGCGTTAAATACTCTTGCGATGAGCGGATCGAGGTCGAACGCGGCAAACTGGCTGTCGTTGATCGGCTGCGACATGCTCCAGTAGTCCTTGCTGCCCGTGCCAATGACCAGTTCGTTGATCAGGGGATTGCCCAGACGCTGTACCTGGGCCAGAACGTCACGGTTTTGGAAAGGCGACCAGGATTGGCGAATGGTGATCTGCGGCCTGGAGGTCGTCGCCCAGCTGCCGATCATTGCCTTCGGATCCGCAGCGGCGTGGATCCTTCCATCGCTGGTCAGGAGTTTGATTGGCACTTCGATCGCGATGGTGTTGACGTTGAACCCGGAAACCGAATCCGGGGCTGAATTGAGCTGATCGTTGGCGTCCTGTTCCGGTGTGAGTGCTTCAACTCCACTGCCAGCGCGATAGTTGAGGCTATCGAAGGTCGCGCCCAGGTCGATGAAGAAGGGATCCGCAACCGTGCCGGCGAACACGCGGATGTCGTCAGCACCGTCAGCGCCCTGCAGGCTATAGATGCCCTGCGCGGCCAGGGAATCGTAGTCCGGCATGGTGCGCGGACCCACATTGCTGGGAACGGCGATCAGCGGGCTGCCCGTCGTATTTATCAGCGCCGTAGTCCTGCCCCCTTTGATCATGTTTACGGTGAATGTCTGCTGCAGGCTCAGGCCTGCAGCCCCAGGTCCGGTGAGCGTGGTGATGGCTGGAGGCACGATGGGTGTGCCAGGTTTGATCGGCGCGGGCGAATTAGCCGGTGCATCGACGCCGGAACCAGCTCCTGCAAATCCGACCGGCAGACCCCGATCGAGGATGTTGGTTTGAAATCGGAACTGGAAGACAACGGCTGGCAGAGCGCTTTGATTGTTGTCAATCTGGATCTGATAGACGATCGATGGATCGAATGGAAAGTAATTCGGTCCATTGCTCGGCTGCAAAAACGGATCGACGTTCATGATGAAAGTAACGCGATCCGGGTGATCGTAGCTGACAAAGGCGTAGAAGTCGGTGATGTCAGCCGTGTGATCCAGAGCGGTGATGGGCGCCTCCCGGTGGCTCGACGCAAGTGCGCCAGGCGGGACGGCAATCAGCAGACTCAACAGGAGTCCGACTACAGGCTTAAGCTTCGACATACGGTCCTCCAGATTCAATTTGGTTCAGGGGCCGGAACGGAGAACCTGAAGCAGTCGGGGGAGATGGGTGGGAAGCTCAGAACTCGCCGCTCGTTGCAATGAGTACGCGGGAATCTCGGCGTCGGATTGCCCTGGCGGCCAAAGAATAAAAAAATAGTGCCGGCAATCCGAATGCTCAGGATGGCGCGTACTGTCACTGCAATCGAAAATGTGGGGTCTCGTCAGGCTTCGATCACCGAGGTGCAGATGTCTGGTCCGAGATCGATATCCCCATTCACGGGCGCCAGAGTGACACGGTTGAGTTTGGCCGTGCTGTTTTTTGTTGTTGCCGCCTGGCCGCTGCGGGCCGCCACCGGAGGCAGCATCTCGGGCGCCGTCCGCGATCCCACGGGAGCCGTCATTCCGGAGGCGACACTCGAGCTCATCAACAACGGCCAGCGGAGCGTCTATCGAGCCTCCTCGGATAAACAGGGCCTCTACTCCTTCCCCAACCTTCCTGTCGGGGAGTACGACCTCACCATCTCGGCCCCTGGATTTGCGACCCAGCGAAAATTGAATCTGACCGTGGACACGGATGCAGCCCTCCAGGAGGACCTCACCCTTTCCATCGCCGCGCACTCCGACACAATCACCGTCACCACCAGCTCCGGCCTCCAGGTGGATACCATCGCGACGCACCTGGGCGAGGTGATATCGGGCACGGAAATGACCGCCCTACCCCTGAACGGCAGGAGCTACACCGACCTGCTCGCCATCCAGCCGGGCGTGGCGCCCATCTCCACGCTGTTGCCAAGCTCGGTCATCATGGCAGGCGTCACCGGCAGTCTGGACCCCTCCGGCGACCTCAATCCGGGCAATCTCTCGATCAACGGTCAGCGTGAATCGTCCAACGGCTTTGAGGTCAACGGAATCGATGTGCAGGAGCACATGAACGGCGGGACTTCTATTATTCCCGAGCTCGACTCGATCGAAGAGTTTCGCGTCCTGACCAACAACTTCGATCCCGAATACGGCAACTACAACGGCGGCATGGTCACCGTCGTGACCAAACCCGGAACCAACGAGCTGCACGGCGGCGCCTTCGAATTCTTGCGCAACACGGCGCTCGATGCGCGCGGCTATTTCGATCCGACGCGCTCCGCCTTCAGGCAAAATCAATTCGCAGGCACGCTCGGCGGCCCGGTCCGGCGCGACAAGGTCTTCTTCTTCGGCGACTATCAGGGGACGCGCACGAATCAGGGTGTTTCCACGGGTTACATCTCGGTGCCAACTCTTGCGGAGCGCA
>Ga0187887_10003114_pt1 | contig 12998 bp, 8 predicted proteins | sample June2016WEW_7_10_FD_132977 | JGI IMG/M metagenome (GOLD analysis project Ga0187887, IMG submission 132977) | Peatland microbial communities from SPRUCE experiment site at the Marcell Experimental Forest, Minnesota, USA - June2016WEW_7_10 | ecosystem: Environmental > Terrestrial > Soil > Wetlands...
ACCAGCGCAATCGATCGGTGCGCGTCCACGTGATCGGCGCCGTCCTGCGCGTCGTCTTCCAGAACGAAGAACGCCGTCGAATCCCAGTAAGCACTGTGCGACACCGCGTCCACGGCGCGACCCACAGCCAGATCGTTGTCCGCCACCGAAGCCTTCGGCGTCGGCGATCCGGGACGCGTGCCTGCCGTGTGGTCGTTCGGCAGCCGCAGCATCACAAACGCAGGCATCGTGTCGTGTCCTGCCTTCAAATCGGCAACCCACTTGTTGAAGTGGGTAAGAAACTCGTTCACTCGCAGCTGGTCCGGAAAGCTCAGCTCGAAATCCGGATACGCCGGATCGAAATGCCCTTCCAGTTCCGGCTTCGTTGCGATGTCTTTGTAGATCAGCGGAATCGCCCATGGATAAGGACTCGTTCCACCGCCATAATTCGCCGGAATCGCATCCCCCTTATGAATGAACGGATGCTCGCAGTAGTGCTTGCCTTCCGGAGTTCCGCTTTGTTCCGGCAGCTTTGCCGGCTGCGCAGCCAGCGAGTCGTCGCAGAACTCCGTCGAAATGTACTCGCCAAAGTGGTAGAGCGATTTGTGACTGCGCGCCAGATCCGTCCACAAATAGCCGCTCCCAGGCTCGTCGATGTCCGGGATATTTTCGACCACAGGGAATCCGCCTTCTACGACGCCCTCGAAATCGTACGGTCGCTCATGCCCGCGATAGCCGATCTGCCACGTGCGCTCGTTGTAGTCGCTGTCAATGCCGGCTGTCGACCACACGTGCCCATCGCCGGAAACCTCGCCCGAATCGTAGAAGTTGTCGAGTACCCCAAACTGCCGTGCCAGAGCATGCACATTTGGCGTGATCGCTTCGCCATACATCGTCAGCGACCGATCGCCGTCGCCAACGCCCAGATCGCCGAGCAGCTGATCGTAGGTGCGGTTCTCTCTGATGATGTAGATCACGTGCTTAATCTTGTCGCCGCCGCCTTTGAACTCGATCCGCTTCTGCGCCGCATCCATCAGGTTGCCTGCAAGCACCTGCCGCGTCAGTTCGGGCAATTGCCTCTTCGCCTGGTCCAGCTCAATCGTCGCCAGCGATCCATGCAGCATCGTCGCGATGTAGGTGCGCGGCATGTCCAGCCGCCTGATCGGATGAGGCGGCGGATTCGGCGCCTTCGCTTGCGGCGCGGCGTTCGGACCCGTTCCTTTGCCTTTTCCGGTCGCCACGTAGAGATGATTCCCATCCACAGCCAGCGCTGTCGGATACCACTCCGTCGGAATGAAACCGATGGGAATCACGCGCGCACTGGCTTTCGTGGTGGCGCGCACGTCGAACACCGCAACAGCGTTCGAGCCCGAATTAGCCGCATACAGCGTCTCTCCGTCGTCCGAAACCGCCACAGCATCCGGCATCGATCCGAAAAACGCCTGTCCAGGAAGCCGCGTGTCATAAAACGCCGCCACGCGCATCGTCGCGCCGGAGACGTGCACCGCTGCCACCGCATCTCGATTCGCCAACGCCACATAGAGCGTATTTTCATCGGGGCTCAACGCCATCGCGATCGGGTGCGAGCTGGGCGACGTGGGCCGCAACGGCGCCAGCAGCGGCAATTGCTGCCCAACCTTTCCGCTTCGCAAATCGATCTCCGCAACCGCCGACCCATTCCACAGCGCAACCCAGGCGCGGCGTCCGTCGCGGCCCGCTGTCACCGCAATCGGATACGTTGTCGGAATCGTCGGCCCTGTCGAAAAATCGAAGCGCTTCTCCACCTTTCCACTCGCCATGTCGAGCAGCAGAACATCGTCGGAATACTCATCCGCGACCAGCAACTTCTCGGCTCCATCCACGCCTTTCACCACTGCGATTCCTGCCGGTGCGGGAATCGCCTTATCCTCCGTCAACTTCATGTCTCCATGACGCTGTGCTTTTCCAGCTGGCAACTCGCGCAGCGGAACCGGAATCGTTCCTTCCGGCGTCAGCGTGTCCGGGCTTGTTCCGCCAGGCGTGAATTTGTAAACCGCGATCGCGTTGCCCGTCTGGTCTTCCTTGCCGCCTTCCGGCGCGCTGATCGAATCGAAGCTGACGTACAGATGCGAACCATCCGCCGCGAACGCGATTCCGGAATAGTAGGTCTGCGGCGCCAGGATTTCGGTCCGCGGTTCGGGATAATCGGTCAGCTTGCCCGTGCCGATGTCGAGAATCGCGATCGACTGCTCGTAATTCGACTCCACCGTCCCAAACCCGGCATTCACCAGCGCCAGATAGTGATGGTCAGGTGACCACGCCGCAGCCATCGGCAGGCTGTTCAGCACCTGCGGCGAACCTGGCACAGGGCCGATGATTTCCTTGCTGGAGGGCAGGTGCACGGTCTGTGCACTGCAGTAACCTACCGCAAGGCACAGAAGCGAAGCCCAGGCGACACGCACATTCTGAGGACTCATTGCTTTCTATCGTCTCCATCATGGGTTAACGCGGAGTGAAAGGGATAAAGAATGGGATTGCGCGGTCGTTCGCTCTGCGCACTCGCGATCCGCGCAGATCTGCACCGGCTCACACAGCAACTGCCTTACAAAAGTGTTACACCAACTCTGCGCTTCCGGCTGCTACGGTTGAGGAAAGCGGCGGAATTCGAAAGCCTCGCCAATCCATTTTCCCGGAAACGACCCTTCTCATGCCCACCGAAATCCTCGTCGAAGACCAGGCGGAAGTCCAGCATTCTTCCCTCGCCGCTGCGCACCCCGTTGCAGGCCCAGCCGTCAAGTCCCTTCCGCGCGAAAACCCGTCAGGGATGCCGAAGCTCGGCTACAAGGCCCAGGCCCAGAAGGGACCCAACTGGTTCACGACCAGTTTCATGATCCTTTTCCACGTCTGCGCCATCGCCGCGCTTTTCATGTTTACCTGGAAGGCCCTCATCTGCGCGGTGGTCCTCTGGGTTTTCGCCACCAATGTCGGCATCGGCATGTGCTATCACCGCCTGCTCACCCACCGCGGCTATCGCGTTCCCAAATGGCTGGAATACGTGATGGCGGTTGGCGGAACGATGGCCCTCGAAGGCGGCCCGATTTTCTGGGTCTCTCTGCATCGCGTCCATCACCAGCTCTCCGATCATGACGGCGACCCGCACACACCGCACGAAGGCGGATGGTGGGCCCACGTCGGCTGGATTATCATTGGCGATTCGCTCAATTCCGAAACAGACACGCTGGCGCGCTACGTTCCTGACCTTACCCGCGACCGCTTCTACCGCTGGCTGAGTAAGTATCACTGGGTTCCACTGGCCATCGCCGCAGTTGCGCTCTACTTCATCGGCGGCTGGCCCTGCGTCATGTGGGGCATCTTCCTGCGCACCACCTTGGGTCTCCACGCCACCTGGCTCGTCAACTCCGCAACCCATATGTGGGGATCGCGGCGCTTCCAGACGCGCGACGACTCGCGCAACAATTGGTGGGTCGCCCTTATCACCGGCGGCGAAGGCTGGCACAACAACCATCACGCGCACCCAGTCTCCGCACGTCACGGCCTCAAGTGGTACGAGCTCGACGTCAACTACCTTGGCATCTGGCTCCTAAAAAAGATCGGCCTCGCCCGCGAAATCAAAACCGCGCAATACGATCCCCACAACCCACGCCCAGCCGGAGTAGCTTAGCTCCCGGCACAACTGCGAGAATAGAGGCGCCCGCGCGGTTGTTCCGTGGCGGGCGCTTTGTATTGCATCCCATGCGCCTCAGCGGACGAAGACGGAATATGGTGCTGTTCACACTGCTCGGCGTGTGCCTCGTCGGTGTGGCCGTCGCCCTCAACGTCAGCTGGATTCTCCTCAACTGGCGTCGCATCGTCCCTATGGCTCTGGGGATTCCGTTCTTCGCGCTCCTCATCGTCGGCGTCGCCCTCAACACTATCTTTCTCGTTCGTGAAGTCCGCCGCAACGAACGCCACGACGCCTTTCTCAGCGCAGTCACTCATGAACTGAAGACGCCCATCGCCTCCATCCATCTTTATCTCGAAACCCTGCAGCGCCGGCAGCTCGACGACGCCCAGCGCAGCGAGTTCTACACCCGTATGCTCGCTGACAGCGACCGGCTGCTGGCCACCGTCGAGCAGGTGTTGAAGGCTGGCGAAGTCGGCCAGCGGTCGCGTTCTCACGTCCGCGTCTCCGTCGACATGCGTGCCCTCGTCGAGGAATGCGTTCACACCACTCTCGCCCGTCACCACCTTGAAGATCAGGTCATCGCCCTCCGCATGGAAGAAACCTCGCTCCCCATGATGGTGCGCGGCGATCCCGACGAGTTGCAGACGGCCCTGCTCAATGTTCTCGCCAATGCCGTCAAGTATTCGCCCGACGGCGCTGATGTCAGCGTGGCGCTCAGCGTCGAGCAGGACGCCTGGGTTCGCGTCAGCGTCACCGACCACGGCATCGGCATTCCCGCCGCGCATCTCAAGCGCATCTTCCGCCGCTTCTATCGCGTTCCCAGCCGCAACGTACTCCGCACCAAGGGCACCGGCCTCGGCCTCTATCTGGTTCGCACTATCGCGCGCCAGCATGGCGGCGACGCGACCGCCCAAAGTGCCGGCGAAGGCCGCGGCTCGACCGTGAGCCTGCAGCTTCCACGCATTTTGGCCCCAGTCCTGGAGCACGACTGAAACATGGCGCGCATTTTGATCGTCGAAGATGAGAGCAACCTCGCACAGGGGCTGCTCTTCAATCTCAAAGCCGAGGGCCATGAGGTCAGCGTCGAAGCCGATGGTGAGGCTGCTCTCGAGACCCTTCGGCGCGATCCTTTCGACGCGGTGGTTCTCGACGTGATGCTTCCCGGCAAAGACGGCTTTGAAGTCGCATCGACTCTCCGCGCTGACGGCAACTACGTTCCTGTGCTCATGCTTACGGCGCGTTCCCGCTCCGAAGATGTCCTCAGAGGCTTCGCCGCCGGCGCCGACGATTACCTTCCAAAGCCATTCGAGCTTTCCGTCCTGCTGGCCCGTCTCAACGCGCTCCTGCGCCGCATGAAATGGCCTCACGGCGCCGAAAAGAGCGATGCCGCGCCCGATGAGACCCCGGAATTCTCTTTTGCCGGACTGCGCATCGACTTCGATGCCCTCGAGCTGCACGCTCCTGGTCGCACCGTTCGTCTAACCCTGATGGAGGCCGACCTGCTGCGCTACCTCACCAGCAATCGAGATCGCATCGTCTCCCGCAAGGAGCTGCTGGAGCAGGTGTGGCACGTCCGCGAGGACACCGACACGCGTGCCATTGACAATTTCATCGTTCGGTTGCGCCGCTACATCGAGGACGACCCTGCATCGCCAAAGTACCTCCAGACCGTGCGCGGCGTCGGTTACCGTTTCATGCCCAACCCCGATTAGCTTGAGTCCACCCATGAGTCCGCGTCGCCATTGCCGCATCTACCAGCTACGGAGGAAATCATGCGCGAACTGACGCTCCGCATTGGGAACATGCACTATGGAGCCTGTGTGCGCCGCGTCACCCAGGCCCTCGAAAAGGATGGTGGCGTGCAGGCGGGCGAAGTTCGCATCGCCGCGGCCCGAGTGCAGGCGCCCGACGATGTCTGCGAAAGCGCGTTGGCAAGTGCCGTGGAAGAGGCCGGTTATCCCGCCGTCGTGGAGCAGTGATGCCCGCGACCGGCGTAGAAAAAACCGGCAACGCGACAGTCCCGGCGGCAGCGTCGGCAGTCGCCGTTACTCTGCCCGTCTTCGGCATGACCTGTGCGGCCTGCCAAAGCCATGTTGAGCGCGCGCTCCGTTCCACCGCAGGCGTCCGCGAAGCTTCCGTCAACCTGCTCACCAATTCAGCCCGCGTCAGCTTCGATCCCGCTGTCGCCAAACCCGAAGATCTCATCGCCTCAGTACGCGAAGCCGGCTACGACGCTGCGCTCCCCGACAACTCATCTGCCGCTGTCGATGAGATCGCCGCGGACGAAGGCCCCCTCCGCGCCAAAGCCCTGTTTACTCTCTCCGGCGGCATTCTCGTCTTGCTGCTCATGAACGCGCAGCACTGGCTCGCCCCCATTGCTCCCGTCCTGTTTGCGGTTTCTCCGCGCACCCTGCAGTACGTCATGCTCGCCATCACCGTCGCCGGCATGGTCTGGGGCGGCGGCATCGTCTATCGCCAGGCCTGGACCGCTGCCATCCACGGCGCCACCAACATGAACACGCTCGTCGCTCTGGGTACCGGCGCCGCGCTCGCGTATTCGCTCGCAGCTACGACCATGCCCGGCGTCTTCCGGCGCCACGGCCTCCACGCCGATGTCTACTACGACGCGGTCCTTTTGATCCTCGGCTTCCTGCTGCTCGGCCGATGGCTCGATGCGCGCGCGAAGCGCCGCACGCTCGATGCCCTGCACGAATTCATGAAGCTCCAGCCGCAGTCGGCGCGCCTTCTGCGCGAAGGCCGCGAAATCGAGGTCCCCCTCGCCCAGGTCGGCGCCGGAGACATCGTGGTTCTCCGCCCCGGCGAGCGTGTCCCCGTCGACGGCAACGTCCTCACCGGGACTACCTCCATTGACGAATCGCTGATCACTGGCGAATCCCTCCCCGTCACCCGAAAACCCGGCGACCGCCTCATCGGCGGATCGCTCAATTTCGACGGCGCGCTCGAATACCGCGCCACCTCCATCGGTTCCGACAGCGTTCTCGGCCAGATGATGCGTCTCGTCGAAGAGGCGCAATCCTCGCGCGCTCCCATGCAGCAGCTCGCCGATCGTGTCAGCGCCGTCTTCGTTCCCGTCGTCCTCGTCTTCGCGCTCGCAACTTTCCTCATCTGGATCCTCGCCGGAGGCGGATCCGGCCGCGCCTTCGCCGTCTCTGTTGCCGTGCTCGTCATTGCCTGTCCCTGCGCCATGGGACTCGCGGTTCCAGCCGCGCTCACCGTCGCCATCGGACGCGGCGCCCAGCTCGGCGTTCTCTTCAAAGGCGGCGAAAGCCTCGAGCGCCTCGCGCGCATCGACACCCTCGTCCTCGACAAAACCGGCACGCTCACCGAAGGCAGACCTGAAGTAGCCACCATCCGCCCCGTCGCAGGCGCAACCGAGAATGAAATTCTGGCCCTCGCCGCCGCCCTCGAGCGTCGCTCCGAGCACCCACTCGCCCGTGCAATCCTCGGTGCCGCGGAAAAGCGCAACCTCACCGCGACCGCTGCGGAGCAAATCCACGCCGTCCCCGGCCGAGGCATTCAGGGCCTCGTGAACGGCGCCCGCGCCGCCGCCGGCAACGCTGCCCTCATGCAGGAACTCGGCGTCGCCATCCCTGACAACACCGCCACCGAACCCGGAACCACCGCGATGTACATCGCCCAGGACGGCCGGTTCCTGGGTGTGATCGAAGCCCGCGACACTCTCCGCGCATCCGCCGCCGCCACCATCGCCGCACTCCGCCGCCTCGGTATCCGCAGCGCCATGCTCACCGGAGACACCGCATCGACCGCCGATGCCATCGCCCGTGCCGCCGGCATCGACCAGGTCTGGGCTGGCCTCCTGCCCGATCAGAAACTCGAGAAGATTCGCGAACTCCAGCAGCAGGGCCATCGCGTCGCCATGGCAGGCGACGGGATCAACGACGCCGCGGCTATTTCCCAGGCGGACGCCGGCCTCGCCATGGGCACCGGCGCCGACCTCGCTCGCGAAGCTGGCGACGCTATTCTGCTCCACGGTGAACCCCGGCAGATTCTCGATGCCCTGCTGCTGGCTCGCCAGGCACTGCGCGTCATGCGCCAGAATCTCGGCTGGGCCTTCGGTTACAACCTGCTCGGCATCCCCATCGCCGCCGGTGTTTTGTATCCGGCATTCGGCATTCTGCTCAGCCCCGCCATCGCCAGCGCAGCCATGGCCCTTAGTTCGGTCAGCGTCCTTGCCAACAGTCTCCGCCTGCGCCGCTTTACTCCACGGTAAACTGAAAGCGGAACCTCGACCGTGCGCATCCTCAACCGATACATCCTGATGGAAGTCCTGTCGCACGCGGCGATCGGGGGCGCGATCTTCACCTTCGTCCTCTTCATCCGTTACCTTCCGCACCTGCTGGAGATGATCGTCCGCAACAGTGCTTCGCTCGGTTCGATCGTCGAAATTGTTTTCTTCACGCTCCCTGACATGTTCACGGTCACCATTCCCATGGCCGTGCTCGTCGGCATTCTCCTCGGCCTCAGTCGCCTCGCCGCCGACAGCGAGATCACCGCCATGCGTGCCTCGGGCATTGGCGTGTGGAATTTCGTCCGCGTCGTCAGCATGGTCGCCGTCGCGGGATGGGGCGTCAGCATGCTCGACACCCTGTATCTCGCCCCGAAGTCGGCCGCGGCCATGCGCCACCTCGAAGAGTCTCTCGCGAACGCCCAGGCTTCCTACGAAGTGCAGCCGCGCGTCTTCTATGAAGATTTCAAGGATTACGTGCTCTACGTTCAGGATGTGCGCGCCGGCGCCGGTGCGGCCAACTGGCGGGGAATCTTTCTCGCCGACGTCACCAATCCCGGCGCCCCAAAAATCACCACCGCCGATCGCGCGACCGTCGTCAATGGTCCCAGTCAGACCATCACCATGCGCCTGCGCGATGGCGCCGAAAGCGAGACCGTCCCCGGTCAGCCTGACCAGTACACCGTCTCCACCTTTGCGCAGACCGATCTCCCCCTGCAGGCCGGCTCCCAGGAGGACGTGCGCCTCGGCCGCAGCGATACACCGATCCTCGCGATGACCAATCGCGAGCTGCTGGATCGCACCCATGGCAAGAACGGAGAAATCTACGAGATTGAATTTCAGAAGCGGCTTGCCTACCCAGCGGCCTGCCTCGTTCTCATGCTGGTCGGCGTTCCTCTCGGCATCTCGTCGCGTCGCGGCGGTAAGGGCGCTGGCTTCGTGCTCACCATCGCTCTCGTCTTCGTTTACTATTTTCTCTCCTCGACCGGCACCGCCCTCGCGCGCCAACACAAAATTCCCGCGTTCCTCGGTGTCTGGCAAGCCAACCTGCTCTTTGCCCTCTGCGGCATCGTCCTCCTGCGCCAGATGGCCACTGGGGGCGCGGCCCTCTCCGCGCTCACCTCCCTCGGCAACTGGTTCCGTCTGCGCGCGGAAGAATCCACCGCCTCAGCTGGACCCATCCGGCTCACCGCCCGCAAACGAGCCACCCGCGGCCGCTTCCCCCTCATCCTCGACGAGTACGTGCTGCGCGAGTTCTTCCTGACATTTGTGATGGTGCTTGTCACATTTGTCATGCTCATGCTCATCTTCACTTTCTTCGAGCTGCTCAGCGACATCATCAAGAACAAAACTCCGCTGGTTACCGTGGGCGAATACCTCATCAATCTCACCCCCAGCATGATCTACCTCATCACCCCGCTCAGCGTCCTCATCGGCGTCCTCGTGGTCTTCGGCATCATGAACCGCAACAGCGAGCTCACCGCGATGAAGGCCACCGGCATCAGCCTCTACCGCATTACCGTGCCCGTCGTCGCCATCGCCGCAGTTCTCTCTGTGTCTCTCTTCATGTTCGACGAGCTGTACCTGCCGCAGGCCAATCGCAGGCAGGAGGCGCTGCGCAACGTCATCAAGGGCAAGCCCGCTGAGACCTTCGAGCATCCCGGCCGCAAGTGGATCTTCGGCCAGCAGCGCCCCGGCCACCCCAACCGCATCTTTTATTACGAGTACTTCATCTCCGACACTGATAACTCCGACCACGACACCTTCGGCAATATTTCCGTTTTCGAGCTCAACCCCGGATCCTTCACCATCGCCAGGCGAATCTTCGCCTCCACCGCCCACTGGGAGCCGAAACTGAATACATGGGTCTTTGAAGACGGCTGGGAGCGCACCTTCAACGGCTCCAGCATCACCTATGAGACTTTCTCCGTCAAAACCTTTCGCGAAATCTCCGAGCAGCCCACCTATTTCAAGAAAGAAGTGCGCCAGTCCTCAGAGATGAATTTCGGCGAGCTCTCCGCCTATATCCACGACCTCCGCCAGAGCGGTTTCAACACCGTGCCTCTGCGCGTGCAGCTGAATCACAAGGTCGCCTATCCCCTCATCACTCTGGTCATGGCGATATTGGCCATCCCCTTCGCCCTATCGATGGGCAAACGCGGATCGCTGTCCAGCATCGCCGTCGCCATCGGCGTGGCCATCGCCTACTTCGTCGTCTCCGGCTTCTTCGAAGCCATGGGCAACGTCAGTTGGCTGCCCGCTTTTCTAGCCGCATGGTCTCCGGACTTCCTTTTCGGACTCGCCGGCGCCTGGCTGCTCCTCCGCACCCCCACGTAAATTCAAAATGTTCAGAAACCTCAGACCGCTGTTCCCCTATATGCGCCGCTACTGGCGCGGCTATCTGTGGGGCTGCCTCTGCACCATCCTCGCCAATGCCATCTGGGTGCAGTTCCCGCGCGTCATCGGTGTGGCCATCGGTGACATGACCGTACGCGTCACCGCGGGCAAGATTTTCGGCTATGCCGCTCTGGTCATGGGGGTCACGGTCGCCCACGGGATCCTGCTCTTCTACATGCGCTGGATCATCATCGGCATCTCCCGCGATATCGAATTCGATTTGCGCAACGACCTCTTCGCTCAGCTGGAAAAGCAGTCGGCCTCGTACTACCAGGAACATCGCACCGGCGACATCATGGCCCGCATGACCAATGACCTGGCTGCCGTGCGCATGCTGCTCGGCCCGGCCATCATGTACACCGCGAACACCGTGCTCTTCTTCGCCGGAGCGCTCTATTTCCTGCTGCGCATCAGCCCTTTCCTGACCCTGACGGCGCTGGCGCCCATGCCCCTGGCCAGCATCTTCATTCAGTTCATGGGCCGCAGGATTCACGAGCGCTTCGAGCGCATCCAGGCCATGTTCTCCGACATCTCAGCCCAGGCCCAGGAAAATTTCTCCGGCGCCCGCCTCGTCCGCGCCTTTGCTCAGGAAGACGCCCAGGTCAAGGCCTTCGAACGCTCCAACCGGGAGTACATCCGCCGCGCCCTCCGTCTGGTGCGTCTCATGGGCATGCTCTGGCCCACGCTCGAATTCATGCTCGGCCTGGCCATGGTGATCTCCCTGCTGGTTGGTGGACACGAGGTGCTCACCCACCGTATTCGCCTCGATGATTTCGTCACCTTTACCACCTACCTGCTGATGCTCACATGGCCCATCATCGCTCTGGGCTATGTCGTCAACCTCTTCGAGCGCGGCACCGCTTCCGTGCTCCGCATCCATGAGCTCCTCATCGCGAAGCCCACTATCGACGATCGCGACGCTGTCCTGCCGGTGCAGACCGCAGAAATTCTCGGTGACGTCGAATTCCGCGATTTGCACTTCACCTATCCAGCGGAAAACGGCAATGCCGTCGAAGTCCTCCACGGCATTTCGCTCACGATTCCGGCCGGCACCAGTCTCGCCCTCGTCGGCCCGACCGGCTCCGGCAAGTCGACGCTGGTCAGCCTCATCCCCCGCATCTGCGATGCTCCACCGGGTACTGTGCTCATCGACGGCCGCCCCATCCGCGAATACCCGCTCGATGCTCTGCGCGCGGTGGTCGGCTTCGTGCCCCAGGAGACCTTCCTCTTCAGCACTACGATCCACGACAACATCGCCTTCGGCGTTCCCGGCGCATCCGCATCCGAAGTCGCCCGCGCTGCCGAAGCGGCGCACATTCGTGAGGAATTCAGCCTCTTCCCGAATCGCTTCGAGACCGCCGTCGGTGAACGCGGCCTCACCCTCTCCGGTGGCCAAAAGCAGCGGACCGCGCTGGCCCGCGCTGTTCTGCGCAACCCGCGCATCCTCATCCTCGACGATGCCCTCGCCAGCGTCGACACCTATACCGAAGAACGCATCCTCGAAGAGCTGCGCGGCGTCATGGCGGGTCGCACCACCATCCTCATCTCCCACCGCATCTCTACCGTGCGCCATGCCGATCGCATCGCTGTGCTGGTGCGAGGCCGCATCGCCGAATTTGGTACGCACGAGCAACTGCTCGAGCTCAACGGCTACTACGCCGGCCTCTTCCAGAAACAGCTTCTCGAAGAGGAGCTCGCCGTCACCCACTGAAGCGCCGGCGTCTACGCGCTCCAGCTCGAACCAACCGGCTCCTGCTCCACTGCCCGCGTCCCTGCCGACATCATCATCTGCGCTGGCGGCCCATCGCCATCTCCCAGCATCCGCAGAACCTCCGGATCCTGGGCCGCTGTGTTCCACGCCTCGCGCACGTCGCGGATGCACCCGATGGCCTCCCGGAACCGGTCCGCCGACTCCAGCCTCGATCCCTCCAGGCACAGCGCGAAGACCGCCGCGTAAAATTCCGCCAGCGCCTTCGCCGAATCCCCCCCCACATCCATTCGCAGCCGCGATTGCAGATGCATCAGGATGTCCAGTACCCGCCCGACCGCAATCCGGCGTTCCCGCATGTTCCGGCTCTCGATCGCCGCGATCGCCCGATACAGAAAGCGCACCATCCCGTCATAGAGCGCGACAATCAGTTCCACCGGGTTCATCCCGGCGACTGCCTGCTGCTGGTAATTCATATTCCTCCGTGATGGGCTCCGTTATCCGCCGGGATTCTCGTCGTATCCGGTAATCGCGCTGTACAGCTCGTTCACCGACTGCAGCTGCTGCGGAATCTCCTGCAGCGTGTAGTTCGCCGCGTTCAGCTCCGTCGTCAGCTGCGTTTGTTGCGTGCTGATGCTTTTGTCTTCGTTCGTAATGTTGGTATTCAGTCCCGACTCCTCGGTCGAATTCTGCTGGAGTGCCAGATACACCGCGCCCGTCGGTCCCGTGTTGCCTACATTGTTCAGCGCGGTCGTGAAGTTCGCCCCAAATGACGTATAACTGCTGCTCGTCTGGAAGAAATTCATCGCGTCCTGGTAATTGCTGTTCAGCATGCTGTCCAGCGTGCTCCCGTCCAGTGTGATCGTGCCGTTGCCATCCTCAGGGACGGTGATGCCCAGCTGCGACAGCGAAGTGATCGCCCCCGACGACTGCGTGAAGACCAGCGCCTGCTGCAACTGCTCCTGCATGGCGGCGATGGCCGA
>Ga0187887_10003119_pt1 | contig 12988 bp, 11 predicted proteins | sample June2016WEW_7_10_FD_132977 | JGI IMG/M metagenome (GOLD analysis project Ga0187887, IMG submission 132977) | Peatland microbial communities from SPRUCE experiment site at the Marcell Experimental Forest, Minnesota, USA - June2016WEW_7_10 | ecosystem: Environmental > Terrestrial > Soil >...
GATCTCCGCGGACGCGATTTCACGGTCAACGCCATGGCGCTCTCCTTGAACCGGGCCTCCCGCGGCCTGCTGCTCGACCCCACCAACGGCTTGGCCGACCTGGGCCGGCGCGAGATGCGCAGCGCGCATCCCTACGTGTTCTATGACGACCCGGCGCGGCTGCTCCGGCTGGCTCGCTTGCGGGTCAGGCTGGCATTTACTGTCGAGGAGCGCACGCGAATGCAGTATGACAACGCTCGCGCGGCCCACCTGGAGACCCTGATTCCGTCGCGGGAACTGCTGGATGAATTGAAGCGCATCGCGGCGGAGCCCACCCCGTCCGAGGCGCTGCAGGCGCTCAATCAGGACGGCTTGCTGGCGTTGTTTTCCCCGGCGCTCGACGGACCCGGGCTGAACTTGCATGCCTTGACGCGCATCGAGAAAGCCGCCCGGCTGGTGGAATCCGCCAACATTGCGGTGGCGCCCCAGTTTGGGGCGTTTCTGCACGCCCTGACTGCGAAGTTGCCCCCCAAGGAAAAAAGCGGCTTGTTTAAGTCCCTCGACATACCTAAGGCCGAAATCGACCAGATGCGCAATCTGGAGCCGCGCGCCCGGAAACTGGAGCAGGCGTTGCAGTCGGCGCGCGTGAAGAAGCCTTCCCACGTCTATCAGATCCTGGCGGACGCGCCGGTCGGCGACGTGGTCTTCCTCCTGGGCCACTCGGCGGAGAGGGTGGTGCAGGAGCGCATTAGAAATTACCTGCAAAAGTATCTGCCGGCGATGCAGGAGGTCGCCCCTTCGGAATGGGCCGCCCTGGAAGGCCAGCCGGGTACGCCGAAATACATCCGGAGCCGCCAGGCGTTTCTGGCCTCGCGTCTGGACGTACGGCCTCGCAAGCCGCCCGAGCCGGAGCCCGAGTCCCCCACACCAGTGGAAGCGCTGGCACGCGGACGACTGCGCTAACGGCCAGCCGGCAATTCATACTTCACAGAATCAAGTGGGTTGCGGTTGGGTCTCTACGGTTGCGGGGCTGAAGCCCTGCGCGGGATAAATCCTCTCCCGCAGCCTTCGCGGGTATGATCCAGGCCATATTCAGCACGATCAAAACAAGCGAAAGTACCAACACTGCGCCCCCAAGGCGATTACTACATATAGTATTTCGTGGGGTCAGGCCCCCTGTATATAGCCGTCCAAAGGCACCGCTTGGCGGCGGGCAGTCAAAAGTACCATAGAGGTGCGTATCTTCTAGTACAGGGATTGAAACATAGTCATCCAAAAAAAATAAAAATCTCAGAAAAGAACCTTGCATTTTTGCGGGGACTGCTGTATTCTGCAAAGGTGCTCCCGTTTCAGCTTGTTACGCTCTCAAAAGGGCGGGCAGGCGGACCGGAGGCTTTAGGAAAGCGATTCGGAGGATAACTATATGAAGAAATTCTTGGCGTTGTTAGCATTCACGGTGCTCTCTCTGACCGTTGCGAGCGCATCCCAAATTCCATGCACGATCAGCGGTACGACTTTCAACACCCCGGTCAACGGCACCACTGTGGTGGATTGCGGCACTCTGACGTTTGACACGTTTTTGGTCGCGAATCCGACAACCGGCACCAGCACCCCAAACCCAGGTCAGGTTGACGTCCTTTCCACATCGTATTTCGATACGGGGTCCGGGCAAGCCTACCTTGAGTTCAATCCCAATCTACAGGCTGCCCAGGACGATGAGTTTTCGTTCACAGTGTGGGGCGGCATCAGTTCGATCAGTATGACCGTCGGCGGCCAGAATGCCTCGATTGAAGAAACTGCTTGCACCATCGCGCTGGTAAATGGCGTGTGCAATGGCACGGTGCTTGGGCAGATCACGGTTCAGTCGAACCAAACCGAGCAGTTTGCAAACTTCAACACCACGAATCCCGTCTACATCTTCAAGAATATCAATGCAGGTGGCCCCCCCGGACAGTTGACCGAGTTCACCCAGGACTTCGGAACCATCCCGGAGCCGGTGAGCATGGTCTTGTTGGGTTCCGGGTTGTTGGGCCTGGGCCTGTTGCGCCGGAGATCGCGTAAGAATTAGCTGCAAGTCTGACCGAACACTCTCCTATTTACGTCTAGAGGGCTCCCCGCTTTTGGGGAGCCTTTTTTGCTTTTGTGGGGCAGGCCCGTGGGGGTATCCTCTGGGCCCGTCGGCCTCGCCTGCCTCGACCGTGCGCGGCGCCGCATTGTAAAATCTCAGAAGGGACATGCAGCGCGTTGCGATTACAGGTGTGGGGCTGGTTACGCCCCTCGGGCTTACGGCCGCGGAGAACGTGGCGCGCAGCCGCCGGGGCGAATCCGGCATCGGACCAGCCACAGCCTTTGCCGTGGAGGGCCATGGGGCCCAAGCATTAGCCACAGTGGCGAAGTTCGAACTGGAGCCCTTCCTCCGTTTCCCCAAAAACTACAAATTCATGGGCCGCGCGGTGCAGTTCGCCATGCGCGCGGCGCGGGAAGCCGTTGATCGCAGCGGCATCGATCCGCGCCGGTTGGACCCTTCGCGCATCGGGATTCACGTGGGATCCGGCCAGACCGGCGTGGAGTACGACCACTTCTTCCCCTCGCTCATTATGGCTTGGGACGCCGGCCGCGAGATGGATTACAAGTATCTGGGAGGTCTGCCGGCGCACCTCATCGACCGGTACATTTGCCTGCGGACCCTGGCCAACGGCGGTCTGGCGCTGTTGTCCACTGAATTCGGCATTCGCGGTCCCAACGGCAACTTCACCCAGAAGGATACGGCTTCGGCGCAGGCTTTGTACGCGGCCTACCTGGATTTGCTCGAAGACCGCTGCGACGTGGCGGTCGCCGGCGGCTACGATTCCCTTGCCACTACCGGAAACTTTCTAGCTTACGAACAGGCCGGGTTGCTCTCGCACTCGTCTCCGGTCTCGGCTTACCGGCCTTTCGACAGCCAGGCGGACGGGCTGGTGCTGGGCGAAGGCGCGGGCTTTCTGGTGCTTGAGAGATGGGAACACGCCGCGGAACGGGGCGCCGCGATTCTGGGCGAGTTTTTGGGCGCAGGCTCTGCCATGGGGGCCAACGAAAAGTGGCGCCCGGCTTGGACAGCCGAAACCATCCGCCAGGCTGCCAGCCAGGCGTTGGGCGATCAATGGCCGGATTTCGTGGTCGCCTCGGGCGTGGGCACGCAGGAGGAAGACCGCGCCGAGGCCGCGGCGCTGACGTCGATGGTTGGCGCCGCCACGCCTGTGACCGCCTTGAAGAGCCAAACGGGTTACATGGGCGCGGGCACCGCCGCCGCGGAATTGGGGCTGGGACTGTTGTGCGCCCGACAAGGCTTTGTTCCGGCCATCGCCCGACACGCCCAAGCCGATCCGGATAGCGTACTCGATCTAGTTACCCAAACCGCCCGCCAATTTGAAAAGGACGAGCCGCTCGGACTGTTTCTTTCTTGCTCGTGGGGAGGCTCAGTAGCGGCGCTGGCTGCCCGCGCCATCCGGTCCTGAGCGTCACCGAAGGGCGCGCATTTTGGGACATTTCAAAAGCCAAAAAGGCAAATGCCCGCGCTCGCTCTAGCAGGATGCTGAAAAAGGCTCTCACAGGCTGAAGGCTGTGCTACCAAGTGCCGCTAAGTCATTGATAACCGGTGGCACAGACTTTAGTCTGTGGCCCGAGTGAGCGATGTTTATGCCTTTTTCAGCAATCCTGCTGGTTTACTTATCCTTCGCCCGGGCAGCCAGCCACCCCTCCAGGTCCTTGGAAGTACTGTACCACCGCGCGTTCGAACCCAGATAGACAAGGTCGAAACGGCCATTCATCTTTGTCATCCATGCCGAGCGGGCCGCCTGATCCTCTTCCGGCTTGCCGATCTGCATTCTCATCCTTGGCGGGGCGGCTTGCTTCTCGAAGGCATTCCCCGCGAAGAGCACGCGGTCGGCGACGTTGAGCAAGCTCAGGCTCGCCGCGCCGTCGGACTGGAACGAGGCAGCTTCCAGAGTGAGTGGCTGACCCGCATGATTGAGGCCGAGATCGATGCTAGTCCCGTCGGGAAGCACGGTGGCCGGCACGCCATGAAGAACATTCGATGCGGCAACGTAGATGTGGCGCGGGCGGAGTTGCGCAAGGCCGCCAGACTGACGAGGGTCCCGATCGAGAACGGCTACATCGAGCGGAACATCGCCGATGAGAGAATGGAGGAACCCAGCCAGTCCCGGCCCACCGCCCCCGGTTCCGATCAATAGGGCGGATGTCGAGCCGTGGAGAAGGAAGAGAGTCTCGCCCGCGCTTTCTCGGATGAGATAGAAATCGGACTGGATTTTCGAAATGGCGTCGATCCGCGTGTCGAAGGAGGCCACCCCTGTGTCTCGTTTGAAATTGCCGGGGATACCAACCGCGTGATAGATCTCGCCGGCTTCCCCGGGCCGGTAGAGAGTGGCGAGCGAGTAGACCATTTGAGCGGAGTCGTTCTTGGCCCAATACGCTTCCGGGCCGGCGAGGAACGGCTCTCCTATGATGGTCCCGGCGAGTACGCCGTCGGCTAGGGCGGCCATGTCCGTAATGTATTGGCGGTCGAGCGGCCGGCCATTGAGAGGCGCACGACCGCGGGCCCATGCCCCAGTCTGGTAGAAGTGGGCGGGAAGGACCGCCAGGTCGGGATAGGGCCGGGTAACCTCCTCGACATGGTGAATACTCTGGTCATATCGCGAGAGCGGTCCCATTTGAATATAGGGCCACCCGGAACCGATCGCATCTCCGGTGACGAACATCCGGTTTTCCGCATCAAGATAGGCGGTCGAGCCAGCCGAGTGGGGCGGAATTGCAACGGCGCTAATCAGCCGGTTGCCCAAGTCAATCTGACTTAATGCCGTGCCATTACCGTGGTTCGTCGGGCCGCCCCCTTCCCGAATGGGAACGTAGTTCGGAGGGGCCTGCGCCGGCCAGTCCAAGTCAGGGTAGTAAATGGTGCGGTCCGACATCCGCCCGTTTTCACCGATATGGTCCGGGTGATTATGGGTAATGGCCACCACGAAGTCCAGCGGGTGGGCCCGCGGCTGGCCGTCGTTCTCGTGACCCAGCAGATAGCGCACCACGGTCTTCAGGTCGTTCACACCTTCGACAGCTTTGGCGGGATTGGCAGTATCGATAAGCAGCGCGCGGCTGGAGCCCTCGAGCAGGTACATGGTGGAACCCTGGGAGGTATCAGGATCCGGTATGGAAACGTATGGCCCAGGGGTGAACGGAAGATAGTGCTCGATGCGCCAGGTACGTTGCCCCTGAGCGTTAGTCAACATTAGGAAAGCGGTGTACTGCCCCCACGGATTCTCCTTCGCAAAACCGGTTCCCTTGGCCCAACCGTACGAATTCTTAGCTTCCGGAAGGAAGCCGTTTGCCACTCGGTAGTATTCAAGGCGTGACTGTTGGTCGGCAGGGCGGCAAGTCCGGGCGCGCGCGGTGCTGGAAGTCGACGATTCTCCGCGTTTGGGCTAACAGTCTTCAGTCTCGGTGCTAAACCTTAAAGATATCTGAAAATCCGGTTCATTACTTGCCAGCGTGAAAGTTGCCGATGCGTTAATCAGCTTTTCCGTCGATCGCGGTCGCGGTTCTGGAGATCTGGCGAGGCACTTCGGCGACGGAACTGAATCCAGCACCAGGCCCGCCATCCGCCGCCACTCGTTGGCTTGATCTGGCCGGCATATAATTTAGTGATGCGCGCTCGGACATTCATCGCGACCCTCACCTTATTTTGCGCAGCCTGCTCGCATCCGGCCGCGGGCCAGAGCGAGCATTCCGGTCAGATCCTTTTGAAGACAGGCCGGCTGCTCGATATCAAAGCCGGACGTTACATCAAAGACGCCGCCGTGCTGATCGAGGGTGAGCACATCAAGGAAGTCGGCCGGGCAGCGGATCTCGCGGGGCGCGCAACCGAGGCCCTGGTTGTCGACTGGCAGTTCGCCACCGTGCTTCCAGGCTTGATCGATTGCCATACGCACCTGATGGCGCGCATGGGCGGCGGCAACGACGGATACGTGCTCAGCCTCGCCACGAAATCCGAAGCGTTCCGCGCGCTCGAAGGCGCCGCCGACGCCCGCCTGACGCTGGCCGCTGGATTTACCACCGTACGCGACGTGGAAAGCGAGGGCTCTCAGTACGCGGACGTGGCGCTGCGCGACGCAATCAACCAGGGACTGGTGGCGGGGCCGCGCATGTTGGTATCCACGCGTGGCATCGCAGCCGTCGGCCAATACGAGCCATTCGGCGTCTCGCCCGATCTGGTTGGATTTCCCACCGGCGCGCAGACGATCAGCGGCGCGGAAGAGGCGCGGCGAGCGGTGCGCGAGCAGATCGGGAACGGCGCGAACTGGATCAAGGTCTACGCCGATTGGTCGGAGCCCACGCTCACGGTGGAAGAAATGAAGGTAATCGTCGAGGAAGCGCATAAGCACAAGCGGAAAGTCGCGGCCCACGCAAACACTCCGGAAGGCATTCACAACGCGCTCACCGCCGGAGTGGATTCCATCGAACACGGCCATCGGATCGATAGCGCCAACCTGGAATTGATGAAGGCGCAAGGCGTGTTCCTGGTTCCCACCGTTGGCGTGATCGACGCACGCGCCGCGGATCTGCCCAATGACGAAATAATTCAAAAGCGCTTCGCCGGCTTCATGGCGCACATCGATGAGGCACTGAAAACGGCCAAGACGCTAGGCGTGAAGATCGCGGCAGGCTTCGATGCCAGCGAAGCCAAAGGTCAGGGCAAGAATGCCGACGAACTGGTGGCGTTGGTGAAACACGGCCTCACGCCTATAGAAGCCATCCGCGCCGCCACCACCAGCGCCGCCGAATTGCTGGGCTGGGAAGACAGGGTCGGCGCCATTGAACCGGGAAAATTCGCGGACCTTATCGCCGTCGAAGGCGATCCGCTGGCGGACATTACCGTGCTGAGAAGCGTGAAGTTCGTGATGAAGGGAGGCGCCGTCGTAAAGGACAGCCGTTAGCGCGCGTTCCCGGTCTCCGCGGGCAGCCGCCAAGATGCGGGCTTGTCGGCCATATCGTTCCGTGTGCGGGCCGCGTGAAAGGCGCAGGCGTCCCCGATTGGGAGTCATCCGGAATTAAGGCGCGCGGAACCTATTGCTCCGGCGCGGCCTCTCGCCCGAGGAAGCCAGCCGCCCTGGTGCGCTTCGGCGGCGTCGCGCAGTCGAAGGAGCAACATCGCGAAGCGCGCGGACTGCCGGTGCTCGATGTGCTGCTGCAGGACTTGCGGTACACGCTGCGCACGTTGCGACGCGACCGGGGACTTGCGTCGGTCGCCGTGCTGATCCTGGCGCTGGGCATCGGCGCCAACATCGCCGTCTTCAGCGTCGTGAACACGATCCTGCTGCGGCCCCTGCCCTTTCGCGATCCGCAGCAGCTCGTGTGGATGTCTGCAAACCGCGGAGTGGGCGGCCTTTCCGCCGTGACCTACACGGTGGCTGCCTATGAAGAGTTCCACCGCCACAATCGTTCCTTTCGGGACGTAACCGCCTACAATCCATTCTTTGGCGATTCCGATTACAAACTGACGGGCCGCGGCGAGCCGCAGCAGCTTGCCGCCGTCCCAGTAGCCCTCAGTTTCTTCCCACCTTGGGTGTCAAGCCTGCCTTGGGAAGACTGTTCACTCCGGAAGAGTGCCAGAAAGGCGGCCGGCCCGCAGTGTTGCTGGGTTATTACTTCTGGCAGCGGCAGTTTGCCGCGGACCCCGCCATCGTGGGTCAGGCGATCGAACTCAACAACAGTCCGGTGACGGCCGTGGGCGTACTTCCGGCCTCGTTCGATTTCGGTTCGGTCTTCTCGCCTGGGTTGAAGGTGGATGTCTATGTCCCCGGCATAATGGATTTGCTTCGCAATGACGGGAATTCGCTGGCTCTTGTGGGAGGTCTCAAGCCTGGAGCGACCGTGGCGCAGGCGCAGGCGGAAGTGGACATTTTGATGCCGCAAATCAGAGCCGCGCACAAAGATTGGTATGACGATTACGCGACGGCCAATGACGGGCCCGAAAGATCCCGTCAGCGGAAAGCTGCGCCGCTCGCTGGTGGTGTTGTGGTGCGCGGTGGGATTGATACTGCTGAGTGTCTGCGTGAATCTGTCGAACCTGCTGCTGGCCCGCGCCGCCGCGCGCCGTAAAGAGTTCGCCTTGCGCAGCGCGCTGGGCGCCGGGCGGGCGCGAATCGTAAGACAGTTGCTCACCGAGAGCTTGGTCCTGGCGAGCGGCGCGGTACTCGGCCTGGGGATCGCGTTTGCCGTCACCTGGTATCTCGCCAGGCAGGGGTCCGTTGCGCTTCCTCTACTCAGCACCATTCGCGTGGATGGCGCGGCGCTCGGCTGGACGCTGCTCATCGCCCTGACCGCCGCGGTTCTGTACGGTCTGGCGCCGAGCCTGAAAATCTCCGGCGGCAATTTGCAGGACGCGCTGAAGGATGCGGGACACGGGATGAGCGCAGGCCGGAAACACGATCGCATGCGCGCCGTGCTGGTGGTTTCCGAGGTCGCGCTGGACTGCGTGTTGCTGGTGGGCGGGTCTGCTGCTGCGCAGCTTTCCGCGCGTGCTGGATGTCGATTTGGGATTCCAGCCCAGCCGGGCCGCGGCGATCAAGATCGACTACAACGACGGCGGCAAGGCTGAACGGCGCGCTGCGATCCTGCAAGACATTCTGCGCCGCGTGTCCGCAATTCCGGGTATTCAGTCGAGCGGCATCGCGGATATGCTGCCGCTCGACCGCAATCGAAGCTGGGGCCTCCAGGCGAAGGGCAGGGTTTACCGCAAGGACGAAGCTGGCGCGGCCTTCGTCTATATCGTGACGCCCGGATACTTGGGCGCCATCGGCATGCAATTACGCGCGGGCCGCGACTTCAGCTGGCGCGATATGCCCACGAGCGAACGCGTCGTGGTCATCAATCAGGCAGCGGCCGGCTACCATTGGCCCGGCGAAGACCCGCTCGGACGCACCGCCCTGGTCAATGGGCGCGACACGCGCGTCATCGGTGTGATCTCCGATGTTCGGGAAAGCAGCGTGGAAGAAGGGTCGGGCCTGGAGATGTATTTGCCCGAGACGCAGGCCGACCCGGAGGGAGCGGAGCTGGTGGTGCGCTCACGGGTCTCGCCCGCAGCGCAGGCTTCCGGTTTGATGCGCACGCTGCGCGCGTACAATCCGGAGCAGCCCGCCGCCGAATTCCGTCCGATCCAAAGCATCGTGGATCACGCGGTTTCGCCGCGGCGTTTCTTCGCGATGCTGGTCGCTATCTTCGCCGGGCTGGGCCTGCTGCGGCTTCCCTCGGCATCTATGGCGTGATCTCGTACTCGGTGACGCGGCAGACGCAGGAGATCGGCATCCGCATGGCATTGGGCGCGACGACAGAGCGCGTGCAACTCGGCGTGATCGGGCGATGCGGCTGGTGCTGGTTGGGATCGCGGTGGGAGCCGTTACGTCCGTGGTTGCCGCGAAGTGGATCGCCACGCTGCTGTTCAATACCGAGCCTACCGATCCGGCGGCATTTGCGGGCACGGTTTTGCTGTTGGGCGGCGTGGCGTTGGTCGCGGGTTACGTTCCGGCGCGGCGTGCGTCGCGGATCGACCCGATGGTCGCGCTACGGGGGAATTGAGGGCAAGGGGCGGGTCTGGAGACCCGCCGCACGGTCGAAAGTCCACCGCAAGTTATTGAAATTGGAGGGCGGCCATCTTGGCCGCAGCCGCCTTTTTAGGCGGCCAGAGGCCGGCTGAGAGCCGGCTGCGGGCAGGATTGCCCTCCAACCTGGCTTTTATCACTATTCGTGGGCCGCAGACCCATCCTGACGGGCGTGGACGCCCGCCCCACAATTTCAGTGCAAGTCAGAAGCGGTAATCCAGGGGTGGTTTCTGCCCCGCCGGGATTTCGGATTTATAGGTCTTGCCCGCCATTTGGCGTGCGAACTCGTTCTTGGCGTCCTGAACCAGTTGCGGATTCGAAAACAAATCCGCTCCCGTGACGGCCAGCGCCTTGGCTGCCACCAGCATCCCCTTCTGGCCGATGCTCATGCCGGCGCACGCAGCGGCTTGCCAGGTGTGCGCCACCACACCGGGCACAAATGTTGCCGCGACGAAGCCGATGGTCGGGACGTTCCAACTGACATCGCCCACGTCGGTGGAAGCGGCTGGTTCGTTCGGATTGAACGGGCGCAGAGGCTGGACCGAACTGGCCCATCCAGGATCTCCTGCACCGCCCGGCGGCAGGCTCTTCTGCAACTCCTCCGCGAAATGCTTCTCTTCGGCCGAGTAGCGGAAGCCGCCAACCTCCACCAGGTTCTTTTGCGCCACTTTCGCTAGCGGCTCGTTGGCGACGATGTTGTTATCGCTGCCGAGGATTTTGACGTCCAGCGTGGTCTCGGTCATCAAGGCGGCGCCCTGGCCTATCTTCACGATGCGGCCCCAGATGCCGTCGAGCGTGTCGAGCGACGGGCTGCGCGCGTACAGGAAAAGCTCGGCCGTATCCGGAACGATATTGGGAGCGGCGCCGCCGTTGCTGACGATGTAGTGAATGCGCGTGTTGCTGGGGACGTGCTCACGCATGAACTCGACGCCGGTGCCCATCAGCATCACGGCGTCCAGCGCCGAACGGCCGCGCTCGGGCGCGAAGGCCGCATGCGCCGCAATGCCGTGGAACAGGAACTTGGCGGAGGTAATGGCCAGCGCGCCGCCATTGAAGACGGCATTGCGGTCAGCCGGATGCCAGTGCAAGACCACGTCCACATCGCGGAAGAGCCCGGCCCGGACCATATAGACCTTACCGTCGCCGCCCTCTTCGGCGGGCGTGCCGTAGTAACGCAGAGTCCCGGCCACGCGATTCGTCTCCATGTACCCTTTGAGAGCCACCGCCGCGAGAGCCGCTCCCGATCCCAGCAGGTTATGGCCGCAGCCGTGGCCGGGCGCAGCGGCTGTCACCGGGTTGCGGTCCGGTAGGGCGGCTTGCGACAGACCGGGCAGCGCGTCGAATTCACCCAGGATGGCGATAATGGGACTGCCCAGGCCATAGGTGGCGATGAAGGCGGTGGGCTCGTCCGCCACGCCTGCCTCGATGCGGAAGCCAGCCTCCTTCAGATCGCGCTGTAGGAGGGCGGAGCTTTTGTCTTCGTGGTAGCCCAACTCCGCATATTCCCAGATGGTTTTGGAGGCTTGGATGTACTGGGCGCTGTAGCGGTCGACCAGGGATTCGATTTGCTGGTGAGGCGACTGAGCGGCGGCGGCGATGCCCAGGACCGGAAGGAGGAGCATGGACCTTAAAAGCATCCGTTTAGTTTAGCAGCGGGGCTGAGAGCCCCGCGACCACAGGCTTAAAAGCCTGTGCTACCTACACCACCGGGTGCTACCTCAAATCTGCAAGCTGAACGACTCGCCCAGATACACGCGCTTTACCTCCGGATCGCGCGCCAGCGCCTCCGGACTGCCCGCGCGGAAAATCCGCCCGTTGTCGATGATGTACGCTCGGTCCGTCACCGTCAGCGTCTCGCGCACGTTGTGGTCGGTCACCAGAATTCCGATCCCGTCCCGCTTCAAGTCGAAGATGATGCGCTGTAGTTCCAACACCTGAATGGGATCGATGCCGGAGAACGGCTCGTCCAACAGCAGAAACTTGGGGTCGATCACCAGCGAGCGCGCGATCTCCACGCGCCGCCGCTCGCCGCCCGACAGCATGTAGCCCTGGCTGCGCCGCACCTTCTCCAGGCCAAGCTGCTCGATCAGCCGGTCCAGTCTCTCGTGGCGCTCCCGGTTCCGCAAAGGCAGCGTTTCCAGAATGGCCATCAGGTTTTCCTCGACCGTGAGCTTGCGGAACACGCTGGCCTCCTGCGGCAGGTAGCTGATGCCGCGCCGCGCGCGCTTGTACATCGGCAGCGGCGTAATGTCCGCACCGTCCACCAGGATGTAACCGGAATCCGGGCTGATCAGCCCCACGATCATATAGAATGACGTCGTCTTTCCAGCCCCGTTGGGACCCAGCAGGCCGACCACTTCCCCCTGGTCGACGCTCACGTTCACGTCATCCACCACTTTGCGTCCGCGATACGATTTCGAAATTTCCCTGGTTTCCAGTTTGCTCATTGCGGGTGCTTCTTGCGGATCTGGCTGATGGCGGGCTTGCCATCCGAACCTTTCACGAGCAACCGGTCGTCGTTGGAATAATAGGTCAACTCCGTGCCTCGAGTGCTCCCGCGGAGGCTGTCGTTCATCTTAGGGTCGCCGCCGCGCAGGACGATCTTCTCATCATCAGTGTAATACTCGGCGTGCTCGCTGGTGCCGGTCCTGGTGCGGATCGGCCCGGTCTGCACGATCTCCACCGCGCCATCGGCCACGGCTTTCTGCAAGCGATTGTCGGCGCCCTCCTCGGCCAGCCAGGATCGCAGATCGGCCGCCTTCATCTGCAAGCCGGCGCGGTTGAGCAGGACTCCGCCGGAATAATGCGCCAGCCGGTCCTCATCGGTGTAGACCATATGCGGCGCCTTCACCAGCGTGAAGATCGGGTTGGTGGCGGGGGCTTCAGCCTTTGGTGTCTCACCCCCCTTGCTCTCCTCGCGCGACTGCGTGACCACGTGGCCGTCGGCGAGAATCGAGCGTTTGTCGCGGTCGATCTCGACGTGGTCCGCCTGGATGCGGTTGACGCCCTGCCACAGCACCGCATCGCCATCGTATTTGACCAGCTTGTTGTGATTGGCCGAGTTCATGCTGCGCGCCACCGCTTGCAGGGGTTCGTCGCCCGACAGCATCGCGGAGTCGCTCTTCTTCTTCTGCTGGTCCGGCATGCGGCTGGTATTGACGTGGCCCACGGCGGTGAAATTGCCGCTCTTCTCGTCCAGCACGATGCGGTCGGCGATGGTGTTCCCCGTGCTGTCCCACATGCGCGCGTGCTTGTCCAGCGTGATGCGGTTCTCACCTTGTCCCAGATGCCGCGGTCCGCGGCCGCTTTGCGGTCGCCCGATTTATAGGAAAAATCGCCCCATTGGTCCATTGCCGTGAACC
>Ga0187887_10003122_pt1 | contig 12982 bp, 8 predicted proteins | sample June2016WEW_7_10_FD_132977 | JGI IMG/M metagenome (GOLD analysis project Ga0187887, IMG submission 132977) | Peatland microbial communities from SPRUCE experiment site at the Marcell Experimental Forest, Minnesota, USA - June2016WEW_7_10 | ecosystem: Environmental > Terrestrial > Soil > Wetlands...
CGGCTGGCAATCGAAAACCGTACCTGATTCGCGCGCTCTAATCAGCCTTGGGCTCGGACCCAGCCACGACCACCTGCTGAATCCGGAGAGTGCGATGACGACTGGGCCGGAGGTTTCTCATGCCGCATCGGTGACTTCCTCATCCCAGAACCCGGTCTCGCACAGTGCCGAGCCTGGAGCGCGCATTAGCACCGCCCCGATGCCGTCTGCCGATCCGGCACCGGGCACATCTTCCGACCATGATGCGTCGGGGCCGCAGTAAGCACCGTTCGACCGATCCAACAACTACCACTCAGCATTCAGCCTAGCTATAGCTAGCATCCTGCGGAGTCTTCTTACGAAACGGTCCGCGCATGAGGGTGATTGCTAGCCGCTACGCGCCCGGGCTCTTCCGATAGCTTCCCGTCACTGGCCGGGGAAAATAAGGCAGAGGCTGTGAGTGAATGATGGCCTGAGGGTTAGCCTCGACGAGAGCGTCCGCAATTTCTTCCCCGCAGATTTCGGCGGCGGCTTCGCGCGCCGTGGAGAGCACGGGAACACGTTTCTCGGTATCGTGCGCGTCCGTCGCCAGCACGTGGACGGCATCATGTTCGAGCAGCCATTGCGCGGCGCGGCGCACGCGTTCACCCCAGAATCCGGTGAGCGCCGATCCCGTCATCTGGATCACGCACCCTTGCTCAGCCCACTCCACCACCCTTTGCGGAGTCTCGCGAAGTATCGGATTGCGTTCGGGATGCGTGATCACTGCAGTGATCCCGCAGTCGCCCAGCTTCGTAAAACAGTCCGTAATCTGCTGCGGAACGCTATAGTTGCTCAGTTCGACCAGCATGTAGTGCGAGCCCTCGATGGCATAGCGTGCGGGATTTGCCAGCACATCCTGCAGATTGTCGTAGGAGAGATGGAAGTCGCAGCCCAGGCTGAGTGTGGGAAGGTCGCCCACAAGTTGCTGCAAGTGCGCGACCAGTCCCTGAAGATACGGCCGGTCATAGTGGTAACGGTCGTTGGCGTGAGGTGTGGCCACCTGGTGAGTAATGCCGTCGGCCGCGGCCATTCGGCACATGGCGACGGATATTTCCCACGACTTGGATCCGTCGTCTACTTCCGGAAGAATATGCGAGTGAATGTCGACCACGATTGTAGAAACACAAGCAACCGACCGGGGTTGCGCCTGGATTTGATTTAAGCAGATTCGTGCTGAAAGAGAAAGCAGACCACAGATTCTCTTTTGTAAAGCGGATAACTCCTCAGGCCCTCAAAGTGAAGCCTCAACCCAAAGTGTTCTCTCCCTTGCCGCACCTTCTATTCCGGCTGTAGCATCAATATCCAGACATTCATAAGGAGATATCATGGCAACCGACACGCTGGCTTCCCCGGCCACTCTCAGTCACACCCCAACCAAAGTCCTCAAGAATTTCATCGACGGCGAGTGGGTCGAATCCTCGACCGGCGAAACTTTCGAAGATCGCAATCCCGCCGACACGCGCGACGTGGTCGGCATTTTTCAGAAATCCGCCAAAGCCGATGTTGACGCCGCCGTAGACGCCGCTACGCGCGCCTTCGCCAAATGGCGACTCGTGCCTGCGCCGCGGCGCGCGGAAATGGTTTTTCGCGCCGCGGAAATTCTTATCGGCCGCAAAGAAGACCATGCCCGCGACATGACTCGCGAAATGGGCAAGGTTCTTGCCGAAACCCGCGGCGACGTACAGGAAGCGATTGACGCCGCTTACTACAATGCCGGCGAGGGACGCCGCCTCTTCGGCCCCACCGTACCCTCCGAGATGCCCAACAAGTTTGCTATGGCTGTGCGGCAGCCGATCGGCGTCTGCGGCATGATCACGCCCTGGAATTTCCCCATGGCGATTTCTTCCTGGAAGCTTCTGCCCGCCGTCGTCTGCGGCAACACCTGCGTCATAAAGCCTGCGCAGGATACTCCGCTCTCAACGTTTAATCTGGTCCGCGCGTTCACCGACGCCGGCATTCCGAAAGGCGTTGTCAACATCGTGACCGGCTTCGGCGCCGACGTAGGTACTCCGCTCGCTGAGCACGCCGACGTGCGCGCCATCTCGCTTACAGGATCCTCTGCGGTCGGCCGCATCGTGGGCGGCATCGCTGCCAAGACTTTTAAGCACTGCTCGCTCGAACTGGGCGGCAAGAATCCAATGATTGTGCTCGACGACGCGAACCTCGACCTTGCCATCGAAGGCGGACTCTGGGGAGGCTTCGGCACCACCGGTCAGCGTTGCACCGCGACGAGCCGCATCATCGTGCAGAAGGGCGTCTATCGGGAGTTTATTGAGCGCTACGTGACGCGCGCCAAGAAGCTCAAAGTCGGTAATGGGCTGGACGAAACAGTTGAGATGGGTCCGGCGATCAACGAGAAGCAGCTCCAGACCGATCTCAGCTATGTCGAGATCGGCAAGAACGAAGGCGCTAAGTTGATGTGCGGCGGCAACCGCCTGGACCAGGGCGATTATCAATATGGCTGGTTTATGGAACCGACCGTATTTACCGATGTCGATCCCAAGATGCGCATCGCGCAGGAAGAAATCTTCGGCCCCGTGGTGTCGATCATTCCTTGCGACGATATGGAAGATGCGATTGAGATCGCCAATGGGATCGAGTACGGCCTTTCGTCCGCGCTCTATACGAAGGACGTGAATAAGGCTTTCGCCGCTATTCGCGATCTCTATGCCGGAATCACCTACATCAACGCGCCCACGATCGGAGCGGAAGTGCACTTGCCTTTTGGCGGCACGAAGGCAACTGGGAATGGTCACCGCGAAGGTGGCATTGGCGCCATCGACTTCTACACCGAATGGAAGTCCGTCTACGTTGATTACTCAGACACGCTGCAGAAGGCTCAGATCGACCGGGGAGAATAGACGAACAAATCGTGACGCAGAGGCTACTTGCCTCTGTGTTCCCAGTGTCGCGAGAGACTAAGTAATAAAAGTACGTTGGTAATCTTGCCTGTGTGTCTCGCGTGACCTAGCGTTAGCGCAACTTGGGGTTCAATCCGTCCGCAGAAGGATTTGTCTTGCCCAACCATCTTGTTTCTGCCACCACGGGAAGCGTTAAGAGAAGTGTTGCATCGGCGACTCTGACGCTTTGCTTCATCGGCGGACTCGTGCCTGCCTTGCTGGCCCAGAAAGGTCCCAAGTCTGATCGCAAAGTGCTGGTCTCCGTAAAACCTGAGTATTCCGAACTGTTGAAGCATGCTCAAATCGGAGGCCTGGTTCGTCTGAAGGTCACGGTTAATCCTGACGGGAAGGTGAGCAATGTGGATGTTGTTGGGGGCAATCCCATCCTGGCCGAGAGTGCTGCAACGGCGGTGATGAAGTGGAAGTTCGTTCCGGCCGGAGCGCAAACGGTCGAGGATATTTCCATCAGCTTCACCCCGCACTAAATCACACACCATCCGTTTTATCTGCACGCTCTGCGCTTCTGCGGTTAAAATCCTTCTTGCACTCTTAATGACAGGCCGCGGTCTTCATGCCCGCTGCGGCGAGGCTTCCATGACTCCAGCGACAACAGCCCACGAAATCACCGCTGCCAAGCGCCTTGATAATGTTCGCTATGCCATTCGCGATCTAGCTTGCGTGGCGGATGAAGTCATTCAGCTGGGACACAAAGTTCTGCCGCTGAATGTTGGCGATCCTCTTAACTTTGACTTCCAGACTCCCGCGCACATTATCGAAGCTGTCTATAAGGCAATGCGCGATGGGAAGAATGGCTACGCGCCGTCCCCGGGAATTCCAGAAGCGATTGAAGCGATTCGCGGTGAGGCGGCACGCAAGGGCATCACGACGGTGCGCGATGTCTTCGTCACTTCGGGCGTGAGTGAAACTGTCGATCTGTGCATTTCCGCGCTGGTGAATCCTGGCGAGGATATTCTTACGCCGAGTCCGGACTATCCGCTGTACTCGGCGGTGCTGTGCAAGTTGGGTATCGCGCTTAACGCTTACGACCTCAACGAAGACGATGCATGGCAGCCGGAACTGGCTGACGTCGAACGCAAGCTCACGCCGCGGACGCGCGGTATTGTGCTGATCAATCCCAACAATCCGACAGGCTCGTTGTGCTCGCGGCAGATGCTGGAGCAGGTTGCCGAGATCGCGCGGCGAAACAATCTGGTTGTCTTCTCGGACGAGATCTACGACAAACTCATTCTCGATGGAACTCCGCATATTGCATTCGCTTCGGTTGCGCCGGATGTGCCTTGCATCACTTTCGGCGGGATGTCGAAGAACTATCTGGTTCCGGGATGGCGCATTGGCTGGGGGATTGTTTCCGGCGACGCTGCGGCGGTGAAACCTTATACAGAAGGCATTCACCGGTTGCTGCGGGCGCGGTTGTGCGCCAATCATCCGGAGCAATATGCCATCAAGCCGGCGCTTGAAGGTCCGCAGGATCATTTGGTCGAAGTGCAGCGCAAGCTGCGCTCGCGCCGCGATCTTACGCAGAAGTGGTGCGAAGCGACGCCGCGCGTGAGTTGCGTTGCGCCTCGCGGTGCGTTCTACGCTTTCCCGCGCATCGATATTCCCGAGAGCGACGAAGTCTTCGTCAAGGAACTCATTCGGCAGAAGTACGTGATGGTCGTGCATGGTTCCGGCTTTGGTCAGAAGGCTGGGACGCAGCATTTTCGCATCGTGTTCTTGCCGGATGAAAAGACGCTGAGTGAGGCTTACGCTTCTATCGGCGAGCTTATTCAGGAACGCTACGGAAAATCCTAATTAGCACCCGCATTAGCCCGTCCGATCCCTACCCGCGTTAAACGACATTCGCGGGCCTTCACTAATTGCTCGCCATTCCTGCACGAAAACGTGTAGGATGCTCGCGTTCCTTCCATCTACACTCGGGCCCCTTACTAAAACTAGAAACTTGAGCTCGCAAGCCAAGCGACTGCGAGGGGTTCTTGTGCGGTTTGAAGTGTGGGAAACCTAAACAATCGATAGAAAAGAGGACACAATGAAACGCAATCAGCTGCTGTCAGCTGTTGGGATCATGTTGTTCGTAGCATGTTCGCTGGCCGCGCAGGATAAGCCCGGCACCTTGGCCAGCATCGAGTTCCAGAAAGTGAAGAATACAAACGTGCCGCAGTACGAGGCAGGACGAAAGCAGAAGGCGGCGTGGCACAAGCAGCAAAACGACCCGCTGCCATTGCTGGTATGGGAGACAATCAGCGGCGACAATACGGGAACCTTCCTGGTCGGCCACTTTAACCAGCATTGGGCGGATTACGACAAGCCGGCCGTTACCGATGAGGCGGACCTGGCGGAGTTCCAGAAGGTTGTGGGGACTTACGTGGACTCGCTCACCACTCGCTACTATGAGTACCTGCCCAAGATTAGCAACGAAAGCGGAGACACGGGGCCGGCCAAGTTCTCAGAGATCATCACCTTTCAAGTGCGCCCGGGGAAAGAGTCGGATTTTCGCTCGGGCATCGAACGGATTCACGAGGGCACAATAAAAACCAAGTGGGCCGTGAATTATGGATGGTACCGGTTGGTAAACGGCGGAACGGCAGGAACTTTTGTCCTATCCTTTGCTCACAAGAACTGGGCGGACTTTGAGGACAAGCCCGACGTGAAGCCCTACCGCGACATGCTCAAAGAAGCGTTTGGACAGGCCGAGGCGGATTCCATTGTCGATCGGCTCGACCGGTCGATCGAGAAGGAGACAAGCGACATCATCCAGTTTCGTCCTGATTTAAGTTACCTCCCAGCCAAATAGCGGTTCAACGATGATCCATGTTAGTTCGCAAGCAGTGAGGTATAGCCGGGTGCCCCCTTCAAAACCCTAAGGGCACCCGCACGCGGCTGCGTCTAGATGCCGTAGTTGACGGCGCGAAGGGCGTCTTTGTAGGCTTCGCGGGCTTCGGTGGCTTTCGTGTGTGCGTCGTGTTCCAGGAAGTGGGCTGCATCCCATTTCTCCATGGCGATCATGGAATGGTCGGGAGTGGCTAACGCTTCCTCGGCGCGAATGGTAGCAACCCATTCGTCTGTGGCCTGCTTGTAGGCGAGACGCAATTGGTCAAGGTTGGCTGGGGGCATAGGCTTGCAAGAGTAATGCCGGGCTGTATCGCGGTCAATTGGATGGGGCAAATTTAACGGAAAATTAACAGAGAGGCGGCGGGCGAAGAGTGGATGTCCTTCAGGGTTAATGTCCGCATTCATTCCCGGTGCTTTTGCGTGGCGTTGCTCTTCCAAGCGCCGTGGCTGACACACAGTCAAAGGCAAAGGCAGCGGACAGGAGCGTCCGCTCCACACGAGCGAACTATTTCAGCTTGGCGTACTCGGGTTTGGCTTGCTTGAGGATGGGGATGTCGGGGTCGGCGTTCTTCCAGAGGGCGAGGAAATCCTGGTAGGCGGTTTCGGCTTTGGCGGGATCGCCGAAGAGGGCATAGGCGCGGGCCAGGCCGAGGTGCGCGAGTGCGGCGATGGGTTCGTTCTGCACGACGCCGGGATGGTCGACAATTTTCTGGAACTCGGCTGCGGCGGCGCTGCTTTGGTGAGCCGCCACATAACCTTCGCCACGCAGATACGCGGGGTAGAGAGAGAACGTCAAAGCCTGCGCGGGAGAACCGAGTTCATAAGGAAGAGCCGGGGCGAGCGCTTCGATGGCTTTGGCGGACTTGCCGGCTTGAAGAGCAATGGCGGCGCGGATCATGGCGAGATATTCGAACTGCACAATGGTGTCTTGCGAGAAGCGCTTGGCCAGATCGTCGGCGAGGCGCGTGGTTTGGGAGGCGTCGCCGGCGAGGCCGAGGGCGATGGCTGATATCGCCTCAACATCTCTGCCGGTGGAGAGAGCGAGCGCATCTTGTGCTTGCTGCCTGGCTGGACCTATGTTGCCGACCAACGCTTCGCGCACCGCGGATTCGGCTTCATAGGCTGCCGCTGTCTCTTTTTCATCGGCGTGCTGGGCGGAGACGGAGGCGCGCCGCGTCAACTCGCGAGCTTTGGAAAATTGTCCGGCATAGGCGGCCGTGTCGGACTGGTTGTAGAAGAGAAAATCTTCGAATCCTGACTTGCCTATTACGGCGGCGGCTTCACGCTCCATTCCTGCCGCATCGTGTTGCAGGAAATCAATGCTGTAAAGGCTGAGGTGGATGAGAGGACTATCCAGATTGTGGGCTTGCGCCTCGAGCGCTGTTGCCCTGGCTTCATCCAGGCGATCAACCACCAGATAGCTGTTGACGAGGTTGGCGTATCCGTTTCCGCTTGCGGGATTGAGTTTCAGCGACTGCTGGGCGGCGGCGAGGCTTTTATCGTAATCGCCGAGCGTGCCGTAGATGACGCCCAAACTACCGGGAGGAATGTCGTCGCGGGGGTAGGTCTGAGCCCAGAGTTCGCAGGTCTTGCGGGCGGACTCGAGATCTCCGGCGACGTAATTCTCATAGTGCGAAGCGATGTAGAACTTTTCGCGCTCGCTCACACGCTGCCGACGTTCGTAGGCCTGGCGGGCATTCTCGGCGGAGCGGGCGGTCTCGCCGAGGTTGCCGTAGCTGGATCCAAGGCGTGCATACGCCATGGCAAAATTGGGATCGAGACTGACGGCGCGCTGGAATAACGGGATGGCGGCAGCGTAATCGTTCTTCACTATTTGTGCCTGGTAACCGAGGCTGTAGGCCTGCAACGCCTCGAGCGATGGCGTGGTGACGTTCTCGGGGGGCGCGTCGTACTTTTGCACTGAGGTCAGGGATTCACCCAGCCTCTCGCGCATTTTTGTCGCCACGTCGGCGAGCGCTTTCAGAACCTGCTCCTTGCGGCTGGCTGTGGCCTGCTCATTTGCGAGTAAGTCGCCGTTGCGACAGTTCACAGCCTTTAGTCCCACAACATACTCGCGGCCCAGGGTGGAAATAGAGCCCTCGATGGTGGCGGCGCTGGCGGTGCGCTGGCAGACTTCGCGCGCCAATTCGTGAGTAAGCCGCGCGTCCTTGGGCTGCGACATCAGGGTGAGCGTTTGCGCGATGCGCTCGTCGGAGAGCAGGTTGAGGAACGGCGACTGCTCCAGTTGCGACGACAAGCCCTGGCGTAGCGTGCTCTCGAAGATCGGATCTCCGGTGGTGTTGGTGAACTCGGCGAGGACGATGCTGTCTTTTTCCGTGAGGCGCGGGGTGGGCCGTACGCGAACGAAGAAGAAGCCTGCGATGGCTGCGACTACTACGACCACGGCGGCGGCAAGCGGCCACGGGCTTCTCCTCTTCGGTTTCGGTGTCACGGGAACAGCGACGCCGACGCTCCTGGATGACGCTGACGGAGTAACGGCAGGAGCGGAGGCAGAGCGAGCACGCGGCGTATTCGTTGACTTGCCTGAAGATTCGTCCGGGGCCGCGATCGATCCCGAACCACTCTGTACGCCGCGGCGTGATTCGGACTCTCGCTTCAGCCGTTTCAGGTCGGCGCGAATTTCCGACGCGCTTTGGTAGCGCAGGTCGCGATCTTTCTCCAACGCTTTGTTGATGATCTCTTCCAGCCGGGGCGGAAGGTCGGGGTTCAGGCGGATTGCGGGAGGCGGATCGTATTCCAGAATCGCATTGAAGATCACGGCAGAAGTATCGCCACGGAAGGGCAAGGCGCCCGTCGTCATTTCGTAGAGGACTGCGCCGAAAGAAAACAAATCGGTGCGCGCGTCGAGCTCTTTCCCCCGCGCCTGCTCCGGCGACATATAGGCGATTGTGCCCAGAGCCGCTCCGGGGCTGGTGAGGTGCTCGTTCATTGTCTGCGACTGCGTGTGATCGGCTGCGAAGTGGCTGGAAGAACTGGCGAGGGGAATGACCTTCGCCAAACCAAAGTCAAGAATCTTGGCATGACCGCGCTTGGTTAAGAAGATGTTTGCCGGCTTGATGTCGCGGTGGATGATGCCCTGGGAGTGAGCGGCGTCGAGTGCGTCGGTGATTTCGATGCCCAGCGACAGTACGGTTTCAGTGTCTAATGGCCGGCCTGCGATGCGGTGCTTCAGGGTCAGTCCGTCCAGATACTCCATGACCATGAACGACAGGCCCTGGTCCTGGCCAATCTCGTAAATCACGCAGATATTGGGATGGCTCAGAGCAGAGGCAGCCTGCGCTTCGCGTTGGAAACGGGCCAGGGCGTGCTGGTCCCGGGCCAATTCGTCGGGCAGGAACTTCATGGCGACGAAGCGATGCAGAGTGGTGTCTTCGGCCTTGTAGACCACACCCATGCCGCCACCACCGAGCTTCTCAACGATGCGGTAGTGGGAGATGAGCTGGCCGATCATGGGGGAAGATTAGCCCTGTGGCGCGATGATAGGAGGGCCATTGTGGCAAGTCAATCCAACTGCTGACTCCAGTCAAAAGCAAAGGCAGAGTCAAAAACAGCGGACAAGAGTGTCCGCTCCCCCCGTTCATTTTCCGGCTGACTTTGGACCTGCAACGGATGCGTCGAATTCTTCGGCCATCCAGTGTTGGAGGGCGGTGATGTTTTGGGAGCGGCCGAGGAAGTTTTTCACTAAATCATTAGCTGACATGGAGCCGCCGGGTTCGAGGACTACGCGGCGGTAGCGCATGGGGGCGTCGCCGGCGAGCAAGTTGTTATGGTCGAATTGCAGAAAGAAATCTTCGGCGATGACTTTATCCCAGAGATAAGTGTAATAGGCGGAGGAGTAACCGCCGAGGTGGCCGAAGGAAGCCCAGAGATGGGTCTCGGGCAGAGGAGTAAAGAGGGTGTAGCGACGGGCGTCGTCGAGGGTGACGGCGTCGAGATTCACGTCCTCGGGCTTGGTTTTGTAGATGTCGTAGGAGAGGGCGCTGAAGGAGTTCTGGCGGCCGACCCAGCCGCCGCGTCCGAAGGCGGAGGCGCGATTCATGCGGGCGACGAGGTCGGCAGGAATGGGCTCGCCGGTTTTGTAGTGGCGGGCAAACTTGGCGAGGACCTGCGGGCTGCGAATCCATTCTTCCAGCATTTGGGAGGGAGCTTCGACGAAATCGGATTCCATGCTGATGCCGCTGATGCCGGCCCATTGTTGCTGGCCGCCGAGGATGTGGTGCATGAGGTGACCGAATTCGTGGAAGAAAGTTTGTACGTCGCCGTAATCCATGAGGCCGGGATCGGTGGAGGTGGGTACGGGGAAATTGCAGACGAGGATGGCCTCGGGCAGTTGCTTGCCGCGGATGCCGTCGAGTACCGGAGCCATTTCGGCGTGGCTAAACTTGCCAGGGCGCGGATGCATGTCGAGATAGAAACGGCCGATGGGCTTGCCGCTGTCGATGACGATCCAGGTTTCGACGGCGGGATCCCAGGCGGGGACGTTTTGTTCCTGCTGAAAGCTGACGTGGAACAGGTCGGCGGCAGTATCGAGGATGCCTTGCTTCACTTCCATGAAAGGGAAATAGGGGCGGACGGATTGAGAATCGAAATCGTACTTGGCGCGGCGAACTAATTCGGAAAGATAACCGCGTTCGTAGTCCCAGATTTTGTTGGCGCCGGGGTCGGTCTTCTGTTTTTCGGCGAGCAGCATTTCAAATTCGCGTTGGGACAAGGCGCGGGAAGCGTCGTTCACTTGCTGGATGAAGTCGGCGATATTGTGGCCTTTGGCGATCATCTTATCGGCGGCATTGCAGTCGGCCCAGGAGGAATAGCCGAGCAGTGTGGCGATCTCGTAGCGGGTTTTCATGAGGCTGGTGAGGACTTCCTGATTCTTGGGGTAGGCGCGGGTGCCGAAGGCGAGAGCCATGCGTCGGCGCAGGGAATCGCTCTTGGCGAAGGTGGAGACGGGAAACGCATCGGGGTAGTCGGTGGTGATGTGAACTTTGCCATCGGCGCCTGGCTTATGGCGGTCGATGTAATCCTGGGGCAGGCCGTCGAGTTCGGAGGGATCGGCCTCGATCGTTTTTTGGCCGTCCGAAATATTGCGATCGAACATGGACTGCTCTTCGGTGGCCTGGTCGTTTAATTTCTTGAGGCGGGCGCGGGTGGCATCGTCTTTATCGACGCCCGCGAGACGGAATTCGAGGAGTTGGCGTGTCACGTAGTAACGAGTGGCGGCGTCATTGGAAAGATCGAGCGCGGCGAGAGCGTTGTAAACATCGTGATTGAGCGCGATAGCGGTCTGGGCGGCGCTGGCTTTAGTGAGCATGGCTGTGGCGTGATCGCGGAAAGTGGCGTCGGGATGGACCTGCTCCATCAGCATCGCGAAGTAGGCGGCGGAATTGATCTGGTGAAAAGCTTCGTCGAGCGGGACGAGAGTGTTCTCAATCGTGCGCGGGCCCTTGGCGCCGAGCAGAGTGTCGACGGAGCGCTGGGCGGCGGCGAGGCGGTCGGTCTCGATCTTCTCGAAGGCGGCGACGTCTGGCTTTTCAGCCCAGATGGTGGGCTGGGAGACAGAAACTTTTTGCGCGGAAAGGACGGCAGAGAGAACGAGTGGAAAACAGAAGAAGATGGCTAGGCGTGCAGCGCACATCATGAAAGAACCTCGTCGAGGAAGTTTTCTGAACGGCGGAACGATTTGGTCGTGACTTTAGAACCGATTTGAAGTGCGGATAATTGTTGATGACCGCGTCTGACGATGTCAAGGGCGGCCCGCGAAAAACTGCAGTTCAACAAGACTGAGACGAACTGTTTTGTCGGTTCTAGCGCCAGCGTTTGAGTTGGGGCCAGAGTTGGGCGAGGGTGCCGAACTTCGCGCCACGGCAGATGAAGACGCCGATTTGTTTCTCGAGCGCGTAGGAATTGTCGCCGGATGTGCCGACGTATTCGACGTGATCGAAAAGCTGTTCCAGTTGTTCCCGGTTGTCGCCGAGAACGATCAGGCAGTTGCCGGAGTAGCCGCGCGGTCCCCAGAGAAACCAGGTTTGATGCCCACTGAGGGCTGGCGGCAGGCCGTAGCGGCGGCCGAGGAAATCGATGGCGCCAGCCTGGCCGTAGTCCTGGGCGAAGATGCCACAGTTGGCGCGGTCTTGGGCGGGGATGCGGTTCCAGGCTAGCGCGGTTTCGTCGACAATTTCTTCCCAACCGAATTGATCGGCGTACCACTGCGGCAGTACCGCGCGGGCGTGGCTGTGTTCCATGACTGGAAGCTTGAAGGGGAGGCTTTTCGCGTAGGCGAGAAAGTTGTCCGGAGAAAGAACCGGGACGACGATGGGGACGAGCCGGACGCCGCCGGCAAGGAGCAGGATTATGATGGTCGCTTTGAGCCATCTGCGACGTGGGTGAGCGTTTTCTGTGCCTGAAGATTGCCGGCCGTGGATAGCGGATTCGATGATGACCGCGCCTGCGGCCAGCAGCATTGGATAAATCGGAGCGAGATAGTAATTCTTGCCGTGAAGAATAAAAAAGGTGGTGAAACAGACCAGGTAGCACCAGCCGAGCGCGCGGTAGGGCTTGAGGCGTGCAGAGAAGAGCAGCGCAAAGAGTCCAGTGAGCCAGATGGGCGCGGTGAAGGGGTGAACTAGCAGGGTCTGCTGAAAGAAGAATTGCGGCAGAGGGAGGATGACGTCGCGGCCTTCGGCGCGGATGTTATGCATGAGTTCGACGAAGGGCCAGTGATAGTGGACGTTCCACAGCAGGTTGGGCAGGAAGATTAAGAACGCTCCGAGGCCGCCGATCCAGATCCATGGGTTCAGGAAGACGCGGCGTTGAGCAGTTAGCAGAAGGCCGACAACCATGCCGAATCCGAAAACGGCGATGGAATATTTTTCCTGCAAGCCGATGCCTGCGATCACGCCAAACCACAGCCAATAGCGGGGATTGTTGCGCTTAATAGCGAGGATAGCGAAATACGCGCAGCCCATCCAGAGATTTGGTTCGAGGCAGTTGGTACCCAGCAGGCTTCCGTTGGAAAGATACTGCGGCGCGATAAGGATAGTGATGGCGCTGAGGAGCAGTGCGAAGCGGCCTCCGCCGAACTCGCGGGCGAGGACGGCGGTTTGCAGCACCAAAAGAGAAGAAGCCAGTGCGGGTATGAAACGAATGCTGCGGAGAGAATCTCCGAGTACGGTGCGGCAGATGTGGATGAGGAA
>Ga0187887_10003124_pt1 | contig 12977 bp, 10 predicted proteins | sample June2016WEW_7_10_FD_132977 | JGI IMG/M metagenome (GOLD analysis project Ga0187887, IMG submission 132977) | Peatland microbial communities from SPRUCE experiment site at the Marcell Experimental Forest, Minnesota, USA - June2016WEW_7_10 | ecosystem: Environmental > Terrestrial > Soil >...
TCGGCTTCGCGAACTTCGGTGCGCTGCAGATGTCGAATTTCGGTGGCGATCTTGTCGAGCGTCGACGCGATCGTGGCCAGAGTGGCCAGGTACTGTGCGTGGCGGTCGCGCTGAATCACCTGCGATGACACGGCGGCAGCCTTCAATCCCAGGCGCGCGCAAATCTGCTCTTCGAGCTCTGGAGTCAGATGGGCGAACGTTCCCACCGCGCCTGAGAACTTGCCCACGCGCAAATCCTCGGCGGCAGCCTGAAAACGCGCAATGTTGCGCTGCGTTTCCGAATACCAGTTGGCAATTTTGAATCCGAAGGTGATGGGTTCAGCGTGAATGCCATGAGTGCGGCCGATCATGGGCGTGTCTTTGAACTCCCATGCCCGGTGCTCGAGCACTTCGGCGAGGCGCTCCAGATCGCCCGCAATCTGTGACGAAGCCTGCTGGATGAGCAGCGCCTGGGCAGTATCCACCACGTCATTCGACGTCAGGCCATAGTGGAACCATCGCGCGTGCGGACCGACGATCTCAGCCACCGCAGTGGTGAAGGCGATCACATCATGTTTGACCTCAGCTTCAATCTGGAAGATGCGGTCGACGCTGAAATCGGCCCGCGCTCGGATCGCCTTGGCGGCATCCTTCGGAACGATGCCGGCGGCGGCCAGCGTTTCCGTCGCTGCGACTTCGACTGCGAGCCAGGTGCGGAAGCGGTTTTCGTCACTCCAAATGCGGGCCATCTCGGGCCGGGTGTAGCGTGGGATCACGGCGCTGTCTCCTGAAGGGGAACTGGGGATTGTAAATCCTATGCTCTGTTCGGTCGAGCTGAGGGCGCTCCGACGAGAGCAACTAAACCCAACCCATTCACAATAAAACTAGTTAGGCAGAACAGCAGCTTGGCGCTGCGTCATCGCGTCTGCCGCAGTTTTGGTGCGATTTGGCGGAATCGTGCCCAAATCGTGCCCGAAGGTCTGGGTAAGCGTTAACGGAGCCGATCTAGCCGACGCTGCCAGCAGACTCGACACGAAGCAAAACACCGCGGCATTGGAACCAATGTCTGGGCGGCGAACCGGAAAAGCAACAGTGTCAGCAAGATTCCAGCCTTCTAATATTTATGAGAAGAACGGATAGCGAAGATGGGACGCCCAGTTGGGAGCGCACCCAGCCTCGATCGTTGGCGATAAATTGCGATTAATTATTCCGGAGTATAAAAAGGTGCCCACTTTTGACAAGTTTCCGCCTTTTTCCGCGGCGGATTCGGCACAAGTTCTCGGCCTAGCTTCTCCGGCGCTGCCCGCCAGAATTTCAGCGGCTGGAGCCTCCCTCCGCAATTTGCAGATCGAGGGCCACGCGCTCGCCATTGATCAGTATTGTTCCCGCGTCCAGCAGTTGCTGTCCCGTGCAATCGTACTTCTCATAGCAGCGCAAAGAGGAAAGCGGGAAGAAGAATTCCACAGCTTCAGCGGCGCCGCCGGACGACTTGCCGGCAACGCGAAGGTTGGTACTGAAGCCGATCCCGTCAAAATCCTGCGCATCCTTGAAATAAGCCAGCAGCGGGCGGATGAGGTGGGCAATATGATCGTCAAAAGCGGTGGCTGCCAACTTATATCGCGAGCCTGCGGCCGAAGCCGGCAAATCCGAATTCACTGACAGCTCCAAATAAATCCCCTGCCGGAAAGCCACGAATTTCGGCGGCGCGTAAGCCACGAAGTGGGCCTGCGGCTCCTGCTCTTTTATAAGCTGATCGAGCACTGCCTGGTCGGAGTTCTGCAAGGCAGCGAGCGCCTGGGACGAGGTATCGCGCGGCGGGGGCGGAGGTGGTTCCTTCGGTTTTGCCGGGCTGGCGGCCTCGGGTGCAGCGCTGGAGGAAGAATCCTCGTCGTGATTATTACTACTAACATTGGCATCAGGATCGGCAGCCGGCGGAAGTGCCTTATCGTTGAGCCAGATTGAAATCGGTTGCGCGTTAAGGAATAACTCCCCTTGCAAGAGCGCCGCCTGCTGCGCCGTTTCATCCTTCTTGGCGGAAAGCAGCTTGATCGCGCCGCTGCGCGGCAGAAACACCATCAGGTTCTCCGGATGCTCCATGGAGACGCCCATTACCTTTCCCATAATGTGATGGGAAATCTCGATGGCGAACCCTTCCACATGCTGATTGTTCTGAAAGCGCGGCACTACGGCTTTGAGGATGGGCATGACCACGTTGAGGAAAGTGCTCCGCGCCCGTTGTCCGGGGCTGATCTTCTGCACCGAATAAGCGGCATAGTAGTTACCCGTGATGGCGAGCACCGTTTTGCCGTTATAGCTGTCAAATCGAATCGACGATTGATCCGCGAGTTGCTGCTTTGCCTGGTCGAGGTCGAGCTTGCGGCTGAGATAGAACGGATAATCAAACTGGATCGCCAGAACATCAGCCCCGGCCCGCGTCAACTCGTCCATGTATTGCTGCTGTAAGACGCGCAAGCCGGGGTCTTTGATTTCCGCCGGAGATACGACCTGGGCAAACGCAATGCTACTAACGATCAGGCTGAAACTGATCAGGCTGATCACGACCAGACTCGGGCTGAGTCCGCCGGCCCTACTTTTGGGCATACACCGTTCCGGCAGCATGATAGGGAGGATCGGAGATCAGGCGGATGTAAGCAATCAGCCCCTCGATCTCTGTCTTGCTGAGAGTATAGCCGTACGGAGGCATCAATGCGGACTTGCCGAGCGCGGGCCCACCGTGACTGATGATCGCGGTCAGGTCGGCATCGCTCATTTTATTGAGCGTGTCGCCTTCCACAAACGGATGTGGCTTGACCTCAAGATTGTCGTAATTGGAAACCCGCTCGGGCGTGGATTCCGGATTGTGGCAGCGCGCGCAGTACTTTTTGTCGAGTTGAAATCCGACCTGCTGCTGATATCCCATCGCAATTTCTTCTATCTTCAGTTCGACTGACTTCCCAGCTTTCGTGGACGTGCGGGCGGTGAACTGGTATCGGCCCGCCATTCCGCCGAGAGCAACATTCGTGCTGAGTTGTCCGCTGGAATCGGTCAAGCCGCTCGGAGGGTCAAAGCTGACGCCCGCCGGCCCGCTGAATTCGACCAGCGCTCCGGCGACGGCCGTTCCTTGTTCATCGTTGACCTGCACAACCAAGGGATCAGCCAGCACCATTCCGGTGGGACCGATCTGCTTACCCCCGCTCGACTCCACCAGCGCGGAGCCGAAACCTGTGGGCTTAAGGTTCGAGACTGGTGCCGAGTTGCTTGTGCACCCTGCGATCACGAGAAGGAGGGAAAACGCGAAAAGTGTCCGCCAGTGGCTGATCATATTATTTCTTCGCCTCCTGCTTGCCGGAGCCTTTCTGCGTCATCAGGAATGCGGTCAGAGCGCGGGCGTCCCCATCATTCATGTTGCGGTTCGGTTCGATGGTGCCCGGTCGCATGGTCTGTGGATCCCTCAGATAGTGGTAAATCCAGGCAGCGGTCAGGCGCGAGCCGACTTGCGTAAGCGTTGGTCCGATGTAACCTTTGTCGGCCTTGGTATCGACAATGTGGCAAGACTGGCAGGCATATTTGGAATAGAACAGCTGTTTCCCCTGCTCCACCTGAGCCGGCGGATAGCTGCCGGCCGACATCGAGTCGCGGTCGAATGCCGGAGTCTGATAAACCGTGATGATGTAGTCCGTGAGTTCCGCGGCATCACTATCGGAGAGGTTGAAACGAGGCATGCGGCGGATCAGCGCTGGCCGCAGCGTGCCGGGGTTCTTCAAGAAAGCCAGCAGCCATGGCCGCTGTACCGAACTGCCTTCCCAGGTCAGGTCGGGAGCCATGTCTCCGCCGCGACCATTAATGGCATGGCAACTGAAGCAAGCCAGGTCCGACATGAGTTGTCCCGCTTTGCCCGCGGGATGGTAATTCGAAACTGGCTTCGCGGGCACGGTCAATGCTCTGGGCAAGTCTTGGGAATGGTCGGTGAGCGCAAGCAGCGCGGTCGTCAAAGCATCGATTTGCGCAGGTGCCAGGCTAAACTGCGGCATCTTCAGGGCCGCTCCAAACGAACGCGGTTGCCGAATCTTGGCCGCAATGTAGTCGGGAAGTGCGTGCGTCATCCCCGGCAGGAAAAGAATCTGCGTCAGCGGCTTGTTCCCGATGCGAGTCAATTCTGGAGCGAAGTTATCCGGCTTCTTGACGCCGTTGATTTCATGGCACGAAGCGCATCCGTATTCGGTGACCAGAAGTTTGCCGTGTGCAATCTGCTCAGGCGTGGCAGCATCGAGATGCACATTGGCCAGCAGATCGGAATCCGTCTTGCTTCCAAGAAAGCCAGTGAGCAGAGAAACTTGTGGATCGGTGAAACGGTAGTGCGGCATGGCCGTTCCCGAATCGTAGACCCGCGGGTTGCGCAGCCATGCCCGCAGCCATTCCGGCTTCACCTTGTTGCCGACGCGTGTGAGTTCGGGGCCGACATCACCGCCGACCACATTGCCCGCCGCATTCTGAACCGCGTGGCAGGAAGCGCAGAATGACTCGCCATACAAACTGGCTCCAGCCGCCGGATCGGGCGCCACTGCCCGAGTCTCCGCGACGGCTTCCGTGTCTCCAGGCAGCGGTGTGCTGTTGGCAATCAGAAATGCCGAAATATCGCGCGCGTCCGGGTCGCTCAGCTTGAAATTCGGCATGGTCGCGGTCACGGCGTAAGCCTGAGGGTCCTTCAACCATGCATAAATCCATTCCCGCGTAGTCTTGTCGGCGATGTGCTCCAGCGACGGCGGGTCGTCGGTCGGCTTCATCGCGCTGCCGTCGGGCAGTTTGATGGTGTGGCAATGCACGCATCCATAGCGCGAGAGCAGATTGCGTCCCAGGTTGAGCTGCGGCGTACCGGTGAGAGGAGCGCGATGGCATTGCCCGCAAGAAGATTGCACGTAGCGCGCCGGCAGGATCGGCTGCTCCCACGCCAGCGTGCTGCTGTGAGCTTCCTCGACCGTAGTCGCGGGGCCTTGGCCACGGTGGCACATCACGCAGCCGAACTGGTCCACCGTGTGCGGGATCGCGGGATGCCGCCGAAATGGCTGGGTGCTGACATCGCCCACACTCGCTTCTTTCAGTCCGACGTGGCAAGTGGTACAGCGATCCACAACTCCGAGTTGCGGAAGCCAGATCTGCTGGATGCCGTCATGCTGATAGAAGTGGCGCTGCAGAGTTAGTGCGTCTCCCCGGTTCTGAATCAGCGCCAGATATTTTTTCTGGTAGTGCCGCCATTCGCTGAAGTGATTCTTGGCCGGCGCAATGGCGAGCGAAATCAATAACAGCAGGCTGACAACGCCAAAGGTGCGCACCGGTTCGCCGAACAATGTGTGCCACAGGGAGGGCTTCGAGGATTGGTACGAGGGTTGCAAAGCTAGCTTCTCCATGGCAACACCCAGGACCATCCTGGGCCGCGAAAGAAAGTGCCAACCGCCGTGAGCACGACCAGTTCGAACAGAAACCAGGTCATGATCCAGAAAGAAAGTGGTTTAGAAGCCAGACCACGCCGGAAGTTCGAGGCGGATTGCGGAGAACTCTGTGCCGCCAGCGCCATGAACCCGGCGACAATCAGTGTCGGGACCAAGGCCACGTACACATCAAAGAACAACAAGAACAGAGAAAGCGCAGCTGCCGCCAGATAAAAAATCAGCACCCGCCGCTTGCGATCCTTCAGAAATAAACCCTCGGCCTCGACGTTGATGTTGAAATACGGAATCACAAAGAGCGCAATCACCACCAGCGTCGGAACCAGCACCCCGGCGACCACCGGCGGGAAGTAGTGCAGCATCTCCTGCAATCCGAGGAAGTACCAGGGCGCCTTGGCGGGATTGGGCGTATGCGAGGGATCGGCAATGCCTTCGAGCGGAGCGTTGAATAAAAGAGCCATGCCAACCAACGCGATTGCAAGCATCTCGATGGCGACGATGGCGCGGAAGAGCACTTCCGGGTACGTCTGCACCTGGTCTTCGTCGGTAACCTTTACCTGCGCCGAAGTTCGCCGCGTCACGAAGACGACACGCGTAGGCGATTTGCGCGCATTCGAGTCCATTCCGGCGATGAAATCCTTAGGATCGCTCATTATCATTGGACCCCCTTCGCTGCAGCGGGAACCGCTTTCGCCGCAACTGTTCTGGGCTCGCTCTGGTGGGCGTAGAGTCCGCCATCCTTGCGTATGCGCCAGAAATGTACTGCGACAAAAAGAATCGCCACCAAAGGCAGAATCATGCAGTGCAGCACGTAAAAACGCAGCAGGGCGTTGGCGTTTACCATATTGCCGCCGAGCATCAGAAAGTGCACCTTGTTGCCCATCACCGGCACGGCAGAAGCGATATTCGAACCCACCGTAATTGCCCAAAAAGCCAACTGATCCCAAGGCAGCAAGTAGCCGGTGTAGCTGAGAAAAAGAGTGATCAGCAGCAGGATCACTCCAATCACCCAATTGAACTCGCGTGGCGCCCGGTACGCGCCGCGGTAAAACACTTTGAACATGTGCGCGAACACGAGAAACACCATGGCATGCGCCGACCAGCGGTGCAGGTTGCGCAGAAACAACCCGGAGGAAACGACAAACTGCAAGTCCTTGGTGTCGACATAAGCCTGCGGCACCGAGGGATGGTAATAAAACATCAGCGGGATGCCCGTGACCACCAATATAAGAAACGTCCCGAACGTCAGCGTGCCCAGATACCAGGTCGCGCTGAAGCTGAGCATTCGGGTCCGCACCTTGGTAGAGAAAAGGTGTAGGAACACGTTCTGCTGAATGGCGAGCGCCCGGTGCAGAGTGCTGGAACCGGCTCCACTGCGGAACACCGAACGCCAGACCCGCGTGCCGCGCAAATCTTCGAAATAGTTCGCCATAGTTTTCGCCACGCTCACACCCTCACAAACTGCATGGGACGAATGATGACGGAACGGTCCACCATGAGATCGCCCTCGTCGCTGATCCAGGTTTGCAGCCAGGGCAGCGGTTTGGGAGCAGGCCCTTCAATCTTTTCGCCAGGTGTTTTCTTGTCTTCGAAAACATAAAACTTGCTGCCGTGGCACGGGCAAGCGATGATTCCCAACTCAGGTTTCCAGGCAGTCAGGCAACCGAGGTGCGTGCAGACGGCACTCATTGCAAAAAAACCTTCCTTCGCATGGATGAGATAAATTCCTGTATTTGCGTCCAGCGTCACCGAATCCAACGCATAATTTTCCGGCTTGCCCGCGTTGACGATGGGAGCAGGCTCGAACAAAACATTCGGCGAGAGAAACTGGTAAGAGAACGCCGCCGTACCGGCAGCGGCGATACTTAACGATCCTAATCCCAGCTTGACGAAAAAGGCGCGGCGGTTGACGTCGAGTCCGGCTTCCGCGCTCCTTTCCGCCGGCGTGTTTTCCTTCTCTTCGGACATTGATTTCCCTCGAGCGTTGACCTCTAACTCTACTTCGGCCCTCCAGTCGCAACCGGCGGTTTAGCACGGAGCGGTCCATCAATGGCCTCCACCGAAATCAATCCCGTCGGCTCCGCGGAAACCAGGTTGTAGGCTTCCATGGTGATGGTGCCCACCGGACAGCGCGCGGCGCACAGACCGCAACGAATGCATCGCGTCTCGTCTTTCAGCATGGCGGAGCCGGTTACGATGCCGAGTTCATCAGCCGCCACTTCGTCAAGCTCCACGCCAAACAATTCCTGATTCTCGCGAATCTGCTGCACAGTTTCGGGATCGAACTGAATGCGATCCAGGGAAACCAGTGACAGGCAATTTTCCGGACACACATCGACGCAGCCGCCGCACAGAATGCACATGCTCCCATCTTCGGGAACGCCTTCGAAGACCGTGTTCACCCAGCAGTGCAGGCAACGCTGTGCCTCTTCCATCGCCGATTGAGCGTCGTAGCCGACCTCGACTTCGGTCACTCCCGTGCGCCGCTCCAGCGGCAGCATGGGAATCGGTGGACGCATCAGGTCCAACAATTCCAGCGGCATGCTGTGACGCTTCAGCACTTCGACTTCGATAATCGGTTCGGGGTGCCTCTCGCCGAGCATGAACTCATCCATGCCGGATGCGGCGTGCCGGCCGGGCGCCACACTCTCAATCGACGCGCCACCGAACGACACATTGGGACCGGCGGTGATATGGTGATCGTCCCCTCCGGCGGAAACTGCGTGTGCGCGGTGCACCCGCAGGAACTCATCGATGCCCATGGCGCCGCGTTTGCCGTCCGCCACGCTGTCGATGATCAGACGCGGCCCGAACACGCAATCGCCGCCCGCAAAGATTCCGTTTGCCGAGGTCATCAAAGTCTGCGGGTTTACCGCAATCAGCCCACGGGGAGACAGTTCCACGCCGTCTTCGGGCTTGAGAAAGTCGAGATTCGGCGCCTGGCCGACCGCCATAATAATGGTGTCGCACTCCAGTTGCGTTTCACTGCTTTCGTAGAACGCTGGATTGAAGCGCCGGTTTTGATCGAAAACCCATTTCGTTTTCAGCGTCTCCAACGCCACCACTCTGCCATCTTTGCCCACCATGCGCTTGGGACCGAGGCCAGGATGCATGATGATGCCTTCGGTTTCGGCCTCTTCAATCTCTTCCAGCGCTGCCGGCATTTCTTCGCGCTTTTCCAGGCAAACGAGATGCACTTCTTGCGCTCCCAAGCGAAGAGCAGATAGCGAAACGTCCACCATTTCTTTCGTGGCTACGGCACTTACACTCTCCGCCGAGGGTTCCAGGTCTTCCACTCCGGCAACATGCTGACGGACTACTTCGCGCGCCGCCGAACGCGCCACGTCCATGGCTACGTTGCCCCCGCCGATCACGATAACTTTTTTCCCAATGGTGAACTTGTAGCCGAGATTTACGTTAAGCAAGAAATCGATGCCCTTGTAAACCCCGTCCAGGTCAACTCCCGGAATGGTAAGATCGCGGCTGCGATGCGCACCCACGGCAATCAGCACTGCATCGAAACCCTGATAGCGCAGTTCAGAAATCGCGAAGTCGCGCCCGGCCGCGTGATTGAGTTTGAGAGTAATGTCACCGGTAGCAAGAATTTCGCGTACCTGCGCCTCCACCACGTCACGGGGCAAGCGATATTCGGGTATGCCGAGGTAAAGCATTCCTCCGGCAACCGGAGCAGCCTCAAAAATCGTAACGGAATAGCCCATCAGAGCCAGGTCGTGGGCCGCGGAAAGTCCCACGGGCCCGCCTCCGACCACGGCCACTTTGAAAGGCAGTTTGCTCTGCGCCCGTCCGGCATAGACATCGACCGGACGCCTGGATTCAGGGCCATGGCGCTCGGTCAGAAAACGCTTGAGCGCCCGGATGGCGATCGGGCGATCGATATCTCCACGACGACAGGCAGTCTCACACGGATGCGCGCAAACTCTCCCGCAGATGCTAGCCAGCGGGTTAGGATCGCGCGCAAACTTATACGCTTCCTCAAATCGCCCTTCGGAAATGAGCGCGACGTACCGTCCCGCATTGGTGTGGGCCGGACAAGCCATCATGCAGGGGAAATTGGTGTTCAACCAATCCCTGTCCACTTTTTTATCTTTGAACCGCTTCAGCAAGATGGCAATCCCCAGTAGGGTTGTGGAGAGCCGGACGTCCCCGCCTGGCTCTCCATTCAGGTGCAATCAGGGGCTCGCGAGACGCCCGCCGCTCCATGATTGAACTATTTGCTCAGGGTGAAGTCCGCCTTGGTGTCGCCCGCCACTGCGACTGGCTTAGTCTGGTTCTTTGCGCCTTCATGCCAAGCGGTTACCGTGTAGCTGCCGTCGGGGACGTTCTCGATCTTGTATTCGCCCGACTTATCCGTCTTGGCAAAGTAGGGCGTGGGCGACACGACCACATAGCCGGACATCTCAGGATGCACATTGCACAGCAGCGGCACGGCGCCGGCGTTATCAAACTTGAACGGACGCTTCTCGCCCTTCGGCCATGTGCCCAGGTTGTGGGTGAGTTTCTTGTTGCCGCCGACCGAAGGCCAAAAAACGTTGTGGGCAACGCTGTCGCTGTTGAGGAATTGCACGGTTGTGCCCACCTGCACCACTGTGATATGCGGTTGGAACACCAAGCCCTTCTGGTCAATCACGGGCTCCTGCGTAGGAGCAGGGAAGGTTTTGCCAGCGGGTGCTTCCACATAGACTACCGACTCACCGGAAACGCCAGCAACTTTCCCGCTGATCGTTCCCGCGCTGGCAGCCAGGCTCATCATTACGATCACGGCCGCCACCATCATCATCATGAAAATATGTTTCATTCTTTTCTCCTCATTATCCTTTGCAAAAAGTGCTGGTTGTGATTTCCCGTCTTAGTAGACGAATTCCAATGCTCCGGTGGCAACGTTCGTGCGGAACGGTTCCACGGGCTGTCCGTTAGAGTTGTAAAAGAGGGCCTGCTGCGGTCGATACTGGTACTCAAACGACGCCTTGATGTTGGGGTGAATCAGAAACTGAACGCCGGGTGTATAGCGGTTGCGCGTCGTCCCCGCCGGCGAAAAATAATTCCCCGAGCCAGCCTGGTCCAGGAAATCTGCCGTGGACTGGACCCGGTCCCAGCGCATGATCGTCATCACCCAGGGCAGCACCAGATAGTCGGCCTCGAGGAAACCACCATTGAACGTAGCGGCCGCCCCCGGAAGAAAGCCGGTGAAGGTGGAGTTCAACAGCAGATCATTATCGTGTCCGTACATGTAGAGGCCGAACAGGTTGAAGGTGCGATAGTTGAAGCTGAAGTCGCCGCCGACGCGGTAAAAAGGTTCCCGCGCAGAGATCACAGCCGCCGCGCCTCCGCTGGTTAACCCGCTGAAGCGCTGATCGGAGCGGCCCTCGTAATAGAAAGTGCCCAGGCTCATGTAGGTATGGTCGCGCGGTCCGGTGGCGCCCGCCGCCTGAATATCGTGGCGGCTCGCCGGGTCCTGCTCCAGGTTGAAGCGGTAGGACAAATTGACATAGATGTCCTTGTAGTTGGTGTCGGAGAAAAAGCCCACCCCACCGGCGCCGACTTGTCCTCCCGTCGGCGACGGTACGTTCGGCGCGCTCGCCGTTTGTCCGCTGGTGTTCTGGTCCACGAAGGCCACCGAATAATGGTAGCCGCCATAGAGATGGCCTCCGCTGAGTTCAATCCCGTGCGCCGCATCGGCCAATTCGATAACGTTGTTCACATTCTGATTCGTCGAGCCGAAGTTTGCCTGCGTGTAGATATCGTAGGGGCTGATATTGATCGACCGCGCCTGCGTAAACGGCAAGTCCAGCTCAAACTGGCCTACCCTTAGCGTGAACGAGTCGGTCGGCAACTTGAAAAAGCGTCCCAGATTCACGAAGCGCAGATAACCGTCGCCCAGTTCGCCATTGGCGTTCAGTCCGGCAACGCTCAGATCGTCATCCACCCAGAAGGCGATGTCGCTGCCAAAATTTCCCGCCATGAAGATACTGAAGAACCCCGGTTCGAAGTCCGTGTTGGGAACGAGCGGCGACTGCAACGACCCGAGGCCGCCTTGAGGCGCCGCGTTGTACTTGTTGGCGCTGCTGCCGGTGTATTGGAAGAACTGGTTGAAGCGCAGGCCGATCTGCGGTATTCCGGGGATCGTCCCCGGAAACACGGTATGCGGCCACAATTCTTTCTGCGCCGGCGATCCCAGCATTACCGGGGGAATCTTAATAAAGGTTTCATCATCCTTCGGAAACTTGAAGCCGGCATCTTTGAACGCCTTGCCAAAATCGTTGAGCTTGGGAAAGTCGATGTGACAGGTGGTGCAAGAAGTGCCGTACTGGCGTGAAAAAGCCGGAATCGCATAAGCGCTTCCGGTCAGCAGTATGACCGTAACGACGAAAGCGTGAAACTGGAATACCCGACGCCGTGTCTTCATTTGATAATCTCCTTAAGATTTCACTTCGCGTCCCCTGCGTTACTGGCGCACCATGCTCAAGGGGCGCTCCTTATTCATCGCTCATAAGGCGCACCCAACGTGTCGGGCAAATGTAAACTTCCAGTCAAAAACCTGGCATCCGATCTTTCGACGGCCGAAGGTTTTGGCTGGTGTTTTCCCCGTTGATTAACACCTAGGTTGGAGGCCAATTATTAGGACAAACCTGTTGGCTTGCAGCGCTCAGCGTCACTGATGTGTGTGATCGAGATCACAAGCGACAAAGAATGCACTGCGGCAGGAATTGCGGGAGACAATCAGAGGAGGACGCAAAGTCGCCGTGGCTGCCCGCTGGACTCTTCCGACGGCACCAAGCCAAGGTAGCTAGCGATCTGCTTGCCACACTCAAACCGATCCTTCGAAGAAGGAACCTCTGTTGCCTGTTGCATGATCTGCTCAAGCCTCATGTCCGCCATCTCGTAGTCTGCAATCCGCGAAAGAACGCGCTGTTGAAAGACGGTAGTAAGAGTGACCGGATCGATGCGCGCAAGCTGGCGGAGTTGTTACGTGGCAACCAACTCAAGCCGGTGTATCAGGGACAGCACGGGTTCGCACTTTGAAGGAACTGGGTCGCAGCTATCTGACGATCACGAAAGATGGCACGCGAGTCATGAGTCGGATCAAAGTGCTGTACCGCAGCTGGGCCATCCCCTGCAGTGGTACTACCGTCTATGCTCCGGGGCATCGCGCCGAGTCGGACCACACAGTAAATGTATCTCCGTCGCGTTCAGGGCGCCCATTTCCTCGCCAGCGAGAACGCCGCTACCGAGATCATCGCAATAGCAATGGTCAACTGGAGTGCTCGCAGCGGGACGTGTAACAACAGCAGAGCGCCGAGTGCCGATCCAAACAGAGTCAGCGCAGCGGCTCGATGGCGAAGGCGATCATCGCCGGCACTGTGATGAGTGAAGTGCTGCCCGTGACGATGCTGATGACGCTGGTAAGGAAGAAGAGCGCGACCAGAATCAGTAGCTTGCTATCGGGCATCTCGTCATCTTAGCAATGCCACTTGACAGTCTATCCATATTTCTGCAATTATCAAAACATGCCAACTGCTCAATCGAAGAAATCCA
>Ga0187887_10003126_pt1 | contig 12977 bp, 9 predicted proteins | sample June2016WEW_7_10_FD_132977 | JGI IMG/M metagenome (GOLD analysis project Ga0187887, IMG submission 132977) | Peatland microbial communities from SPRUCE experiment site at the Marcell Experimental Forest, Minnesota, USA - June2016WEW_7_10 | ecosystem: Environmental > Terrestrial > Soil > Wetlands...
GTTATTGGCAGGAGGAACCGGCGGAGCGCCGGTCTTTGGAACTGGAACTGCGGTCGCGGGAACCGCGGGCGCGGCCGTCATGGCATTTTCCGGATTGAGCAGATGATCGTGGCTGGGGCCTAATCCGAGTTTGATCAGCGCCCGGGAATCTGGGGTTGTCTTCGACTGCCAGCCCTGGTCCGCTTGATAACGCTGCATCGCCTCCTGGGTAGCGGCGTCCCATGATCCCGAAGGCTCGCCTTGCATGTAATGTTCGCGGATCAGCGCAGTTTGAATTTCCCGGGCGCGCTCCGAGGCAATCACCTGCTGGCCGCGCTTCCTGACTACCTGCTTCGAGCTCTTCCGGCGGGAGTTTTTGCTCTTCTGCACGGAGGTGGAAGACGAGCCGTGCTGGCTGGTCGTGTGGGTGCTGGTGGAATGCTTTGCCTTCGCGGTGTGGGTCGTGGAAGTCTGCGCGGGCTTCTTGGGCGGAGTTGATGCCGCGGTCTGAGCGATGGCGAGCGGCACAGCCACGCAAAGCACGCCGCAAAGACCCAGGCGGCGCCAACCTCGAACTTGATCAAACCGAAGCATAAGGCAGTCGTTGGTCGTTAGTCGTCGGTCGCTCGGGACGCATCGCTCGTAGGAGATCCGTGAACGACCAAGGACCAACGACCGACTCCCACAATAAAAACGGCGAAACCGGCAACTCCTCCATGGTCCCCCGAAAGGGGAGGGGAGCGCCAGTCTCGCCGGATTATATATCGGTTACGGAAGTGTACCGGCCAGGAAAATCGTTCCGTCCTGAGTTCTAGCGCCTCGCGGACGCACCAGGAAGACGACATCCTGCCCACTCTTCAGCGACGACTCGATTTTCTTGAAGTCCTCGACATTGTTCACGGGCTGCTTGTTCACTTCCAGGATCACGTCGCCGCGATTCAGACCGAGATCCTCGGCGAACGATCCCTGCTTCACGTCCTGCACCACCGTGCCCTTGCCCGGAGCAATACCGAGGCGATCGGCCAGATCGGGGGTGATGCCGCGAACCGTCATTCCGAACTTGCTTTCTTTCGGAGCTTCCTCACTTTGGTTTTCGTCTTCTTCGCCCAGACGGGCAGCGAAGATTTTCGAACGATCGGCGACCGTCACCATCGCCTCTTCCTTTTTGCCATTGCGCAGGAAAGAGACCTTCGCCTTCGTGCCGGGCTTGCGGGATGCGATGTCCGCGACCAGATCGTCGCCGCTCTTCACTTCCTTGCCATCCACGGCGGTGATGGTGTCGCCGATCTTCAGGCCCGCCTCCTCGGCTGGGCTGCCGGCGGTTACGTTCTGCACGGTCACGCCCGCTCCGTAAACGTGCTCGATGGCGGGATTGGGATAGGCGGAGAACTCAATACCGATCGAGCCGCGCGCCACCCGGTGATCGGGTCCAATCAACTGGTTGTAGACCTGCGCCACCGTGTTCGATGGCATGGCAAAACCCACGCCAGCGTAAGAGCTCGTCTCGGTCAGAATAGCGGTGTTGATGCCGATGACCTCACCCGCCATATTCACGAGCGGACCACCGGAATTGCCCGGGTTGATGGCCGCGTCGGTTTGAATGAAAGACTGAAACTGCCGGTTGGGCACGATGTTGCGTCCCTTGGCCGAGACGATGCCGGCGGTTACAGTTTCCTGCAGTCCGAAGGGACTGCCAATCGCCAGGACCCAGTCGCCCACTTGCATGCCGTCGGAGTTGCCCAGTTTGGCCGGTGGGAGGGGATGATCGAGATCAATCTTGATTACGGCCAGATCCGTTTCCTGATCGGTGCCGATTAGTCTGGCGTCATGACCAGGCGTACTCTCCAGCTCGCCCTGCAACTTCACGCGAATGCGATCCGCCTTCTCGACCACGTGGCGGTTGGTCACGATGTAGCCTTTGGAATCCACAATCACGCCGGAGCCGAGCGAATGCTGGCGGATAGTACCCATGTCACCGCCTTGACCGCCCTGGCCGCCGAAGAACTTGTCAAAGAAATCCTGGAAGGGCGAGTCTTCATCGCCGCCGCCCTGATCCTGGTCGGGGTCGGTCTGGGCGTGGGGATTGCGCCGGCGATGCGGGTTCTTAATCGTCGACTCGGTATTGATGTTGACCACGCTCGGCTCGAGTTGCTTGGAAATCTGGGAAAAAGTGTTCGAGAGCTGCTGCGGAGCGGGGATGGTCAGCGGCGTCGCGTCCGACGACTTCTGCCCCTCCTTGCCTTTCACTCCGTAGGAAATAACTGTACCAATCAGAATTCCAACCGCCAACGTCGCCAGAATCGTAAACGTATAGGCCCAACGGTTGGCTTTAAAGCGCACCCAAAAGGCGCTTTCGCGCGAATCCATCGCTTCCTCCTAAACCTGCAACTTTTTATTATACCTTCGCGGCGACAGGGAGCGGCGCGAAGGTTCTACCTCGCTTAGACGGTGGAAACGCAGTCCGCGTTACCGGGGTTGTCCATTGCGGAATCATCACTTCCGCATTGTTCACGCATCACTGCACTCCCCCCAGACTATGTGAGATTCGTATTCAGGTCGTGGTGAGACCAGATCCGCTCATCGCGAGATTCGTATCGGGTCATTGAGATTCGTATCAGGTCATCGCTTTAGCGATGACGCCATCGCAGGTCAATGAAGTCGCCTATAGGCGCCGGGGTTGAATACGGAAACACAGTCCGCGTTACAGGCTTGTCCAACTGCGGAATTATCACTCCCGGATTGTTCGCTCATCACTGCGCTTCCCACGGCCATGTGAGATTTGTATCAGGTCATCGCGATTCGTATCAGGTCATCGCTTTAGCGATGACGCTATCGCACGCCAATCAAAGCGCCTTTAGGCGCCGGGGTTGAATGTCGATTCCGATCCGCAATGCCGACCAATCGCACGTCATCGCCAGTGACCGCACCTTCTTTGTGACTTCCTCGACTTGGGGGAAGCAAGCTCTTCTGCAATCGACTCGCGCAGCCAGACTCCTGATCGACGTGCTCTATCACTATCGCCGCCAGCACAAGTATCTTCTCCACGAATTTGTGGTCATGCCCGACCACTTCCATGTGCTGATCACGGTGGGCGCAGGGATGACCATTGAGAAAGCAGCGCAGTTAATCAAAGGTGGTTTTGCGTTTCGAGCGGGACGTGAACTTGGATTCCACGCTCCAGTTTGGCAGAAGGGATTTTCGGAGGTGCGTGTGAATGAGCGCGAAGCATTCCTGGGTATGCGCGAGTACATTCATGCGAATCCAGTGAAGCGTTCCCTGGTGACCGTCGCTGCGGACTATCCCTATTCGTCTGCATGTCAAGAATTCGACTTGGACCCTCCGCCGCAGCGCCTAAAGGCGCGTCTCCGGGACGCTGCTTTCGGCATCGCTAAAGCGATGCCCTGATACGAACCCCTCCCACCTTGCTAGATGTTAGCCCTTCGTCGAATCAGAGGGTGTTTCGGCGGACCTTACAGTTTCAGCGTCATCAGGGCCAGGAATAGTCCGGTATAGGCGGCGATCACCAGCAAGACTAGCAGCGCCCCAAAACTCAGGACGTTGAAGATTCCCCACGGCTTCTGGACCGCGCCTAGCGCCAGCTTCCACAGCCCGAAACTACTGGTCAGGGCGCAGACCGGCAAGACCACGAACCCGATAGCCCGCCCGTGCGCCACCTGGGGAAAAACGATCAGGAACGTCACGGCAGGAAGGAAAATCAAAGCCGGAACCACCGCCAACGGGGCGCCGATCAGAAACGCGCGTTCGCGCTCCCTTAAAGTCATTGAGTCATTGAGTCATTGAGCCATTGAATCATTTGAATCAAGTCATTCAGTCATCAAATCGTTGGGTGATCTTTAATGATTCAATGTCTCAATGCTTCAATGACTCAATGTCGTACACTGTTTTGCCGCCCACCACGGTGCGCAAAACTTTTGTTTCCAGAATTTTCGGCGGCGGAGCGGCGGTGATGTCCTGATCGAGAACGACAAAGTCGGCCAGCATGCCCGGCTCCAGCTTGCCTTTTTGTTTTTCAGCGAACTCGGCGAACGCCGCGCCCGTCGTGTAGGCGGCGATCGTCTGCTCGATGTTGAGTTTCTGCGCGGGATAGTAACTCTTCGTTCCATCCACGTTCATGCGGGTGAGAGCCGCGTAGATTCCGCGAAACGGCGTCACCGGTTCGACCGGGTAATCCGTGCCAAAGGCCAACGTCACTCCGCGGCGCAGGAACTCGGCCCAGGCGTAGGAATGCTCAGCGCGCTTCGGGCCGAGACGCGACTCCGCCCAACTCATATCCGTAAGCAGGTGGCTGGGCTGCATGGAGGCGATCACTTTGAGTTCCTTGAAACGCACAATCTGTTGCGGAGTCGTAACCTGTGCGTGCTCGATGCGCAAGCGATAATCGTTGGAATTACCGCCATCGGCGGCCTTGACCTTGGCTTCTCTGGCCGCCTTCTCCGCCTCGGCAAACGCGTCGAGTGCCAATTGCACTCCTTTGTCGCCGATGGCGTGGAAGCCGACCTGATAGGCCGCCAGCACCCGTTCTTTGGTCATCGCATTCAACTTGGCCGCATCGTACTGCGGCAGGCCGCTGTTGTTTGGATCGTCGCTGTAGGGCTCAAGCAACGCGGCCGTCTTCGTGCCGAGCGAACCATCCATGAAGCCTTTGAGCATTCCCGTGTGGAGCATGTTGTCGGACGCGGGATGCGAATCGCGCTTGCGGTTCAACTCCTCAATCGAGTCGTCGAAATTCAGCCACTCGGAAATTCTTGCCGTCAGCTTTCCTTCGCGCTCCAGTTCTTCGTAAATCTGGAAGTCGTCCCACTGCGAGTAGTCTTGCGCGGAGGTGATGCCGTGACCGGCGAGATCGGCCAGCGCCAGTTCGATGGCTTGCCGCCGCTTCTCGGGCGTTGGCTTGGGAATGACTGCCAGCACCGCCAGTTGCGCTTTCTCGCGGAGAATGCCGTTGGGCGTGCCTGTGTCATCGCGATCGATCCTCCCCGCGTCGGGATCGCGACTGGCGATGCTGATGCTGGCCAATTGCAAGGCGAGTGTGTTGGCCACGCCGATGTGTCCGTCTACACGAGCGAGATAGACCGGATGTTTGCCGCTCACTTCATCCAGATCCCACCTCGTGGGCAGAACCTTGACCGGCCACAGAGTCTCGTCCCAGCCTTCACCGACTACCCATTCACCGGGTTCGGCCGCTTCGCACTTGGCGCGCAGGCGTTCGCGAAACTCATCGAGAGATTTTGCGCCGACCAGATCCACATTCATTTTCTCGAGGCCGGCGCTGGCCAGGTGCATGTGGGCATCATTGAATCCGGGCATGACGAAGTGGCCTCCGAGATCGATAATCTTGGTCTCCGGCCCTTTCAACTTCATGATCTCGTCACGCGTTCCCACGCCGAGGATGCGGTCGCCAACCACGGCCAGCGCCTCTGCGCGCTTGCCGGATCCGAGGGACGCCGTCGTATCGACCATGCCGGTGTAGATGTTGCCGTGGGTAAAGATCAGGTCCGCCCTGGGCTTCGGAGGGTGCTGCATCGAGGTGTCGTTCTGCGCCGACATGCTAGAGGCCACGGCCAACAGTAGCATCGGGACAACTTGCTTCATCATTCACTTACTCCCGACAATGTGAGCATTGTAAGCAGAATGCGCCTCAGGCCGAGGTCTCGTCCATTGCAGTCGAACCATTCTTGCAACGTGTGCGCGCCGCCGCCCGAGCCGCCACCTCCGATGGCAATCGCCTCGCGGCCGAGCGAAAGCGGGACGTTGGCATCGGTCGACGCCCGCTGGACCTGCGCTGTATTACCCAGTTGTGCGTCCACGGCGCGAATCACCTTCAGTAAACGCGCATCCCGCGGCAGTTCGCCTGCTGGACGATTTCCGATCTCGACCACCTCACTCTGTACCAGCCGGCTCTGCACCATGCGGCTCTGTATTGGCTGATCCGGCGCCAGTTGCGGCGTGCGGATTCCCTGTCGTGCGGTGGAGCGATTTTCGGCGGCGACGGCCTGGTCGAGCGCGACGCGCAGAGCTCGCTCCAGGCGGTCAATTTCGGCCATTGAAGTAGAGCGCAGATCGACTCGCATGCTGGCCGATTCTGGAATCGAATTGACCGATGTTCCGCCCCGAATCACGCCTACATTGAACGTTGTTTTCGGGGTGGCGGGCACGGGCGTTTGGCTGAAGGCCTCGATCGTACGGGAGAGCACAATGATGGGATTGGGCGCGCCGAAATCAGTCCAGGAGTGTCCTCCGGGACCGCGCACGATCACTTCGAAACGGCGGCTGCCCAAGGCCTCGGCCACGATGGTATCCGCTCCGGCGCCATCGACAACGACGCTGTAGGCAATTGCGTCGCGCCAACGCGGCGTCGCGAAAACGTGACGCATGCCGCGCAGATCGCCTTCACCTTCCTCTCCAACATTGCCAATGAAGACATAGGGCAGCGCGTGCGCAATGCGGGCGCTCGCGAGCACACTGGCCACGGCCAGCATCGCCGCGATGCCCGCGCCGTTATCGGAGACTCCGGGGCCATACAGGCGGCTGCCCTGCTGCCGGATGTTCAACGGCGTGGCCGCCGGAAACACGGTATCGATGTGCGCGCTGAGGGCAACGTATCGGCTGCCGTAGCCGGGGCGAACGCCGAACACGTTGCCGACTTCGTCCAGGTGGACATCGGTGAGCCCGAGCTCGCGAAAGCGGTCAGCCAGCCAGGCGGCCCGGGTCGCTTCTCCGAAGGGAGGCGCGGCCAGGCGCGTGGCTTCCATTTGCCAGAGCGCGAACTGCGATTCCTGGGCGCGGAAGCGGTCGAATGCGGCACGCACTTGCGGCGAGCCGGCGATTCGCGCCACTTCCTCCTGCACGGGGGGATATGTTTCAGATGCTGGCGAGATGGGCTCCATCGTTGCGCCTATCTTATAACGGAAGGCGCGGACGTGAGGGGAGGTGCAAGATCGGGGTCGTTGGTCGCTGGTCGTTGGTCGTTAGTCGGTAGGTCAAAACCGGGCATAGTGGGTCGGTTTGAATGCGTTTTGAAAGGGCACGGATTAGGGCGGCGGGCAAAGAATGCCTTCTTGCCGCCGTGTGTTACCTCAGCGGCTGAAGCCGGCGTTCAAAGAAGCCCGATCTCGCAGCGGTGAACCGCTGCGCCACCTAAAGGCAGAAGCAAAATCATCAGCGCACGCCGGGCAAGGCCTCGGCGGGATTCGCTTCCAGCCTTTGCATGGCGCTTAAGATGGTGGCGATTACGTTTTCGTCGCCGACTACCGTGTTGATCATCATGTGATAGAGACCGCGCGTCGGCCATTCGGCATTGAAGTAGTGCTTGATGTAGGCCATGCGCTCCTTGTCTACGTTTTCCACCAGATCTTCGGCCTCTTCGCGGCTTTTGCCCAGCGCCAGTAGGCGGCGGATCTTTTCGTCGTGCGGAGCGTAGGTGAAGACGCTGAAAGTGTCCGCGCGATCGCGCAGAAAAAACGGGCCGCCGCGCCCGACGATCACGGCATTGCCTTCCGCCGCAATCTTGCCCATGATTTCTTCCACCATGGCCATCATGTGATCGGTATCGAAGGCGCGAGAGTTGGAAAGTGCCATGCCGCGTTCGTAACTGCCGCGCCAGAAAGCTTTCGTCAGACGATAGAGGGTGCTGTCGACGCGCTCGTCGCATAAGGCGACCGCCGATTCCTCCACCTGGGCGCGCTCGGCAATCTCGCTGGTCAGTTGCTCGTCCCACAGCTTCCAACCCAAGCGGCGGGCCAGTTCGCAGGCAATGCCTCCACCGCCGCAGCCAAATTCTCGTTCCAGAGCAATCATGCGAAACATCGCCCAACCTCCTGCGGACGCAGGCCCTAAAGGGCCTCCCGTTTGACGGACTTTACGGTATCGCTAAAGCGATACCCTGATTGCGAGCCATTAGTGGACCGCGATCTCGCCTGCCAGCTTTGCTTTCTTGATCAGAAACACAAACGGAACCAAACAAGCAATCACGACACCGAGCACCCAGAAATTATCGATGTAGGCCAGCATGGTCGATTGCCGGATCACATTGGCCTGCAGCATCGCGTAGGCATGCTGTTGCGCGGAAACGCCTCCGGAACCGGTTCCCGCGCCGCCACCCGAAAAGATGCCGGTCATTCCGCGCAGCGTCGACTGAAACTGGGGATTGGCGGCGTTCACTTTCTCCACCAGTTGCACCTGATGAAACTGGGCGCGGCGAGCGAGGCCGGTGGTGACAAAAGAAATTCCCACGCTGCCGCCAATGTTTCGGGCAAGGTTCATCAAACCGGACGCGGCGTTGTTCTTGTCGCGCGGCAAAGTGGAATAGGCGGCGGTGTTAATGGGCACGAACAGGAACGCGAGCCCCAGAGCCTGATAGACGCGCGCCATCATCACTGTGTGGAAATCGACGGCCAGGTCGAAGGTCGTCATGTGGAAGAGCGAAAACGTGAGCATGCACAATCCAAACATCAACAGATACCGCGGGCTGTATCGCGAAAGCAGAAATCCCACCAACGGCATGGCCAGCATAATCGTGAAACCGCCCGGCATCAGCGCCAAGCCGGACCGTTCGGCAGTGTAGCCGAGCATGGTCTGCATAAACAGCGGCAGCAGGAGCGTGCTGCCGAGCAAGGCAAAGCCGAGCATGAACATCAGGAAGTTGGCGGTGGCGAAGCTGCGCACGCGAAATAGATGCAGGTCGATGATGGGGTCTTTGTGATGCCATTCCCAGAAGATGACAAAGATCAGCGAGGCGGCGGAGATCACGCTTAGCCATACGATGAAGTGCGATTCGAACCAGTCGTCGCGCTGTCCTTTGTCGAGGACCACTTGCAGAGTGCCGAGGCCGAGCGCGACGAAACCGAGTCCGGTGTAGTCGATGCGAGTTTCACTGAGCTTGCGGCGCTTGAAATAGGGAGGATCCTGAATCAGCCGCGATGTCAGCAAAAGCGAAACAATCCCAACCGGGATGTTGATGAAGAAAATCCAGCGCCAGGTAAAGTTGTCGGTGATATAACCGCCAAGCGTAGGACCGATGGCCGGAGCCATCACGACGGCAATGCCATAGACGGCGAATGCCATGCCGCGCTTCGCCGGAGCAAAAGTATCGGCGAGGATTGCCTGCTCGCTCGGCTGCAAGCCGCCTCCGCCCACTCCTTGAAGAATACGAAAAAAGATCAGCATGCCGAGGTTGGGGGCCAGTCCGCACAGAAACGAACTGATCGTAAACAGCGCGACACAGCCCATATAAAAATTCTTGCGGCCGACGATCGAAGAGACCCAGCCACTCAACGGCAGCACAATGGCGTTCGAGACGAGATAGGAAGTCAGTACCCAGGTGCTCTCGTCCTGACCGGCGGAAAGACTGCCTGCGATATGCGGCAGGGCGACGTTGGCGATGCTGGTATCGAGCACCTCCATGAACGTGGCCAGGGTCACGGTCAGAGCGATGATCCACGGATTGACCGCGGGACGCCATGCGGTGGCGTCATTCATGGTGATGGAAGCAGCGCCCATTCGTTCTCAACCCTCGGCTGCGAGCCAGTTCATTGAGAGATTGAATCATTGAGAGATTGAATCATTGAGACATTGAATCACTTAAAACCAACTCTCTGACGGTTCAGTCTCTTAATGATTCAATCTCTCAATGATCATGACTCAATGATTCAATGTCTCTACTTAATCCAAACCTTCGGCACGACCGACATACCGGGGCGGAGTTCGTGACCCTTGATCTCGCCCGGATCGAACACGATCTTCATCGGGATGCGCTGCACCACTTTGACGTAGTTGCCGGTGGCGTTTTCGGGAGGCAGCAGACTGAAGCGCTCTCCACTGGCGCCGGCGATCGAGTCAACATGACCTTTGTAGGTTTTGCCGGTGGCATCGACTTGAATTTCTGCCGGCTGGCCGGGCTTCATCTTGCTCAGCTGGGTCTCCTTGAAGTTCGCCGTCACCCAGATGTTCTTTTCATCGAGCGGAATGATCATCATCATGACCTGGCCGGGCTGCACATTTTGACCGACTTCGACGGTGCGGTTGCTGACCGCTCCGCTGACCGGCGCAATTATTTTGGTGTACTGGAGATTCAGTTCCGCCTGATCCAGTTCCGCCTTCTTCTGCTCGGTAATGGCCTGCGCCGACTGCGAGCGCGCCTGGATAACCCGCATGGTGTGCGTCCGGTTGCCGGCGTTGCGAAGATCGGCGTTGGCTTGTTCCAGTTTGCTCTGCGCCTGTTTGATTTGGGCGGCGTAAGCGTCGGCATTGGCGCGTGCGGCTTGCAGCGCGGCAGCGGCAGCTTGTGCGCTGTCGACGGCCTGATCGTACTGCATCTGCGAAATCTCTTCCTTGTCGATCAGAAGTTTGTAGCGTTGCAGATCGTTCTGCGCTTTGGTGTTGTTGGCGTCGGCTTCTGCGACCTGCGACTTGGCTGCGTCAAACTGCTGGCGGGCGGCCTCGATCGCAGCCTGCGCACCGGAGACGCCACTCTCGGCGCCGCTGACCTGGCTGGAAGTGCTTACGTCGGTGATGGGAACGTTGATGCCGGCAGCGGAGGCTTGCGCCTGCGCGTCGGCATATTCGGCGCGCGCTTTTGCCACTGCGACTTCGTAGTCGGCGGGATCGATTTCCACCAATACGGTTCCCTGTTCCACATACTGGTTGTCTTCGACGTTGAGCTTGATGACATGGCCGCTGACGCGGGCGCTTACCGAGTTCACGTGGCCGTCAATCTGCGCGTCGTCGGTGGATTCGTAGCTGCCGAGGTAGCGCCACAGAAAGAAGGCCGCGACCGCGATCACGAGCGCGGCAAAAATGAATGCCCACTTCGCGCGCGGACTGCCTAAGAGCGCGGCTCGCCGCCGATAACGCGCTTCGCTGTCAGGCGCAGGCTGGGACGGCGGCGATTGCGACTGCGGCGCACGCCCCTCCGCCGGCGATTTGGGCTCGGTTACAACACTGCTGGTTGGTTCCATAGTCTACTTCTTCCCTTTCAAGTATTCGCGAATGCCCTCTTCGGCTCGTCCCAGGGCGCGAGCATAAGAGACCTTGGCCAGATTGTGCAGGTACAGGCTCGAAATCAAACTCTCATGCGCCGACGCCAGTGCCTCCTGCGCCTGCACCACCTCGAGGTTGTCGGTGACCCCGGCAGAGAATCGATCGCGCGATTGGGCAAGCGCCTGCTCGGCCAGATTGACCGAACTCTGGGCCACTTCCACCTCGTCGCTGGTGGACTTGAGGTCGAGCAGGGCGTTGCGAACGTCCTGGTCGATCTGGGCGCGGACGTCCGCCATTTGCGCTTGCGCCTGCCTCAGGCTGGCCTCGGCCTTCAGCACATCGCCGTGCACTTTGCCGCCCTGGAAGATGGGAATGTTCAACGTGCCCATGAGCAGGTAGGTAGGCAGAACGTCGCCTGGAGACGAACCGATTTCGCCCCAATTACCCGCCACATCCACGGTAGGAAAATACCCCGCGGTAGCGGCGCTGCGTTCGAGTTGCGCGGCCAGCAGACGTTCGTGCGCCGCTTTGTAATCGGAACGGAAAGAATAGGCGCGTTGCAAGCTGGTTTCAAGATCCGGAATGGGATAAGGCTCGTAAGGAGCTTTCTCGGCAAGTTCAAATTCCTGGCCCGGCGCGAGTCCAATGACACGTGCCAGGGAAATTTTCTGCTTGGCGAAATCGGCCGTGGCTGCGATCAGTTGCTGCCGGCGAGTCTGGTATTCGACCTGAGCCCGAAGCGTGTCGATGGCCGGAGCAACGCCGGCCTGCTGTTGCGCCAACGCCTTGTCGTAGAGCGCCTTGGCCGTTTCCACTTGCGCCTGCGCGGTTTCCACGCGGGCTGCGCCGGCAATTGCCACAAGATAGGCATTACCGGTCGCCAGTACGACCAGGTCGCGCGCGTCCTTGAGATTGAAACGTGCCAGGCTTTCACCAATTACAGAGGAGCGGTATTTCTGGATCGACTTCCAGTCGAAAACCCGCTGCGTGGCGGAAACACGCGCGTCAAAGTAGTCAAAGGGGCCGATGACTTTAGGAAGCGTAATACCCGGGAACAGGGAGCCGCTGAATCCCAGCGCTTGCAGGCTCTCTTTCTGCTTGACCTCCTGCACATCCGCATTGAAATTGGGCAGCAGGTCGCTGAGCTTTTGCCATTTCTCTCCCCGGGCTTCGATGGTGTTGTACTCCGACAAAAGACCGGCGAGGTTCTGGCGCAAGGCACGGTCGATCGCGTCGCTGAAAGTTAGCGGCAGAACTCCGGGAGTGGGTTTGGCTTCGGGCACGCTGCCGAACACCGGATTCTGCGCCGAGGTTGGAACCTGTGCAGGTAGAAACTGCGGGGTTTGAACCGGCGTCGTCCCGCTGGTCGAACTCGTGCTCGAACTAGAAGTAGAATTTTGAGCTAAGCACAGGCCTGAGAAGATGACGGGCGCGACCAGTAACACAATCCGCAAAGAAAATGCGCGCAGGCGCGGGTATCGACGGTTGGAACGGTTCGCGAAAGCCATGGAACCTGGGTTCTCTCCTTATCAGCGAGAAGATCAGCAAGAAGGAAATCATAAGTCTTTTGCACTCTTCTTGGCTAAGCTGAGATGCAAGTTATTGAGTCGGCGGACGATAGAGCACGGGCTTTGTACGCCGGGCAGGCGTCTTCGCACCAATGTCCGTGACCTTGGTCATCTTGTGTAACTTGAAACCAAAGTTCAATCTGGATGCGAGCCAAGCACTTCCCGGCGACGGAAGTCGGCGCGAGGGAAGTCCTACGTATGAGCGAAGACACGAAACTTGCGCCCAAAGGTTCGGACTGGACGCGGCTGCTCACCGATCCCGACCTGGTCAGCCATCTCGGACACCTGCTCCAGACCTATCGCGAGGTACCTGCGGAACGGCGGGAAGCGGCGCTGCTGCTTGCGATGCGCGAAATTAAAGACGCAGCCGTCAAAACCCGCGAAGCTGGGAAAACGGCACCGATTGCCGCTGCACCGGCGCCCACCACCGAA
>Ga0187887_10003131_pt1 | contig 12970 bp, 12 predicted proteins | sample June2016WEW_7_10_FD_132977 | JGI IMG/M metagenome (GOLD analysis project Ga0187887, IMG submission 132977) | Peatland microbial communities from SPRUCE experiment site at the Marcell Experimental Forest, Minnesota, USA - June2016WEW_7_10 | ecosystem: Environmental > Terrestrial > Soil >...
TGCGCGCAAAGCATCTCATGTGCCATAGTGCTCCGAATCATCGGGGTTGACAGGCAGGTAAACAACGAGCAGCATACGTATCCGCTGGGATTTGACCTGCTGGGAGTCCTTTTGGCTTTGCACCCATCGTGCGGGCCAGGTCTCGGCAATTGAAATCTCCAACACAACCCACAGGTTAGAAAGGGAACAAATGGGTACACGGCTAAGGCAATGGGCCATCCGGCTGCTCGCCGCTGTCGCGCTGCCGATCATGCTGACGCTCGGCCTCGGCGCCGCAGCGAACGCGCAAACCGTGCAGGCTTCGCACGTGACGAGCAGCACGGAGCACCCCAGTACCCACGACTACTGGCAGGTATACGGGCCTTTCGGTAGCCGCCGGGCATGCGTTCGCGCCCAGCGAGAGTTCCGCGGTTGGGACTCATACTGCAAGGGCGTTTACCGGCCTCACCAGATGAGCCTCGTGTGGTACTTGTACGTGCAGCACCGCCCGATTCGCCACGGCTAAAAGTAGGTGTAGATCCGGCCGAACGTGAGTGGGGGCCGGCGCGCCGTCACACCTCGTGCGCGCCGCCCCACTCGTCTTCTTACTTCCAGCGCTGTCACCTGTCAGCTTGCCTGGATGCCGGATGAGCAAATGTGTCGATGTTTCGGCCAGAGGGTCAAGGTTTACGAGGCCCTGCCGGGCCAGATGCACAAGCCGCTGATGCTCCTTACATGTCGGCTTATACAGAGGCAGAGGCAATTAGGAGATGTACTTATCGAAGTCAGGCGGATTGCGCTCACCGCGCCCTGGCAGCGTAAACATTCACGTCGGCGCCACGGCGTGTTTGCGACTTCCGGCCACCCGTCAACCTGACCCGGGACGAGGTCCTGAACAACCTCACGTTCTACTGGCTGACGAACACAGGAATTTCCTCGACCCGGCTGTACTGGGAGAACACGTTCGACTTCTTCGGGGTCAAGGGCGTGACCATCCCGGCCGCAGTGTCTGTCTTCCCGAAGGAGATCTACAAGGCCCCGCGCAGCTGGGCCGAGCGGGCCTACTCCAACCTCATCTACTTCAACGAGGTCGACCGGGGCTGCCACTTCGCCGCCTGGCAGGAGTCGGTGCTATTCACCGCTGAGCTATGCGCGGCGTTCCGGTCGCTGCGGTAGGCCACTGTTCGGGCGTCTGCGTGCACCTGGTTTGGCGGGTCTCGAGTGGCTCAAATCCGGGCCACTCGGCCCGGCCGAGCCGGGCAACGCTCTCCTCATGGACCGCGCTCCCCCGTTCCGCTGGTCGACAGCCTGCTTGCGCCGTTCCGCGCCAACCGCGCGATCATTCGCGGAACGTCATGACCCAGCGTGGATGGGAAGAGCTTCGGCCTTACCTTCGCGACGAACGGCCGTCGGACGGCACCGCCGTCGTCGTCCGCGGCGGGCCGGACACCCTCGCAAAGCTCGCTCCGCACCGTTACCGCTGGAGCTCCCGAGCGGGAAGCCGTCGCGCTGGCTCTCGCGGCCCCAGGACGACCTGGCGGAGAAAACGATCTCCAAATTCCTCCCCATACGCCGACAGCTCCCATCCGCAGTAGGACGAGAGCTGTTCGTGGAGCCTCTGAACTGGACTTACACCTGTGGGCGATACTGGGATCGAACCAGTGACCTCCTCGGTGTGAACGAGTTGCATGCGAGCCGATTGAGGTCGTCCACGCCGGTCAAAGGCTTCCCAGGGTCATATGAGGTCGATGCCGGACGGAGACGTTGCTGTACTTTTCTGCTGTACCGTCGTCCGCCGTAGGCCGGGGCTCGCCTTGATCCCTTCGATGCGAACTACCGGCAGCGTGGTCACCCGCGGGGCCTTGAACCCGGCAACCTTCTGTTCCGTAGTCGCGTACAAAGCGTCCGGCCCGTGCGGCCGAATCCATTTCTGCAAGTCAGAGTTTACGGGGTGTCCGAACACACGACGCCCAGGTCCGGTGGCGTCCCACCAGTTTGTGAGACGCCTGTGAGAGGCCAGGTCCCATGTTGGCCGCTCGGGCCAGGGCCCGACGGTGGAGGATCTGACTTATGGCGGCTCGCGCGGCCGTGGATGCTCACTGGACCTCCTTGGCTGCCTTTCGGAACGCATCGAGCGCAGCCGGATCGCTGTTGAGCTGCCACTTCGAATGGACATCGAAAAGGATCAGGGCATAAAGACCATCCCGACGGGCTCCGCTAAACAGGCCGGTGATCTGGGCCGGTCGCTGCGGGCTCCTGCCGATCGCCACTTCGCTGATCATGACGGGCTTTTCCGTGATGGCCCGGACCTGGGCGACAGTCTGGCTGAAGGTCGAGGTGAATGAGGCGGCCGGGTTCTTGAGCTGGCCGTCAATGCCGACCTCGTCGACGTAGCTGTTTCCGGGCCATAGCAGGCTGAGCGGCTCGCTTGTCGGCCACACCAAGTTCACCTGCCAGAGCCATGTGACATGCCGCGCGCCGGTCGCGGTCAGCTCGTCGTGGACGTGGCGCCACGTCTCCCGGTACAGGTCCGGGGTGATATGCCTGGCTCCCCACGGATACCAGGAGCCGTTTGCCTCGGGCGCGAAGGACAGGATGACCGGCAGCCCGAGCTTGAGGTCCGCCCTGGCCCAGGACGTCAGGTAGGCGTTGTCGTTCCCGTTTACTACCCCGGCAAGGCTGACGTTATTGGGTTCGAGCACGATCATCGTGGTCACCCCCAGGCCGTGGTCTTCCAGGACCTCGGCTGATGGGAACGGGGAACCCCACTGGACGTATTTCACGTCGATCGACGGGTACACGCCTGCGGCCTCCTCGAACTGCGGCAGGTTGTTTACGACAACGCCGACCTTCAGCGGTCCGAGGTGAGTACTGTCCCGGTCATTGTCATGAGGGACCTGCGAGGGGCTGGCTGGGGCGCTGGCAGCGGGAGTGGACGTAGCAGCAGCGAGATGGCTACCGGCGCCGCGCAGCAACACGACGGCGAGCGCGCTAGCGATAGCGCAGGCGACAACGGTGACGAGCGCGGCGGTCCTCATTCTGCTGCCCTCACTTCCACCTGGGTCCGGGTGCCCCACGAGTTGTCCCAGAGGGTAAGGAGCGCGACCAGCCGCAGCGGCAGCAGCAGGATCATGTGCATGAGCCCATAGACCGGGGCCAGCGCGAAGATCATGAGCTGTTTGAACCTGGTCGAGTCCGGATGATAGGCGCGTAGGTAATGCCCGGATCGGGCATATGCCAGCAGCAGCGTCGCTGTCATATAGGACGCGACAGACACGTGCCCGGCGAACAGCGGGCGGCCAAGGAGCGTGTATACGAGCACCCCGCTGAACGCGACCCAGGTGGTGACTTCCAGCAGGCTCAGCCACCAGCAGGCGCGGGATGGCCCGAGGCTCGTGAGCATGCACCATGACTCCCTGATGAAGCTCTTTGACCAGCGCAGCTGCTGGCGCAGGAAGTGGCTCATGGACTCCGGGACCATCGTCCATGCCACCGCGTCCGGGGCCAGGAGGACCTTGCCCTCGCGAAGGCAGTAGTAGGTAAGGCGCCGATCATCGCCGTAGGTGCAGGACCGTCCCAGGAATTCCTGGGTGAGGAAGTCTCGGAGGTACTTCCGGACAACCGGCCCCCGGTACAGGGCGAGGGAACCGCAGGCGCACAAGACTGACCCAAGTGTGGAGTAGGCCGCCCGCTCACCGAGGAACGCATTGGCGTACCGCAGGTCGATGAGCCGACTGAGAAGATTCGTGTCCCAGTTCCTGGCCAGCACACAGCCGGTGACGGCCTGGACATCCGGGTCGGTGAAATAGGCAAGGGATCGTTCCACCGCATCGTCCTTCAGTACGGTGTCGGAGTCGACACACAGGTAGACGTCCGCGTTGCGGAACTCGCGAAAGCCCTTCGCGAGGCCCTCACGCTTGCCGAGGTTCACTGAGTGCTCGGCGATCTGGAACCGCACGCCGAGCTGCTCGAACTCGGCGGCACGCTCCTGAGCGATCAGGATGCACGCTGGTTCGGCGGAGCCGTCGTCGATTACCATCAAGCCGTCGGGCAGCCTGGATTGTTTGAGGATGGAATCGAGGCAATGGCTGAACACAGCCGGGTCCTCGTTGTGCACGGTGATGATGGCGGCGACCTGGCCGACTAGCGGGACACGGTTCAAAGGCGGTCGGTAAAGGCAGGCGAGCCCCAGCTTGAACCCGAGATACGCCAGGACGGCCCATCCGTAAGCCGGGAGCCCAGTTGTGATCCCGTGGCTCATCAGGCGGACGTGCATGCCGAATTCGGCGCCTGCGATAACACCGAGCAACGCGGCGGGCAGGAACGTGACGCTGGTCCGGTCAGGAGTGGTCCTGTGCCTGCTCACCGGGCACCTCCGGCGGTCCGCACCCAGACCCGCGTCGGCTCGCCGGGATGCAGATCCCATGGGGTGGAGGACATCAGGGTGTACTGACCGGAACGGCCGAGTGCCCCGGTCAGCATCTGATATGTCGTGATGCCACGGGAGGCATCGACCTCAACGACCGCGAAATAGCCGTTCCCAATCGCGGCGGCCATCGCGGGTACCCCGAACGCTACCGACTGGGACCGCACTGATGCGTAGGCAAAGCTGTACGGGCCGGTGACCCCCGTGGCCAGGTCCGCCGACGGCAGGTAGTAATGAGCGGCGTCTTCCTGGAAGATCAGGCACGGGCAGCGGCTCGTGGTGATGGCCCGGCTGAGCGCCGGAATAGCACTGCGCAGCGACGGCCAGGACGCCATGAATGAGGAGGCCTGCGCAGACCCCGTCATGGCGAATGCGCCAACTAGGACGCCGCCGATCACGGCGCCCTGTGTCAGGCGCTCATCGAGGTAACAGATGCTGCTGACCGCGTAACCCGCGATCACGCACAGGAACCAGGCGCCGAACACTACGTGCTTGTGCAGGGACGTGATGTCGCCGATGCGCGCCTGCTCAGCCGGGGCCAGCAGCCCGGCGGCCAGCAGGACTACCGGCATGCTCCACGGCCGGCTGTGGTTGTACCAGGCGAGCCAGATGCCAAGGATGCCGAGCAAAAGAAGCAGCGCCAGCCAGCCACCGGCTACATCGAGGATCTGCAGGGGAGCCGTCCGTGCGATGATCTGGCGGTTCAGCGTCGTCCAAATGATGCCGTGCAGGTAGGCGGGGCCGGCTTCATGGAGCGCGATGACGATCGGGATCGCGGTGTAGGCGGTCAGCCGTGCGGCCCTCAGAAGGTGCTGGCGCCGAATACCAGCCGACGCGGTGAGCGCCGCTAGGACGATGATGACCGGGTTCCACAGGGCCGAGGCATACTTCACTGCGTCGGCGAGCGCTAGGATCCCCCCGGCGCAGATGAGACGTGGCTCGCTGAACCGTCCATCAGCACGGACAACGAGCCATGCGGCGAGCGCCGTGAGGAATACCGCCATCGCGTCGTAGGTGGCCAACGCTCCGAGTTGGCTGGCGGCGCCGAACACTGCGAAAAGGGCTGTTGCGGCAGTAGCCGTACGGTAGTCGAAAAGCCGCCGTGCCGTCCCATGGAGAAGCATGGTCGCGGCGAGCATGAACGCTAGGCTCAGCATCCGGGCCGCCGCGAGGCCGCCGATGCTGTCAGCGAGTGCCCCGAGAGGCGGATACACAGTCGGTGCGCCTGAGAAATAGGTGGGGAATGCTCGGACCGGCGTACCGTGCAGCCAGTGCGCCCACTCCAGGCGCCCGGTCCACAGGTAGAGGGCCTCGTCCTGGAATGCTGTGTTCGACCACACCAGCCGCAGCGACAGCCCTGCCTGGACGGCGAGCACCGCGAGCAGCGGCCATGGCACAGCGGCGGCCCGCAACCCCAAGTATGTCCGTTCGCGTAGCGACCACTTTGGCCTGGACAGAAAGCTCGCTGGGGTCAGTACCGCGGTTACGGCCACGGACGCCACGATGTAGTTGATGCCGAGCCGTTCAATCCCCGCATACCCGGCAATCCCGAGCCCGGTCACTACGAGCTGCTGCACGTTGAACCTGGCCAGCGCCCGCCGGAACGGGACATCTCTGTACCGCCCCGTCACGAACCGGAGCAGCAGGAAGTTCATCTGCACCGACGCGATAGTCTGCGCGATATAGGACAGGACACGGCCCAAGCCCGCGTAGCGGACCAGGATGATCTGGATAATGAGCCCGGCGGCAAGCACGGCTGTCCCGTTGAAGGCAAAGACGGCGAGCCGGATGCGCTGTTCCCACGCCTTCGCCACATGGCGCTGGAGGCCGCCCCCATGGCGCACCGGGACTTCCGCCTCGCGGATTCTCACAGCCGACAAGGTGTTGTAACGACCGCCGCTGCGACCATTAGCGCACTCACATCCAATTCCGGCACATGCATTGGCTTATCCGGCATCGTCTGTTCTGTGCTCATGTGGCCAGCCATTCTGGGGGTTTCATCAGCGCCGCGATGTCACCCGCGTTAAGGTCCGCCAGCATCACGTATCCGGAGCCGGTCCTCAATCTTCCCGGTCCTGCGGCCGCGAGGAACAGCGCACCATAGAAGACGGCGAGAACACCGCCGCAGAACCCCACACCGTGCAGTGCCACAGCATCATCGGGTACCTCCGATCGCCTGCCATTAGGCTATCTGCGGCGAACATTGCGAACAGGACAGAATCTACTAAACGCCCTACCTTGCCTTCGCAGCCGACGAATCACCTATAGCCGCCTTGAGGTAAAGGCTCGTCTGCCGCCAGCCCGTTGTTGACGAGACAGTGAAGGTGTGGGTCGTATCAGCTGTCCTTGCAGATGATGATGTGGCTGCTGAAGCAGCGCCGGACGTGATCAGGATGGGCAGATGACCATCACTGCTACGACTGACATGTACCGAGATCGTCCCATTTATTTCCCCCATTGTCGCTGTCTCCAAGTATCTTGGAGTGCAATGAGAATCATCCGATGATGAGGTGCTTGTCAAGGCCTGTTTTTATCGATTCGCTCACGCCAGATCGCCTCGTACCTCCCCCGGCCGCGCATCCCTCGATGGTGTGGCGAAGAACCTGCTCGACTTAGCCGACATGTTGGGCGATGACGAGCTCATGCGGTGGGTAAGACCGTCGCTGTACCAGGCGGTTGACACTTGAGTGTCAGCCAGCCCGGCCCGTCCTGGCCACTCGTGTCGATGCTCTCGAGCGGACCCGACGAGGGATCCGTGCTGCGTTGTTGACGTTTAAGCGTCAATCTTCTGACCAGGGTTGCCCTGGCGTTCTCGCTGAAGTAAAGCTGGAATTTCCAGCGGTGAGGCCGTGGGTCCCGGCCGATGAGATCATCCTGTTCGAGGATGACGTCCTGGTCCTCGTGTCCACCTGGATCGGCCTGATCCTTAAGTGATCCTGCATGCTGGTGTTGTGGACACCAAAATGGTTAAGACGGTAGGTGAGCATTGGGTCTGCGCCACCCTTGCTCGTCATGGATGGGCGCCGGCTCTTACGCGGGACGGGCTAGAGCGTACCGACATCCTCGCGGTTAGCACCAAGCTGGCTAACCGGCCAGTCGTCGAAATCCAGGTCAAGACCGCATCGCAGCGGGGGCAGACAACCAAGTGGCCTCTCGGCACGAAAGCGCAACTTCTGGCCCAGTCGGAGCACGAGTGGTTTGTCCTCGTTCTCTTGCCAGAGCTTCCTGCTGAGCTACGTGCCTTCGTCATTCCGCGAGATCACCTAGCGGCTGGGACATGGATGGTTCACCAGGACTGGCGAACGGACCCATCCGCCGCCCCTGGGAAGCGTAACGCCGATCTTGATGCGGCACGTATCTCCTGGATCATATGGAAGGGCTACGAAGACAGATGGGATCTGCTGGGCACTCCTGTCACCAAGGTTCCTGTGCTGCTCCCCCGGGAATTGCGTGCCCTTGCTGGGACGGAACGTGTCGGCCTGCCACCTGATCATCCTTGGAAGCAAGAACTTCCCGGGTGGTAGAGACGTCCTGGCCATCAAGACGACGGCGAGTTGGCCTGTAGGCCGGGTTCTGTGCCGGGGTGTTCCCGACCTCGGTGAATGCACCGACCATACCGTCTGACCTGCGACTGAGATCTCGGCAGTTCTCAAAGCTTCCCGGAAGATCTCGCGCTGATGTGCCCCCGATGTGCCCCGCCTCCGTCGATCCGCCAGCGCAGAAGCTAGGTAATTCCGTACTTGGCTGCGATCTTTTCTCGCATGGTGGCCGGATTCTGCGCTGCGTCGGCCCATATGGCGAGCTCTTCCAGCATCTCCGCGATCTCTTCGAACGTAAGGCTGCTCTCAACGCTGTGCAGCCCATCGTTATGCTGTGCAGTCCATCGTTCTTCAGCCACACAGGCAGGCTGAGCCGCAACTCGCGCGTCTTTCCAGTCCTGTGCTGAGGGGAATAGAGCCATGCGGGTGCCCTTGGCGCTGGCCTCCTGCACGATGTTGCTGAGGACATAGTTACCGCCGTGGGCGTTAACCAGCACCAGCGCCGACAGGCCACTTCTCGTGACTGAATCAGCTACATCGTTCACCACCGAGAACAGCGTGGCGGCGGAGATGCTTGTGGTCCCTGGCCAGGCGCTGTGTTCGTGGGAGCAGGACAGCGTGATCGGCGGCAGCTGCATAACCGGGTACTCCGCGGCTAGCTCGCCGCTGATCGTCACAGCGATCACGGTGTCTGTGCTGCGGGGGAGGTAGGTCCCGTGCTGCTCGAAGCTGCCGATCGGCAGCACTGCGATGTCAGCGTTCTTGTGCCGATGACCAGATCATCGCCCTGGCCGACCACGCCGCCTGGACCCGCCGCAGCTCCGGCCTCCTGGCCCCTGTCTCCACCACCCCGGCGACCGCCCACGTCGCCTAATCACCCCGAAGGGAACCGTCATGTACTACAGCACCCAGCCCGCCATCCGCGAGCAGTTCATCACCGGGCTACGGGAACTGGCCGCCTACCTCGACAGCCACCCCGCCATACCCGTCCCCATCCACGGGACCGACATCAGTGTCCACACCGATCACACCGAGGACGGCGGACGCGGCCAGGTCGCCCACATCGCCGCCATGCTCGGCGCCACCATCACCGACGACACCCGCAACGGCGGCCACCTGACCGCGCCACAACGGCGAAGGATCGATCTACCCGGTCAAGGACGGCTACCGGGGCTATGTCTGGTGCACCAGTCCCGCAGGTGAGCCCTACCGCAGGTACGTGCAGCGCAAGAAGTTTGAAGACGCCCAGGAGGCATGGTTCAAGCTGCGCCACCAAGCACAGCGCGGCCCTGTCGCCTCTGACGTGCCGAAGCTGGCCGGCAATGGCTCAATAAACTTGGCAGGATTTGCCAATGCTGTGCGGCTGCATCGCTAAAGCAAAAGTGCCCGAGATCACCGTGCACGGCACCCGCAAGACCTGCGGCTCACTGCTGGCCGCTCTGGACGTGCATTCCCGCGTGGCCATGCAGATCCTGCGGCACAGCAAGATCGCGGTCACGATGGAGATCTACACCGAGGTGCCCTCGGCTGCCACCCGCGACGCGCTCCGCAAGCTCGGTCAGTGGCTGGGCAACTGATATCCGACGCGACTGCTTCACTTTGCTGCTGCACCAAGATCAAAAACGGCCGGTCCGATGATCGGAACCGGCCGCTGAGCTGGGTGGGCGATACTGGGATCGAACCAGTGACCTCCTCGGTGTGAACGAGGCGCTCTCCCGCTGAGCCAATCGCCCTCCGCCGGATACCACGGGGACCATGTCACGGTCGGCTACTCGCGCAGCCCGCCTCCGGCGCCTCCACAGCCTAGCGCATCCGGGTCACCGGTGGCCCGCTGGCGAGGACCACGGGGCTGCCCTTCATTCCGCTGGCCGTTATCCTCTGCTCGCGCTGCGGGTGGGCGGCGGCTAGGCGGCGAAGACGGCTCCGGCTCCCGGATGAGACGGGGCTCACAGTTCGCAACGAACCAGACGAGGAAGACTACGAAAACATAAATGTTAACGCTCACAGTGTGTTTCCGCACTTCAGGGGGTTACGATCGTGTTGGCGGTGGATCACTCAGTGCGGGATCAGGCTTTCCGTGCCGACGAAAAACTCGTCGCGTAATCGCGTGACGGTTGCGCCGGCCACGTCAAGGTCAGCGAAGCCCGGACATCTGGGACCAGGCGAGGTAAGGGTTGGCTAGACGATGAATTTCAGTGCAACGGTCTCAGCCGAGCTCGGCCTCCGGCTTGTCGCCGCCGAGCAGACGATTGTCCCCCTAGTCGCTAGCCTTTACTACAGCGGCGGTGACCCGTACGCGATCCGGATGGCCTTCCACGTGGGCGCCCAGGAGCCGGTTGAGTGGATTTTCGCCCGTGAGCTACTCGCAGACGGGACGACGACGCCCGTGGGTGACGGGGATGTGCAGATCTGGCCGTCCTCGGAGGCGGCCGACCCCGGCGGGGAGATCTGCGGGCCGCTCACCGTGCTGAACATCAAGCTGTCGTCGCCGTTCGGCGAGGCGCATTTTGAGGCGCTGGCCGAGGCGATCATCAGCTTTCTCGACCGGACCTACAGCATCGTCCGGATGGGCCAGGAGAGCGGCGCCATCGACATCGACGCCGAGCTCAACGACCTCCTCTGGCAGGCCTGACCTGACTGCCTCACCAGGGCTTCCGGATTCCTCGCCGCCGGAAGACACGGGCCGGCCTGCACCCCGCGGGACGCCCCGGCCTCCTAGCTAGGAGGCCGGGGCGGGCACCGTGACCGCCGCAGCGTGGCTGGGCCCAGCCGGCTCCGCAGGCTCCCGCGGCACAGCCGGGGCCGCCCCGGCGCGGCGTGAGCGATCGCCGCGACCGGCGCCGAGCGGTGGGCTGACCCCCGCCAGGGCCCGTTAAGAATGATCCGGATCTGACGGCTACCGCAGCCCGCGCGTCGCGGCCGCCGCCGCCGCGCACACCTCCGGCAGCAGGTCGTTAACCTCGGCGATCTGGATGGCAACCTCGCGGTCGACGTCCATCCGCGATACCCGGGTACGGATGACGGCGTGCACCTCCCCCAGGGCCGCCGACGGCTCCGCGATGCCGGCCCGCAGATCGATGCCCTGCGCGGCGCACAGCATCTCCACGGCCAGGCAGGCCCGGACGTTCGCGACGACCTCCCGCAGCTTGCGAACCGACGTCCAGCCCATCGAGACGTGGTCCTCCTGCTTGCCCGAGGTCGGGATGGTGTCCACGCTCGCAGGGTGGGCCAGCACCTTGTTCTCGCTGACCAGCGAGGCGGCCGTGTACTGGGCCAGCATGAAGCCGGAGTTCGTGCCGGCCTCCGGGGCCAGGAACGGCGGCAGCCCGCGGGAGAACGCCGGGTCCAGCATCCGGTCCACCCGCCGCTCACTGATGCTGGCCAACTCGGCGAGCGCCATGGCCAGCATGTCGGCGGCGAACGCCAGCGGCTCCCCGTGGAAGTTGCCCGTGGTCATTACCTCGCCGTCGTCGGTGATGATCGGGTTGTCCACCACCGAGCCCAGCTCGGTCTCCAGCACGCGCCGGGCGTGGGCCAGCACGTCGCGGACCGCCCCGTGCACCTGGGGCGCGCAGCGCAGGCAGTAGGCGTCCTGCACGGCGTGCCGGCTGTGCCGGTGGCTGGCCAGCAGCGGGGAGCCCGCCAGCAGCGCGCGCAGGTTCGCCGCGCTGTCGAGCTGGCCCGGGTGCGGGCGCAGCGCCTGGACCCGTTCGTCGTAGGGCCGGTCGGTGCCGAGCAGCGCCTCGATGGACAGGGCGCATGCCACGTCGGCCGCCTGCACCAGCATCGTTGCGTCGTGTACCGAGAACGCGAGCACCGCCTGCATCGGCTCCGTGCCGTTGACCAGGGACAGGCCCTCCTTCGGCGCGAGCCGCAGCGGCTCCAGGCCGTGCTCGGCCAGCACGTCGGCCGCCGGGCGCCCCTCCGCCGGGCCACCGGGTTCACGCAGCCGTCCCTCCCCGATCAGTGGCTGGGCCAGGTGTGCGAGCTGGGCCAGGTCGCCGGACGCCCCCACCGAGCCCTTGCCCGGGATGACCGGCAGCAGGCCCTCGGCCAGCAGATCCAGCAGGCGGCGCGGCAGGTCGGCCCGCACTCCCGAATACCCGGCCGTCAGCGTCCGGGCCCGCAGGAGCAACAGGGCGCGCACCACGTCGTCGCCGAGCGGCTCCCCCACTCCCGCAGCGTGCGACCGGATGATCGCAGACTGCAGCGCGGTCAGGTCCGCCTCGCTGACCGGGGTGTCGGCCAGTGCGCCGAAGCCGGTGTTGACGCCGTAGACCGGCGCGCCGCCGCGGAGCGCCTCGGTCACGACCGAACGGCTGTGTTCCATCCGGGCGGGGGCGTCTGGGCTCAGCAGGGCGGTCGCCTGGCCGCACGCGACCGCCACCACATCGTCAACGGTCAGGGCGCTGCCATCGATGATCACTTCTCGCATGGCAACAGCCTGCCACCCTGCCACCCCGCCCGCCGTCACTTGGGCCGGCGCCGCGCCTCCGGCCCGGCTCGGGGGCCTCGTCGCACGTGACCGGGGGCAGCACCGGCGGCGCTAGTGGCTCTGCCCCGGGCAGTTTCCTGGCGGCTAGCGGCTCTTCCCCCGGCGGCTAGCGGCTCTTCGGCATGCGGGTGAAGCTCAGCAACTCAGCCTCGGTGCCGTCGAAACGGTCGGTGTCCACCGGCGTATCGCCGTTCTGCCAGAACGTCCAGTGTTACCACGGTTAAGGCACAGCCGGCGAGCTGACGCCATAGTCGGCGCCCCCGAGGGACCGGAGATTCAGCCCCGCGCACGCCCTGCGGGCATCCGTTGCCGGTGCAGAAGAATGTTAGCGGCGCAAGCCGTATATTCCCGGCCGAACAAGACACGATGCGTGGTGTCCGAACACGAAAAGCTACGCAGAACGGCCTTTTGACGGAACCCGAGTTTGCTCGGCGGCCAGGATCGGCTACAGTTCTGTTCGCACGCCGGGCACGTTCCCGGCGGCGGCCGGTCGGATGGCTGGCATGCGGACGTGGCTCAGTTGGTAGAGCA
>Ga0187887_10003134_pt1 | contig 12967 bp, 14 predicted proteins | sample June2016WEW_7_10_FD_132977 | JGI IMG/M metagenome (GOLD analysis project Ga0187887, IMG submission 132977) | Peatland microbial communities from SPRUCE experiment site at the Marcell Experimental Forest, Minnesota, USA - June2016WEW_7_10 | ecosystem: Environmental > Terrestrial > Soil >...
CGACCACAGCTCCTTTTGGAACTGGGTCATCATACTCTTGGTGGTGACGACGAGGATACGCTTCCCTTTGCCGCGGCGCATGAGTTCGGCGAGAAGCACGCCAACCTCGATGGTCTTGCCGAGGCCCACCGAATCGGCCAACAGGATACGGTGGCGGATCTGGCCGAGCGCTTACAGGGCGGGGTCGAGCGGATAGGGAAGGACGTCGATGGCGGCGCGGTGGCCGATCCAGAGGTTGGAGTCCGTGGGCGGCGCCTGCCGGAGCAGGCTTTCCAGGTAAAGGCGGGCTTTGGCGAATCGGGGCGAAGTGTCCGGAACCAGTTCCGTGTCTTCAGGGTGGAGGGGTTTGACGTCCCGGTCGATCTCGGTGAGAAAGCGGGCTTCCTTGCCGCGGACCAACTCGGAAATGCCGGTCACCAGAAGCGAATAGGTGCCGCTGGAGGTCAGATCGGCGCGTTTGATCACCCACTCGGCATCACGAATTTCCACCCGCAAGCCAGGAGCAAACATGGCCTCCTGCGCGGGCGCAGGACGATCGGCGATGCTCATGCGCTCCTTCGGAATCAGACGGTCAAGCGGTAACTATAGCCGACGGCTCGATGCATTGGAAACGCTATCTAAACTAAAGCACCATTAAGGATTTGGCGGTGCTCACGGAAATCGAGGCATTCGGAGAATCGCGATCAAAAGCAGATTGCGCGAGCCGGTTTGGCGAGCAGGATCTGCAGAGTCCCCGCCCCCGTTGAGGCCACTGAACCCGCAGTTGGGATATACTTGTAATCGTAGCTGCTCTGGGCTATCGTTCTCATCCACGTCCTGCGCTTGGCCAGCGGAGAGGCGTGATACACTCCGTTCTCGCGGAGCGCTTCCGCATTTCGTCAAATGAGCACATATTCTCGGCCAGCCGATCTGCTCAATTTTGAAAATCCTCCTGTCGTCGAGGTCGTGCTGTCCATTCAGTTCGAGCAAATTGCTCACCTTCGGACAGCGCAAATAGGCTTTGGACAAAGTTGCGTGCCGAATTCCCAAAAGTTGAGGAACTCGCTCCAATCGCGCCAGTGATTGAGAGCTTTGGCCCACCCACGGCCGGCAGGTCGGCTTCCGGTTTGAAGCACTCGATGTTCCACCTCTCGCCCGCGTGCTCTTCTTGAATGACTCACAAGACCAACTGGTCCAGATTCAGCCAGATAGGTTGCTGCACAACTGGCGAGAGACGACGGGCGCGCAGCCCTATCCCCGCTATGGCGCTATTCGGGAAGCATTCTTGCGAGAGCTTGGGTTGTTCCAAGAGTTCTTGGCCCAGGAATCCGTGGGCCCTCTTCGCATCAACCAATGCGAGGTCACATACGTCAACCACATCCTCCCCGCCGGCGCATGGGTTGAGCATGGGATGCCGATAAGATCTTTAGAGTTCTTGGGAAACCCATGGCCGGACCATTCCTCCCCGCACCGGAAGACGTCGGAATGCAACTGCGGTATGTCATTCGCCGCGACGAAGGCACGCCCCTTGGCAGATTGCATGTTTCCATTCAACCCGGCTGGCTAAAGCCGGAGAACGCTCCCATGTACGTTCTGGAGCTGACCGCCCGTGGCGCCCCCGTAGGAGCCGACGTCGAGGGCGTTAGATCCTTTTTCGATATCGGTCACGACTGGATTGTCCGAGGTTTTAAAGATCTTACGACTTCGACCATGCACGAGACTTGGAGGCTGACGAATGGCTAGTATTGCGATTCCACGATCAAATACGGGCGTGATGTTGAGCCGTAAGCAAAGAGATGTCACATCTTCCGGCGCCACTATGTCCCGCTATGCCCTACTAACGCGTCACGAGGTCGCGCTACCGGCATTCATCTCAGCAGGGCCACGCGATCAGATTATTGTTACCTTGGACGCGGGATTAACCGAAGGATCGATTCCAGAATGGGTGCGGCCCACGGCGGAAGCCTTCGCCGATATTCTTGAATTGCGTTCGGGATGGAACTCATATTCGGCCCAACCGGTGGATCCTCGCGCCGTCGAAACCGCGGGCAGTCTGCTGGCATGCATAATGGCCCCGTCCACGCCGATGCCGGTCATCGTCCCGACTGTACGGGGTGGTTTACAGCTCGAATGGCATAGAAATGGACTGGACATAGAGATCAGCGTCAATCCCTCGCGTCCCATAACAGTTTATGCCATCGATAATCGGAGCGGCCAAGAGTGGGAAGGTGAGTGGTCCCCGGACGACACAACCTTATCGTCTTGGATTCAAAGACTCTGATCGTTACCGGACTGTCGATGGACGAGAGAGAGTGCGGTCTGCTATTCCCGGATGATCGGAGCGTGCCTGACGATGAAGTCCTCCTCCGCCGAATACCGCGCTGGCATGTTTTTCACGATGAGAATATGGGGCGGGTCAGACCGAGTTCGGCTGCATTCGAAGACGATGGCGATGGCGATCCGATGTCGGTGTACCTATCCGGCATCATCCAGTCCGAGAAGCGCACTCCCGACAGCGTGCTCGCTGGCCACGCGGACTACGCTTTGGCAGGATTATCGGCAGGCCTTGTACGTGAATTGCAGCAAACCGTTCACCCAGACGCGCGCGACGACACCGCTCATGAGGTTGTTTGCGGTTCCAAGACGGATCGGACCCGGCGGAACTTCGCCAAGCGGTCCCATTGGGTGATACCTCCAGCAACCCTTCTCTGATCGACAGAACAATTTGGAAAGTTGGCGTCCCGCTCACACTCGTCAGACAACGCCAACAACGAGACACTCGCGGGCTAAAGCCAGGCTAAAGCCACCCTCAAGCGCACGTGCGTTTCTGGATGGGGTAAGAAACGCAAATGCACCTCTCAAGAAGCTACGGCTGTGGCGGCTTCCAAAACGTGATGGTTTCGGAAGGCGCCGCCAGGTTGAGCAAGCCCTTTTGAAGATGTCGATCTGCTCAAGCGCCAGGCCGCCACGCTCACCCGCAAATATCTCGACGAGGTGGCGCCGGAGATCGAGCCGGCCGCGCTCGAATTTTCGGCCCAGGGCATCATCGGCGGCGTCGCGGTGCGGGGCTTTGTGGACCTGCTGGATACCAGCGGGCGCATCATTGACTTGAAGACAGCGGCGCGGAAGCCTACGGGCGTCAGCGCCGACTACGCGTTCCAGTTGGCTACCTACGCGAAGCTCTGCCCCGGCGCTAACGGGAAGGCGCGCGTGGATACCTTGGTGGCCACCAAGAGCCCCCAGGTCGTCACGCAGGAGTACACGGTTTCGCCGGCGGATGGGAAGCTGATCCAGAAACTGTATCCGCTTGTGCGGGAGGCCATGCGCGAAGGAATCTATCTGCCAAACCGCAGCAACAATCTTTGCGGCCGTAAGCACTGCAACTTCGCGGATGCCTGCGAGGACGAGTTCGGCGGGCGCGTCCAGGGGGGGCGAGGTGGAGTCGGCGTAATCCGCGGTCGTTCAGTAGGGCGGCTCGCGCCTACCTGTGCGTCGCGGCGGAAAGGCTCTCCCCCTAGGCACGGCGGGGCAGTCACCGACGCTGGTCACCCGCGCCCACCGGCGTATTTCTTGCCGCCTCCTGCCAGCTCGCGCCGTCGTTAAGATCGCCGTCCTGTTGCTCGCTGCTGCACGCAACAGGAAAAGCGGCGCGGCGCCGGCAGGGAGAGCGGTTCTGCTCGTGCGCTAGAATAGTTCCCTGAAAAGGAGAAGCTCGGCGCGAAGTGCGACCCGCCGAAGGTCAACCGCATCCCGTATGTGCAACTCCTGAAAGTGGCAATGTGCGCACCGGTTTCTAGAATACGAGTCCTACATCGCCTTACGAAACGAGTTGCCATGGTACATCCGTCCCCTGTTCGTGACCGCTTACCACGTCGGCGGGCGGCGCGGCGAATTAACCTCGATTCGGTGGCCACAGGTCGATTTCAACGCCAACCAAATTCGCGTGCACGCCTCCGAAACAAAGAACGAGGAGGCTCGCACGCTGCCGATTTATAGCGAGATGCGCGAGTGGCTCATTATGGCCAAGGAGATCAGGGACCAGAGGTTCCCAAATTGCCCTTGGGTGTTTTACACCGACGAAGGTCAGCGGCTTTATTGGTTCTACAAAGCCTGGGGATCAGCGTGTACACGAGCGGGCGTGCCCGAGCTGATATTTCATGATCTGCGCCGGTCCGCTGTGCGCAACATGGAGCGCGCCGGTATGCCCCGCAAAGTGGCGATGTTCATCTCAGGTCACAAGACCGAGAATATCTACCGGCGGTACGACATCGTGGCTCATCGGGATCTTGCCGACGCTGCCGCTCGCATGGATCTGTACTTCGGGGCGATCAAGGCGCGACAGCCTACAGACGCAGGACCGCAGCAGGAAGAACCGGGCGGGCTGGGCACACTTTTGGGCACACCGAATCGGGACGACGAGAGGGTGCGCGCCAAGCGTGCAAGCAAATCATTGAATTGAAAAGGAGATGCTGGTGGGCCCTGTAGGATTTGAACCTACGACCAACGGATTATGAGTCCGCTGCTCTAACCGCTGAGCTAAGGGCCCGCACCGAGCTTTTTTTGATGTTACCAAAAGCGAGGCCCGCGTACTCATACGGCCGGGCTGTCCGGGCTGGTGCTTAGCCGTTTTGGGGATCCTGATCGATAGAAACCGCTCCCTTATAGTTGCGGCTCAGGCTGGGCCTCCGGCGGCGCCTGATGGAACGGAGTGAGACCACCATCAACGCGAGTATTACCGAGCCGCGACCGTCAAGGAAGTCGCCATGGGCCTGCGGCCCACGAAAATCAAGGAAGACGCTCTAGGCAAAGCGAATATCCGGCGAATGTGCGGCAGAGCGTCTTTAACGGAGCGGTTTCCCCAAAACTGTTAATTAAGCACCCGGCCGGGCTGTCATTCGGTTGCCTGACCGTGACAATCCCCGCGCAGTAAGGTAGTATGACGAAAGGCTGATGACAGATCCGGCAGTACCCACTGAGACCCCGGAGATACCGGACAAGTTGTACTTTAGGATCGGCGAGGTGGCCGGTTTGCTGGCCGTCGAACCGTACGTCCTGCGCTATTGGGAAACCGAATTTCCAAGCCTTGCTCCGAAGAAGTCCGGAACCGGGCACCGCCTGTACCGGCGCAAAGACGTCGAACTTCTGCTCAAAATCAAGCACTTGTTGTACGACAAGCGGTACACCATCGAGGGAGCGCGGCAATCCCTCCACGACGATTCCAAAGCCAGCAAACCGAAAGTACCCGACCGGAAGCAGGGTCATCTGTTCACGCCAGATCCACTGCCCGGAATCCGCTCGGAGCTCGCTTCTATATTAAAGATTCTAAAATAGTTATCTTGTTTCGCCGACGATTGCGGCGTAGATTCGGTCCAGGTCTTCCGCGGAGTAATACTCGATTTCAATCCGGCCCTTCTGCTTGGCCCGCTCTATGATTCGAACTTTGGTTCCCAGCACCCTTTCCAATTCCTCGATAGCTGCCTTCACATTGGGATCGGATTGGACTTCATCGACCGCCTTGGGCTTGCGGTCTTCCATCATCTTCTGTGTGAGCCGCTCGACCTGCCGCACCGACCAACCTTGCGCCACGGATTTCTCGGCCACCTCCCTCTGTAATTCGGCCGTGGGCAGTGTGAGGAGACAGCGGGCATGGCCGATCGATAGCCTTCGCTCGGCGATCAATTGTTGTATATCCGGCGGAAGCTGCAGCAGCCGGATCAGGTTTGCAATCGTGGACCGGTCTTTACCGGTCCTTTGCCCCACGTCTTCGTGACTTAACTGTAGTTCCCTGCACAGGCGGTCGAACGCTTGTGCGGTTTCGATGGCGTTCAGGTCCTCCCGCTGAATGTTCTCGATCAAGGTGATTTCCAGCAGCCGCTCGTCGGGGATTTCCTGAATGACTGCGGGTACATGGGTAATTCCGGCGATTTTCGCCGCGCGCCAGCGGCGTTCGCCGGCTACCAGTTGGTATCGTTCCGCCCTCCGCCGGACCACTAGCGGCTGGATGATACCGTTAGCGCGGATGGACTGAGCCAGTTCCTCGATGCGGTCATGCTGGAAGACGCGCCGGGGTTGCAGCGGATTAGGTTCGATCAGTTCGATAGGGAGATTCGCGACTTCTTCGCCGGAATGCGGAGTCTCGTCCGGAGGCTGCGCCGTGGGCCGCGTCGGCAGCAGGGCGCTCAGCCCTTTACCGAGCGCCCTGCGCGGATTGTCCACGTTTTTGTTCATTGTCGAGAATCTCCTTGGCGAGCCGGATATAGCTCTCGGCGCCACGTGAGCGGACATCGTACGCCAAGATGCTCTGGCCATGGCTGGGCGCTTCAGCCAACCGGATGCTGCGCGGTATGACTGTCTCGAAGACTTTGTCCCGAAAGAAGTCTCTGAGGTCCTGGGCTACCTGGCGAGTCAGGTTGGTACGGTCATCAAACATAGTGAGCAGAATGCCTTCGATTTCCAGCGGGTGTTCGAATGAATTGCGAATCCGCTCGATGGTGTCCATTAGTTCGGAGATACCCTCCAGAGCGAAGAACTCGCATTGGATCGGGACGAGAACGGAATCGGCGGCGATGAGGGCGTTCAGCGTCAGGAGATCGAGCGCCGGCGGGCAGTCAATCAGGATAAAATCATATTGTGCGCGGACGGCGGTCACTTTGTCGTGCAGGCGAAACTCGCGGCGGGGAGTATCCACCAGTTCCAAGTTGGCGCCGACCAGGTTCTTGTCGCCGGGAACCAAGTCCAAACCCTCGAATCCCGTATGCACTACGGCGTCGGCGATTTCAGCGCCGCCCAATAGCACTTGGTATAAACTAGGGCGTTCCGGGGATTTGGTGGCACCCATTCCCGTGGTGGCATTACCTTGGGGATCGGAGTCGATGACAAGGACACGGAGATCGCTGGCTGCTAGAGCTGCGGCAACGTTGATAGCGGTGGTTGTTTTCCCGACGCCGCCCTTCTGATTGGTGATAGCTAGGATCTTGCCCAAGCGGCCATGCTACCACGATTGATCGGCGTGTGACAGATCCCGACCTGTTTCACGTGAAACAAGGCGTAAGTGTTTCACGTGAAACAGCCCGCCGGATTGCTTCCAATCCACAAATGCCGCCGATCCCCCCAAGGGAGCTGGATCGGCTCCCGCCACTCGAATCCGCCCAGATCCGCAGCGCGCACTTCCCCAGTCAAAAGTTCGGCATTTCGCCCCAATTTCTTTAGGGTCCTCGCAATATCCGAATACCGCACGGCACGCGAAACCACCCATTCGTAGCGCTCAGCCACAGCCTCCGCGCGCTTTGCAAGCACCCGAACGTTACTGAGATCCCGGGATGCCTCCTTAAGAAAAGCCGCCTTCCGCTGATGAGACTCAATCAGTACAACCGGGCAACCCTGCCGCATAATCGCGATAGGGATGCCCGGAAAGCCGGCTCCCGACCCGATGTCGGCGATCGAAGGCGCATCTTCAGGCAGATGGCAAGCGGCGAATAGGCATTCGCAATAGTGGCGCTCCACCGCCTCCTCCAGCGTTCGCACGCTCGTCAGGCTCAAAACCCGGTTCCATCGCGTGAGCAATTCATAGTGCTGTCGCAACCGGGCGACCTGCCAATCGGACAGCTCGCAGATGCCGGCCAGCTTCGACCGCAGCAGCTCAGCGAACATGACTCAAGCTCAGGTAGACATCCAGAATGGCGATGGCGGCCGGGGTCACGCCAGGAATCCGCGCCGCTTGGCCCAAAGTCTCCGGACGAACCCGCTCCAGTTTCTCACGAATCTCGCGCGACAGCCCCGGTATCCCGGCAAAGCCGAAAGCACCGGGAATCGGCCTCCGCTCGGCATCCTTCATCCGCTCGATCTGCCGTTGCTGTTGGGCGATATAGCCTTTGTATTTAATCTCGGTCTCGACGGTGGTGAGCACCCCGCGCGCGGGTTCTTCGCCCAGAGTCTCCCGCACCCAATCGCCGAGTTCGCCGATCGAAGCCTCTGGCCGCTTGAGCCACTGTCCGTGCCGATGGAGCCGCAGCGCCCCGGTGAGGCGCTCCTTCTGCAGCCGCTTACGCGAAAACAAATCCCACCGCTCCTCCGTAACCAGGCCTACACGCCGGCCAACCGGAGTTAGACGCTCGTCCGCGTTATCGATGCGCAGGTGCAGCCGGAATTCCGCCCGCGAAGTAAACATGCGGTACGGCTCGTCGGCGCCCTTCGTGATCAAATCGTCCACAAGGATGCCCGTATACCCCTCAGTGCGTCCGATGATAACCGGCGGCATGCCGCGCAGCGAACACGCCGCATTGATCCCCGCAACTAAGCCCTGGCATCCCGCCTCCTCATACCCCGACGTGCCGTTGATTTGCCCGGCCAGATACAATCCCCGGATGGACTTCACTTCCAGCGTGTGGCTTAGCTCCCGCGGATCGACGGCGTCGTATTCAATCGCATAGCCCGGCCGGATCATCTCGGCTTGTTCCAATCCCGGCACCGACGCCACCATGGCCGCTTGCACGTCGATCGGCATGCTGGTGGACATCCCATTGACATAAACCTCGTTGGTGTCTAGGCCCTCCGGTTCCAGGAAGATCTGGTGCCGCAGCTTATCGGGGAACTTCACCACCTTATCTTCGATCGATGGACAATAGCGTGGCCCGACCCCCTCGATCTGACCGCTATACAGAGGGGATCGAGGGATGGCCTCTCGCAGGATGCGGTGTGTCTCTTCGGTGGTGTACGCGATGTGGCACTCCACCTGGGGCCGGTCAATCCGGTCCGTCAGGAATGAAAAAGGCGTCGGCACGGGGTCGCCTGCCTGCGGCTCGAAGCGGCTCCAGTCAATGGTGCGGCCGTCCAACCGCGGCGGTGTTCCCGTTTTCAGGCGCGTCCAGGGCAGGCCCAAGGTCCGCAACTGCTCCCCCAGAAGCTGCGAGGGAGCTTCGCCATTTCGCCCGCAGCTATATTGCATCTCGCCCACGTGTGCCAGACCGTTCAGGAACGTTCCGGTCGTGACAATGGTCGCGCCAGCGAATATGGTCCGGCCGTCGCGCAGCCGCACACCCGTTGCCCGGCGCCCGGAGCCATCGCCCATGATCTCCAAAGCCGCAACCTCCGCCTGCTTGATGCGCAGGTTCGGCTCGCGCTCCAGCACTTCGCGCATGCGCGCCCTGTACATCTTCTTATCGCACTGCGCCCGCGGCGACCATACCGCCGGCCCGCGGCTGGTGTTCAGTAGCCGGAATTGAATCCCGACTGCATCCGTCACCTCGCCCATCGCTCCGCCCAGCGCGTCGATCTCACGCACCAGGTGGCCTTTCGCAATACCGCCGATCGCGGGGTTGCACGACATCTGCGCGATCAGGTCGAGATTCATTGTGACCATGGCCGTCCGCATGCCCATACGGGCGCACGCCCGCGCCGCCTCGCATCCGGCGTGTCCCGCCCCGATCACTACCACGTCGTACGTCTCGTGCATTGTTATCATTGTATCGGCTATGAAGGTCTTGATCGTCGGCAGTGGCGGACGCGAGCATGCCTTGGCGTGGCGAATCGCCCAGAGCGCGGAAGTGGAGCGCGTGTTCGTAGCTCCGGGAAATCCGGGCATCGCGCGTGTAGCGGAGTGTGTGCCGGCGGGCGACGGATCGCCAGGCGCCCACCTCGCGGTTGCCGAATCGGTGGAAGCCGATCTGACGGTCGTGGGTCCCGAGGCCCCGCTCGTAGCTGGCGTCGTCGACGCGTTCCGTGCGCGCGGCCACGCGATCTTCGGTCCCACCGCGGCGGCCGCGCAGCTCGAAGGCAGCAAGATTTTTGCAAAGAACTTTTTGCAGCAAAGAGACATCCCCACCGCAGCCTTCGTGGCCGCCCCGGATGCCGCCGCCGCGCGCCGCGCGCTCGATCGTTTCACCTACCCTGTCGTAATCAAAGCCGACGGGCTCGCCGCGGGTAAGGGCGTAGTCGTCGCCGAAGATCGCGCCACTGCCGAAGCTGCACTCACATCCCTGAAGCCGCCGTTCGTGATCGAAGAATTCCTGACCGGCGAAGAAGTCAGCTACATCGTCCTGAGCGACGGCCGCAATGTGGTTCCGCTGGAACCCACCCAGGATCACAAAGCAGTCTTCGATGGCGACACAGGCCCCAACACGGGCGGCATGGGCGCCTACTGCGATTCCCGCATCCTGACCGCGGCGGACAGCCGCACCGTCCTCGATCGCATCATCCGCCCCACCATTGCAGCTACAGGCTTCACCGGCTTCCTCTACGCCGGATTGATGATGACCAGCGCGGGCCCCAAAGTGCTGGAGTTCAACGTCCGCCTGGGCGATCCGGAAACACAGCCCATCATGCATCGCATGCGGACCGATCTTGCGCCGTTGCTTCTGGCGGCTGCGCGCGGCGTGCTGCCCGACACGCGTATCGAATGGGCGCCTGGACCATCCGTGTGCGTGGTGCTGGCATCCGGCGGCTATCCCGGTGCGTTCGCCGCAGGCCAGGCGATCGATGGCATCGAAGCCGCCGAAGCCACCGGCGCCACCGTCTTCCACGCAGGCACGCGCGCAGGCTCCCTCGGACTTGAAACCGCAGGCGGCCGCGTCCTCGGTGTCACCGCCTCCGGTCCGGACCTTGCGGCTGCCATCGACCGCGCATACGCCGCCGCGCGCCTAGTCCATTTCGATGGAATGCACTACCGCACCGACATCGGGCGCAAAGGTCTGAAGCACTATGCCGAAGCAACGATATAATAATAGGGTTGGCCTATGGGGCAGGATGGTATCCTGCGCGCCGATTCCAATCGGCGCTTCCCTTGCAGGATCTGCGGGCACGTAGCTCAGATGGATAGAGCGGTCGCCTCCTAAGCGACAGGTCGGCAGTTCGAATCTGCCCGTGCCTACCACACTCACTCGGAGGCATTCATGAAGTCGCCAGCCCTGGTACTCGCCGCGCTGCTGCCGGCCGCATCCGCTCTCTTCCCCGCCGAAATCGCTTACACCGCCGACGTTGCGCCCATCCTCTATAAACACTGCGCGACCTGCCACCACCCCGACGACATTGCCCCCATGTCGCTGCTCACCTACCAGCAAACGCGTCCTTGGGCCGTCGCGATTCGCGAAGCTGTGCTTACCCGTCAGATGCCCCCGTGGAAAGCCGACCCGCGCTACGGTAAGTGGTCCAACGACTGGAGCCTCGGCGGCGCGGAAATCGCGACTATCAAATTATGGGTCGATCAAGGCTCCCCGGAAGGCGATCCCCGCCGTCTCCCCGCGCCGCCCGTGTTCTCGACCGATTGGCGCATCGGCAAGCCGGACCTGATCGTCTCCATCCCCCCGCACTCGCTAACGGCCGATGGGCCCGATGAGTACGAACACTTCACCGTCCCCACCAACTTCACGGAAGACAAGTGGATCGTGGCGGCCGAGTTGCGTCCCGGCAATCGCAGAATCGTCCACCATGCGCACGTCTTCGTCAACGCGCCCGTTAAACCCAAACCCGCCAGTACGAAGAACGAAGCCACACCGGACCCGCAGTCTGCCTATGCGGACTGGCTCAAGGTACACGAAGGCAAGCTCTCCTGGATGCGCCCCGAGGCGCCTGTGATCGACGACGGCTGCATCGTCGACGACAATTCCTATTGGCCCGGCGACAAGCCGCGCGACGAAAACTTTGGGAGTTGGGGCCTGATCGGCTCCTACCTTCCCGGAAGAGGCCCCGACATCTACCCGGAGGGAACGGCGCGCAAGATTCCAGCCGGCTCCAGCCTCGGCTTCCAGATCCACTATTCCAAGTCCACGAAGAAACCGGAAATCGACGTGACCTCCGTGGGCCTGATCTTCGCCAAGGAGCCGCCCCGGCAAGTCGCCAAGCGGGTCGACTTATCGAACTACTTCTTCCGCATACCCGCGGGCGACCCAAACGTGGAAGTCACCGAGTGTCACACCTTTAAGCAGGACATGTACCTGACCAGCCTGACGCCGCACATGCATCTGCGCGGCAAGGACGCGCGCTTCGACGCGACTTATCCCGACGGCCGCAAAGAGACGCTGCTCCTGGTGCCGCACTACAATTTCAATTGGCAGATCACTTACCGGATGGAAGAGCCGAAGTTCATACCCAAGGGCACCCGGCTGGCCATTGTGTCGCACTTCGACAACTCTCGGAATAATCCCCTGAACCCCGATCCCACCCAGGTAGTGCGTTGGGGTGAAGCCAGTGAAATGGAAATGATGGACGGCTGGATCGAATACCTGGACGCCGGCGCACGCTAATATATCGTCCGGTTAGTTCCCTATTAGATTGGGGGCGCAGCCAAAATAATCTGTGGGGCAGACCTCCAGGTCTGCGCGGGTCCTCCAGGACCCGCTCTTCCCCGCAACGAAATGAGCCTGATCCGAGCACAAAGAGGCCGGCGCGGACGCCGGCCACAGGACTGGAGCCCTGCCGCACGATTAATCGGATGTTCCGGAGTGAGAAAAGTAGGTATTGTGCAATCCTGCCCGCATCTGGCTTTCAGTCGGCTTCGGGTGTCTTGACGGTAGGCGCCGTAGAAAAAGAGCCGCCTGAAAGGCGGCTGCGGCCACGATTGGCCGCCCTCCGGTGCAACTGAACCACCTTTATTCTATAAGGGAGTATCTGTACGATGTAACAGTGCCGGAGTCTGCCTCGCCCGGAGTCCTCCGTTCTGATTTGAGAGTCCCGGCCACCTTGATGGGGCCTTTTTCTTGCTTTGTCGGCCTGCGTCGGACCTCAGGATCGGGGCGTTCGGCAAGATCTTCGCAACGAGTCCGCCGCCAGTCGGCTCGCGCTAATGCTAATCCAACTGGAAAGAGCCCCGTTGTCGTCCCGTTCGACTCCGCGGAAAGGCGCCTCAGCCCGGCTCGGCCGGAAGGGCCCGCCCCGCGCGCTCGGGACCTCCGGGCGCATGATTGCCTGGTACCGCGGCCGGCCAGCCCCCCGCCGGCCCGTCCGGTCATTAAGCACGCCTTCCGGCCCACGATCCGCTCGACCTGACGCAGGTGGC
>Ga0187887_10003138_pt1 | contig 12962 bp, 13 predicted proteins | sample June2016WEW_7_10_FD_132977 | JGI IMG/M metagenome (GOLD analysis project Ga0187887, IMG submission 132977) | Peatland microbial communities from SPRUCE experiment site at the Marcell Experimental Forest, Minnesota, USA - June2016WEW_7_10 | ecosystem: Environmental > Terrestrial > Soil >...
CGAGTTCGTGGTGTAGATCGCCGACGCGTCCGCTCCCTGCGATCGCTTCATCCAGAACCGAACGGCCCTGCATTTCCTCGACGTCCTGGCGAAAGTAGCCGATCGTCAACTTCTTGGGGACTGAGACCGCGCCCTCGTCGGCAGTTTCCTCGCCCACGACCATACGGAATAGCGTTGTCTTCCCCGACCCATTGGGACCAACCAGTCCGACTTTTTCGCCGGGATTCAACTGAAACGAAGCATCCACGAAGAGCAACTGCTTGCCATACTGCTTATTGATGTTTGCGAAAGAGATCATTTTGAAGGAGCAGGTCGCGGTACGCGCCTCTTCCAGTGTAGCCCGGACAGAAATTTGTCATCCAACGCTGGCACTTTGGGGATCAGTGAACAGAAATCAGGGATCGCAAAATTCACACTTGACATTGACAGATAATCCACTACCATATGGTTGTGGATAAATTGGGTACAACGTTTGCCGCTCTGTCTGATCCAACCCGGCGGGCAATGATCGAACGACTCTCCCATGGGCCTGCCTCTGTGCATGGATTGACGGAACCGTTTGCACTTTCGCAGCAGATGATTTCAAAACATATTGCCTACCTGGTGCGGGCGCGGATTGTGATCAAGACGAAGCGTGGACGAGAGAGCGTGTGCACGCTTAGGCCAGAGGCGATCAAGACAGTCCGCGACTGGGCGATTAGCTATCGCCGATTCTGGGAAGACAGCTTCGACAAACTGGATGTCGTTGTAAATCAAATGAAGAAAGAGGTCAGAGATGATAGAAAACACGGTTAGCGAAATTGAGCGGATGGTTGTCACAAGAGTTTTTGATGCCCCACGCGAGTTGGTTTGGAAGGCGTGGACAGACCCGAAGTACGTGATGCAGTGGTGGGGGCCGAAGGGTTTTACTTCGCCTGTTTGCAGGATGGATTTTCGAGTGGGGGGAAAATTTCTCTGCTGCATGAGAACGCCCGATGGGCAGGAGTTCTGGAATGCTGGTGAATACCACGAGATTGTTCTGCACGAGAAGATCGTTTCCTCCATGTACTTTTCGGACTCGGAGGGAAACAAGGTTGAGCCTGCGCAATTAGGAATAGAACATGAGGCCATAGACGGTGCGTACGACGTGACCATCTTTGAGGATCTCGGAAACGGCCAGACGAAACTCACCTTCATTGGAAATGAACCCATGGAGAGTGCGAAAAATAGCGGTCAAATGGAGGGCTGGAACCAGATACTCGATAAAGTTGCCGCAGTTGTTACGAAGCTAGCGCACGCGAAATAAGAAGTTGGAGTTTTGATGATTGTCATGCGCCAGATCTGAACGTAAAGCAACGCGGTCGGTTCCGGAAACCTAAGGGTGGGCGGGGCGGGTGGCCCGGCTTTTCAAACTGCAGAAGCCACCACAGATGCAGGTGCCCCGTCCTTCGCGTAGGCGAAGGGCGGGTACGACGACGGCATACACAACGGGCGGTGTAGAACGGACAAGAGTTGCGCCGGCAGCATCGCCGCCCACCCTTGCAAAAAACACAAGGATGGGGCACCCTCCGTGGCAATGGTGCAATGCAAAGATGGGCCACCCGCCCGCTCCAAGAAAGTTCGCGTCAAGTCACCGAGAAGATATAATTCGCGCGTGCGACAACCTATCCGGGCATGTAATGGCGCTTCGCGTTTCCAAAGCAGTTCTCGTTTTCGCAATCGCACTTTTCTACACGATTCTGGTCCTGAACAACATCACGGATTACGGCTCCAACGTGACTTTGTCCGCCACGTCCTAATGATGGACTCAAACCTTCCGGGGAACCACTTCATGTGGCGGCGCCGTCAATTCGCCGCTGGTGGGCTGGTAAAAAAACGACCGACGGGCGAGCCCTTGCCGGCAGTGCCGAAAGCTGCGCGCGTAGTAGACGGACGGTAATAGCATTCTCGATCTGCGGGCGTGTCGAGGGAAGATCCGCTGACCGATGGCACAGCGTGAAATTTACGAATTGACAAGAATGCGATAAGGCATGGGAAAACGCAGCGCTTGGCGCCGCTCGGCCATAGGTTCACAGATGCCAAGTCGTCCGCTTCGCGTGAAATCAAACGATAGCAGCCCTGATGAGTGGTAAAATCTCGAACGGATGCTCTCTAATGATTTGGCAATGGGCTCTCAGAATCGCCGGTACAGCGTTTCATGGCGAGGGACAAGAAGTTGTGGAAATCGGCGAAAACCGACACAGTTTCTTACACAGTTACACATTTGTCGTTTTGGATGGCAACGCAGTACAGCGTGCAATTAGCTTTTGAATCAAGCACTTCCACGAAGTGCCGGGATGGCGGAACTGGCAGACGCAGCGGACTCAAAATCCGCCGGTACTTAGTACCTTGGGGGTTCGACTCCCCCTCCCGGCACCAAGTCGAACCCATTCGGAAAACAACTAGTTAACCTGTTGAATGGTTGGCAGGGAGTTGTTGTGAGAATCAGCGCTCATCGGTTCTATTTTGCCCAAACCCTGCCCACACTGCTTTTGCGCTGCGTTCTGTTCTTGGGCCGCTTCTGCATTGTCGCGTTGCTGCCCAGCTTCTAGTTTTGTCATCGCGTCGCGAATGTCGGATTGCGAAACGATGGCGTAGCGCTCGAAGACGCTCCGCGTGCGACTTCCATAACTGAGGGCCAGAGCTGGCAATGGGTAGGAGATCACATCAGGCCACGAGTTGCCGTTCCGAAGAAATGGCACTGGCCTGTGGGCGTGAGCCTCTCGAATGAGATCGGCTACCAGAGGCGGCAATATTCTGTGGACACGTGGACATGGGAAATTCGTCCCATCGTAGATCAAAAGGTCGGACGCTGGTATTGGTCGCTGAACCCCACCCTGGACCGATCCTTCCACGGCGAGAGCGTGAACCAGGGCGTGGTATTCTCGCCGAACTACTGCGTTAAGATTCCCTTGGTTTACACCAACGTTCAAATCAGCAACTGGAAATCCTTCCAGAAACTCGGGATCAACGGAATCTACGCACCCGGAGCATATTTCAGCAATGTGACCTTGGACTTCCCGGTCTCCATGGGGGACTATCGCTTTCCCAGTTCGCCTGAGGAACCATGCCTGCTCCATCTGCTGCGCACGCCCTGCAAACCCGGGCTGCCCTGCAAGGATCAATATCGAGCAGGACGCTATGAACTGTTCAGCACAACGTTCGAAACCTTCGAGCGCAACGTTCGCGATCAGCTGGGCCGCATCCTTTCCGCCGGCGGCTTCGATTCCGCCCATGATGTTCAAGCCATCACCGTGAACCGCTGGCCTCACGGTTACGCCTATGAATACAATGCGCTGTTCGAGCCTTTAGGCAGGCCCGCCTCGGAGCGCCCCTGCGTGATTGGGCGACAGCCATTCGGCCGCATCCACATCGCCAACTCCGATGCCGATGGTCACGCCTACACCAACATCGCGATCGATCAGGGCTATCGCGCAGTTTCAGAAATTGCGGCCAGTCAAAAGCAAGAAGCTCCACGGTCTAGATCTCAATGAATAATGGGCGAATGAATAAGCGCCGGACGAACAATAATCAAGCCGATCGCGCCCGTGACCGGGAACTCGGCATGGACCGCGCCATCACCCGCAGGGATTTTCTGAACGGAATTGCGATCGGAGCCGGTGGAGCGCTCGCCGGCGCATGGCTGCCCGGACTCACCTTCGCAGCTGAGCGCGAGCACTTTACCCAAGACGTGCCCGGCTACAATCCCGCTGCTCTCACCGGCATGCGCGGCAGCCATCCCGGAGCCTTTGAGGCTGCGCACGCCCTGCGTGACGGTACTTTCTGGGACACTGCCGGCACCCCCATCAACACCCACGAAACCTACGACCTCATCGTCGTAGGCGCAGGCATGAGCGGACTCGCCGCCGCTTACTTCTACCGCAAGCGGGCTGGAACTTCGGCCCGCGTCCTTATTCTCGATAATCACGACGACTTCGGAGGCCACGCGAAGCGCAACGAGTTTCGTCCCGGAGGCCGTCTGCTGCTGGCCAACGGCGGAACCTTCGCCATCGAATCTCCTTTCCCCTTCAGCAAGGAAGCTGGGGGCCTGCTCTCCGAGCTCGGCATCGATCCGCCCGCCCTGCAGAAAAAGTGCATGGACCGTGAGGTTTACCACGGCCTGGGGACCGGTTTTTTCTTCGATAAAGAAACCTTCGGCGCCGACCGGCTCATCTCCGGCGTTCCCCGTGGTTCCCATGATTCGCAGGCTCCCGCCGAAAGCCAGGCCTGGTCTGGGTTCCTTGCCAAAACACCCTTTTCCCCCGAAGCCCGGCGCGACATCGCCCGCATTGAGGAAGAAAAAGTTGACTACTTACCGGGCGTGCCCCAGGCGGAAAAGAAATCACGCCTGGCGCGCATGAGCTACAAGGATTTTCTCCTGAATGTAGTCAAAGCCCATCCCGACGTGCTCCCCTTTTATCAGACGCGCACCCACGGCCTCTACGGAATCGGAATCGATGCCGTGCCCGCGCTCGATTGCTGGGCCATCGAGTTCCCCGGATTCCAGGGCCTGTCCCTCGATCGTGTCCCCTCGAAGGGCCTCACGTTCACTGCTCTTGGAGAAGTCACTCCGAAAGAACCCTATTTTTTCCACTTCCCCGACGGGAACGCCTCGGTCGCGCGTTTGCTGGTCCGGTCGCTGGTTCCGGGGACGATTCCCGGCAGCACTGCCGAGGACATCGTCACCGCCAAGGTGGACTACGCCCCTCTCGACAGCAACAGCTCGCCCGTTCGCATTCGCCTCAGCAGCGCGGTTGTAGGAGTGCGGCATGTGGGCGACCCTGCTTCTGCAAAGGAAGTGGAGGTCACCTACGGTCGTGAGAAAAAGGCTTACACCGTACGCGGCAAAGGCGCGGTTCTGGCCTGCTGGAACATGGTGATCCCTTACCTGTGTGAGGAACTGCCTGCGAAACAGAAAGAAGCGCTGCATTACGGAGTGAAGGTGCCGCTGGTCTATACGGTCGTGGCCATCAAGAACTGGAGGTCTTTTCACAAGCTGGGCATCCATACTGCGCACTGCCCCGGCATGTTCCACTCTGCAGTAAATCTCGATCTGCCGGTAAGCATCGGCGAGTACAAATGTCCGCATTCGCCGGAAGAGCCGATCCTGGTACGCATGCTTCGCACTCCCTGCCAGCCGGGCTTGTCCGCCCGCGATCAGCAGCGCGCCGGACACTACGAATTACTCGCGACTTCATTCGAAACATTTGAGCGGAACATCCGCGACCAACTGGCCCGAGTGCTTGGAGAAGGCGGCTTCGACCCGGCCCGCGACATCGAGGCCATGACGGTCAACCGCTGGCCCCACGGCTATGCCTACGAATACAACCCGCTGTGGGACCCAGATTGGCCCCAAGGTGAACGCCCCTGCGACATCGCGCGTCAGCGCCACGGAAGGATTACCATTGCCAATTCCGACGCCGCTGCGGCGGCTTACACTGACCAGGCCATCGACCAGGGCAGTCGGGCGGTGCAGGAACTACTCTCGTTGACCTGACTAATTCTTCCCCTTGGAAACAACCGTGGTCGATTGGAAAGATAGCGGCGTGAAAGCCGAATAAAGCCCTTTGGGAAACAGCATGTCTTTTACAAGTTCAATCGTCCGACACCTGAGAATTGGACGGCGCTGGTTTAGTCAACTCTGCAATGCCCTGTTGCCGCCGCATGCTTGGATGCACGCTGGTTCGGAGAACTGTCGCAGCATCCGATGTGCGCAGACTCCGTACACCGCCGGAGATGAAACCACCAACCTTTCTGTGACGCCAGGCATTCCACACACCCGTCGCCGCTTGGTTTCGAAGCGGGATTGATTCCGCGGTGATCTTTCTTCATTTCGATTTTTCCCTCAGACTTAGCATGTCCAGCAAAGAGTTCAAACCACCAGCAGGATCTTCCCGGCACCAAGACAATGCCGCCAGCGCACATCAGAGTGCCGAGCGCTCAGTTCGCTTGGAGTGCGGCATTGAGTGCCTCAAGCAGAGCTGTGTCGCTGAAGGGCTTGAACAGGCACTCCACCGCGCCCTGTTCGAGTAGTCCCGGGCGAACAGTTTTATCGGTGCTAGCGGTGATAAATATGATCGGAATCTCCTGCCCACGGGCCTTCAATTCCCTCTGAAGGTCGGGTCCGCTCATTCTTGGCATGGCGATGTCGAGGATCAGGCATTTGGTTTGGGGGACGTAACCAGACGCGAGGAACTCTTCCGGCGACGAGAACGCGCGAGCTGCGAAGCCGAACTCCTTTAGCAAGTCCGGCAGCGACTCGCGTACGGATTCGTCGTCATCGACCACTGACACAAGCGACTGCGTGACTGTCATAGATTCTTCATCGCGCCCACAGTGACAGGCTTGGGCGACGCTAGGACTGGTGTGTTCGCACCGGCGTTGGTTGGGAAAGTGGGTGTACTCGTTAGGGAGTGACGTCCATACCAACTCGGGCGGCGCATTGACAACGAAGCGGAACTCGTTCTCGGAAGGATCCTTCGCTGACTGCACTCCACAACACAAGGGTGCGCCACTCCAGGAGGCGCTGTCTATTGCACCTTAGTATTGGTTTGCCAATCAGTGGCGAGGAAACGTCCGCGGATGGGTAACGCCACGCGGCAAAGCCGAAAGCCCTTAGTAAGTCCGGTCTCGGCTCGTTCAGGAGACAGATTCTTCACGCTGCATCCGTCACGCCAGGCGTTCGAAGGTCGCGATTACGGTCGACGCTGGTCGCACCCTCGGATGCGCGAGGAATAGAGAATGCGAACGTTGCCCCCGGACCATGATTCAGTGTTGCCCACAGACGACCATGATGACTCTCGATAATGGAGCGACTGACGGAGAGTCCGATTCCCATACCGTTATTCTTGGTGGTGTAGAACGATTCGAAGAGCCTGTCGGCGGCCTGAGGGGCAAATCCGACTCCCGCGTCTTTCACCGTCAGACGCACATGACCGTCTTCGTCTTCTTCGGTTCTGACCAACAACTGCCGCGAATGATCGTCAACCGCACTCATCGCGTCGGAAGCATTTCGGAGCAGGTTCAAGATGACCTGCTGCAACTGCACCCGATCACCCGCGATAAGAGGTAGGCCGTCGGCGAGCTCCTGCTGTACGATCACGCGGTTTCTCTGAAGTTCGCTTAAGGACAGTGCGAGCACCTCTCGGATAGCATCATTCAGGTCCACCGATTCGATCGCGGGTTCCTTCTTGCCATAGAGTGAGCGCAACCGAGTGATCACCTCAGAGGCACGGTTGCCATCGCGAATGGTGCGCCGAGCGGTCTCGCGAGCGCCATCCACGTTGGGGGGATCGGCGGCCAGCATCCGCAGGCACGTGCTCGCGTTGGTGACAATGCCCGAAAGCGGCTGGTTGACCTCGTGCGCGATCGACGCCGTCAAAACTCCGAGGCTTGTGACCCTGGCCACGTGTGCGAGATCTGATCGGGCCTTGCTGAGTGCGTGTTCGGAGGATCGGCGCTCGGTCACGTCCTGAACTGCGCCGATGTACTCGTGATCGCCCCGGATGTGAGCGGCGACGTGTACATACTTGACCGCGCCGTCCGGCATCTGCAGGCGGAACTCGAGTCGCACATCGTTGCGCTCCCGTCGAGATCGCTCGATATGTTCCTGGAACACCGATAAATCTTCAGGGTGGATTCGAGTGCCGATCAGTTCAAAGGTTACGTGGGTATCTCGGTCAATCTGGAAGATGCGATAAAGCTGTTCGGACCAAGTGATTTCGTCCGTCGTCACCCGCCAGGAAAAACTGCCGATTCGACTAAGATGCTGGGCTTCCGCGAGAAACGCCTGGCTGCGCCGCAGTTCCTGCTCCGCCCGTTTGCGTTCCGTAATGTCGCGCAGATAGCCGGTGAAGGAGGGCGGCCCTTCCAACGGAATGCGTGTGACTGCGAGTTCGACGGGAAATTCGCTTCCGTCAGCGCGTACCGCCGTCATCTCGACGCGTCTCCCCAGCACTCGCGCCTCGCCCGTGGCCAGGTAGCGGGCAAAGCCGTGCCTATGCTTCTCCCGCAGAGACGGTGGAATGATGACGTCCGCCAGATGCTTTCCCAGGACTTCGTCCCGACGGTGGCCAAAGGTGCGCTCCGCCGCCGGATTGAACTCAGTGATACAGCCCTCGTGATCGATCGTAACAATGCAGTCGAGCGCCGAGTCCACGATCGCCGCCTTGTGGACCTCACTGCGCTTCAGTTCCCACTCCTCTTGCCCGAGCCTCTCTTCCACCAGTCTGCGTTCGGCAAGTTCCTTTTTGAGCTCTTCGTTGGCGGTGGCAAGTTCGGCGGTCCGTTGCATGACCCGTCGATCAAGTTCGCTGGCGAGCCGCTTCTGATGGCTCAGGAGGCGTGCCTCTTGCAGCCCGATCGAAGCCTGATTCGCCGCAACGCTCAGAAGAAGCGTCTCCGTCTGCCGCGGGAAATCCCTCCGCTCCGCCGCTGCCACGATTACGCCAAGTTCGCCTTGGAACCCCAGGGGCAGAGGCACAATCGACACTTCCCCCTCACCCATAAGGTTGCGGAGCTGTGGAGGCCATTTTCGTGCGTCCTCCACCAAACACTGGTTGAGCGCTTCGCAGATCTCATGCGCCGGAGGCATCGGTCCTCGCACCTCGGCGATCCGGACGATCTCAACGGGCTCCCCGCCGATCGGATCCTTTAGTCGCACAGAGACCAGATCCAGGCGCAGCATGCGCAGGAGCGCATCGAGCAAAGTATCGAGGACCTGGGATGGATCGCGGCCACTCCACATGGCGGGAAGAGCAAGCAGGCCGATAAGATCGTTAAGGCACCGTTGCAGGTGCTTGATTTCGCCGGAAGCAAGTTCGGGTTCGACTTCCATATCAGGCAGCCGTGGAGGACGAGGCAGGCCGCATGGCCCGACGTTGGCGGACCTCGCGCAGGAATTCCTCGGGCGGCACGTAGAAGGGATTCCGGTGCAGCAGGCCACCGATGATGATCATCGGATGCGTCCGCATGAGGTCGACCACCGTGTCACCGCCAAATTGGCCAAGGTGATAGGTGCAGATAACCGCATCGTCGTGACGACGCCATACTTCATTTACCCGCGATTCGAACTCAACGACGTCGTCTACGTACGATTGATCTCCCACCACCCAGTCCATGCGGCAGCAAATGCGGCTGAGCGGGAAACCTCCCGTGGCGTTGCCGCTAGCCATCTGCTCGAACGCTGCCAGCATTCGATCCTGATCGAAACGGCCGTCGCGAACGTAAGCTTCGGTGTTGATTCGAACCTGGAGTTGTCCGCTCTGCTCCGCCGCCGCGGGGTCGATTCCGGCAGCGGTCAGGCGCTGCAGATGGTCACGGCGTTGATTCGGATTGACGACGTGAACCGCCTTGTCGCCACGCTCGAACCCTTCCTTAATAAACGGAAGCAACACCCGATACTCTTCCTCGTCGTTGTTGAAAAACGCGCAGACGTGGCGTATGTCGCCGAGGTGGGAGCCGGCAAGGGAAATCGGCGCTGCGGTCTTCTTCATGCTGTCGTTCTCCGATAGCGATCGATAACGGTCAATATGCCGTTACGCCGCCGTCATCGCTGCGGGTGCGGGCCGCAGCCTCGCGGCTATTTTCACCAAGTCGGCAAGAGAATCGGCCTTCATCTTTTGCATGACCTTGCCCCGGTGCGCTTTCACCGTGATCTCGCTGATCCCAAGCTCCCCACCGATTTGTTTATTCAACAGGCCGGAAACCACCAACGCCATCACCTGTCGTTCGCGTTGCGAAAGCGACGCGTAACGGTCCCGAAGCACCCGCATCTCCGCCTCCAGGCTAAGAGCTACCCGGCTGCGTTCAAGCGCTGCCCGGATGGCGGCCAACAGCACGTCATCGTTGAATGGCTTGGTCAAGAATTCTACAGCCCCCGCCTTCATGGCTCGGACCGTCATGGGCACATCGCCGTGGCCCGTGATAAAGATGATCGGCATATCCTTCCGGTCGCCGGCGACGAGCCGTTGCAGTCCTAGCCCGTCAAGACCCGGAAGAGAAACATCAAGGACGAGGCAGTTGGGAACAAGAACGCGCGGATAGTCGAGGAATTCTTGGGCGGACGCGAATGTCTCCGGCCGCCATCCTTCACAGCGGATTAGCGACTCGAGAGACTCGCGCACTGAGACGTCGTCGTCGACAACGAACACGGTCGGCGTAGCATCCGACATGGGCCAACCCCATTTTTCGCCAACGTGCGTCGGCTTAACCCATATTTAAATGCCGACAATTGGCTGATGACGCCCCAATGTTCCGCAAATTGTATCAGATATCTCTTCATTTGCCTTGGGAGGATGACGCTGCAACCTTTGTGGCAAGAGCTGACTAGCGGGGTAGCCGATACCAAAGTATCGACGATACCATCGTCCAATTGTTCCTCTCCTAAGGCTGTGTTCTGATGACCCGCGTGGTCCGGTGGGTTTTCGCATGGTCCGGGCGCCTCCGCAGCGCGTCGAAGCTTTCATTGTTCAAGGCGCGGTCGCGCATCGTGAAGGCCTCGGTGCGAATGGGAAGGCGCGGCGGGCCTTTTGGGCTGATCGCGCTCCGAACGAAAGTGCGCTGCGCGCGAATTTGCTCTCGTTGGCCGCGACACGCACTCCTCAGCTCGGAAACGATCCGAACGTCGATCGCTATGCCCCAGACCTCTGGACCGACGAATTCTATTTTCTCAACCGACCCGGCCAAGCCGAGATTCAAAGCGATTTGTTCTGCGACTATCGAACCAACGTGGACGCCCCAAGTAGCAAGATTGGATGCGCGTTCCACATTGTCGACGGCGATCATTTCGCATTGGACACGGCGTCAGATCAGATCGCCGCGCTGGTGCAAGGGTTCCTCGAATCTTCACGTGACGGGATGGTGGCGCGTCGCGCGGGATGAAGCCGCTTTAAGTGGGCCGGTGATGCAATTGTGTATTGGGTTCGAACCTTTAGATCGGAAGGATGTATGGCAGGCAAGAGAACGGCAATCATAACCGGAGCGTCGGGGGGCATTGGCAGGGGTTTAGTCGAAGCGTTTCTGAGAGAAGGCTATAACGTCGTCGCAACCTCTCGTGACAGCAATCGGAAGCTGGCTACTTCGGGAAGCCTGGTTCTGCTCGATGGCGATATTGGCAAGCAGCAAACTGCAGCCCAGGCTGTCGAGGAGGCAATCAACAACTTCGGAAGCATCGATGTTTTAGTGAATAACGCGGGCATCTTCCTGACCAAGCCGTTCACCGATTTCACCACCGCGGACTTCGAGTCCCTTGTCTCCACGAATCTGCTTAGATTTTTATACATCACTCAGCGCACTGTGAAAGAGATGCTGAAACAGAAATCGGGATGCGTTGTGAGCATCACCGCGGCGCTTGCGGATCGGCCAATCGCCGGCGAAAATGGCTCCGTTTCGATGATCACGAAAGGTGGTTTGAATGCAGCGACCCAGAATCTCGCAATCGAGTATGCCAAAGACGGCATTCGCTTCAATGCCGTAGCGCCCGGCGAAGTGGATACAGAGATGCACCGCAACGATCCCAGCGACTCGACGTCGCAGCCGGCGAGGAAACGGGCGACGGTAAAGGATATTGTCGATGCCGTGCTTTACCTGGCGCAGGCGGGTCATGTGAGCGGAGAGATTCTCCATGTGGATGGCGCCGCTCCGGCTCGTCGTTGGTAGCCGCAGGATATTCAGCATCGATTCCGGCCGCGCCGAAGCGTCTAGCTTCTTGTCAAATTGAGGGCTCAAGATGAACGATCAACCAAAAAGCGATCAACCAAAAAACGATCAACCAAAAAACCAGCACGATTGTGGAGCGCGAGGTCAAGCGATCCGTGCGGCACTGGATCAGCATTGGGCGGCCTCCGACGCCAACGATTTTGAGATGGAGCACCGCATCTATCACGAGGACGCGGTGCTGGATTACCCGCAGTCCGGTGAGCGAACCCGCGGTCGGTGCAACATTCAAGGCCAACGCGCCAGTCAGCCGAGCAACAAGCGGTTTACGGTCCGGCGCATCATTGGCGGCGGCGATCTTTGGGTCACCGAACTCATTCTGACCTATGACGCCAAGCCGACCTACACCGTGAGCATCATGGAATTCAGCGGCGACAAGGTTGCGCGGGAGACCCAGTACTTTGCCGATCCATTCGTGGCTCCCGCATTTCGCGCTCAATTTGTCGAACGCATGGACAACCGTTAGCAATTAGCAATTGGCACTTAGCACACCGCTCGTCGCCAAATGCTAATTGCTCCTTAATTTAGAGGCGCGAGGATTCGCAACGACACCGCCACTTGCGGCGATGGAGGGACAACATGGATTGGAAACGGTTGGTCCAGTTTGCGCTGCAGGGTAGCGGTGTTTTGGAACAATATGCCATTCTGCTGGTACGCGTTTCGATCGGGCTGTTCTTCGCCATCTCCGGGGCAAACAAATTGTTTGTCGCCGGCGGCACGAAACCCGTTTACGAAACGCTGGTTGAGGCCAAAGTCCCTTTTCCCCGCGAGATGGCTTATTTCGTGTCGGGTGTCGAGTTCGTTTGCGGATCCTTGGCGGCCGTGGGATTTCTGTCGACCCCAGCGTGCTTGGCTTTATTGATCGATATGACTGTCGCCGTCCTGACCGGCGCGGTTTCCACCTTGCCGAAAGGCCTCTCGCCGCTTAGCTGGCTCGACGATTTCCTTTATCTTCCGGAAGTCTTGTACGTGCTCTTCTTTGTCTGGCTGGTCTGCTCCGGACCGGGAAGGTTCAGCGTCGATTACTGGCTTGCCGGCAAACTACTGAGGTGATCGATTCGAAAAAACTGCTTGTTCCTAGAGTTAAGGCTTTGCGGGCAGCGGCTGCCAGAGCTCAATCTTATTCCCATCCAGGTCATAGATCCAGGCAAAGCGACCGTAGGATTCATCCATTCGTTTGGCGTCAATCTTTACTCCCTCTTGTTTTAAGCGGTCGAGCAAAGCATCCA
>Ga0187887_10003143_pt1 | contig 12949 bp, 10 predicted proteins | sample June2016WEW_7_10_FD_132977 | JGI IMG/M metagenome (GOLD analysis project Ga0187887, IMG submission 132977) | Peatland microbial communities from SPRUCE experiment site at the Marcell Experimental Forest, Minnesota, USA - June2016WEW_7_10 | ecosystem: Environmental > Terrestrial > Soil >...
TGCGTGTCGGCGAGATTTCCATCGCCGTCCGCGGCCGCAAACCGGCGCGACGATGACGAGTCGGTGGAGCGACGGGCGTCCTCGCCCGTCCACTCCGGGCCAGAGGAAGTGAAGTCCAGATCGGCATGGGTCTCAGAAACCAAATCGGTTACGCAAGAAAAGCGGTCCCGCCCGCGACTTGGCAAGCGTTCAAATCGCCTGTCCGCGGCCCCGTGCACCTGATTGTTGCCCTGGCCGATCATTTCGAGCCCGCCATTGATCCCGCGGACGGCCAGAAACGCGTCCCCCGCTCCGAGCAGGAGCGCCGCCTGGAATGGTGGGCCCGCGAATATCCCAAAATCGTCGACAGCTGGCGAGACCACGACGGCCGCCCGCTCGTTCACACCTACTTCTATCCCGCCGAGCAGTACGACGAGGGCCTGCTCGAGATGCTCGCCGAGCACTGCCATGCCGGCTGGGGAGAAGTTGAGGTCCAGCTCCACCACGGAACTTCGCATCCCGACACCGCCGAAAACACTCGCCAACTGCTCACGGAATACCGCGACCGGCTGGCCTTCCGACATCGCTGCCTCGCTGTCGAAGCAGGTTCCACTCGTCCCGCCTACGCTTTTGTGCACGGCAATTTCGCGCTCGCCAACTCCGCCGCCGGACGCTTCTGTGGTGTCGATTCCGAAATGCAGATTCTCGCCGAAACCGGCTGCTACGCCGACTTCACCATGCCGAGCGGCATCTTGCATCCGGCGCAGATCGCAAAAACCAATTCCGTTTACGAATGTGCTCTCCCGCTCGATCAGGCGGCGCCGCACCGCGAGGGCCACGACCTGGTTGCCGGACGCCCGCCCAAAACTTTTCCTCTCAACGTGCAAGGCCCGCTCGTAGCGGACCTCCGCCGCACGTTAAGTTCCGCCCGGCCCGTTCTCGAAAACGGCGCCATCACCGGAGCCAATCCCCCCACCATGCACCGCCTGTCCCTCTGGAAGCAGGTGCAAGTCCGCGTGCTCGGACGTCCCGACTGGCTGTTCATCAAACTGTTTTGCCACAGCATGAACCCGACCCAGAAGGACGCCGTTATCGGCGACGGCTTCCGCAAATTTCTTGCCGCACTGGTCGGCGGCGCGCCCGGCAGAAAAGAAACGCTGCACTTCGTCACCGCGCGCGAGACAGCCAACATCCTGCTCGCCGCCTGCGATGGCCGCGAGGGCAATCCCGGAGACTTCCGGGATTATCGTTTCAAGCGCCTTACCAACGTGCCGCTAGCGGCAGAGAAATCCAGCTCTGTTCCCGTGAGCTTGAAAGGATAGAAACCGAGGATCGGAGAAAGATCGAAAAAAAGACCATGTGTGGAATCGCTGGCGTCGTGAGCACAACTCGAGAGAGCAACATCACCGAAGCTCTCGTGCACCACATGTGCGAACAGATCGTGTACCGCGGCCCCGACGATGAGGGACTTTACGTCGCCGACGGCGCTGGCCTCGGCATGCGCCGCCTCAGCATCATCGATCTCTCCGGAGGCCATCAGCCCGTCTTCAACGAAGACCGCAGCGCATGGATCGTTTTCAACGGTGAGATTTACAACTTTCCCGAACTCCGCCCCGAGCTCGAAAGCCGCGGTCATCGCTTCTACACCAACACCGATACCGAAGTCATTATTCATCTCTACGAAGAAATGGGCGCTGACTGCGTCAAGAAACTGCGTGGCATGTTCGCCCTCGCCATCTACGACAAGACCAAACGCAAGTTGACCCTCGCCCGCGACCGCCTCGGCAAAAAGCCGCTTCACTATGCTCTCCACAACGGAAATCTCTACTTCGCGTCCGAAATCAAAGCGATCCTCGCCGTAGCTCCCGAACTCGCGGTAGTCAACTCCCAGGGCCTGCTCGAATACCTTTATTACGGATACGTGCCCGATCCCATCACCGCCTTCACCGGAATTCACAAACTCCCTCCCGGACACCTGCTCGAGTTTCAGGACGGCAAGATCCGAATCCGTCAGTACTGGGACCTTCCCGAATACAACACGCATGCGCCGAAGAGCGAAGAAGAGTGTCTCGAAGAATTAGAGCATCGTCTCTTCGAAGCCACCAAAATCCGCTTGATCTCCGACGTGCCTCTCGGCGCCTTTCTCAGCGGAGGCACCGATTCCTCCACGATCGTGGCCCTGATGGCGCGCGCCAGTTCCGGCCCGGTCAAGACTTTCTCCATCGGTTTCAAGAAAGACGATTTCAACGAAGCCCACTACGCTCGCATCGTCGCCAACAAATTCGGCACCGATCATCACGAGATGATCCTTGAGCCCGACGTCGTCCAGACCGTCGAGCATCTCACCACTTCGCTCGAGGAGCCTTTCGGCGATTCCTCCATGCTGCCCACCTACTACGTGTCGCAGATGGCGCGCCAGCACGTGACGGTTGCGATCTCCGGCGACGGCGGCGACGAAATCTTTGCCGGATACGATCGCTACCGCATTCACGCCGATCGCCAGGTCTTCGAGCACATCCCCGGCTGGGCGCGCAGCTTTTATCGCAACCAGATTTTTCCGCGCTTGCCCAATCGCCTGCAAGGCCGCAAACTCAGCTACAACATTTCGCTCCCCTGGCAGGAGCGTTACGTCGACGGCCTTTCTTTTCTGCCCGCGTTCGAGCGCGATACTCCGCTCCTCTCCTGCGATTTTCGCCAAATCCTGAACCGCAGCGACGATCCCGGCAACGTTCTCCGTCGTTACTTTGCGCAGGCGCCCGCCAAAGATCCCGTCGACCAGCTCCTTTACGTCGACACCAAAACCTACATGGTCGGCGACATCCTCGCCAAGGTTGACCGCATGAGCATGTTGAATTCACTCGAGGTCCGCGTCCCCATCCTCGATCATCTCTTCGTCGAGTGGGTCACCGGTCTGCCGTCCCAGTGGAAACTGCGCGGCAAGCGGCAAAAATATATCCTGCGAAAGCTGGCGGAGCGAGTCGGCGTGCCCCGCGAAGTGCTCTATCGCCAGAAGCAGGGATTCTCCCTCCCGCTCGTCCACTGGATGCGCAACGAACTCAAAGACATGCTCATGATCCTGCTCGAGCCTCGCACCCTCGAGCGCGGCTACTTCCAGGCCAGCGGCGTGCGCAAGCTGATGGACGATCACCTGCTCCGTGGCAAGACCATGACGAGCCGCCTCTGGCGCCTGCTGATGTTCGAGCTCTGGCACCGCAACTTCCTCGAAAAATACATCAAGCCCGCCGGGTTGTTCTCTCTTCCCGTGGTTGCCGACTCCCGGAGAAAAGTGCCGACCGCTCCCGTGTTAGCATCCGCCCCGGTGGGAGAATGATCGGTGGGAGAATGATCGGTGGGAGAATGACCGGGTGGGCGCCACGAACGCTGCCAGCATGAACACCGGCGATCCGCCAATCAGCCTGTTTCTCATGGTCAACACCTTCGAGACAGGCGGCTCGGAGCGCCAGTTCACCCTGCTCGCGCAAAATATCGGCGCGCCAACATTCCAACTTCATTTGGGATGCGTCAGCCACCGCGGTCCCTTGGCCGCCCAATTCGGAGAAGTTTCTCAGTTTCCCCTCGGCGGCAGCCTCTTCGGATGGAAGTCGCTGCGCACCCGCCTAAACCTGAGTCGCCATCTGCGCCATCACCAGGTGCAAGTTGCCCACGCTTTCGATTTCTACGCCAATCTCACGCTGATCCCCGCCACCCGTTTGGCCCGTGTGCCCGTCGTCATCGGCAGCCATCGCCAACTCGGAGACCTGATGACCCCCGCGCAGTTCCGCGCTCAGGCCGCCGCTTTTCGCTGGTGCGACGCCGTGGTCTGCAATTCGCAAGCTGCCGCCGATCGCCTAATCGCCACCGGCCTAGCGCCCGATAAAATCGCCGTCATCGGGAACGCCCTGCCGGCTGAGGCTTTCACCGCAGCGCCCGCAGCTCTGCCGAAGCGTCCCGGCGTACTCCGCGTGGGCATGGTCGCGCGCATGAATCATCGTTACAAAAATCATTCTGGATTTCTGCGCATCGCCGCACAGATCCATCCGCGCATGCCCGGCGCAGAATTTGTTCTCGTCGGCGATGGTTCGCTGCGCCGGGATCTGGAAAACGAAGCATCGAGCCTCGGCCTCGGCGCCTCCGCGGTCTTTCTCGGTGATCGGCAGGATATGCCCGCCGTCCTCGCCTCACTCGATGTCGCCGTCCTCACCTCCGATTCCGAGAGCCTATCCAACGTCATTCTCGAAGCCATGGCCGCTGGTTTGCCCGTGGTCGCCTATAGTGTCGGAGGAAATTCTGAATTGCTCAGTCATCAACGCGGAGCCTTGATTCCCGCGAGCAACGAAACCGGCTTTGCCGGCGCCGTCGAGAAACTTCTAGCCGACTCCGCACTTCGCGAGCAACTGGGACGCAACGCCCTGCAGTTCGCAAAAGAAAACTTCAGCCTCGATGAGGTGCGCCAGCGCTACGAGGAACTCTATATCACGCTTCTCCAGAAAAAGCGCCGCAGGGATTCCACCGCATGAGCGATCGCGCCGATTTCGACTCGACGAAAGAAAACGCGCCCCAGGGTGCCCCGTCCAAGCTCCGCTTGGGCGGGGGGTTCCCCTCGCCCAAAGAAAACTCAGCCCAGCGCCTGCGAGTCTCCATCGTCGCGCCCAGCCCGCGTTATGTTGGCGGACAATCCGTCCAGGCCGAATTGCTCCTCCGCCTCTGGCAGCACGATCCCGCCGTCGCCGTCAGCTTCCTCGCCGTCGATCCGCCGTTGCCCCGCGCCTTAGCCTGGGCGGAACGCATTCCCGGCCTGCGCACCATTCTGCGCGAGCCCATCTACTTCTGGCATCTCTGGTGCGGCCTCAAAGACGTCGACATTGCCCACATCTTTTCCGCGTCCTACTGGTCGTTCCTGCTCGCGCCCGCGCCCGCCTGGTTCTTCGCAAAACTGCGCGGCTGCAAGAGCCTGATCAACTACCGCAGTGGCGAAGCCCGCGACCACCTCCAGCGCTTCCGCTCGGCCGCGTTCGTTCTCTCGCGCGTCGATAAGATTGTCGTCCCCTCCGGCTACCTCGTCGATGTCTTCCGCGAGTTCGGATTGCCGGCATCGGTTGTGCCGAACATTGTCGATCTAGCGCAGTTCCGCTATCGCGACCACACTCCGTTGCGCCCGCATCTGGTCTGCACCCGCGGCTTCTCCACGTACTACAGTGTGGATGTAGTTGTCCGCGCATTCGCCGAAGTAAAAAAGGAATTCCCCGAAGCGCAGCTCGATCTGGTCGGCGGCGGCCCGCTCGAATCCAATATCCGCAAGCTGGTTGCGGACCTGAATCTCACCGGAGTCAACTTCACCGGCGTCGCATCGCATCAGGAAATCGCCAAGTATTACGAGCAGGCTGACATCTTCATCAACGCCTCGTGGCTCGACAATATGCCGGTGTCGATCATCGAAGCCTTTGCGTCGGGAACTCCCGTAGTCACCACCTCACCGGAGTGCATGCCCTATCTGGTCGAGCACGAGCGCACCGGATTGCTCTCGCCCGTGGGCGACGAAAAAGCGCTCGCCGCAAATGTTATTCGCTTGTTGCGCGACCCCGAACTCGCCGCTCGCCTCGCGCAGAACGCTCGCCATGAAGCGCGTAACTACACCTGGGAAGCCGTCCGCGAACAATGGCTAAACAGCTATCGCGGATTAGTCGAGAGCTGATCCCAGCTCGGCAGTTCCTTGCGGCGATGACGCTTCTGGATTGCCACCGCACCGCTCCGCGCCATTACGCCGTTTTCTTTGCCGGTGGCCAGACCGTCGTCACCACCAGCGCCACCGCAATTCCCAGCGACACTTCCAGGAAGCGGTGCCATCCGACAATCCAAGGACCGCGCAACCGCGGAATCAGCAAAATGATACTCAATGTAATTCCGGCAAACCGGTAAGCCGTTTCCAACCGCAATAACCGCGCCAGCACTCCGCACAAAAGAATCCCCAGACCGTACACCACCGCACTGGGAGGGAAAAACATAGCCAGCGCCGAGCCCAGCACCGCCCCCAGTGCCGTCCCCACAAATCGCTGCCACCCCAGCGTCCGGGGAGGAATCGTGGATTGAATGATGACGATGGCCGAAATCGGCGCCCAGTAATATTCCGGCAGCTTCAACAGACGAGCGAGCATCATGGCAGCCACCGCTGCAACCGCGGTGCGCACCGAGTCCAGAACGGACGCTCGATTAACCGCCGAAAAAATCCCTTTGCTCGCCATCGATCCTCCCCCGCAGTCGTACCGGGAGCCGCTGTTGTATCGCCGCGCAACTCGCCGCAGCCATCGTCCTTAATGACACGCCGTCCGCAAGCGTGTCTGCGCGACATTTCCCATTCCGGTACGGCTACTCGTGATTTGTTTAAGTTGATCGCGTTTTTGGGTGGCGTAGCGCTTTAGCGCTGCGATAGGGTTGTTTTCAGAAGACGGCTTTAGCCCCTGAGGTAAAGGGAAGTTACGAACCTAACGTACTAACGGCTGCCAGCTCGCCGCTCCTCTTCCATCACCCTCCGCAGTGCCTTGTTAATCTCCCACTGGTATCCCCGCCCCATTCCCCGGAACCAGGCCAGCACATCGGCGTCCAGATTCAGCGTGACCCGCTTCTTGGGCAACCGGAGCCAGCGCTTAACCTTCAGCTGCCGCTCCCGCCACTCCCGCCATCGGTCCCCGTCGTTTGTGGAACGTCCCTGTTCCACACTTCCCGAAGCCCGCAGGCTGGCGACCCTCCCGCGCCTCTTAACTCTTTTCTTCCGTTTCATTTGCCGTCGATAATCATATATATATGTACGCACAAAATAAACTGCAAAGTGTTCCACGTGGAACACTCCACCCCAAAACAAAAAGGCCCCGCTCTCGCGAGCGGGGCCTTTGATCTAACTGACGGCTGAGAGCTGACGGCTGTTCTTAGTACATGTCGCCCATGCCGCCGCCACCGTGGCCGCCCGGCATTGGAGCGTTCTTCTTCTCCTCCGGGATCTCCGCCACCAGCGCTTCGGTCGTCAACATCAGCGCCGCAATCGAGCCGGCGTTGGTCAGTGCTGTGCGCACCACCTTTGTCGGATCGAGCACGCCCGCCTTTACCAGGTCTTCATACTCGCTGGTTAGCGCGTTGAAGCCATAGTTGTTGTCCTTGGAATCGTTGATCTTTCCGAGGACGATTGCGCCTTCTTCGCCGGCATTCTCGGCGATTTGGCGCAACGGCTCAACCAGAGCGCGCTTCACGATGTTTACACCGATCTGCTCGTCGCCTTCCAGCTTCAGTTTGTCGAGCGCTTGAACGCAACGCGCCAGAGCCACGCCGCCGCCGGGGACAATACCTTCCTCGACTGCTGCACGGGTTGCGTGCATGGCGTCTTCCACGCGCGCCTTCTTCTCTTTCATTTCGGTTTCGGTCGCGGCTCCTACTTTGATTACCGCAACGCCACCGACCAGCTTCGCCAGCCGCTCCTGCAATTTCTCGCGGTCGTAGTCGCTGGTGGTCTTATCGATCTGGCTGCGAATCTCTTTCACGCGGCCTTGCACGTCACCCGGCTTGCCTTTGCCTTCGACTATGGTGGTGTTGTCCTTGTCGATGGTAATTTTCTTGGCTTGTCCGAGATCGGCTACCTGCACGTTCTCCAGCTTGATCCCCAGATCTTCGGTGATGGCCTTGCCGCCGGTCAAAATTGCGATGTCCTGCAGCATTGCCTTGCGGCGATCGCCGAATCCCGGAGCCTTGACGGCCGAGACTTGCAGCGTGCCACGAAGTTTGTTGACGACCAGAGTCGCCAGCGCTTCGCCTTCCACGTCCTCGGCGATGATCAGGAGCGGCTTGCCGCCCTTGGCGATCTGCTCCAGCAGTGGCAGCAGGTCTTTCATCGAGCTGATTTTCTTTTCGTGGATCAGGATGTAAGCGTTCTCCTGCACCGACTCCATGCGCTCGGGGTCAGTGACGAAGTAGGGAGAGAGATAGCCGCGATCGAACTGCATGCCTTCGACCACGTCGAGCTGCGTCTCCAGCGTCTTCGACTCTTCTACCGTGATCACGCCATCCTTGCCGACCTTCTTCATCGCCTCGGCAATGATCTTGCCGATGGTCTCGTCGTTGTTCGCCGAGATCGTTCCGACCTGGGCAATCATCTCGCCGGTTACGGGCTTGCTCAGTTTGTCGAGCTCGCCTTTTTCGTGGTTGCCTTCCTTGTCGAGTTTGCCGGTGATGAGGGTGACGGCCTTTTCGATGCCGCGCTTCATGGCCATGGGATTGGCGCCAGCGGCTACCGTCTTTACGCCTTCGCGATAAATCGCTTGCGCTAGAACGGTCGCGGTGGTGGTGCCGTCGCCGGCGACGTCGCTGGTCTTGCTGGCGACTTCGCGGACCATCTGGGCGCCCATGTTCTCGAGCCCATCCTGCAATTCAATTTCTTTGGCTACGGTTACGCCGTCTTTGGTGATAGTCGGCGAACCGAATTTCTTCTCAATGACTACGTTGCGGCCCTTGGGGCCAAGAGTAACCTTTACAGCGTCAGCCAGCAGGTTGACGCCGCGGAGAATGGCCTGGCGGGACTCTTCTCCGTGAACAATTTGCTTTGCCATATCTGTTTGCTCCTTAAGATGTATGCAGGCACAAAGCCTGCGGAATTTGAAAATCAGGTCTTAGGTGTCAGGTCTCAGGGTCTTACTGATAGCTGAGAGCTGATAGCTGACAGCTACTTGCGCGCTCCGGCCGTTTCCTTCTTGGCTGCGCCGGTGAGAACGCCGAGTACTTCTTCCTCGCGCATGATGATGAAGTCTTCACCATCGATCTTGATCTCGGTGCCGGAATACTTGCCGAACAGGATGCGGTCGCCTTCCTTCACATCGAGCGGCCGAATCTTGCCTTCTTCGTTGATCTTGCCTTTGCCGGCGGAGATGACTTCTCCCTCCATCGGTTTGTCTTTCGCGGAGTCTGGAATAATGATCCCGCCGCGGGTGGTATCGGCTTCTTCTACCCGACGGACCAGGATGCGGTCATGCAGCGGGGTGAATTTGGTTGCCATAGTTGCGTACTCCTTTCAAGAGTGGTTTTTTGGATAGGTTGAATTCGAATTCTGGATTTTCCCACGAAGTCAAGGTCTGTTAGCACTTGAACGCCACGAGTGCTAATTATAGTAATGTGAGTAGGCGGTTGTCAAGCGATCAAACTTAGATGACGATAAGTCGTCTACAATGAGTGTATTAGCTACCAACTCAAGATTGTCATCCTGAGCGGTGAGGGGGGCTTCGCGAGGTGAAGCGGACGCGCAATGGGCAAGGACCCCTAACCATCTAGCGGCTCGTCCTCCGGGACTACCGGCGTGTGTGCGCGTGCCCCGGGGAGGCTACTTCGTCTTCTAGCCATGATCGCTGGGGGATTTGAACGTCGCCAGCGGGCCCTCCTCGTCGCGGCTTGTAGTTATTATCTTCGGAGTAAACAGGAAAGAATAAACTCCGATCCCGAGGTCCGCCCGTCCCACCGGCTAGGGATGGCTATCCCTCGGCGAACCGGTTTCGCTGACAGCTGAGAGCCGACAGCTATTTCCCCGCCGCCAACTTGCCCAACTGACGGCAGAGTTGCCAGCCCTGCGTCAAGTCTTGGCGGCCGCGGACAGGATCAATGCTGCGAACAGGGAGTCTCAGACCCGAGATGGAAAGGCAGTCGCCATGCAGTCATTATGGCATCACCTTCCGCACGGGCGGTCCGGCCAGCCACGAGTTTCGAAATATTGATACGTGTCAATGGCTGCTCGCCACCTGACGCAGTGCGTTTCCGCGAGGAGATGAAGGAGCGCCAATGACTACGTCCGGCTTGCGCTGCGTTGAGAGCTGTCTTAATTGCCATCTGCGTTGCAACAGTTTTTTCTGCGACCTCTCGCCTGAGTCGATCGAGGATTTCAACAGAATTAAACACGCCGCGGTTTTTCCTGAACACGCGGTGGTTCTGGTCGAGGGCCAAAATCCCTGGGGAATTTTCATCCTCTGTCAGGGACGGGTTAAGCTTTCCACCACCTCGCGCGAAGGCAAGACGTTAATTGTGCGTATCGCGGAAGCCGGTGAAGTTCTGGGCTTGCACGCGGTGGTTACCGGCGGGCAGTACGAGTTGACGGTTGAAACCATGCAGCCATGCCAGCTGAACTTTGTGGGGCGCGAAGACATGCTTCACTTCCTCAACACGCACACGGACGCCTCTCTCCATGCCATTCAGCATCTTGCCCGGGACTGTTCGGACTCGTATGGCGTGGTGCGCACGATCGGGTTGTCACACTCGGTGTCGGAGAGGTTCGCCAGATTCCTGCTTGAAACCGCCGCCGACGGCGAGGTCAGCAACGGCAAGGTGCGCGTCCGGCTGGCCATGACCCATGAGGAAATCTCGCAACTCGTCGGCACCAGCCGCGAAACCATTACCCGGCTGCTCTCGGAGTTCAGGAAAAATGCGATGGTGGAACTGAAGGGCTCGACGTTGATTATCCATAACCGCCCGGCGCTGAAGAACCTGGTCAGGGCGTAGGGGTCGCGGAGCTCCGAACAACGCCGGGGGCGCGCGCGTAAATGCCCGCCAAGAGACGCAATTCACTTCTCGAAAACTGTTAGGATGCTCCCCAAGCGTGCCTAACCTAATCAGTGTTGCTGTTTTCAAGCCGATTGGCGAGCGCCTCTTCATTGCCATGGTTGCGTTCGTGCTGCTTTCACTGGCCGCGAACTTATCGGCCGCAACTGCCGCGCACTGGATTGTCGGCTACCAACCCGCCCGACTAGTCAACGGAACGCCGGTACTCTTCCGCGTCACCACGCCGGCGCCGGTGCGAACGCTTTCGGGGAATTGGCTTGGCCATGAAGTCGAGTTCAGCTTTGACGCGAGCAGCAAATCATGGTTCGCGCTCGCCGGGATCAGTCTCGAAACCAAGCCGGGAGCATACCCTCTTCAACTTCACGCCGAAACTTCCTCCGGGCAATCCGCCGGAGAAGCGATCTCGTTCGAAAAGAATTTCTCGGTGCAACGCCAGCGCTATCCTCGCGTGCCGCTGAAGGTTCCCCCGCGCTATACCGCTCCCAGCGCCGAAGACCAGCGCCAGATCGAACAGGACAAGGAAACAAAAGCGGAGGCGTTTAAAACCCTTAGCCCTGGCCGCGAATGGAATGGGTCGTTTGCACCTCCGGTGAATGCCGAGATCTCCGATGTGTTTGGAGTCGAGCGTGTGTTCAACGGTACCGTCGAGAGCACGCATCAGGGGCTCGATTTCCGCGTGCCCAGCGGGACCTTGGTGGCCGCCGTGAATAGCGGACGCGTCATCCTGGCGCGGTTACTGTTCTTTGAAGGGAATTGCGTGGTGCTCGACCACGGACAGGGACTGCTGACGCTGTATCTGCATTTGTCGAAATTCTTAATCAAAGAAGGCGATGATGTGAAGAAAGGGCAGGCGATCGGACTGAGTGGGGGCACGGGACGCGCCACTGGGCCTCACCTGCATCTGGCCGTGCGCTGGCAGGGGGTGTACTTGGATCCGGCGGTGCTGCTCAGGTTACATTTGCCGTGAGGGGAACGGTGGGCGTGGAGAATGCCTTGGGGCGGAGAAGCAGATGGTTAGTGTAGGGGTCCTTCGACTCCGCAGAGCGATTCTCTCCGCGAATCGCCCTGCTACGCTCAGGATGACAGAGTGTGTCGGTGGTGCTAAGAGCCAGAAGCTAACAGCCAAGAGCCTAATAACCAGACGCGAGCAGCGCCTCTTCCGCATCCCACATGCCATCGCGGAGCGTTACGCTTCTCCCTGAGATTGCGGGAATGCGCTCGCCGGGAACGATGATTCCCACCAGGTTCAGTGGATCTGCTGCCGCGATGACGACGCGCTCGCCCTGCGTACTCTGTGGCAGCGTGCGGTAGGCGCGCAAGGATTCGACGGCTACGGGAAGCGCGAACTGCTCTCCCAGAAATCCATCGACGAATCGGCCGCCGCGCACTTCGCCGCGGTCTTCGAGGCGGCGGTAGCCGATTTGCAGTTCACGCCATCGGGGCAGATTCGTTTCGCGCACCAGCAGGTCGCGGAAGACCACGCCATAGCGACGCAACAACATCCAGCAGCAGGATTCGACGCTGCGGTCGCGATCGGCGCCTTCGGTGTGCAACAGCGACCAGCGTCCCGGGGCATGGCGTGGGCGACGGGCTTTTCCCAGCCCGCTTCCGGACGCGCTTTTCGGTGTCACCAGAGCGCGCAGGTTTTCGAATCCGTCGGCGGTCACGAGGCCCGCAGCGACCAGTTCCCACAGTCCGGTTTCGATTTCCGCTTTGAGACGGCCCGTCGCCCGCACCAAGTCGGGAAAAAACAGCGCACCTCGCTGCTTCAAAAGTTTGAGCGCCTCCTGCGCCACCGGGCTTAAGAATGACGTCGCGGAATCTTCCGCACCGGGGTGATGAGCTCGCATCCAATCGGCGTCTTCGCGCACAAAGAATGCAATGGGCGCGACTCGCGTCGGAATCACTCGCCGCCGATTCTCCTCGCTACCCGTGGCTTCAAGCGTGGCGGGATGCGGCGACAGGCGGCCCCATCCCACGGTGCCGGTGAGGCACAGCTGATCAAGGTGCGCGGGATCGTAGTCAGAGATTCTGCGTGCGAGCACAAACCGTTCCCACGCGCTCGCCGGAATCTCAAATCCTTGCAGTTGGCGGATCACTTCGAGGGTTCCGTGCTCGCCTCGCACCTGCGTGCCGGGAGCTACATGCTGCCAGCGCAATAGCCAGTTCATGAACTGCGATGCCGTGACGGGCGCAATTTGCTTGCGCAGCGTCGCAACCGTCAGGCGATGAATGCGAGCCAGCAGACGGCGCTCGCACCATTCGGTCTCGGGTTCGTGTGAAGCGGAAGCTGCTGGGCGCGAATCCGCGGGGCGGAATTTGCCGCGCAGAATCGTTCCGCTGGCCTCCATGCGGAGTAACGCCTTTTCGATCTCGGATGCCGGCAGTCCCA
>Ga0187887_10003144_pt1 | contig 12949 bp, 6 predicted proteins | sample June2016WEW_7_10_FD_132977 | JGI IMG/M metagenome (GOLD analysis project Ga0187887, IMG submission 132977) | Peatland microbial communities from SPRUCE experiment site at the Marcell Experimental Forest, Minnesota, USA - June2016WEW_7_10 | ecosystem: Environmental > Terrestrial > Soil > Wetlands...
CTTCGCTGGCGAACACCGTCGGCGCGTCGCTGCCCTGCGCGTCGCTGATGTCCTTCGCCCACGTGTAGTTCGCATGCAGCGCCAGCCCGTGACTCATCCGATGCTCCCATTCGCCGATCGCCGCCTCGTAGCTCGCCTGCCCGAGATTCTCCGACGTCATCAGCAGAGTCCAGTTCTCATACGGCGCGCGGTTGTCGACATAAACGCCAGCCGTTGCACCCGTGTACCACGGAATCGTGCTCGCCGGAATCTGGTTCAGGTCGATCGTCACCGGCAGCCGGTAGTTCGACATGCCCACATAGCTCACGCGCGCCACATTGTTCGGCGTCACCTGCCGCTCCACCGTCAGGTTCCACTGCGCCGCCTGCGGATCGCGGAAGTGCGGATCGTTCGCCTGCTCCAGACTGCCACCGCCCAGCGTCACCGAGGACGTCGACGCCGCGGTCTGCGGGAACTGAAACGCCGCCTGCACCACGGCCAGTCCGCCGTTGGCGCCCGAAACTGCATTTACGTTGGTCAGCAGGTTTGACGTCGGGTTGCCCGCATTGTTGAACGACATCGGACCCAGCGTCGTTTGCGTAAAGATGCCCACACCGGCGCGAATCACCGTCTTGTCATTATTGAACGGCCGATACGCGACGCTGACGCGCGGATCGAGGTCCAGCTTGTACAGCTGCCGCAAGCCCTGGGTAATATGGTCTTGGCTCGCCGTCGCCACGTTCGAACATTGCAGCGCCTTATTCCCCAGCGAGCACGCGTTGAATGTATCGAGAAATCCCGTATAAACGCCCTGCAGCGCCGGCTTGGCAGTCGTCGTCGTGCTTCCCTTCTGCAGAAACGCATCCGGCACCAGCACGCTGTTGATCTTCGGATCGAAACTGCCCAGATCGCCCTGGCTCTCATCGAATGGCGGCAGCAACTCCCAGCGCAATCCGTAATTCAGCGTCAGATGGCTGTTCACCTGCCACTCATCCTGCCCGTAAACGCCCCACTGCGTCGACATGGCGTTGATCTGCGGACTCGTGATCGCGAAAAACGATTCCTGCGGCAGCCCCAGCAGCAGATCGCCCAGCGCATAGTTGGTGAACAACCCAGGATAGAAGATGAAATCGCCGTAGTCGTCCGACGGCTGGAAGAACATCAGCGCGTTGTAACGCACACGCCGCGCATCCGCGCCGAACTTCAGCGAGTGCTTGCCGTGCATCCACGTCAGATTGTCCGTGAACTCCGTGGTCTCGGAAATCGTCGTCCCAACTCGGTCCTGCCCGATATTCGAGAAGCTTCCGTCGCTGAAGCTGAACGTCGGAAACGCGTCGCCGGTGAGGTGCGAGCTGATGTTGATGCCCTGCAGCCCCAGCTTAGTAATCGCCGAGCTTCCTTCGATCGGAAATCCATCGTTCTCGGTGAAGTTCGTAAACCCAAACCGGAATTCGTTCACCAGGTTATTGCGCAATACATAGTTGTGCGACGCAAGCAGGCTGCGATTCTGGTCGTGAGCTGTCACGTTGGGCAAAAACTGGTTGGCCGTCAGCCCGCTGCCGCCTTCGCTGAGATCCAGATCCTTCCAGCTAAAACGCGCGTAGACACTTTGCTTTGACGTAAGCGTCTCGTCGGCCCGCAAATCCCAGCCGTCGGTGTTCGATGGAATCGGCACAAGAGCCTGATAGTTATAGCCGTTCCCACTGGCATTGGGCAGCGGATAGTACGAGAGCAACGTCTGAGCCACTGGGCTGATCGTCGGAATCGTATTGTTGGCATACGCCGCGCCCGTGAACGGGTTGTTCACCGGCGCGCCCTGTCCGGGTGCGCTTACCAGATCGCTCAGGTTGCCCGCTCGCTCCGCCGCTGTCGGCACCAGCAGTTCTTCCGGATACGACTGCGTTTTGCGGTTGCCCTCATAATCCAAAAAGAAAAACGTCCGGTCCTTCAGCCAGCCCAGCTTTGGAAGCTCCACTGGACCGCCCAGGCTGCCGCCGAATGCATTGAAGTTCTTCGGCGCCTTGAAGCTGAAGTCGTAGATCGTCGCATCCAGCGCCGCATTCTGAAAATACTCGAACGCGCTGCCGTGCCACCGGTTGGTTCCGCTCTTGGTGGTAAAGGTCACGTCGCCGATCTGCGCGAACTCGGCGTTGTTGTTAAACGCCGTCACTTTCGTCTCGGAAATTCCTTCCGAAGACGGATACGCGTCATGCAGAGCGCCGTTCGACCGCACATTGGCCGTCGAAATGCCGTCCACCGAAAACCCCACCTGTGACGCCGTCGCGCCGCCCACCGCGATGTTTCCCTGGCTGTCCGTCACCACGCTCGGCGAAATCGCCAACGACGCCAGCGGGCTGCTCGATACCGCCCTGGAGTTCATCGGCAGCTGCGTCGCTTCCTGCTGCGCCAGTGTGTTGCTCACCGTTCCGTTCTCGGTATTCAGTGCTGCCGCCTCCGCGCTCACCTCCACCGTCGTCGCATTGGCCGCCACGCTCAGCGTCACCGGAATGCGCAGGTCCTGCCGCGCGTCGAGCTGTGTGCTCTGGACCACCGCCTTCGAAAAGCCCGGATGCTCCACCGTGATGGAATAGTGCCCCGGCTGCAAGTTCTCCACAACAAACTCACCTGCATCGTTGGTCGTCGCCTGCCGGTCGAAGTTCTGTTCCAGCGAATGCACCGTCACCGTCGCGCCCGGAACCACCGCGCCCGATATGTCCGATACCGTCCCGCGAACGCTCCCAAACGTCGACTGCGCTCGCGCGCACCAGGTCGCTGTCAGCAGCACCAGCATCAGCAGCAACGCGTGCCGCAAGATTCCTGGGCCGGCTTTCGTCGCTGGCTCCTCTGCGCTCGTTCCTTCGCGCAGCGCCAAACCTTCCAGCTGCACGCACATCGCTGTGTGGAGTGTTATGGAAGAAGAAGGAAACACATTTGCTGAAGTAACCATGACTTTTCTCGCCTCCGGATAAACCTGGCCATCTTCAGAAGACCTCGAATTGCATAGCCTCGGCGCAAGGGCTCCGTAAGCGATTCGTAGCTATTCAATTCGCTTATTTGTCGAATAAATGGAATGGTTTGCAGCCGATAATTCTTGTTATGGGCCGAATTGGGAAAGCGTCACCAGGGCCTGCACTCTGCCGGCGGCGAGTGACGTTTCACCGGTGCTCGCTCCCCCGTGCACCATCCGGGCACGCGGTCAACCGCACCCGTCCCTGAACCCCTCTCTGAGCGCCGAACGCTGATTCCGGCCAATTGTGGAAAAATTGTCAAGCTTTTCGCCCACGGTACTAAAGTGTTGCCCCTCATTCCACAGGGCTTCCACCTTTATACCCTCGAAGAATTTTGGCGGGTTTATTCTCTCAATCTGATATTCTGAACTTATAGAGTAGAAAAAGAAAAAGGCCGCGCCCACGCGCGGCCTTTTTCACGGCTGGGGTGCCCACGTAGGAACAAAATGCCTGCACCGCGCCACTTTCCCTACTCCCTACTTCCTGTTCCCTGCTTTTCGGAGGAATCTCGTGGCTGTCCCTTCACAACCCGGCTGCCTGACCCGCGACGCCCTCACCGCCGCCCCGTCTGCCACCGGACGCGGCCGCCTCTGTTACAAAAGCGGCCGTCTCTGTAATAAGAGCAGCCGCCTGTGTAACAAACACGGCCGTCGGTGTAACACAGACAGCCGTTTCCCAATTGATCCGCTTTCAAATACATGCAACCCCGAGCAGGTTGTCGAATTCGCCATCCCCCAACCCAACCCCAGCCAAATCAATCGCCATCCCGCAGAAGGAGGTGGGGGAGGGGGGAGGGGGGCCACCGCACTTTGGTTTTTCCAGCGCTCCCGGCTACAGGCTACTGGCCGCCGGCTGCCGGGCTGCTTCTCTCAGAACGACTCCAGGATGTCAGCGACAGCAGCCTGGGCAAATTCACGCGCCAGCCGCCGCGTTGCCGCCGAGTCTTCCTGGATGTAGCTCGCCAGATCCTGGCTCTGCTCGTACTGCTGACGGAACATGTAAGCCGGATTCTGCCAGATCGTCTTTTCCTGGCGATCGACAAGTTCCAGCTTCGTCACGATCGTTACCAGATAGCTCGACGTTTGCCCGGTCGTGTTGTCGTAGGTGAGCGGCGTGATCTGGAAACTCGTGATGGTTCCGCGCAGCGTCGCGTCCGCATCCGCATCTTCACCGGAAACGATGCGATACGAACTCCGGCTGGTGAATTCGCGAATCACCGCCTCGGTAAAGACCGCCTGCGTGTGGTACGACTGCGTGTTGTTCTTAAACGCTGGAATCGCCAGCGTGCGCACGTTGCCCGGCAAATGAACCGCGGAATTGACGGTGTGATAACCGCATCCGCTCACCAGGAGCAATGACAGAAGACCAGGAGCGGCAAGGCGCAAACGCATGCTCACAACATTCTCGCAGATGGGTGGACAGGAAGAATGGCAAATGAAGAGGGCAGCCCGCAAGCGAGCTGCCCTTCGTTCTGCATCAATCGCGATTACGCCGGCGACGGGCTGCCTTCCGGCAATGTGCCGGTACGGCCTGTGTCGGGCTTCAGCACCTGCTGCACATCGGCAACGCCGGGTCCACCGCCTGAAGGCCGCAGCGGTGGCAGTTCCTTGTCGTCGATGAGCGCGCGGATCTCGTTCGCATCGAGCGTTTCCCGCTCCAGCAGCGCAACCGCCAGCCTGTGCATCACCGGCTGGTTCGTATTGAGGATTTCCCACGACGCCTTGTACGCTTCGTCGACCAGACTCCTCACTTCGGAGTCGATCTGCCGCGCCGTCTCTTCGGAGAAGTCGCGATGCTGAGCAATCTCGCGGCCGAGGAAGATTTGCTCTTCCTTCTTGCCGAAGGTCAGCGGTCCAAGCCGGCTCATGCCGTACTCGCAGACCATCTTCCTGGCCAGATCGGTAGCGCGCTCGATGTCGTTGCCGGCGCCTGTCGTCATCTGCTTGAGGAAGATTTCCTCGGCGATGCGGCCGCCCATCAAAATGGCGAGCTGCGTCTCGAGGTAGTCCTTGGTCACGGTGTGCTTATCGTCTTCCGGCAGCTGCATGGTCACGCCCAGCGCCATGCCGCGCGGAATGATAGTGACCTTGTGCAGTGGATCGGCATGAAGGCGCAACGCAGCCACCAGCGCGTGCCCAGCTTCGTGATACGCCGTCACTCGCTTCTCTTCGTCGGTGAGCAGCATCGATTTGCGCTCGGCGCCCATCAGCACCTTGTCCTTGGCCTGCTCGAAATCGAGCATCAGGACCGCCTTGCGGTTATAACGCGCCGCATTCAGCGCCGCCTCATTCACCATGTTGGCCAGATCGGCGCCCGAAAAGCCCGGCGTTCCACGCGCCAGAACACGGAGATCGACATCGTCCGCAATTGGAACCTTGCGAGCATGAACCCGCAGCACCTCTTCACGTCCGCGAACATCGGGCCGTCCGACAACCACGCGCCGGTCGAAGCGACCAGGCCGCAGCAGCGCCGGATCGAGCACGTCAGGCCGGTTGGTCGCCGCCACCAGAATCACGCCGTCGTTCGACTCGAAGCCGTCCATCTCGACCAGCAGCTGGTTCAGGGTTTGCTCGCGCTCGTCGTGACCACCACCAAGTCCAGCGCCGCGATGGCGTCCAACCGCGTCGATTTCGTCGATGAAGATGATGCAGGGAGCGTTCTTCTTGCCCTGCTCGAACAGGTCACGCACGCGGCTTGCGCCGACGCCGACGAACATCTCGACGAAGTCGGAGCCGGAAATGGAGAAGAACGGCACGTTGGCCTCGCCAGCCACAGCGCGCGCCAGCAGGGTTTTGCCGGTTCCAGGAGGTCCAACCAGCAGCACACCCTTTGGAATCCGTCCACCCAGCTTTTGGAACTTCTGCGCCTCGCGCAGGAACTCGATGATCTCTTTCAGCTCTTCCTTGGCTTCATCGACGCCGGCAACATCTTTGAACGTCACCTTCTTCTGCTGCATCGAAAGCAGGCGAGCCCGGCTCTTGCCGAACGAAAGCGCTTTGTTTCCACCACTTTGCATCTGCCGGATCATGAAGAACCAGAGCAGAGCGATCAAGATGAGCGGCGAGAACTGCAGCAACCAACCCCACCAGCTGTTGCCGTCGGTGTTCTTGACCGTAACGCTGACCTTGTTCTGATCGAGCACATCGAACAGGTGCGGGTAGTTCGCGGGAACGACGACGTGGAAGGCGCCTTTGTCGGCGCGGAAATGCCCGCTAACCTCAGGTCCAGTGATGGTGACGTCGGCCACCTGGTTCGATTCCACGTCTCCCAGGAACTGGGAGAAGGTGACTACCTGCTCTCGCGTTCCCATCATGTTGCCCTTCTGGAACAGCTGCCAGAGGACGAGAAGACAGGCAATGATGAGAACCCAGAACAGAATTTGCTTAACGGTCGAGTTCACCTTGGGGAAGACCTCTCTTTTTCACGCGTTCCGGCCAGCCAGGCTCACCCGAAAGATCTGGACCGGACTCACAACCATTTAGACGCCGCAAAGTCGCACCGGGAGTCAAAAGACGCGCAGGAAATATGGGAACGACCGATTGGCTCCGGATCAGTTCGTGCGGATATCCAAGTATTGTACGTCGCTGCTCGGCCTTCTACTAGTCCCATCGTATGCCACCAACGGGTGATCGGGCGACCTCTCCGTGTACCATAAAGTCCAGGAGATGTCCGCAACCAGCACAATCCCTTTGGCTCGTACGACCTCGCGTTCGGTCACACTGCGGATTCTTCCTACCTCGCTGCAGATTTTCCTCTGTTATTTCGCCATCGGCCTGCCCATGGCGATCCTGCCGAGCGTGGTTCATCTCCAATTGCACTTCAACACGGTGCTCGCCGGTCTGGCGATCAGCGCCCAGTATGTGGCCACAGTACTCAGCCGGCCGCAAGCGGGCCGCATGGCCGACCAGGTCGGCTCGCGGCGCACGGTGCTTTCCGGCCTCGTGGCCTGCGGCTGCTCCGGAATTTGCCTGTTCTTCTGCGGCTTCCTCGCTGTGCTTCCGCTGGCGTGCCTGGGTTTGATTCTGATCAGCCGCCTGATCCTCGGTTTTGGCGAGAGCTGGCTGGCGACCGGTTCCTCGCTGTGGGGCATCGGACGTGTCGGCCAGGAACACACAGCCCGCGTCATTTCCTGGAGCGGCATTTGCTCTTATGGAGGGCTGGCGATTGGTGCGCCGTTGGGCGTCTGGATCGAGAAAGCGTGGGGGCTGAGCGGCGTCGGCGTGGTCAGCGTCGCTGTTTCCTGTCTGGGCCTGTTCACTGCGTGGCCGATCGGCGAAGTCGCGACGCCGGAAGGCGAGCCGCTCGCGTTCCGCCAGGTCCTGAACCGGGTGTTTCCGCACGGATTGAGCCTGGCGCTGGCCACGACCGGCTTCGGCACAATCGCGTCGTTCATGGTGCTGTTTTATGCGCATCGGCACTGGGCCGACGCGGCGTTTGCTCTCACCAGTTTTGGAGCGGCCTTCATTTTCGCGCGGTTGCTCTTCGCGCACAGCATCAACCGCTGGGGTGGTTTTCCGGTGGCTCGGGTCTGCCTCTCGGTGGAAATCGCCGGTTTGGCGCTGCTGTGGCTGGCGTTCAATCCCGCTATGGCGTTCACGGGCGCTGCTCTTACTGGGTTTGGGTTTTCACTCGTCTTTCCCGCACTGGGCGTAGAGGCAGTGAACTGTGTCACTCCGGAAAACCGTGGCTCGGCGCTGGGAGTGTTTACGGCCTTTGCGGATCTGTCGCTGGGCCTGACCGGGCCGCTGGTTGGCTTGATCGTCGCGGGAATCGGCTACTCGCCCATTTTTCTTTTTGCGGGGCTGATGGCCGCGTGCGCTCTGGGATTGACGTTGGTGCTGAGCCGACGGCCGACATTCGCGCAGCGGTGCGAGTTCGCCGCAGCGGACTAACCCAGCGAAGGCTCCAGGATTGCATCGCGCATCGCAAAGCTTCGATGTCGTCATAGCCGGTGCAGGTGCGGCCGGACTCATGAGCGCGATCGAGGCGGGCAAGCGCGGCCGGCGCGTCCTCCTTCTCGAACACGCAGACCGCGTCGGCAAAAAAATCCTCATCTCCGGCGGAGGACGCTGCAATTTCACCAACCTTCACACCCGCCCCGACAATTTCCTCTCGGCGAACCCGCACTTCGCCAAATCGGCGCTAGCCCGCTACACGCCCGCCGACTTTATCGCCCTCGTCGAGGGCTACCGCATCGCGTACCACGAGAAAACACTGGGCCAGCTCTTCTGCGACGGCTCCGCGAAACAGATCGTCGCTATGCTTCTGAGCGAAGCGGCCAAAGCCAATGTGACAATCGTTCTCGAAGCCAAAGTCCAGGAAGTCCGCCGCGAACCCCGCGGCCCAAAGGAAGACCGCGGCTTCCGAGTCCTCACCAATAGCGGCGCCTTCACTACCGAAGCTCTCGTGATCGCCACCGGCGGCCTCTCGATCCCTAAAATGGGCGCCACTGGTTTCGGCTACGACATCGCCCGGCAGTTTGGTATCCCCATCTGCGAATGCCGGCCCGGGCTCGTGCCTCTGGTCCTCGGCGGCGCAGAGCTTGCCACCTACAGCGATCTGTCCGGCGTCTCCGCCGACGTGGCAGTTTCGCTCGGCAAGCGCCGCTTCCGCGAAAAGCTCCTCTTCACACATCGCGGGCTTAGCGGCCCCGCCATCCTGCAAATTTCCTCGTACTGGAAAGTGACCGATTCGTTGCAGGTCGATTGGTCCCCCGATCACGAATTCCTCCGCGAACCTGGCTCCCGCCGCGAACTGGCCACCGTCAGGTCAGCCCTCCGCGCCAAACTCCCAGCCCGCCTAGCCGACCGCCTTCTCGAAGCCGCACCGCCCTCGGGCTGGACGAATCACGCCGTGTTCGAGCTGGAGCGTCGTCTGCATGCGTGGTCCTTCACGCCGACCGGGACCGAAGGATACGAAAAGGCCGAAGTCACCGCAGGCGGCGTCAGCACCGACGCCCTTTCCGCGCAAACCATGGAATGTCGCAATGTCCCTGGCCTTTACTTCATTGGTGAAGTCGTCGACGTCACCGGCCATCTCGGCGGGTTCAACTTCCAGTGGGCGTGGGCCTCCGGCGCAGCCGCCGGACGCTTCGTCTAAACTGTCCATCGCTGCGCGGAATCAAGGCTGGGAGCGGCCTGAACGCTGTCTGCTGTCCTTCAGAACCAGCGCGTCATGAGCACCTTTTGCTCGGTGTAGAAGGCGACTGCATCTTTGCCGTGCGCGTGCAGATCGCCGAAGAAGGAATTCTTCCATCCTGCAAACGGGAAAAATGCCATGGGGGCTGCGACGGCCATGTTGACGCCGACCATGCCGACTTCGACACGGCTCTGGTACTCGCGCGCGGCCTTGCCGCTTTTTGTGTAGATCGTGGTCGTGTTGCCGAAATCGGAGGAGTTAACGAGATTGATGGCGTCGTCGAGCGTATCGACTCGCAGGACAGATAAGACAGGTCCGAAGATCTCTTCGCGGGCCACGGTGGCTGTGGGCTGCACGCGGTCCAGCACGGTGGGACCGATGAAGGCGCCCGCCGCATTGGCGTCGACGGCGCGACCATCACAGATAGCCTTCGCGCCTTCGGCAACGCCTTTCTCGATGTAGCCGAGGACGCGCTTCTTCTGATCGGCGCTGACCAGCGGACCGACCTGAATGCCGGCTTCGAGGCCGTCGCCGACGGGCAACGCGCGGGCTTTCTTCACCAGGAGATCGAGCAGCGGTTCGGCGACATCGCCAACCGGAACCAGCACGCTGCCGGCGAGACAGCGCTGGCCTGCGGCTCCGAACGCGGAGCCCATGATCGCATCGACGGTCTGCGGCAAATCGGCGTCGGGCATGACCACGAGATGATTCTTGGCTCCGCCAAGAGCCTGCACGCGCTTGCCGTGCGCGGCAGCCTCTTTGTAGACTATCCTCGCAACCGGCGACGATCCGACGAAGGAGATGGCCTTGATGAGCGGATGCGCCAGCAGCGCCTCGACGACTTCGCGCCCGCCATGGACGAGCTGAATCACGCCAGCGGGAAGCCCGGCTTCGAGCAGCAACTCGACGACGCGCGTTGGGGTCATCGGCACGCGTTCCGACGGCTTGAGGATGAAAGTGTTGCCTGCGGCGATGGCGAAGGGATACATCCAGAGCGGGACCATCGCGGGGAAATTGAAGGGCGTGATGCCGGCGCAGACTCCGATGGGCTGGCGGATGGTGCGGCAGTCGATTCCTTTCGCAACGTCGTTGAGGGAGTCGCCCATCATGAGCGACGGCATGCCGCACGCGACCTCGACCATCTGGATGCCGCGCTTTACCTCGGTCATTGCGTCTTCGAGGGTCTTGCCATTCTCGCGGGTCAGAATGGCGCCGACTTCGCGTACGTTCTTCTCGAGTAGAGCCTTGAAGCGATACAACGGCTGCACCCGGTCGACAACCGGCACTTCGCGCCACTCGAGCCAGGTGCGATGCGCGTCCTTCGCGGCGCGGTCCACATCGGCGGCGGTGGAATAGGGCAGGATCGCCAGCGTCTCACCATTGGCGGGGTTGACGATGGGCTGCGAAGTCTTTCCTTCGGGCGCAACCCAGCGGCCGGCAATGTACGACGAGGTGACCGCGACTTCTTTCGCTTCGGAAATAACAGTGCTCATGCTTCTTCTCCTGCGAGTGAGGGGTTTGGGGCGTGGACTGTGGCGCCGCGCATCAATGCGGTGTAGAGGCCGCCAGAGACGAAGAATCCCACAAACCATGCATAGTCGTAAAGCCAGTGCACGGCGGGAACGAAGCGGCCAATGAGAACCAGGCCGACGCCCACGACCAGCGCGGCGATGGCGCGGGGATTGATGCCGCTGCGGTATTCATAGATTCCGTTGCGCATGTAGAGCGACTCGAGGTCGAGCTGCTTCGAGCGGATGATGAAGTAATCGGCGACCATGATGCCAGCGATCGGACCGAGCAGGCCGGAGTAGCCGACGAGCCAGCCGAAGATGTAGTTGTTGAAGCTCGACAGCAGTTTCCAGGGCATCATCGCCAGTCCAAGGAAGCCGGTGATGAGGCCGCCGGTTCGGAAGGAAATCCACTGCGGGTTCAGGTTGGAGATGTCGTTCGAGGGCGAGACGACATTCGCGGCGACATTCACATTCAGCGTCGCGACCAGCAGCGCAATCATCGCGATGAAGGCGACGACCGGCTGATGGAAGCGCCCCATCAACTCAATCGGGCTCCAGATGGCGTGGCCGAAGATGACGGCCGAGGCTGACGTCACCGCGATTCCGACGAACGAATAGAGCGTCATGGCCACCGGCAATCCAAACGCCTGGCCGACGACCTGGGCGTGTTGGTTTTTCGAGTAACGGGTGAAGTCGGGAATGTTGAGCGCCAGCGTCGCCCAGTAGCCGACCATCGCCGTCAACGAGGGGAAGAAGAAGCGCAGGAAAGAACTGGTGGAGTGGAAATGACTCGGCTCCGACAGCATGGGGCCGAAGCCGCCGGCCTTGTGCAGGGCGAAGAAGAGCAGCAGAAGCGACATGATGAGCATGAAGGGCGCTGAGAATCCCTGCAGGAAGCGGATGCTCTCCACGCCGCGCCAGACGACGACCATATTCAGCGCCCAGAAACCGAGAAAGCAGGCCCAAACGGACCACGGAGCCGCTTCGACGCCGGGCCAAATCACAACCAGCATCGCGTGGATGGCTTGGCCGCCGATCCAGGACTGAATGCCGAACCATCCGCAGGCAACGATGGCGCGGAGGATGGCCGGTATGTTGGCGCCGCGCGTTCCAAACGATGCGCGGACGAGCACGGGGAACGGAATCCCGTACTTCGCGCCCGCGTGCGCGTTGAGCAGCAGCGGGATGAGCACGATCAGGTTGCCCAGCAGGATGGTGGCCAAGGCCTGCTTCCAGTCCATGCCGCCGGCGATGAGGCCGGAAGCGAGCATGTAGGTGCTCACCTCCATCGACATGGAGAACCACAGTGAGATGTAGTTGTAGGTCGTCCACGTGCGATGCGCAGCGGTGGTGGGCGCGAGGTCGGGATTGTAGAGGCTGCCTTCGGGGACGATCACTGCCAGGCGCCTCCGCGCGCAGTGCGGCGCAGGTACGAGCCACGTCCGGCCTTGCCGAGATATTTTCCGTTCTCGACGATCATTTCGCCGTGCGAGTAGACCTGCTTCGCGTTGCCGCGGACTTTGAACCCTTCGAACATCGAGTAGTCAACGCGCATGTTGTGCGTCTTCGCGCTGATGGTGTGCTCGGCGTTCGGATCCCAGAGGACGAGATCGGCGTCGCTGCCGGGCGCGATCGTCCCCTTCTTCGGATACATGCCGAAAATGCGCGCGGGCGCCGTCGAGGTGATCTCAACGAAGCGATCCAAGGAGATTTTCCCCTCGTTCACGCCGTGGTGATATATCAATTGCATCCGGTTCTCGATGCCCGGACCGCCGTTGGGGATCTTCGTGAAGTCGTTCACGCCGAGAATCTTCTGATCGGCGAAGCAGAAGGGACAGTGATCGGTGGAGACGACCTGCAGATGATCGTCTTTCAGCCCATCCCACAGCTTCGGTTGGTTCTTCTTCTCGCGCAGCGGCGGCGTAAGGACCCACTTCGCGTCCTCGAAGGAGTTGTGGTTCATCGTCTCTTCGAGCGAGAGCAGAAGATACTGCGGGCAAGTCTCTGCAAAGGCGGGCAGTCCGCGATCACGCGCCTCGCGCACCTGATTGAGCGCGTCTTCGCTCGAGAGATGGACGATATACACGGGCGCGCCGGCGATCTCCGCCATGGCAATCGCCCGCTGCACCGCCTCTGCCTCGGCCACCGTGGGCCGCGTGAGCGCGTGGTAGATCGGCGCCGTTTTTCCGTCGGCCAGCGCCTGCTGCACGATCACGTCGATGACGCTGCCGTTCTCGGCATGCATGCAGATCAGCGCGCCGTTCTTCGCCGTTTGCTGCAGCGCTTTGAAGATGGTGGCATCGTCGACCATCA
>Ga0187887_10003146_pt1 | contig 12948 bp, 9 predicted proteins | sample June2016WEW_7_10_FD_132977 | JGI IMG/M metagenome (GOLD analysis project Ga0187887, IMG submission 132977) | Peatland microbial communities from SPRUCE experiment site at the Marcell Experimental Forest, Minnesota, USA - June2016WEW_7_10 | ecosystem: Environmental > Terrestrial > Soil > Wetlands...
AGCTTGCGCGCCTTTTCGAGCACATACGGAATCAGCTTCTGGCCGCCCCACCCCGGGTTCACACTCATCAGCAGCACGTAGTCGGCCACTTCCAGCACATCTTCCAGCAGCGCGACCGGCGTAGCCGGGTTCAGCACCACCCCCGCCATTGCGCCGGCCTGCTTGATCATCTCGATGGTGGCGTCCAGGTGCCGGCAAGCTTCATAATGCACCGAAACCGAATTGGCGCCGGCATCGATGAAGGCCTTTGCGTACCGCTCCGGACGCTCGATCATGAGGTGGCAATCCAGGTGCGCGCGCGTGGCTTTGCGAATCGATTCGACCACCGGCGGACCGATCGTGATATTGGGCACAAAATGGCCGTCCATCACATCGAGATGGAGGATGGTGGCCCCGCCGCGCTCCACCGAAGCGATCTCCTCGGCCAGGCGCGCGAAGTCCGCGGACAGAATTGAAGGAACGATTTCAATCATTTGCGGATTCTTCCGATTTTATCACAGCCGCCCAGAAACCATCGCCCGCGTCGCGCCCCGGCAACCGTTCCCACACCGTGACGGTGCGCCCCGGCGCGGCCTCCGCCACTACTTCCCGGTTCTCTTCCGGCTCCAGCGAGCAGGTGGAATACACGAGGAGCCCGCCCGGCTTGAGCGCCGCCAGCGCATTCCTCAGCAGCGCCGTCTGGCGCCCATGCAGGTCCGCCAAATCCTCCGGACGCAAGCGCCACTTGATTTCGGGATTCCGCCCCAGCGTCCCCGTCCCCGAGCATGGCGCATCCACCAGGATGCGGTCAAACCGCCGCGCCAGCGGCAGCGGCTCGGTACCATCCAAAACCACCAGGCCGGCGCCCATGCCGCGCAGCTCGCGCAAGCGATGCCAGTGCAGGTCGCACGCCACCGCGCGCACTCCCGCTTCGAGCGCCTGCGCCGTCTTATTGCCCGGCGCCGCGCACAAATCGAGGAAAGTGTGTCCCGGCTCGAGTTCGAGCAGCGGCACGATGGATTGCGAGCCGATGTCCTGGAAGCGCGTGCCCCCGGCGGAAACACGTACGTACTTTTGCGGTTCCTCGAGCGCTGCTAGCGCGATGGAGCGCGCGGCCTCCGGTCCGTGGTGCCGCTCCCAGCGCTCGAGCAGCCACTCCGGACAGGAAAGCTCGATCTCGCGCGTGGGCCACTCGACGGCCGCGCGATCCACTTTGCGCAGCACCGCGTTCACCATCCCCGCTGCCGACCGCTTGCGCGCCCGCTTCACCAGCTCCACGCTCTCCGCTACCGCCGCGTGCGCCGGAATGCGCTCCAGGTAGCGAAGCTGGTAAATGCCCATGCGCAGCGCGAGGCGCACTTCCGTGTCCAGCCGCCGGGGCGCGCCGAAGTGTTCGATCAGGAAATCGAGCTGCGCGCGGTAGCGCAGCACGCCGAAGACGATCTCCGAAGCGAGTCCCGCGTCTCTCGAATCGAGCGCCGCTGTCGCCGCCAGCAGCAGGTCGGAAGCCCAGCCGCCAGTCTCGACTCTTTCGAGCACTGCGTATGCGGTCTGTCGGGCGGGCGCAATCGTCATTCCTTCGGCAGCGTAGCATGGTAGGGCATGCTTTAGCTTGCCGACGCCCGCTTGCGGGCGCATTTTATTCGCTGCCACGCTTCCGCTTGACAAACCCACAAGTTCGCTTCATAATAAGACATCTTAGTAAGGAGTCTGAGCATGGCGCGTCAGGACGCATTGCAAGGGTCGCTTCCGCTGTTGGTATTGAAGATTCTCGCCCGCCGCGGGCCGCTCCACGGCTATGGCATCGCCATTCAGATCGAAGCCATGTCGGAAGACATATTGCGGGTGGAAGAAGGCTCGCTTTATCCGGCGCTCCATCGTATGGAAGAAGCCGGCTGGATCAAGGCGAAGTGGGCCACCACGCAGAGCAACCGGCGCGCGCGCGCGTATGACATCACCGCCGCCGGGCGAAAGCAATTGGAAGGCGAGGAAAACCGCTGGCGCTCGATCACGGCGGCGGTAGACGCGGTTTTGGAGCAAGCGTAGGACATGTTGTTGATCGAAAATGCCGCGTCGGTAGGACACGCGATCGGTTTGTGTCGCCTGTCATCGGCCGGCAGCGACAGGCCACGAAAGGCGATGGCCCGTCCTACCTCATGCGCGCCCGAATAACAGGAGAAACTCATGTCCTGGCTATCTCGATTGATGAACGCATTCCGGCCGGACCGGCTGGACAGCGACCTCGAAGAGGAGCTGCGCTTTCACCTGGAAGCGCGCGCGGAGGAAGCCGTCCGCGGCGGCATGAATCCGCAAGAGGCCGCCCGCGAGGCGCGGCGCCGTCTCGGCAACGAACTGCACACGCGTGAGACCAGCCGCGATGCGAGGCTGCTGCCGTGGCTGGAATCATTATTTAAGGACGCGCGCTTCGGCTTCCGCATGCTGCGCAAGGACAGCGCGGTAACGGCGGCGGCGCTGGCATCGCTGGCGCTGGCGATCGGCGCCTCGCTGGCGGCTTTCGCGCTGGTGGACGCGCTGCTCCTGCGCCCGCTGCCGGTGTACCAGCCCGAGCGGCTGATCCAATTGACGACCTTGGACGAACGCGATCCGCACGAAAGCCAGACCTTGAACTATCCTCTTTTCGAGCGCTGCCGCCAGGCCACGCGCGGACAACTGGATCTTTTCGGTATGACCAACCAGTTTCCGGAACCGGTCGTGTTCGCTAAGTCGGGAGGCCGCGAGGAGAAGGTCCGGCTGCAGTACGCTTCGGGAAACGCACTGCCCTCTCTCGGCATTCGTCCGGCCTTGGGCCGCCTGCTGACTAACAGCGACGACCTGCACCCCGGCGCCCACCCGGTCGCCGTGCTCAGCTACAACTTCTGGATGCGGCGTTTCGGCGGCGATCTTTCAGTCTTGGGGCGATGGTTCAGCGTGGGAACCATGCAGTTCCAGATCGTTGGCGTGACCGAGAAGGGGTTCACCGGCATCGAGCCGGGTAAAGGCACCGATCTCTGGGTGCCGATCATGATGGTGTCGAACGCCGCGGATCTATCGGACTCCGACACATACTGGTTCGGCGTGTTGGGCAGGCTGAAGGCGGGAGTGACGCCGCAAGCGGTCCGTCCGGCCTTGCAGGCCGTGTACACGAATTTCCTTCGCGAGCAAGCGGCGGGATTTCGCGCGGATGAATCGCGCACCGTCGTCGATCGCTTCCTGCGCGGCCAACTGCACGTGCTGCCGGCCCCGAACGGCCCGTCACGTTTGCGCGAGACATTCGCGCGGCCATTGTGGATTCTGGCCGTCGTCGCCGGCTTGCTTCTTCTGATCGCCTGTTCCAATCTGGCAAACCTGTTCACCGCGCGTGCGCTGGCACGGGAGCGGGAGATGGCGCTGCGGATTTCGATCGGCGCCGGCCGCGGCCGCCTCATCCGGCAATTGCTGGTGGAAGGCGCGCTGCTGGCCGGTGCGGCGAGTGTGCTGGCAGCCGCGTTCGCGGCGATTGCCGCGCCCTCCATCGTCAGTCTGCTGAGCAAGTCGGATGGCCCCGTCTACCTGGACCTGCACCCGGATTGGCGCATGGTGGCGTTTCTGCTGCTGGCCTCGGCCGCAGCCACGCTGCTGTTCGCCCTGCTTCCCGCGCTGCGCGCCTCCGGTGTGTCTCCGCACGAAGCGCTGAAATCCGGCGGCAAGCAATCGGTTCGCGGTCTACTCAGGCCTATGCTGGCCGCGCAAATCGCATTCAGCTTTGTAGTGATGTTCGTGAGCGGTCTGCTGCTGCTTTCGTTCCGCCAGTTGACGCACGTCGATCTGGGATTCGACAGGAGCGGTCCCGTGCTCATCGACGTGGGGCCCCTCGATACCAGCCATTTCCGCGCGATGTACAAGCCGGACGCCCGTATCGCCGCACTGCAGTTGCTGGACCGCATCCGCGAGCTGCCCGGCGTGCGGAACGCGGCGCTGCTCGAATTCGCATTCTTTTCGGGCTCGACGATGGCGGAGAACATACGGATACCCGGCCGTCCGCCGGGCGATGAGGGTGTTTACGGCGTGCCGGTCTCACCGGGGTTCCTCGAGACGATGGGAGTGCGATTGCTGGAAGGGCGTTCCTTCACGCCATCTGACGTCACGTCCCCGCCGGATCAGCCCGAAACAGCGGGCCGGCCTTCGGCGGTGTTGGTGAACCAGGCGTTCGCGCGCCGTTTCTACCCGGGCCAGGATCCCGTGGGCAAGCGTTTCGTGGAAGCCCGTGGGGACAGAGACCTTCCGCGCGACATCATCGGTGTGGTCCGGGACGTTCGCTTGCAAAGCGTGCGCGACCCGGCGCCGCCCACCGTGTTCGTGCCGTTGCGCGGCCTTAACGGAACTCTCGCGGTGCGCGCGGATGGCGATCCCTGGAAAGTGGCGCCGCTGGTGCGGCGCCAAATTGACAGCTTCGGCCACTCCGTGCGCTCGGGCGACGTGACCCTACAATCCACGCTGGTGGATGATGCGCTGGTGCGCGAGCGGTTGCTGGCGCTGCTGGCCGGCTTCTTCGCCCTGGCGGCGGTGGCGCTGGCGGGCGTCGGCCTGTATGGCGTGCTCAGCTATTCGGTGGTGCGGCGGACCAAGGAGATCGGCATTCGCATGGCTCTCGGCGCCAGGCAATCATCGGTAGTGCGCCTGGTGGTCCGTGAAATCGCCGCGGTCGCTGCCATTGGCTTGGCCGCCGGACTCGCCCTCGGCCGCCTCCTGGCCCGCCCAGTGGAGAGCCTGCTGTACGAAGTGAAGCCGGGCGGTTTTTGGAGCCTCGCTTTGCCGCTGGCGCTCCTGCTGGCCGCCGCCGCACTGGCCGCGCTCCGCCCCGTCTGCCGCGCCGCCAAGGTCGAACCCTCAGTCGCGCTGCGGAACGAGTAAGGGACGGCGATCGGCTAGATTGCCCTTTCGGCCGCGATTCAGTCTTCGACCGGCAGATTCGGTTCTATCGAAAGGACCGCTCCCTATGGTCGCGGCTCCGTTCGGAGTATAGAGCGCTACATCACACGGTCGAAGACCTAGGCCCGGTGCACCGTTTCTGAGCACGCCGGCAGCTATAATACCGGCTGAGGAGTGTGCAATGGTTGGCAACACTGTGGCTCTCACGATGATTCCAGCATTCCTGTTTGGGCTTATCTACTTTGCCGTTGTGATCTTCTGCGTCTGGAAGTTCTACCAGATACTATCCCGGATGAATGACAATCTCGGCCGCATCAAGCAGGCGATCGATGGCACTCGGGTGAAAGCGCCTGAAGAATGAGTGGGCGATTAGCTTCGCAGCCACACCTGCGCTGAAACTGAGCTTGGATCGGCTTGCGGCTACTTTCCCGCCGCTTTCGGCTGGACGGCAAAATCCCAGACCTGAATGTTCAGCGCGTCCGGCGTGTACTCGATTACCGCGTACTCGCCTTCCGGCAGCGGGTCTTTGGGCCAGATCTTGTATAGCCCGCCCGGGTCCAACTCCCGCTGCAAGGTTTCCACCAGCGTGGGCGTTTCCTCAACATCCTTATCGATCGGCAAATAGACCAGGTTCTCCACGATGCGCACGATTCCCTTACTGGTCAGCCTGGCGATGCCGAAGCGTTCCGGCTCGGAGAGCTGTATGTAAAACTCCTGTTCCGGGTTGCTGAAGACGTTGGCTGAGTGTGCGCCTTCGATTTCGAGCGTGCCCTTGCCGCTCAGCGCCTGCCCGATCGGCGCCAGCACCTTCAGCACCTGCCGTTTCTTGTTGATGTGGACCGAAGCCTCGGCGACTTGCATGGTTTTGGTCTGGTTGCCATCCAGCCAGTACACGCCGGGAGCTTGCGGGATGCGCGAGGTTTCCTTTTCGATGGCCTTCTGGGCCGCCGCTTCTTCGGAAAGCGCCTGGGAATCCTTGGCCAGTTCGGCCTGGCGCTCGGCGGCCTCTTTTTCGGTGCGTTTCAGATCCACCAGATCGAGCGGGATCTCTTCCCAATCGCCGCGCTCCACGCTGTAGTAGCGCACGCGATCCTCGACCACTTGATACTCGCGCACCAGGTGGTAGCCGCCGTCCTTCAGGTAGAGCCTGACGTTGGCCGCCCACATTACCACTGCGAACAGCAACCCGACGATCGCGCTCCGCCGCATATCCTCTAATCACTACTGTAACCGCAAAACCGGCCGGCTGAAGCAGGGCTGGTATCGAGCGGATTGCATACTTGCGTTTCCCATACGAATCACTCCGGAATCATCCCGATCGTCCCCAGCCACGTCTCCACCAACTGAGGCCATCCCGTGATCGGAAACTTCGTGCGCCGCAGCCCAAACGCATGCCCGCCCTGTGCATACAAATGCATCTCCACGGGAACCCCGGCGTTCTTGAGCGCGACGTAGTAAGCCAGCGAGTCGTCTACATTGTCCACATGGTCATCCTCCGCCTGCAGCAAGAACGTAGGCGGCGTCTGGCTGGTGACAGGGAGGCCGGGGTTCAACGCCAGACTTTCATCGGCATTTGAAAGATGCTCCGGATGAGGAACCACAAACTTTTTGGTGCCTTGCTGAGCATCCCACTCCGCCGCGGCAATCGACAGATGGCCTGGGTAGATAGCCACCGCGAAATCCGGGCGGCAGCTTTCTTTGTCGGCCGCATCGACAGCCGGATATAAACGCTTCTCAAAATGCACGCTCATCGCCGCCGACAAATGCCCGCCTGCCGAAAACCCAAGCACTCCAATCTTGTGCGGATCGATATGCCACTCCGCGGCGTGAAAGCGCACCAGACCCACTGTCCTCTGCGCATCTTCCAACGCCATCGGCGATTCCGGATATGGCCCCGATTTCGGATACGGCCCCACATCCGTCACGCGGTACTTCAAGAGCACACACGTGATCCCCCTGGGCGTCAGCCAGTCACAGACCTCGGTGCCTTCCAGATCGATGGCCAGAATCTGATAGCCCCCGCCAGGGAAGACGACCACCGCAGCGCCTGTATTCTTCCCCGTGGGTGAATAGACCGTCATCGTAGGCCGCGACACGTGCCCCACGTATGTCCACGGCTTGCCGGCAACCAGGCGGTCCTTCTGTCTCGTCGTAGAGGTCTCGGGCCCCGCGACAGGCTGCGGATCGGGCACCGCCCCCGGCCATATCGGCACTTGCGTATGTCCCGGCGATGGCTGCCACACGGGCTTCTGCGCGCTCAGACCACCACACGCGAAGAAGACACAGAGAGCAAAGAGCAAAGGCTTCCTCACAATCCCCACAGCTTAATCTAAAATGAAATCGTGCGCATCCTTCTGTTCAGCGGCAAGGGAGGGGTGGGAAAAACCAGCCTGGCGGCGGCCACCGGGCTCGAGCTTTCGCGTCTGGGCTATCGCACACTGGTGATGAGCGTGGACCCGGCGCACAGCCTGGCCGACGCCTTCGACCTCGGGACCGGCCTGTTTCACGGCCAGACCGGCGACCCGTACGCCATCAACGACAGCCTGGCGATTCACGAGGTGAATATCCAGAAGGAGATCAAGCGCCACTGGGCGGAGATCTCCTCGTACGTGGTTTCGGTGTTGCGCACCACCGGCATCAGCGACGTGGAGGCGGAAGAGCTGGCCATTCTGCCGGGCATGGAAGAACTGAGCGCGATGATGTGGGTGAACCAGTTTCGCCGCGAGCAGCTCTACGATGTGATCGTGCTCGATTGCGCGCCGACCGCCGAATCGATGCGCTTCGTCAGCATGCCCACCACGCTCGAATGGTACATGAAGCACATCTTCCCGTTCCAGCGCGGCATCATCCGCGCGGTGCGGCCCATCGCGAACCGCGTCTCGCCGGTGGAGCTGCCCACCGAGGGCTACTTCTCGAACATCCAGCAATTGTTCGCCAAGCTGGACGGCATCGCCGAGCTGCTGGAGGATCCGGCGCAGACCAGCGTGCGCCTGGTGACGAATCCCGAGCGCATGGTGCTGCGCGAGACCCAGCGCGCCTTCGTTTATTTTTCGCTGCACGGCTTGACGGTGGATAGCATTATCGTCAACCGCGTGCTGCCGCAGGCCGTGACCGACGAGTGGTTCGAGGAATGGCGCGCCTCGCAGGCGCGCGTGCTGGAGGAAATCGACGCCTATTTCGCGCCCGTCGCAGTGAAGCGCGTCCCGCTGTTCACCCACGAAGTTTTAGGGCGGGAGCGGCTGGAAGAACTGGCGCGAGCCCTCTACGCCGAGGGCGAGGACCCGGCGCGCGTCGAACGCACCGAGGCGCCTTACACGTTCACCAAGCAGGACGGCCACTACGAGGTGAGATTGCGCCTGCCTTTCGCGGCCAAGGGCGAAGTGGGATTATTTAAGAAGGGCGATGAGCTGGTGGTGGAGATCGGCACGCTGCGGCGTCACATCGGCCTGCCGACTTCCATGGCCGGTCTGGCGCCCGCCCGGGCCAGGCTGGAAAACCGTATTCTGACCGTGGAAATGAAGGAGAGCTGAAGATGGCTGAAAGCAACAACCAAACCGCCGGCGAGGGCGCACAGGCCGCCGCTCATGGCTGCTTCGTGTGCAACGTGGCGATGCCGTTTCTGGAACACTTGTGGCCGGCCGAGGCGGGCGATCACTTCCGCGCCTCGCGGGTCGAGTTTCTGAAGGGCATCCGCAGCCTGATCGACGACCGCATCGCGCACCTGTCCAGGGAGGAGCACAAAGGCGCCCACGTCACCGTGGAGTGAGCGGGGCGGGTTCCCGACCTGCTAGCGTCGGCACTCGTGCCGACCCAGGGCCGGACATGCCCGGCCCCTACGAGGCCATCGTTTGGCGGGGCACGCCGCGCCCCGCACCGGCGGCGAGACCGCCGGCGCTAAGACCGTCTGCCCCTACTGTACCCACACCGTCACGCCGCTTTGGCTGATCTGCTTGCCCACTTGCACCGTGATCGGGATCGCGCCGGAGCCCGTTGTGGGCGGCACTACCGCGTCGATCTGCAACACGCCGGCCACCAAGCCCGGCGCTTCACCGACGAAGACCGTCTGCGCGGGCTGGTTGCCGATCAGTACCGATACCGCGAGCTGCGGCACTGGCGTAATCGGACCCACCCCGCTGAGGTTTGCCGGAGTCACTGCCCCGGTGGCTTGGGCGGGAGTGGTCAGCCCTTCTCCAGTCATGAAAATCTGAATAATGCTGCCCTTGGCTGCCGGGTTCCCCTTGGTGTTGACAGAGCTATCGCCGTTGAGGATGGCGCCCGGACCGGTGCCGCTGGAGCTCTGCGTGAAGAGCCCCGGGGCGGAGGCCGCGAGCTGCAGACCGAAATCGTTGGATGTCTGCCCGGCGAACTTCACCTCCACGAAAGGCTCCTTGTTCCCGGAGAATCCATAGGGCACGATGGCGTTGATCTGACTCGAACCCACGAAAGTCAGAGGGGCCAGATAGCCGCTGAAACTCACCGTAACTCCGCCGATCGAAGTCGAGACCTTGCCGGTTGAATCCAGCGTCAGGGTGGAGGGGTTCGTGGGGCCGATCGAGGTTCCGAAGATGGACACGATCTCACCCGGTGAAACCGGCACGCTCGAGGTCGAGAAGCTGCCCGCGTTCAGCACGGCCGTGATGGTGGGCAGCGGAGCGGTCACGGTCAGCGTAACATTCACCGTGGCCGATCCCTCCGCGCCGTTCACCCCGGCGATCGCGATGGTACCCGTATAGGGCGCCGCCTGGGCCGCGAGGCCCGACGGGTTTACTTGCACGGTCAGGGTGGCCGCCGTGGACGTGGACCCGGATGTGGGCGTTACCGAAAGCCAGTTGCCCGAGCTGCTGGCAGTGGCCTGGAAACTGGCCGTGCCGCCACTCGCGGTCACGGTCAATTGCCCGGGCGTCACGGAGCCGCCGCTGCCGGCCTGGAAACTGAAACTGAGCGATCCGGGGCTCACGGTTACTCCCGGCTGGCTCACCACATCGATGGTCACGTTCACTATTTGGGCGGTGCCGCCCGTCGGGGTGACCGTGATGGTGCCGGTGTAACTCCCGGCACTCAGGTTGGCCTGGTTCACCGAAACGGACAGGGTGGCCTCCGTCGTCCCAGAGGCCGGGCTGACCGACAGCCAATTGCCGGTGCTCGAGGCTGCCGCCGTGAACGACACACTCGCGGACCCGGCTGCGCTCGATACCGTCAGTGCCTGCCGCGCCGGCGCGGCGCCCCCGGATACCGCCGAGAAACTCAGCGTGGAAGCGCTCACCGTGATGTTGCCGGCCAAGCCGCTGCTGCCGACCACCAGGTTCACCGGCACAGTCAAGGCCGCGCCGTTGGCGGACAGGCCGATATCGCCGCTATACGTTCCCGCCGTCAACCCGGACGGATTCACCGACACCGTCAGGTTCTGGTTGGTGGTCAGGTTGCCGCTGCTGGGCGTAATCGAAAGCCAAGGCGTGTTCGCCGAAATCGCCGCCGTAAACACGGTGCCAGGAGGACTGGAGCTGACCGTCAACGTCTGAGCGGGCGCGTTGCCGCTCACCGCCGCGGCAAAGGTCATCGATAACGCGCTGAGGGTCAAGCCGCTCGGATTGATCGACCCGGAAACCACCAGAACCACCGGCACAGAGAGCGGCTGCTCGCTTCCTCCCGTGACGATAACGTTCCCCCCGTATAAACCGCTGGGTAGCGAGGTCGAGTTGGCCGTCACCAGGACGGTGGCCGGCGTAGATGTGGCGCCGCCCTGGACGGTCGCGCTGAGCCAGGGTGAGTCGACTGCCACGTCAACCGGCAGCGCAGTGTTGCCGCTGGCCGTAATCTGAATCGGGGCGCTCTGCGACGCCGCGCCGTTATTGAGAAGCACCGTGCTTGGGCTGCCCACCAGCGTCTCGCCCGAAGTGACGACGAAATTCACTTGCAGCGAAGGAGGGGACGTCAGCGGCACACCGTTAGGCGAGAGCCCCAAGAATATGGTCGCGGTGTACGTACCGGGCGCCAGATACTTGGGAATGGCGTAGATGGTGACCGTCGTGCCCTGCGTGCTCATGTTTCCTTCGAATTGCGATATCTCCAGCCATTCCACGCTTCCGCTATTGCCGCTATATTCCGGCGAATTGTCGATGGTGAAGCTTCCGGCGCCCGCAAAAACGACCTGCTGGGTTATCGCCGAGCTTCCCGATTGCGCCACAAAGTTCAGCGCGGTGGGCGCCACGTACCCCGAACTAGTCCCGCCGGAGCCGCTGCCGGCCGTCAGGTTCACGGTCACCGTCTGGGTCGCCGATCCCACTTGGACCGTGATGTTGCCGGTGAACGTACCCGATCCGCTCAGGCTGGTGTTGGCTTGCACGGTCAGATACGCCTGCCCGCCGGCCACGATGCTGTTCGCGCTGGTCGAGGCGGTCAGCCAATTGGTGGAGGACGTCGCGGTAAACGCGCCGCCGGAGACGCTGCTCACCGTCACCAACTGCTCATAACTATTGATGGAATTCAGGCTGACCGGACTAGGCGAAATCGTCAAGCCGCCCGAGATCGAACCCGACACCGTCAGGGTCACGCCGAGGACGGCGGAGATGCCGGTATTGTTGGCGTCGGTCACCGTGATCTTTCCGGTGTAAGTGCCGACGGCCAGGGTGGTGTAGTTGACCACCGAAACCAAAAACGTACTGCCGTTGCCAAGCCCGCTCGCGCTGGCGCCGTTGTTCACCTGCAGCCAGTTGGTCGCCGTCGCCCCGCTCGGATAGGAAACCACGGCGGAGTATGAGTCGTTATTCGGCGTGGTCAAGCTCACGCTTGTCGCGCCGGCAGGGGACAGGGCGCCGTTCGAGTACGTCCAGGCCAGAGGGCTGGGATTGAAGCTGACCCCGCTCGCGGTCACAACGAACGTCACGTTAATTTGCAGCGTCTGGCCGGTGCCGTAGTTCACGGCTGCGGTCGTGGTATAGGTACTTGCCGAAAGGCCTGCCGCGGTGGCAGTGAAGGTCAGCGAAGTGGGTGCCGTATTGCTGACCTGGTTCGTGTTGGACCCGATTGTCAGCCAGCCCGCACCCCCGGTAGACGTGGTGAAACTGATCGTCGAAGAGCTGGTTGTAGACAGATTTACGGTGGTCTGCACCTGGGCGCCCACGGACGCAGTCAACTGGTTGGTGCCATTCAGGTTGGCCGGCGCCGACACCAGCGTTCCACCGCCGCTGCCATTGGTGTTGTATTGGACCGTGAAGGTTACCGAGCTCACTCCCGCCGGCTCCGCCGGCAATAGCGTCACCGTCGCGGTGTGAAGGCCCAGCGATAGCGCCCCCGCGGAACAGCCGGGACCCATATTCAAACTGATCGGCGTGGGGTTCGTCTGGTACGTCCAATTGTTTTCGTATCCGCCGTTACAAAGGCCGCTGGGGCCCGCAGTGGGGTCGCTGCCTATGGCAAGCCAGGGCCGGTCGCCGTTCTGGTAATTCACCTCCACCATGAAGGTGATCAGCGTCGGGGGGGTGCCCGAATCCGCGGATCCGGTTACGGTCACCGAACCCGCCCCGCTCACCAGCGTAACCAGCGTGGTGCTGGTTGGGCTCGTAAAGCTCGGTGCACTGGCCTGAGCCAACCGCGGCAGCGCGGCCAGCAGGGCGAGGGAGAGAACGATTGCGGTCTTCTTGAGTACGGCAGAAACGGCGTCCATGATATCTCCTGCGAACCTTATCGAAAGTGTGTGGCACAAGTTGTACTGAAACATACTACTTGCAAATCTCAAAATCCGGAACTCTAGGGGGAGGGACGGACGCGGCACTTATTATTGTACGTCTATTTCAGGATTTGGAAAAGGTTGCTGTAATCGTCGGTCCACAAGCGCACCCGCCGCGCCTGGGAAATGGGGTTCGAGTTGGCGCGAATCTCGTTGTCGAAATCGCCGGGCGGCGCGGCCACAAGCACCCAGGTGGCCGCAAACACTCCCGCCTCGTCGTCATCCTCGGTGTCCACCACGCGCGCCCTCCGTCCGCTCGCGTGCGCCTCGGCCTCGAGCACCGGCAGCAGGTCCAGGTGGCGATTGGAAATATGCACCGCCAGGATGCCGTCCGG
>Ga0187887_10003149_pt1 | contig 12938 bp, 13 predicted proteins | sample June2016WEW_7_10_FD_132977 | JGI IMG/M metagenome (GOLD analysis project Ga0187887, IMG submission 132977) | Peatland microbial communities from SPRUCE experiment site at the Marcell Experimental Forest, Minnesota, USA - June2016WEW_7_10 | ecosystem: Environmental > Terrestrial > Soil >...
ATCCTCGGGGCGGACGTGGTGGCCCAGGCCGGTGAGGTACGCACGCACATCGGCCTGACCGGGCAGTACGCCGCGCTCGACGACTACCTGACCGGGCGGGCCAACCTGATCATGATCGGCCAGTTGGGCCGCCTCAGCCGCCGCCAGGCCCGCCAGCGGGCGGACGAGCTGCTGGAGCGCTTCGACCTCACCGGCGCGGCCGGCCGGGCGGTCAGGACTTACTCGGGCGGCATGCGCCGCCGTCTGGACCTGGCCGCCAGCCTGATCGGCCGGCCTGAGGTGCTGTTCCTGGACGAGCCGACCACCGGGCTGGATCCCCGCAGCCGGTCGGTCATGTGGGAGATCATCCGCGAGCTGGCCGGGGCGGGCGCCACGCTCCTGCTCACCACCCAGTACCTGGACGAGGCCGACCAGCTGGCGGACCAGATCGCGGTGATCGACGCGGGCCGGGTCATCGCCGCTGGCCAGCCGGAGGAGCTCAAGGCCAGGATCGGGGACGACCGGCTGGCGCTGGAGCTCGTTCCCGGGGCCGACACGGCCGCGGCGGCGGCCGTGGTCACCGCGTACGCAGCCGGGCCGGTGAGCGCGCTCGCCTCCAGTCCGGGCGGGGGCGGCCCGCAGATCAGCGCGCAGGTCACCCGCCGGGACGGGATCACCACCGAGGTGGTCCGGGCACTCGACGCGGCCGGAGTCCCGGTCACCAGCGTGACCCTGCGCCGTCCCTCGCTGGACGACGTGTTCCTCACCCTCACCGGCAGCCTGGCCGTCGATCCGCAGCCCGCGCCGGGCCCAGCCCTGGCCGAAGTCACCGGAGGTGCCGCATGACGACCAGTACCCAGCCCGTCACGACCGGCGGGCGTTCCGCGCCGCACGCCGGCGCACCGCGCGGCGGTGCGCTGCGCTGGTGGATCAGTGACGTCCTGGTCCTGACCCAGCGCAGCCTGGCCCGGATCGTCCGGGAACCGGAGACGCTGATGGACGTGACCATCCAGCCGATCGTGTTCGTGCTGCTGTTCGCCTACGTCTTCGGCAGCGCGATCGCCATCCCGGGTGGCGGCAGCTACCGGGAGTACCTGATCGGCGGCATGCTCGGCATGGGCATCGCCGGCACGGCCCCGGGCACGGCGGTGGCCCTGGTCACCGACATGAGCACCGGGCTGATCGACCGGTTCCGGTCGCTGCCGATGTCCCGCGCGGCCGTGCTGGCCGGCCGCACGGTGGCTGACCTGCTGACCCAGGCCCTCGGGGCGCTGGTGGTGGCCGCGGTGGGGCTGGCCATCGGCTGGCGGGTGCACACGGGGATCGCCGACACCCTGGCCGCGTTCGGCCTGGCTCTGCTGTTCGGGTACGCGTTCACCTGGGCCGGAGCCTGCCTCGGCATGGTGCTGCGCAGCCCCGAAGCGGCTCAGCAGCTCGGCTTCATCCTGTTCCTGCCGCTCACGTTCATCTCCAACGCGTTCGTCCCGACCCAGGGGATGCCCGGCTGGCTGCAGGCCATCGCCAACTGGAACCCGCTCAGCGCACTGGCCGCCGCGTGCCGTCATCTGTTCGGGAACCCGGACCCGGCCGCCGCGGTGCAGGTCTGGCCGATGCAGCATCCGATCCTCACGGTGCTCCTGTGGTCCGCCGCCCTGCTGCTCGTGTTCGCCCCGCTGGCCGTCCACCTCTACCGCCGCAAGTCCCTCGCCTGACCGCTCCGGGGGGAGCCGAGGGCAGGGCCAGCGCCCACATTTCACGCCGGACGTGCGTCCTGCGAGGTGTTTTGTCCGGTTCAGGCGCACGCTCGGCGTGAAATGTGGACGGGAGTGGCCAGTGTGACTCGCGGGACCAGGAGCAGTGCGGTGATCAGGGGAGTCAGTGGCCGCGGAAGGCTTCCTCCAGCCACCAGGCACCCTGGCCCGAGGTGACTTTGGCGTCGATCAGCATGGGGCGCTCGCGGGGGCCGTCGAGCCAGTCCTGTACCGGGCCCAGGTCGGCCGGCCTGCGCACGGTCACTGCGTCGCAGCCGAATCCGCGGCCGATCCCGGCCAGGTCGGCCGGGGGGAACCGGACCGTGTCCAGCGGGTGGCCATCCGGCCCGAAGTGGTGCACCTCGGCGCCGTAGGCCTCGTCGTCGTAGACCACGATAAGCATGGGCAGCCCGAGCCGGACCACGGTTTCCAGTTCGCTCACGGACATGAGCGCCCCACCGTCGCCGAGTGCGGCCACGGTGAGCCGGTCCGGGCGGGCGATCGCCGCCCCGATGGCTGACGGCAGGCCGAGCCCGATGGACTGGTAGGCCTGGGTGAAGCAGAACGCGTCCGCGCCGGGTACCGCGAGGTACATGCTCGGGTAGCCCATGAAGTTCCCCGAGTCCACGCTGACCGTGCGCTGGACCGGGAGCATGTCGTCCAGGGCGATGGTCAGCGTGCGCGGGTCGATCAGGCCGTCCCCGGTCTCGTCGGCGTACGGCACGTCACGCCACCGGACCTGGCGCTCGATCCGCCCGCGGACGTCGTCGGTGCGGTACCTGGGCCCGCTGGCGAAGCGGTCACCCAGCGCCGCCAGCGCGGCGCGGGCCGTCTCGGCCACGTCGCCGAGCACGCCCAGCTGCACCGGCCGGTGCGCGCCGATCGCCGCCGGGTCGTCGTCCACCTGGACCACGGTGGTCTCCGGGCCGATCAGGGCGCCGTGCCGCATGGTCCACATGTTCAGCGAACAGCCCCAGCCCACGATCAGGTCAGCCGCGCCGATCAGCTCCGCGGTCAGCGGGGACGCGAAGCCGCCGCTCACGTCCAGGTCCCACGGGCTGCCGCGGAACAGCCCCCGGGCCGCGGCCGAGGTGGCCAGCAGCGCGCCGCAGGCTCCGGCGAGCCGTTCCAGGTCCGGGCCGGCCCGCGCGACCCTGGCCCCCCGCCCGGCCACGAACACCGGCCGCTTGGCCAGGGCCAGCTGCCCGGCCAGAGCGCCCGCCGCGCCCGCGGCGGGCGCGACGGGGCCCAGCACCGGTGCGGCTGGCGGCGGCTGCAGGTCGCAGTCCCCGCCCTGCACGTCGAGGGGCAGGGCCAGGATCACCGTGCGCCGCTGCCCGGCGGCCGTGTGGTAGGCCCGCGCGGTGTCGGCGGCGGCCGAGGCCGGGGAGTGCAGCCGCTCGGGCACCGCGCCCACCGCCGAGGCCAGGGCGGCCACATCGATGCGGAAGTTGGACCGGACCGCCGCGGCCGCCACGTCCGCCGCGAGCACCAGCAGCGGGGTCCGGCTCTTGGCCGCCTCAGTGATGCCAGTCATGGCATTGGTCAGTCCGGGGCCCTGGTGCACGGTGAGCAGGCCGGTCCGGCCCGCCGTCCGGGCCCAGCCGTCGGCCATGCACGCCGCACCACCCTCGTGCCGGGCGGCGATGTACCGTGCGCCCCGGCTGATCAGGGCGTTGGTGACATGGAAGTTGCCGCTGCCGACCACGCCGAACACGGTGTCCGCGCCCAGCCCGGCCAGGGTTGCCGCGACGGCCTCGGTGACCCGCATCAGGTCAGGCGCGCTTGGCTGGCGGGTCGGCCGGGCGCTCGATGAGGGCCATGGCCCGGCAGGGGCTGCCCGAGCCGCCGGTGATCGGCAGCGGCCCGGCGATGACCACCGCGCCGCGGGGCGGCAGCAGGGCCAGGTTCTGCAGCTGGGTGAGCCCGTACTTGCCTGCTCCCAGCAAGGATGCGTGGCAGGGGAACGGCGGGTCGAACGAGTGCGCCGCGCCGGCGTCGGTGCCGACCGTCTCCACGCCCAGACCGATGATCGACTCGCTGGCGGCCAGCCACTGCGCGCAGGCCACCGAGATGCCGGGGGTGTGCGGCCCTGTCTCGTCAGCGTTGAGGAACTCCTGCTGGCTGGCCGACCTCGCGTCCCAGCCCGTCCGGTACAGCAGCCAGCCGCCCGCGGGCAGCGGGCCGTGCTCGGCCTCCCAGCTCTGGACGTGCCCGATCTCGAGCAGGAAGTCCGGGTCGGCGGCGGCCTGGGCGGTGAAGTCGAGGACCACCGCCGGGGCGATCAGCCGGCTCACCGGGACCTGGGCCACGTCCGCGCCGTCCTTGCCGGTGACCCAGTGCACCGGCGCGTCGAAGTGCGTCCCGGTGTGCTCGCCGGTGCTGATGTCGTTCCAGTACCACGCGGGGCCCCGGTCGTCGTAGCGGCTGATCTCCCGGAGGGAGAACGCGGCCGTGTTGCCGAACGGCTCGGGCAGCCTGATCACCGGGGTGGTGTCGTTGAGCGGTGCGGTCAGGTCGATGACCTCAATGCCGCCGTCGCGGATCGCGGTGGTCAGGTCACTCAGCAGGGACATGGCGGGGGGCTCCTGTCGTGGGGCTGGCCTGAAGCGTTGCGCCGGGGACCGCGTTGCCGTTCTACACCAGTCGCGCAGGGACCGATGCGCCCAGGAGTCATGTTATAGTCATAACATGACAGAGAAGAAGGCGGTGCTGAACGTGACCGTCGACGAGTCGCTGGCCGAGCAGGTGCGGGAGACCGCCAAGTTCGAGCACGCCACGATCTCGAGCGTGGTCGAGCGTGCGCTACGGCAGCAACTGGCCTGGGAACTCAAGCGGATCGACGGCATCAGGGCCATCGAGGAGTACTACGACCAGCACGGCTGGCCGACGGCCGAGGAGATGGCCGAAGCCGAGGCTCAGGTCGCCGAGGAGCACCGGCTCATCGACGAGGCCCGCGCCCTCATGGCGGCGCGGGATCACGCGGGCCAGGCGGGTGGCGGTGACATCGCGTGAGGGATTACGTCTATGACAGCGGGGCGCTCATCGCCATCGACAGCCGTCGCGATGACGCCGCTGTGCGACGCCACCTGAACCGGCTCACCGCGCGAGACCACATCATGGTGCCCGCGCCGGTCGCGGCGCAGGTGGTGCGCAATCCAAGGCGCCAGGCGCGGTTAATGCTCACCCTTCGGGGCTGTGACATCATCCCCTTCAGCCCCGACGATGCTGTCCCCGTGGGCCAGCTCCTGGCCAGTTCGGGCACAGTCGACGTCGTGGACGGTCTTGTCGCCCTCACCGCGGCCACCAGCCGGGCAACGGTCGTGACCTCTGACCCGGACGACATCATCCGCCTGCTGGAGACGCTGGCGGCGCCCCTGCCGGTGCTGAAGCCGTGAGGCTCAGAGGTTGGCGACGGCGGGGATGACCTCGCTGCCGATGACCTCGAGCGGGGTGACGTCCCAGACGTTGGCGCACCCGCCGATCGCGGCGCCGAAGCCCATCTCGGCCAGCCCGCCGAGCTGATCCACCACCTGGGCCGCCTTCTCGCCCTTCTCGCCGACGTCGTAGACGAAGTAGACCGTCTTCTCGATCTCGTCGTAGTCCCGGCCCACGGCCTCGCAGTGCCCCCGCAGCACGTCCAGCTTGCGCGCGAGCTCCGGGCCCGGGAACAGGTTGCAGGCCTGGGCGTACTGGGCCACCAGGCGCAGGGTCTTCTTCTCACCCGATCCGCCGATGAGGATGGGCGGGTGCGGCCTGGTCAGCGGCCGCGGCGAGTTCAGCGGCCGCTCCAGCTGGTAGTGCCGGCCGTGGAAGGGGCTGTCGTCGCCGCGGAACATCTGCAGGCAGATCTGCAGGGTCTCCTCCAGCCGCTCGAAGCGCTCGGCGACCGGCGGGAACGGGATGCCGAGCCCGCGGGACTCCTCCTCGTTCCACGCCGCGCCGACGCCGAGCCACGCCCGGCCACCGGACAGCACGTCGAGCGAAGTGATGATCTTCGCGAGGATCCCGGGGTTGCGGTAGGTCACGCCGGTGACCAGGGTCAGCAGTTTGGCCCGCGACGTGTTCGCGGCCAGGTAGCCGAGCGTGGTGTAGGCCTCGAGCATCTCGTGATCGACCGGGCCGACCGCCTGGATCTGGAAGAAGTGGTCCATCACGGCGAGGAACTCGAAGCCGGCGTCGTCCGCGGTGCGGGCCACGGTAGCCAGGTCCGCCCCGAGCCGGGCCGGGCCGCCCGGCGTGGTGAAGTCTGGGATCTGCAGTCCGATCTTCACGCGGCTACCTTTCTTCGCGCGTCCGCTTCCAGAACGAGACTCTTTCACACCCGTGACCCTGGCCCCGGCCGGCCCGCCCCGCTCGAGCCGGTAGCCCATCGGCGCGGTGCGTTGTGTGCGCCCGGGCGCACAACGCACCGCGCTAACGAAAAGGGAGGCCCGGCGGCGGCACGCTGTGACGGTGAGTGCCGGACTCAGGAGACATCCGTAACCGGCCTGGTCACGCGGCTGGCCTGGCGTGCGGCAGCCCGGTGGACATCCCGCAGAATGGAAGCATGACTGGACCCGTTGTGAAGGCGCTGACCCTGGTCACCGAAGACGGGATCCCCATCGACGCGGTGCACCTCCCCGGCCCCACCGACGTGGGGTTCGTTATTGCCCATGGTTTTACCCTGTCATGGCAACACGGCGCGGTCTGGAAGGTGGCCAGCAGGCTGCGCCAGGCGGGCGGGGTAGTGTCGTTCGACTTTCGCGGCCACGGCCGGTCCGGCGGGTTGTCCACGGTGGGGGACCAGGAGATCAAGGACCTGGACGTGGCCGTGGCCTACGCCAGGGAACTGGGGTACCGCCGGATCGCGGCGGTCGGGTTCTCCATGGGGGCCTCGGTGGTCATGCGGTACGCCGGGCTGGTCGGCGGGCTGGACGCCGCGGTCTCGGTGAGCGGTCCGGGGCACTGGTACTACCGCGGCACCAAGCCGATGCGCCGGGTGCACTTCGCGGTGGAGCGCCGGGTCGGCCGGGCCATTACCCGGACCTGGCTGAAGACCCGGATAAGTCCCTCCGGGTGGAACCCGGTGCCGCTACCGCCCGACGAGGCCGCAGCGCTGATCTCGCCCATCCCGCTGCTCGTCGTGCACGGCGACCAGGACCTGTACTTCCCGGCCGACCACGGCCAGCGGCTGTACGACGCGGCGCGCGAGCCTAAGGAGCTGTGGATCGAGCCCGGCTTCGGGCACGCGGAGTCAGCCGCCGGCGGGCCGTTGCTGGACCGGATCGCGGGATGGGTACAGAAGCACGCGCTAGTCCCGGAGGCTGTTTCCGGTGTCGGGGTCGAAGAAATGCAGTGAGTCCAGGTCCACGTGCACCCGGGCCCGCTCGCCCTCGCGAATCTCGGTTCTCGGGTCCAGCCGGGCGATGATCGCCGGGATCTGCGGGACTTCCTCGATCTCGGCCGCGTCCGGCTCGCTGTCCCCGATGGCCACCGCCGCCACCTGAAGAGGCGGCACCCCCACCGTGCAGTACACGTTGACCTCCGCGCCGAGTTCCTCGCGCAGCTCGACCGACACCTCGAGCACCGACTCGGGTGCCGCGCCGGGCACCAGCGCGGCGTCTTCCAGATTCTCCGGGCGGATCCCGACCACCACCGTGCGGCCCAGGTACCTCTCCAGCGCTGTGTGCTGGCGGACCAGCCCGGCGGGCACCCGGAGGCGGTGCGGCCCGAAGATCACCTCGGGGCTGCCCGAGCCTGAGTCGGCCGTGCTTGGGCCACCCGGGCCGCGTTCCAGCGTCGCCTCGACCAGGTTCATCGCGGGCGAGCCGATGAACCCGGCCACGAACAGGTTGGCGGGCCGCTGGTACAGCTCCTGCGGCGCGGCGACCTGCTGGAGCACGCCGTGCCGCAGCACGGCCACCCGGCTGCCCAGCGTCATCGCCTCGGTCTGGTCGTGGGTCACGTAGATGGTGGTCACCCCGAGCGAGCGCTGCAGCTTGGCGATCTCGGCGCGCATCTGCACCCGGAGCTTGGCGTCCAGGTTGGACAGCGGCTCGTCCATCAGGAACGCGCAGGGCTGGCGGACGATGGCCCGCCCCATCGCGACCCGCTGCCGCTGCCCGCCGGACAGCTGCCGGGGCTTGCGGTCCAGCAGCTCCTCCAGTTCCAGGATGCGTGCCGCCTCGTCGACCCGGCGGCGGATCTCGTGCTTCGGGGTCTTGCGGTACTTCAGGCTGAACGCCATGTTGTCCCGCACGGTCAGGTGCGGGTACAGCGCGTAGCTCTGGAACACCATGGCGATGTCCCGGTCCCGCGGCTCCATGTCGTTGACCGGCTGCCCGTCGACGAGGATGGTGCCCTCGGTGATCTCCTCCAGGCCGGCCACCATGCGCAATGCCGTGGTCTTGCCGCAGCCGGACGGGCCGACCAGCACCATGAGCTCGCCGTCCGCGATGGACAGGTCCAGCGACCGGACCGCGGCGGTCCCGTCCTGGTAGCGCTTGGTGATGCCCTCGAGCACGATCCTCGACACTGTGCCTCCCTCTCCGCCGAGCCCCCTCCGCCGAACGGCTCTGCGCCGAGCCGCTATCCGCCGAATTGGCCCGTGGGCTGGCCCCGGACCCCCTCGACCCGGGTGCGCAGCAGGTGCCCGGCCAGCGGTTCCGCGTCCCGCTGGGCCTGCGTCATGTCCTCCCAGGCCGTGGTGAGGTAGAGGTCGTCCAGGCCTGGGCCGCCGAACCCTGGGCAGGACGGCTGGGATACCGGTACCGGCAGCTCGGCTAGCAGCTCACCGCCGGGGGAGTAGCGGCGCACCGCATGACCGCCCCAGAACGCCACCCACAGGCACCCGTCCGCGTCCACGACCAGGCCGTCCGGGATGCCGTGCTCCGGCGCGGGCTGGACCAGGTCCCGCGGGCTGCCCAGCGTGCCGGCCGCCAGGTCGCAGGGGAAGGCGCGGATCCGCGGCCGGGGCTCGCCCGAGTCGATGTAGTAGAACGTGCCGCCATCCGGGCTCCAGCCCAGGCCGTTGGACTCGGTCACCCCGTCCAGCACCACGGTGATCTGGCCGCCGGGGTCGAGCCGGTAGAGCGCGCCCCCTGCCGGCCGCCGGTCCGCGGCCACCGTGCCGGCCCAGAACCGGCCCGCCGGGTCGCACGCCCCATCGTTGAACCGGACGTCGGCCGGCATGGGCGGCCGCCACGGCCCGCCGTCCGGCTGCCCGGCCCCGTCCACCAGCCGGAATCCGTCCGCGGCGGCGAGCACGTACCCCCCGCCCCCCGCCCGCCTGCCCATTCCCCCTTCAGCGGCCCCCTGCGCTGCCCGCGGTGCGGCCGCGCCGACCGCGACCCCAGCCGTGTGAAACACCTCGTCGCCCTCGCCCGGCCGGTATCGGTGCAGGCGCCCGGCCAGGATGTCCACCCACATCAGGGCGCCCGCGGCCGGGTCCCAGAAGGGCCGCTCGCCCAGTTCGGCGCGGGCCGGCACGGCCACGTCCCACGACACGCTCATTTGCCCATCCCCAGGGTCAGCCCGCGCACCAGATAGCGCTGGAAGATCAGGTACACCACGATGGCAGGTACCGCGCTGATGAACGACCCCGCCATCAGCACCGGGATGCTGGTCGTCCGCCCGGCCGACAGCGCGGCCAGCCCCACGGTGATCGTCCGCTGCTGCGGGTTCTGCAGGAACAGCAGCCCGACCAGCAGGTCGTCCCAGATCTGGATGAACTGCAGCACGGTCACGGTGGCGATGGCGGGCCAGGACAGCGGCAGCGCGATGCGCAGGAACGTGCGCTCGTAGCCGAGCCCGTCCATTACCGCCGCCTCGATGAGGTCGTCGGAGATGCCCCGGTAGTAGGTGGCCATCAGGAACGTGGCGAACGGCGTGCCCAGCGCGACGTAGACCAGGATCGCACCGAGGTAGGTGTTGATCAGCCCGAGCTTCCCGAGGTTCACGTACTCCGGGATGATGATCGACTGCAGCGGCACCATAAGCGCGGCCACCACGGCCAGGAACACAATCCCGCTGGCCCGGTAGCGCAGCTTGGCGAACGCGAACCCGGCCGTGGTGGACACGGCCAGGATGAGCAGGATCGAGGCCAGGCAGATCAGGGTGGAGTTGAGCAGTTCCCGGCCGACCGGCAGTTCGCTGAACAGCTGGCTCCAGCTCACCGCGGAGTGGCCGCCCTGGCGCTCGAACTGCGACTCGGTCCGGAACGCGTTGTTGAGGATGTACCAGAACGGGTAGAGCATGACGACCGCGATGCCCGTCATGATCAGGAAGATCATGCCGACCCGGCTGCGCCGCCGGGCCCGCAGCGCGCGCTTGGCCGGCGGCTGGCCGGCCGCGGGCCGCTGGCCCGATCCGGGCGGCCGCCCGGATGCCGGCGCGTGCGGCGCACGGCCCGGGGCGGGCAGGGAATCAGCCGCCGCCATCTACCAGCCCTCCCCGTCCTCGGAGCGGATCAGCCTGAGCTGCACCAGCCCCACCACGATCATGATCACGAACAGGATGATCCCGTACAGGGCGCCGGTGCCGAACTGGCCCAGCGAGAACGCCGACTGGTAGACGAAGAACTCCAGCGTGGTGGTGCCGAACCCGGGGCCGCCGTTCGTCATCACGAAGATCAGGCTGAACAGCGCGGAGAAGGCGCTGATCACCGTGATCACGAACGAGAACTGCACGAACCGCTTGAGCAGCGGCAGCGTCACCCGGAAGAAGATCTGCCGCCGGTGCAGCCCGTCCACCCGGGCCGCCTCCAGCAGCGTCGGGTCCAGGGTGGCCATGCCGGTCAGGAAGATGATCGTGTTGGTGCCGAGCATGGACCAGATGAACGTGATGGCCAGCGCGAACAGCGCGGTGCGCTGGCCGGCCAGCAGGTTGGTCTGCACCGAGCCCAGGCCGACGGCGGCGAGCATCTTGTTCAGCAGGCCGTTCAGCGCGAAGAACTGCACCGCGACCATGCCGATGACCACCCAGGACACCGCGGTGGGCAGGAAGTACACCGACCGGAAGAACCGCCAGCCGCGGACGTGCTCGTTGAGCAGGGCGGCGATGGCGAGCGGGATGCCGATCGCGAACGGGATGGCCAGCAGCAGCAGCCCGTTGTTCTCCAGCACCCGCCAGAAGACCGGATCGCTGAGCGCCGTGGAGTAGGTGCTCGGCCCGATCCACTGGGCGGTCAGCCCGTTCCAGTTCGTCATCGAGTAGTAGACGGCCTGCCCGATCGGGATGCCGAGCAGGGCCACCACCACGATCACCGCGGGCAGCGACAACAGGATGCCGGCCCGCCGCCGGCGCCGGGCCAGCCTGCTCCGGCGCGGCCGGGCGGGCTGGCCCGGGGCGCTGCCCCGGACCAGCCCCGGCGTCGAATTCCGGCGGGGGCGGCCCGGCGGAGGCGAACCGGGTGGCGGCGGCGTGCAGCCCGCCGCGCCGCGCGACCACGACCGCCATCGCGAGCTGGCGCACCGGGGCGCCCACCGCCATCGGGTGCCTGAACCGCCGGACCCGGTCGTCCCCGCCGACGATCAGCGCCGGCGCGTCCGCGCCGCGTGATTCCAGCAGCTCGGCCACCCGGCCCTGGATGTCGAGGTCCCTCTCACCCGGCCGCCACGACGCCAGCGACTCCTGGAGCGCGGCCGCCGCGTCCGCGCCCAGCTCCCGCAGGTCCTCCCGCTCCGCCGGGGAGAGGGCGAGCCTCAGGCTGACCAGGTCCCCGGTGGCGTCCAGCCCGAACCCGGGGTGCCCGTCGGCGGCCAGCCGGCCCGCGTCCGCGCCGGCGATGTCCTGGGCGGCGCGGACGAAGGCTCCCGGGTCGTACCACGGCACCGCGACGAGGTCGGCGAACCCGTGGCGGCGCGGCTGGTACTCCTCGCTCACCCGGTCGGCTTCTACCTCGGTGGTCACCAGCGCCGCCCCGGTGTGGGTGGCCACCACCCACACAAGGTCGGCCTGGGCGGTCCGGTCCACTGGCGGGGCCACTGCCCCCGTCGCCCAGGCCACGCCGCCCGGTCCAGTGAGCACGACCCCGGCTACCTCCTCGTGGGCGGCCAGCCAGCCCTCCAGGCGCTCCCGCGCGGCGTCCGCACGGGCCACGCTGCGAGGCAAATGTTCGGCTATACCGAACAAAGTTTTGTGATGTAGAATCACCCGGTTATGGAATCATTCACATATGCCCATGTCAAGGCGTTTTGAGACTCGCTAAGGTAACAGATGCGGTTCTGTAATACCGAACATTTGGCACTACCGAACAACGGGGTGAGGAAGTGAGCAGGTGACAACCGAGCAGGACGGCCCGGAAGCCGGCCGCTACACGGTCAAGAGCGTGGCCCGGGCGCTCCGGCTGGTCGGCATCGTGGCGGATGGCCCGGCCGGCGGCCAGACGCTCAGCGAGCTGGCCGCCGTGCTGGGCGCGTCCAAGAGCAGCACGCTGGCGCTGGCCCGGACCCTGGAGGCGGCCGGTTTCCTGCGCGAGACTCGCCCCGGCCCGCGCTACACCCTGGGCACCGCACTGATCCGGCTGGGCGACATCGTGGGCCGCCAGCTCCCGCTGGGTGACCTGTGCCGCCCGCTGCTCGACGAGCTGTCCGAGACCACCAAGATGACCGCCCGGATCGCGGTGGCCGAGGCCGGCTACCCGGTCTTCATCGCCCGGGTGGACGGCCCGGGCAGCGTGCGGTTCTACACGCCACTGGGCCAGCGCGAGGTGCCCTACGCCTCAGCGGCCGGCAAGGCCATCCTGTGCACGATGACCGAACCGGAGGTCCGGCGGGTCTGCTCGGAGACCGGGTTGGCCCCGCGCACCGCGCACACCATCACCGATATCGGCACCCTGCTGGACAACCTGGCCGCGGCCCGGCGGCTCGGCTTCGCGGTGGACGACGAGGAGGACGCCGAGGGTGTGTTCTGCACGGGCGCGGCCTTCTTCGGCCACGACGGCAGTTGCGCGGGTGCGATCAGCGTGACCGGCATCAAGGGCGACCTGCCCGCGTGGCGGGTGGATGAGCTCGGCCGGTCCGTGCGCAGCTACGCCGACAAGGTGTCCGCCCTGCTCGGCGGGGCGCCCTACACCGTGCCCGGGGGAGGAGCCTGATGCCCGTGCTGCCGGGGGCGCCAGAGGTGCCAGGGGTGCCAGAGGTGGCAGGGGTGGCGGGGCTGCCGGAGGTGGCGGGGCTGCGGGAGGTGGCGGGGCTGCCGGAGGTGGCGGGGCTGCGGGAGGTGGCG
>Ga0187887_10003150_pt1 | contig 12938 bp, 10 predicted proteins | sample June2016WEW_7_10_FD_132977 | JGI IMG/M metagenome (GOLD analysis project Ga0187887, IMG submission 132977) | Peatland microbial communities from SPRUCE experiment site at the Marcell Experimental Forest, Minnesota, USA - June2016WEW_7_10 | ecosystem: Environmental > Terrestrial > Soil >...
CATCGCCCGGCCACGCCGGGACACTTCACGATGGATTTTCCTCAAGAAATCCACATAAACGCGGCCCTGGCCTTTCACCCCGCAAAGCCTCCGGCTTTGGCCATGTCCCAGATCCCACGTTTCGTCACAGCCGACGTTGAAAAACCGGCTGGAAAAATTCGGCAACAACTCGTCATACAGCCCGCGGAGGAAGGGCAGGGTGCCCGGATGATTGGGTGCGAGAGTGGAGGGCCGGCGCACAAATTCGCGGCCCGCGTCTTCGTACGGACCTGAAACTTCGGCAAGCTTCGTGAGACGCGGGTCTTCCAGGAAGTATCGCAGGTGGCCGAATGAATTTTGGTTCGGAACGAGGTCGATGCCCAATTGGTGGCAGCGCGCATCGAGCTGGCGGATGTCTTCACCGGTCAAAGCGCCCCAGCTTTGCCAGACGGATTTGTATTTCCGGTAGGCGAAGGTGTGTTCGGTGTAAAACTGCAGCTCGTTGATTTTAAAATTAGCGAGATGTTCGACGAGTTCGAGCAACGTTTCGAGTTTGGGCACCCGGCCGCGTGAGATGTCCAGCATCACACCCCGGCGCGAAAAATCCGGCCAGTCGCGGATCTTCAGGCAGGGCAGCCGGCGGCCGTATTGTCGCAGCAATTGCCGCAACGTGGCCGACGCCGCATGGAGGCCGCCGGATTCACTGAACGAAATTTCAATTCCATTTTTGGAAATTGTCAGCGTGTAGCCTTCGGGATGGTTCGGTGCGGAATGGCGGCGAACCATTTTGATGACGGCCAGCGGGTTCCGCTTCGGCAGTGTGAACGTACCGCGCAGAAGCTTCAGCGAGCGAGGGCAGGGGAGCAGTATCAGATTCCGAGTTTTGAATTTTGAGTTTTGAGCCGAACGCATTTGTTCAAGATTCAACTAAAAACAAGGAATTCAAAACTTAAACTTACTTTGGAATCATCCCGCTCTTTCGGGCGTAATTGAACAGGCCGCCCGCATCCACGACCGGGCGAACGTCGCCGAGCGGTTTGAACTTGATGACTTTGCCGGTCGCCTTGACCGTAACGGTGGCCGCATCAAGGTCAACGGTCACGACCTCGCCGTTTTTCACGGTGTCACAGAGGCGTTCGGTGAGTTCGCACGGGTAAAGTTCCCCGGTGGCGACGCTGTTGCGGAAGAAGATGCGCGCGAAGCTTTCGGCGAGGACGATTTTACATCCCGCCGAGCCGATCGCGATGGGCGCATGCTCGCGCGAACTGCCGCAGCCGAAATTTCTCCCGCCCACGATGATGGCATAGTCCGTGTCAAGCTTGCCTTCCTTTACAAAGCGCGCCGGGTAGAGCGATTCGGGCAGGCCGGCCATCGCGTAACTGCCGAGCTTCTCGTATTCATCGGGGATGGTCGGCACCAGCGTGAGATATTGCGCGGGAATGATTTGATCCGTGTCGATATTGTCGCGCACCACGTAAACCGGCCCGGTAAAAACAGATTGCATGGGGGCAATGTGCGCGTGATGGGCAGGTTTTTCAATTTGAAAATCAACCTGGCCGGGTTCAGGGGTATTCAATCCGGTAGAACTGGTTGCTGGAGCCAGAAGGAAGAACCACCTGATTTTGTCCATTCATGACAGCCGGCGGATTCGTAACGGTGGTCCAATTCGTGGTGGTTAAATCAAAATTTTGCTGCAAGACGACATCTCCCGGAGGAGTCGGCCAGGACAACAGCACGTTGGTGCCGGAAAGCGCGATGTTCAACACCGCCGTCGGCAGCGCAACCTCGAATATCGGGCTGGCCAGATTGGTGGTCGCAAAAATGTTCGTGCCACCTTGCAGGGTGACGATGCCGAAATACTGGCTGGGCGGAGTTGTCGGGTTGATCGTGATCCCAAAAACGACGTCACTGTAAGTCTCGCCGGGCAACAGAATGCCGGGAACATTCGCAAAGAACACGTTCGTGTCGGCCGCAAGATGGCCGGCTGCCCCACCAATGAGACTGATCTGAATATTGTTAAGAAACAAATCATCGGTCGGGCTCGTGTTGATCAGCGTGCCGGTGAAGACAATTTCGTTGCTCCCCAGACCCGATTGGACCGCCGGGGTCAGGAAGAAAGCCAGGTCCGCCCGCACCGGCGCGGCAGACAGCAGCAAGGCAAGTCCGGACAAAAGCATGAGAGATTTCAGGCGCATGGCGTGTTTCGGTCAACGGCCAATGGCATACAGCGTCGCGTTGTTGATGGCATAAACCACCCCGTCCACCCCAACGATGGTGGGGGTGTAGGCTTCGCCGATACCCGAGGTCAGGGTGTTCGTTTGCGTAAGCGTATTGGAAGTCAAATCCCAGCGGTAAAGCTTGCCATCCTCGTTGTTGGCCAGCACGGATTTGGTTGACGGATCGACCGCTGCGGAATTGATGCACCACTCGCGCACGGCATTCGGGTAGGTATTGGTGAAAGCCGGATCCGGCGTGGGCCCGGCAATCGTGAGAACTTCATTCATGGTGTGGGCGCCAGAGATGGGGTCAATTTCGCTGTTCTGCGGATCGAGGATGGCGATTTTGTTGACGCCATTGCCCCCGATTCCAAGGTCGGCGTAATTGTTATACTTGGTCATCAGCAGATACGACGAACTGCCATGATAGGATGGAACCAGTGAAGCCGGCACAACGGAAGCCGTGTCGTCCCAACCAAACGCGCCGGGAAACTTGGTTTGGGTGAGGCTCGAGTCAAAATGTAACAACCAGCCGCGATCATGATTCGAATACGACGGATTCTCCAATACTCCAAAATAAACGTCGCCATCGGGACCGACGGTGGGTGACGCTGTGCCATCGTCGTCCACGCTGGCATCATTGCCGGAATTTAGGACGTCTTTGAGACGCACGCTGGCCTGCGGCGTGAGCGTCCGACTGTCCAGAGCAACGAGATAGCCGTATCCGGAATAACCGTTGTTGACCGCCACATACAATGTCTTGTGATCGTTGCTCAAGGCGGGAGAGCAGTTCATGGCGACCTGGCTGATGGTGCCATTGGTGACGGTGCTGCTGGCGGCAACCCAGGTACCGGTTCCATTGTAATCAATCCGCGCAATACCACTCTGGAGGTTCAGGGGCGTGGAACCGGTGACTTGAAACCCGAAGAAGATGTTTCCATACCGGTCGGAGGTGATGGGGGTGCAAATGTACACGCTGGTCAGGTAGGCGTTGGTATTGGCGGCGTAATTGGTCAGCCCATAAAAGGCGATCTGTCCGATGACCGGAGCCGGGTTCGTGGTGTCGGGCGTGTCGCAATAGTAAACCGTTCCGCCGCCGCCCGCAAAATAGAGCCGGTTCTTCGGCGTCAACACCGGGGAAAAGCTCGGAGTCCAATAGTGAGTCGGCAGGATATAGTCCGTCGATTGCGTCCAGTTCGTGGCGCCGGTGGCGCCGGTCAGGGCTTCAACCTCGAACCCGCCCGATGCGCCGGTCTTTACCGGCACGATGACCGTATTGGCACGCGTGATCAGGGGCGAGCCATAGTGAATCAGCAGTTCGCTCCCGCTGTATTGCGGCTTCAGGTCCACCGGCGTATGCCACAAGATGCGATTGAGCGGCTGGGAGGCGACCGGTGCGATGGCGTCATGCTGCGGGTCATGGGCGTAACCGCTCCACGGAAGCCGGATGCTCTGCGCCCACGCACTCTGGGCCATCAGCAAACCGCAAATCAGTGCCAAGAGACGCGGAATGACCGCCCGGGTGGCGCAGGCAAAAACTGGCTTGAAATTGGGCGTCACAAAAAAACAGTTTGCACAGTGTTAATGTGTAACATCAACCACGTTTTTCAATCAGATTTCAGTCGCGGGTCTTTCCGTCGGCAAAATGCGTTGTTCCCGTTTACGCAAGGCAATAACGGCGACGACACAGGCCGTCCACGTGGGTAATTCATCGAGGAGGGGAACGAGTTTCACGACAAACGTGGGGAGGAGCAACCAATGGAAGCCAAGCACCCAACTCGTCAACACCATCCCCACCACATCAATCGCCTGATCGACGAATGGCACCAGGCCGAACAGGAATTGCAACCCATCCGCCACCACGGCGATGGCCAGTGCAAGCACGATGCGCACGCGCGTCAATCCCGGCACGCGAAGCAGGCGATTCAATTTGTCCGGAACTTTCATGGCGTCAGCATAGGTTTTCTGAATCGGTCCTGAAACCCCAATTTCCCCGCACGCTGGCGCTCTGCGGACAGCTTCCGCAGGTCCGCCCGTCGGTGAATCTTTTGATCACGATTTTGTGACAGACCATTTATTTGACCAATGACGATCCCCAGTGTATAAATTGTTCGGTACCAATTATATCACTGCAATCGACACTAACATCATACGCTAACTATTGCCAAAAGGGTTCCATCGCAATCCATCGGCTTCCGGCCGTGAACGATCGATGGCAAATCGAGGCATCAGCGTGAAGCAAAATTCAATATGCGCATTCGTTTTACCTTTGGCAGAGGGTCTTTTCTTCACCATCTGATTTGCCTTACCGCCTCAAAGAGGATTCAAAGCTGGATGGTCTGGTTGGCGCTCGGGGCCGGGGTCGGCATTGCCCAGGCGCAGGTTTCCTTGACCGACCTTGGCACCGCTAATCCAACTCCAGGACCGAACGACATTTACCAATTGAGCACCAACGGGAACACTGCCGCCCATACTCCCGTGACCGGCAAGCCCGACGGTTTGAATTATTACACGGACAACGCCTCGCCGCCCGGTCAGACGTTTACCACGACCAGCACTTCAACCAATTTGCTGTCGGTGGCCATCAGAACGGGCGGATTGGATGCCGGGGGCGGCTATGGCACCCCGGCAACGACGCCTACCTACTATCTCCGAATCTACACGGTTTCCGGAAGCGCCGCGACCCTGTTGCAATCCTTCACGTTGGCCAATCCGGGGTTTACGGATGGCGACTGGCTGAAATGCAACAACCTCTCAGTCACGTTAAACCCAAACACAACTTACGCCTTTTCGTTTGGCATAAAGCCCTCAAGTGGTGGTTGGGATGCGTTGGCCGTTGGCAGTGGAAACCCGTATGCCGGAGGGCAGATTGCGCTGATTCCTACCAATGGGGCAACGATGACCTTTGGCGGCAGTCATGGTTATGACGCTGTTTTTGACCTGGGAATGCTCGCCAACGCGCCCACCGCCAACACGCCGGTCGTTTCACCCGAGAGCACGGTCTATGTTGGCCAGACCGTGACCCTGACTGAAAGCGCTCTCGGCATGGGAACCCTTTCCTACCAGTGGCAAACCGATGGCGGCGGTGGCGGCAGTCTGACCAATATTCCCGGAGCCAACGGCACAAATGTGATAGTGACGGTGCCCAACCCCGGCACATACAATTACAATGTCATCGTGACCAACAATTACGGGGGTCAGACCAGCAGCGTGGCCAGCGTGACCGTTCTCGTGCCCGTCAATGTCAGTGTCAATCCTTCACAGCCGCTGGCCGTGATGCCACCGCAAGGTTTGGGCGTTTGCACCGCCGTTTATGATGGCAACTTGATAGACTCGCGAATCGCTCCGTTGCTCAAAGCTGCGGGAATCACAGCCCTGCGCACCCCGGGCGGTTCCTATGCGGATGTTTATGATTGGGAGAATAACAGCGGCATTGACGGCGCTTACGTCAATTCGAGCGACAGTTTTCTCAATTTAATGAATACCGATGTCACCCCGGCCGGTGCCAGTGCGATCGTTACGGTCAACTACGGCTCCAACCCGGCCAATAATGCCGGTGGCGATACAAATGTGGCGGCGACCTGGGTTACCTATGCCAATGTGAATCACGGCTGGGGTGTAAAATACTGGGAAATTGGCAATGAAATTTATGGCAATGGGTATTATGCAGGTCAAGATTGGGAATATGATTTGCATTTTACGAACCAGACGGCCTCCGCTCGCGTCGGCCAGCCCGCGCTCTCTCCTGCTGCCTACGGCACGAATGCGATTCAGTTTATTGCCGCAATGAAGGCAAAGGATCCCACCATCCAATGCGGTGTTTTTTGGAACGGCCCGGGCAATTGGAATTCCCAACTGTTGAGCGTTTGCGGCAGCGTCGCCGACTTTGTCATCATTCATTGGTATCCCGGCTCTGATACGCCGTCCACGCTGGCGGCATCAGCCCAGATTCCTGCCACCGTCACCAGCACCTTCACGCAATTGACGAATCTGGTCGGTGCCGCCCACGCCGCGCAAATGAAAATCGCCGTCACCGAAACCGGCGCCGGCAATGCGGTCGGCGCGCCGGTGGCGCTGTTTACTGCGGACAACTATTTGACCTGGATTGAAAACGGTATTGTCAACGTGGACTACCAGATACTGCATAATGACATGCTCACGCCGAGCCAGGCACCCGCCCACGCTTATTACGGCGCGATGATGTCACACCTGCTGGCTAATGTCGGCGATACGTTCCTCCAGACGACGTCCGCGCAATCCGAGTTACGAATCCATGCCACGGCCCGGCAGGACGGGCAAACGGGCGTCATGTTGGTCAATCTGGATCCGCTGCTCACCATCCCCGCCAACGTGACCATCAGCGGTCCGGCCCTGGCCAGCACCGGCACCTGGTATCAGTTCGGCCTCACCAACTACAACGGTGACACACCGATTTCCCCGGTTTCTTCAAATTCCGTGTCCGGGCTGGGTAATTCATTCGCCGTTTCGATTCCCCCTTATACGATGGTTGACTTGTTGATCCCGCCCGCGGAGAGCAACACCCCGCCCGTGCTGGCGCCCATTGGGAATCAAACGGTCAATGTCGGCCAGACGGTTGCCTTTACCGCCAGTGCCACCGATACGAATCAGCCGCCGCCGATCCTGGCCTTCGCCCTGCTGGCGGGAGTAACCAACGCCACCCTCGACACCAACAGCGGTGCCTTCTCGTGGCGTCCGGTGGTGGTGCAGGCAAATTCATCGAATCTGTTCACCTTGGAGGTGATGGACAACGGCATGCCGCCGTTGAGCGCCACACAAAGCTTTACCGTCTTCGTCAATCCGTTGAGCCAACCGACCGTATCCTCCATCACGTTCAACAACGGCCAGTTGACGTTCCAGGTCAATGGTGAAACCGGACCGGACTATGACATCCAGACCTCTACGAATTTGACCAACTGGAGCACGGTGTTCAACACCAATTCACCACCCATGCCGTTCCAATGGCTGGACACCAACGCGGCAACCTTGCCGGCACAATTCTATCGTATTGGGGTCGGGCCGCCGTTGCCATAGCCATTTCCCGGTCTGCCAGACGAGCCTTCCACCTTGCTGCGGGCGGCGGAATTTCTATAATTCCGCGGTGCTCGACATCAAATTGATTCGCGAAAAGCCCGATTTTGTGCGTCAGCGTCTGGCGACGCGCGGGGCAGGCGACGAAACCCACATTGACGAATTGCTTAAACTCGATGAGCAACGCCGAAAGTCACTGGCCGGGGTCGAAACGCTTAAAGCTCAGCGTAACCGGATTTCAAAGGAAATCGGCGCGTTGATGGGGCAAAAGAAAACCGCCGAGGCCGAGGCCAAGAAGGCGGAGACGCGGGATCTGGGCGAGCGCATCGCCGGGCTGGACCAGGAAGCGTCCCAGGCGGAAGTCGCGCGCGACACGCTTATGCTCCATCTGCCGAACCTGCCGCATGCAACGGTTCCCCATGGTAAATCCGCCGAAGATAATCGTGAAGTTCGCGTCCATGGTGAAAAACCGGCGTTCAGCTTCAAACCCAAATCACACGTGGAACTGTGCGCGTCGCTCAAGCTGGTGGATTTCGCGCGCGGTGCCAAATTGTCCGGCAGTGGCTTCCTGCTCTACACCAATTGGGGCGCACGGCTGGAGCGGGCCTTGATCCAGTTGCTTCTCGACCTGCACATCGCCGAACATGGTTACACTGAAGTTTCGCCACCGTTCCTCGTCAGCAAGGATTGCATGTTTGGGGTTGGGCAGTTCCCCAAATCCCTCGACCAGGCATATGCCGTCCGTGAGGGCCTGGACGACAAGACCTTGGGTGAATTGTTTTTGGTACCCACTGCGGAGTCGCCGGTGGCGAACATTCATCGCGAGGAAATTCTGACGGAGAAGCAACTCCCCGTATATTACTGTGCGTACAGTCCGTGCTTCCGGGCGGAAGCAGGCGCGGCGGGCGTCGGCACCCGCGGTATGATTCGCGTGCACCAGTTTGACAAGGTGGAGCTGATCAAGATCGTCAAGCCGGAAAACAGCTATGATGAATTGGAAACGCTGGTGCTTAACGCGGAAAAGGTTTTGCAACTGCTCGGCCTTCATTATCGCGTGATTTTGTTGTGCACCGGTGATATGGGTTTCACGAGCGCAAAGACGTACGACCTCGAGGTCTGGGCGCCGGGGCAGGGGAGTTATCTCGAAGTCTCAAGCTGCTCGAATTGCGAGGATTTCCAGGCGCGCCGGATGAATTTGCGGTTCAAGTCGGAATCAGGCGAAAACCAATTCCCCCACATTCTCAACGGCAGCGGCACGGCACTGGCACGGCTGTTCGTCGCGTTGATTGAGACTCACCAGCAGGCAGATGGCAGCGTATTGATCCCGGAACCACTCCGGCCATATTTGAAAGCTGAACGTATTGTCGCCTCATAAATGAAGATTCTGCTGGCCAGCAGTGAAATCCATCCGTTCTCCAAAACCGGCGGGCTGGCGGACATGGTGGGCGCCTTGGGCAAGGCGCTGGCGCGCGCGGGCCATGAAACACGCATGGTCACGCCGCTGTATCGCGGCATTCGCGAGCGGTTTCCCCAAATGCGCCGCGTGGACTGGCACTTTGATTTACCGCTGGGCGATCACCGCGTTCAGGCCGCATTATGGTCGCTGGAAATGGAAATGGGCCTGACGGCTTATTTCATCGAGCAGCCGGAGTTTTTCGACCGCGCCGGAATTTATCTTGAGCATGATATCAGCTATCCCGACAATGCCGGGCGCTTCATTTTTCTTTCGAAATGCGTTGTGCATCTTGCGCGTTACCTGCCATGGCGGCCGGACATCGTGCACGTTCATGACTGGCAGACGGCGCTGGTGCCGGTGCTGATGCTGCACCAGCAACGCGCGGAAGGGTGGGGGAATCCGCCGCCAGCATGCCTGACCATCCACAATCTGGCGTATCAGGGAGTCTCTCCGCGGGAAACTTTTGCCCTGACCAACCTGCCCCCTGACTTTTTCACCATCGAAGGCGTTGAGTTTTACGGCCATCTGAATTGCTTGAAGGCCGGCATCGTATTTGCCGACACCATCACCACGGTCAGCCCGCGTTACGCGCGTGAAATCACGACGGAAGAATTTGGGTACGGCCTGGACGGCCTTTTGCGCCGGCGACAGAAACAGCTCCTGGGAATCCTTAACGGCGTGGATTATGACGAATGGGACCCGGCCCACGACTCATTTATAGCGCACGCCTACTCGCTGACGCGTCCGGCGGGAAAGGCCGCCTGCAAGCTGGCCTTGCAGAAGGAGATGGGTTTGCCAGAGGGCAGGGACGTGCCATTGTTTGGCACGATTTCCCGACTGGCGGACCAGAAGGGTGTGGATATCCAATTGGGCGCGCTCGAGGAAATGTTGAGCGCGAATCTGCAGTTCGTTCTGCTCGGCAGCGGTTCGTTGGCCTACGAGCGGGGCTATGCCGATCTGGCGCAGCGCTTTCCCTCCAAGGTCGCCGTGCGGGTGGATTACGATGAAGCCTTGGCGCATCGGATTGAGGCTGCCTGTGATTTCTACCTTATGCCGTCGCGTTTTGAGCCGAGTGGTTTGAATCAGATGTACAGTCTCCGTTATGGAGCGATTCCCATTGTTCGCGCCACCGGCGGTCTGGATGACAGTGTCATTGATTTGACCGAAGACGCAACGCGGGCCAACGGAATCAAATTCCACGAATATTCGGCCCGGGCGCTGGCCAAGGCCATTCGCAAGGCACTGGCCCTTTACCAACAACCGGATTTGCTGCGGCAATACCGCCGCCAGGCGATGAAAACCGTTTTCTCGTGGGAACGGGCGGTGGGCGAATATCTGAAGGTTTACGAACTCGCGCGAAATCTCAGGACGCGTTCGCTGCCTTCCTGAAGAAAGTAACAGCCTGGGTCTGGCGTTCATCACGTTGAACCAGGTTCACATACCGCTGGGCGCGTTCAACCACGCAGGAGACCGGATGATCCACCTCCGCGGGGGCGTTCCACAAAACGTAAAATTCAAAGTCGTTGGGACAACGTCCATGGGTCGCTTGAAACCGCTCCATGCGCGCCTGCATGATATTCCGGGCGACTGTCAATGCGGCCATGGTATTCTGAGGATTGCCACCCGGCCAAAGCTGGGGGCGAATCTGGAATCGTGAGATTTCACCGCAGCGTCCTATCGCATAGTCATTATCTCCGGTTTCAAGCATGGACAATGCTCTCCACCGGTCCATTCCAGAAGCGCTTGAAACCACCCCCAAAGCGGCCAGCGCACACATGGCCAATATGAATTTCATCACACATATTAGACACTATGTCCAAGTTTCCGTCAAATGAACTTGTTCACACAATAAATATAACAAACATTGTAGGTCTATATTACGCCCGGTTACTCACGCCCGTAACAGTAAAAATTGGCAAAAAACCTCGCTTTTAAGGGAGGTTGACGAAAACAGCGGAAAATGGCATACTTTGAACAGCTCGACAGTTTTCGTGCTGTCAGCGCCCGTAAGGCCAAGCGACCTTCGTAAAACGGGCTGCCAGGTTTCCGCTTACCTGAGACTATGGCAAAAACAGTCCTACCAAACAGAACCGGCTCTACATCGGGTGTTGGTGGACTGTCCCCAAAGAAGCTCGCCGATCTGGTTGCCATTGGTGCGGATTCCGCACTGGCTTACCAGACCAATCTCCAACGGATTTACGACGAAACCGACCGCTACCTGGCATCTCTGGCCCGTCAGGTTCACGAAGGCAAGGCCGTGGACGAAGCTGCAAATTTCGGTCGCTGGCTTCAATTCTCCGGTGTGCTCGTGTTACTGGAACGGTTCAACGTACCCGGAAAAGAATTTCCGTCCCTCCAAAGTCGAATTACCGATTAACTCAACGAATGCGGGGAACACTTTCGCGGGGGTCGTGTGGATCCCAAGCATGCTGCCTCCGATATCGAAAACTTAAAGCGTGACCTGGCTGAAATTCGTGCCGCGCTTGCTCGTCCGGTATCGAGGACAACGACAGTAGCCGCCTCGGCCCCGAACTGATGTTTGGTTGTCTTGAACCGGGACATCAATGAGAAATTGTTTACACCAGCGAACAGTTTATGCCTGTATATTTTGCCATAAAAGCGCCAAAAAACTGTTTCTTGGATATTTACCGCCCCACGCCCCCTCCTTGGCGTCGACTTTAAATCTTTGTAGCCTGCCCTTTTCCGGGCGAATCCATGTGATACGGAGTCTCTTTGAGACTGTTGTCCTTGCGAAATTCCTCCTGAAAATGCTTTATCAAACGCCTGATTCCAAAACCGACGAGGCCGAAAGCAATTAACAGGGCAATACCTATGGTAATAGTTGGTGAACTGAACATCGTTGCAGGGTTTTCAGGTTAATCTTTAAATTGACCATCTGCCCTTAAGCTAGTTCTTTGCCACCTTTTCCCCTCGTTTAACCGGCTAATCCTGGATTCCGTTGAATTTACCCGCCATTTTCCTCACCACCGAGCGGGGCGCAAATCGGATAAGCAATATCAGCAGGCGGTTTTGCAGCCCGGGAACCGCGACCATTTTCCCTCTTCGGAATGAGCGAAAACCGTAATGCGCAACCGCTTCAGCTGACATCCTGACCTGTCGGACGATTCGTGCCGGGTCGGCGTTGGCCACCTTGCCAAAGTTCGTAGCCGTGGGGCCTGGGCACAGGGCTGTTGCCGTCACGTTTGTACCAGCCAGTTCCCAGGCCAGTGCCTCGGTGAACGAAAGCACGCAGGCCTTGCTTGCATAATAAACCGCCATGCCCGGACCGGGCACAAAACCCGCCACCGAGGCGACATTCAGGATTCCACCGCGCCGGCGCTGCACCATCCCGGGAAGAAACAACCCGGTCAACTCAACCAACGCGGTTACGTTGACCTGAAGCATTTCCAGCTGACGTTGCAGCGGCAGTCCGGCGAACCTGCCCCAGGCGCCGAACCCGGCATTGTTCACCAGAACGTCCACCGCGATTCCCCTGCCCTGCAATTCCTTGAAGATGCGTTCCGGGCTTTCGGGCAGCGAAAGATCGGCGGTCAAAACTGTCACCTCGACATTGTGATTACGGTGCAATTCATCAGCCAGGGTTTGCAGCGCTTCCGTATTGCGAGCGGTAAGGATCAAACGGGAACCGTCGGCGGCAAAACATTTTGCCAGTTCCCAACCGATACCCGACGAAGCACCGGTAATCAGCACCGTCCCGCTGTTCGCGCCGCTCATTCGGTTTGGAGGTCTTATTGGTTGCCCCAGCCAAATCGCTGGGTGATGGGCCAATACACAAAGAGGGATTTGCCGATGACGTGGTCGCTGGAGAAATCGCCCCAGTATCGTGAGTCGAGGCTGTTGAACGTATTGTCGCCCATGACAAAAAAGCGGTTGGTCTCCACCTGAAACGTTTCACCCGGGGCCAGCCCTTCCACCATGGCATGCCCGTAGTAATGATTGGGCTGATATTCCAGGACCTTCTGACCGGAACGAGCGTCGGCAAAGGCATACAAATTCGTGAAATGAGGTGTCGACACCGGCAGGGTCTGTCCGTTCACAATCAGTTGTCCCACCGGGACCTTCCCCATTCTTGGCACGTCGGCGACTTCATAGTCCTGCTGGAGCGACAAGGTCTCACCGCCCAATCCCACCAGACGTTTGATGTAGAATGTATCCTGCTGACCAGGCGGCAGGCTGGTGATGCCGTGAGTGTTAAAAACCACAACCTCGCCGCGTTC
>Ga0187887_10003152_pt1 | contig 12933 bp, 13 predicted proteins | sample June2016WEW_7_10_FD_132977 | JGI IMG/M metagenome (GOLD analysis project Ga0187887, IMG submission 132977) | Peatland microbial communities from SPRUCE experiment site at the Marcell Experimental Forest, Minnesota, USA - June2016WEW_7_10 | ecosystem: Environmental > Terrestrial > Soil >...
GGAACACCTTTAGTCCGGCGGCAATCCCGATCGTCACTCCAGAAAAGAACCGCCGTTGGCGAAGATAGAGATAGCAAGCTAGGGTTAGCAGAAACAAAAGCAAAACGTAGTATTGCCCCGCGATAAAATCGTTGAGCAACGGCATGCTCAATGCGGCAACGAGAGCGATCCTTCGCCATGAGATCTGTGTCATGGCCTGTAGAAGATAAACGGTTGCGATCGCCAAGCCAAAATTGAAACCCATCCAGCAGTGTTTAGCTGCCAAAACAGGCATTCTGGTGAGCGGATACACGAAGAGCGCAGAGAACGCGGTGGTCGGCACGAAATCGACCATCGGGTCATCAATGTCGCGGAGATCTTTCTGGCGCTCCAACCATAACCACTCATAGACTCGCGAGGTGTCGTAATGCTGGCGCGCAAGTTCGGCAGCAAGATAATAGTCAGGAAAGTCGGTCTTTACCAGCCGCCACGCCGTGGGCACAGTTCGCACGCAGAAATGAAGTGCCAGGAACGCGAGAAGTACCCATTCTCCGATGCGAAGCCATCGGTGGGTCTCGGAAATGAGGTTGACTTGGGGTGATACGGAATCTTCCGATAGCATATGACCCTCCTGTTGGGACAGAGGTACTGCAGGTTCCGAGATCTTCACGGCCCCATATGACGGTCAAGAGGATCAAGCCATGGACCATCGCCTTATATGTTAACCGGATCTTCCTGGGCTCGTGTCACAGGACGTAGCAGGCACATTTTGGAAAAGAGGTTGAAACTATCGTCATATAGAATAGCGGGAACCAAGTTGCCGCGCAGATGAATATCCCTGCCTCGAGGCGCATTGTGAATGCCGACATGAGTTTGCCGGAGGGAGCACGAAGGCTTATTCGCCTGGTTGAGTTCCTTGCGCTGCTCGTGTTGTGCGCACTATTCGTTGCCAAGGGGTTGCTCCCCGGATGGCGATCGCTGCGCTCTGACTTTGGGAACTACTACATTGTGGCTCGCCTTCTGCTTGAGCATTACCCGATGGACCGAATCTACGACTGGATCTGGCTACAGCGAGCAAAAGATCACCTGTCCATCCAAGAGCCATACGCCGCCTTCCTTGGGCTAACACCCTTCTCTGCGCTGCCGCTGCTCCCACTCGCCTGGCTTGACGCACTGGAAGCGAAACGAATTTGGCTGGTAATGAATCTTGGGATACTGGCCGGTTCGATTTACGGGATGCACAAGGTGACAGGAATAGGAAGACGTCGTGTTGCGTTGATTGGGTTTCTTGCCTTCATCCCTCTACGCAACAACTTTGCGCTCGGGCAAATGCATGTGGTGGTGCTTGCATTACTGGTGCTTGCCTATTGGCTCTACACGCGAAACATGAAGCTTGGTTGTGGTACTGCCCTCGGCTTGGCGGCATCTCTCAAGGTCTATCCACTTTTCTTTGTTTTTTTCTTTCTGCGAAAGCGCGAGTGGAAAGCAGCCGCTGTGTTGGTTGGTTCGACACTCGGCCTTCTGGCGGCGTGCTTTCCCATTTTCGGTTTACCGGCCATGCGAGAGTTTCTGATTGCGCAGTTTCCTCGCATGCTGCGCGGTGAGGTCACTGACCCATTCAACCTCTGGGCTCCGTCAGCATCCACCCTTTTCCACCGTGTCTTCATAGCACAGCCGCAGACTAATCCGCATCCGATTTTTGAATCTCCGTTCCTCTTTGCACTCCTCTATCCCCTTTGGCAGCTCGGCCTGCTCGCAGTTACGCTGGTGCTGATCTCCCCCACAAGTGCGGATCCCAAGAGAGCCGATTCACATCGGAGGGCCCTCGAGTGGGCCTCATGGATCTGTCTGCTGCTTGCTCTTTCCACCGAACCGGCCTCCTATCACCGCGTGGTGCTTGCCTTTGTTGCCGTCCTGGGTCTCTATGCGATTGAGAGCGCCTGGCGTAAGGCGGTTCTTCTCGTGTGTTACTTTGTCGCGTGTAACGTCCACCCGATTGTTTCGGACCAGCATTTGTTTCGGGCCATTTTGGTTGACTTTCTTCCTCTTTGGGCTCTCGTAGCCATGCAGTTCTGTTTGCTCGCTGCGTTGCAAGCCCGGCAAAACGTTCCGTTGGCCCCGCTGGACGCGCGATTCGATTTGCCGCGCCTGAAGACCGCTTGGGTTCTCGCCACCTTCATCGCAATCTGGGGAACAGTTTCCGCAACCACCTTTGTGCACGTGCGAGGTATGAGTAGCTCGAACGATCGGATGGATAGGAGCATCGGAGTCAGTGGCCGATTTTCTCCCCATATGTCTGATAACCATTTGCTTACGGTCGCAATGGTCGTCGAGGGCTATCGCGTCCTAGACGAAAATGGCTCACATTATCAGACCGACCCGGACGGGACCGAATTCGACCAATTAGCCATTGCTGCAAATCCGAATAGTCGTCTGATCTGGATTGAAGCTGCGGAAGAGGGACATTCCCGGTTGGTGGAGTTACAAACGGATCCAGGCAATACGGGTTCAGTGCCGATTGCTACCATCCTGGACGCGGAATCACCGGCGCTATCACCGGATGGGAAGAGCCTAATGTTTATCCGCGAAACCCGAGGCATCGGCAGTGCGTGGATCGTTAGCCTTGACAAGGATGGTCAGGTGCTGACTGCACCGGCGCCCATTGGGCTCGCGGGAATGGATGTTCGGGATGGCGAATTTTCCGGACCGGATTCGATCCTAGTCTCCGCGGCTGAGAAAGGCGTGACGCATCTGTTTGTCATACGAGGAGGAGAATCGCCGCAAAGGGATTTTTCGAATGTCGATGCTATGGATTTGCCCGTGCCAAATGCGGAGGATTCTATGCTTCTATACGAACAAGAGATAAACGGCGTTTGGCGTTTGTTCGCGTCCGAACCTGAGCGCGGACGGGCCATGCAACTCACGTTCGGCGACTGCAACGCATACGATCCTATGTGGCTGGATGCAACCCACGCGATATACGTCAGCGATTGCGGACGCGGAATGAAGTTCGGCGCACTCGCGGATCTCACTGTAAGAATCGCCCATTGAACGGCCCGGTCATTGCTCATCCATGTGTCGTGACTGACGCCGGCAGCTGGAATTCCAGCGATGTATTGGCTTTCTGATGTTGTAATGGGTCCGCGATCGTTCAATGAAACTTCCACCTCATTGTGCGAGTAAAGAATCTCCGCGTTCAGGAACGCATCGCGCAGCTTCGAACTGAAGTTCTCACATTAGCAGTGCCGTCCTCCCGCGGGCAGCCGGGTTCGATGCAAAACGTGTGTGCTCCCGCTTCAAGCCAACGGCGAACGCAGATCCTCCCGTTGCCGCGGCCTACGTTCACGTTCTCTTAGGGTGGGGCCCGCGATAGTTCTTTGACCAGATTCCTTGAGAGAAGGTTGACTCTGGTCAAGCCCGCGGTAGTCTACACCCCTTTATTGCTCAACTTCATCTCACTCCAGATGAATGGCACTGGCACGCCAGCGAATCCTTTGACAATCGGATGACAGTGTTCTGACATCTTGGCATGCGTGCAGTAATAGATTGCCATCAGATGACTTTGGCCCATCATGGAAACAGCGGCCACCAAGATTTCGTAAGAGCTGTGGTGACGAAAGGGCGCAAAAAAGTCGAGCGAAACCGCACGCGGACTGCGAATCCCGCGCAAGCGCTCGCGTAAGGAGTTCAAACTTCTGGATGATAAAAAGCATTACATTCACCCCGCGCATCTTCGAGCCTGTGGATTTCGATAGGCTTGCTAGTTTCTTCGAGTTGCTTGGATTGGATTCGTGCCAATGGCGAGATAACTCCATCGCAGCAGGCAGCCGCTTCGCGGTGCCCTTCGGCAATCTGGAGCTAGCCCGCGCATTGGAAGGTGCGGAGGGCGGGCTCCAGCGGCGGGCGGATGAACCGTGCATCCGGATCAGCATTGAAGTCACCAGTCTCGATTCCGTCCGCCAGATTGTCGAATCCTGGCAGAGAGCCAATGTGAGCAACCCGCCATCAGCGGGGAGCGAGATCGTTGACACCAAGTGGGGTTCACGGATCTTCACCGTTGTCCCAGTGCCCGGCTTCTCTGTCATGTTGTGGGAATGGAGTGACCCGTTCAAAAGGAGGCCAACCGCCCTTGAAGGCGATCTCTCGGCGAAAGGAATGCGCTTCGCCATCGTGGCTGCGCGGTGGAACGCAGTGATCACCGATCGGCTGCTGCAAGGTTCTCTCGATGCGCTGCTTCGCAGTGGAGCGAGCAAAGGGGACGTCGAGATTCTTCGCGTCCCCGGCGCGTGGGAGATTCCCTCCGCGGCTCGCAAGCTCGCTGAGACAGGCAATATTGAGGCGGTCATCACCCTAGGCGTACTTCTCCGTGGCGAAACCGCGCACTATGAAGCGATCTACAACGAAGTTTCGCGCGGGATTGGCCAGTCGCAACAGGAGACGGGCATTCCTCATGCATTTGGCGTTCTCACCTGCGAAACCGTGGAACAAGCGCTTGACCGCGCCGGGCTTAAGGCGGGAAACAAGGGCTTTGAAGCCGCCACTGCCGCCATTGAGATGGCCTCCCTGCACCGGAAGATCCACATGCAAAGCCAGAGGAAGAATGGCATAGCGTGAGCAACGAGTCGGGCAATTGAATCCTTTTCGTGAGGACATGCTTATGAGGTACGAAATGAAGCTCGTCAGCGCGTTCGTAATCGTGACTACCGTGACGTTGGGCTCAGCCCTCGCTCTCGCTTCGAGCCCGGGTGGCGACGCGACCGCTCTCGCTACGCTTCAGGCCAAGGCGGGGCAAGCACCGCCCAGAGATAGATGCTTTCTCTATGCGGAACTCGTCGGACAATTGGCGGACCGTGCCAGCCAACAGCTCATTTCCGGCGATGCCGAACAGGCTTCTAAAAGCCTCTGGCTCCTCAGGGAATATGCAGAAGAGATTGATTCGGCAATTACTACAGACAGCAGAAAGTTAAAGGATGCCGAATTGCTCACACGGCGCGCCTCGTTTCGGCTCAGCAACCTGTTACGCAGCGCCTCATATGATGATCGGCCGGCTTTGGATGCGACGCTGAAGCGCCTATATAAGGCTCAAACAAATCTCATGACAGAGGTCTTCAAGAGATAAGATCCGCGAGAGGCTTTCTCACAGATGACTCTGGGCACATTGTCCGGGATTCAGAAGGAATGGCGCGGCCATCGTCCATGCCATCTGATATCGGTTTGAAGGAGCATCCGCATGGCGCGTGTGCGCCATGCGGATGCTCTACTTCTGGAGCCTCAAGGAGGAGGCGTCTTACTGGAACGCCGCGACAGGGAGGCATGTTTGGGAAACCGATGGGGCGATTTCATGATGAAGGCATGCTTGCTCTGTCTTCTCGCGTCAGCAAGCGATCTTGGATTCAGTTTGAATTCTCAATATCGTTCTCCGATGTTTGGTTAGTCGAAAGGTGACATTCTTGAACTAAATACTGGACTAACCTGGCAGCTGAGTCCCTTCCGCTAGGTTGCTTCCAGAAGAGAATTAAGCATTTCTCCGGTCAGTATCCGCACCGGTCGGCGTCCCAATGAGTAGCGTAAAAACTGTCTTACCTGGTTCAGACCTCGTCAGTTGAATAGAACCAAGGTGCTCCTCTGCTATTTCGCGTACTATGGCAAGTCCAAGTCCGAGTCCGTCGGGCTTTCCGCATGTAACAAAGGGATCAAAAAGAGTTTCGCGGATAGACGTCGGCACCCCAGGTCCATTATCGGTAACCGTGATGCAAATCATTGGGCCGATCGCTTCAACGACCATGGTCACCTTAGGTTCGGGACAGAAATGTTTCACAGCCTGGCAGGCATTGTGCAGCAAATTATAGATTGCGCTTTCGATGCTCCTCGCGTTGATCCTTGCTGTAGCGAGGGAAAGTATTTCGACATCGATTGAGACACCGTCAGCAGCTCGATGGCGTCTCACGGCAGCGACAGCTCGCTCTGCGGCCGTGCCAACATGGTGATACCCGAACCGACTGTGTCGGTTGCCACGGGCAAATCGCAACAGGGAATCGATGAGTTCAGACATCACCATCACGGCATCTTGCGCCTCGTGGAGTAGTCCTATCCGGTCGCTCGGAGAAACATCTTTGCGCCGCAGGAATTCGAGATTTGCATAGATTGCAGAAAGAGGATGGCGGAGATCATGGGATATGAAGCAAGCCATCCTGCCTATGGATGCCACTCTTTCCGCCTCGCCAGGCGTGACTGCTCGGTCCCTTTGCTCAATGTTGTTCAGATGCTGGTCCTGGTCGATTATTAGTGTCTTCCCTCGGGCCGAATTCTTCATTGCGGATGCGTACATTCACTTCCCCCTTGTCCGTGATCCTAGTTCTTGTCGTTCGGCGCGGCTATGAAGTTGACGGTTGCTCCGCTGGTGATCCGCTGTGCGGGTTTATACACTTGTGCGAACCGAATTATGCGAGGTTTATTCCAGACCAATTGAAATAAAATATTTGTCAACATCGCCGCGGTCCTGCCCAGGGAGCACACCTTCGACCCAGAGAGTTCGCTGTGAGTTAAATTTCATCAGGTCCTTCCCAGGATTAGGGCAGGTAGCGCGTTTCGTGCGGCAAGTTCGAGGGGACTTGTGGAGTCGGGGGTGTTTGCGACGCTCTGCTTATGCTACTTCAATGGATTACGCAAATCGCAGCGACTTGTGCGGGTTGACTTATTAGCCATTCGGCGGGCCGGGGAATGGATTCCGCGCCTTCGGTTTTAGCCGGAAGCCCGACGCGGCGCAAAATCTCCTGGAAACGCGAGTCCGAGCGCAGTGGATCGAAGCAAGGCCGTGTGAGAACACCCGGATTAAATCGATCTTCGAAACCATGTTTTAGCCAGATTATGGCCTCATCCTTATTGCTCAGAGCGGTGTAAATCATTGCAATATGGATGGCATGCGCAGAGTCCGGCGCTGTGCTGTTCTTCAGATTGTTAAGAAGCGCTACTGCCTCTACCTTTCTGTCCAATCCAGCGTAGGCACGAGCCAGGTTGGCGTTCAATGCCGGGCTCTCGCCGGAAATCTGGATTGCATTCTGCAGTTCACGGACTGCCCCTTTGAACATTCGTTTCTCGATATACGCCTGAGCCAGTTGAGCATGTCCATAAGCGAAACCGGGGTTCATTTCGATGGAGGTGAGACTTTGTTGAATCGACTCATCGGGAAGATGTTGGATGAGAAGCAGTTCCGCCAGGTCGGCATTGATGATTGGGGATATGGGATCGAGGCTTTCAGCTTTTTCCATCTCGGCAATTGACTCTTTGCCCCGTCCAACAAGACTCAAGTGCCAGGCGTACCAATGGTGCGCGGTCGCATAGCCGGGGCTAAGCTCTATTGCCCGTTGAAACTCTTTATCCGCAGCCGCGAAATCCCAGTCGAATCCTTCCAGGCAGAATGCAAGGGAAGCATGCGCTTCGCCAAGGCTTTCGTCCAGTTCCAGGGCTCTAATGGCCGCCGCCTTTGCTCTGGGCATAGCTTCTTTCGGTGTCATGACTGAATACTGCCAGTCTCCCAGTAGGGCGTAAGTGTCCGCCAGTCCGCTGTAAGCCGCAGCGTAGCCCGGGTCTCGGGCGACTGCCTGATTAAAGTAGATGACTGCATTTTTGAAACCCGCAGCGGTTCGTTGATTCCAGAAATAGCGTCCCTTGAGATATGCCTCCTGGGCCTCTGGGTCAATAGGTCTTTCTTTTTTGAGTGCGGCTTTTTCCTCAGGCGTGACTTCAATCCGGATCTGTTCGGCAATGGCGCGCGCTACCTGATTCTGCACGGCCAGCGTGTCGCGCACATTACCCTGGTAGCTATTCGCCCACAGATGTTTGTCAGCCGGCACCTGGATCAGTTGCGCAGTGATGCGTACCTGGTCGCCGAATCGTAGAACTGATCCTTCCACGACTGCATCAACGTTCAACTCCCGCGCGATCTCAGAGAGGGGTTTGCGCGTCCCCTTGTACATCATCACCGAGGTACGGGAAACCACGCGCAGAGCGCGAATCTGCGCCAGGTCGGTGATAAGTTCTTCGGTCATGCCGTCGGCAAAGTAATCCTGTTCGGGATCGCCGGAAAGGTTGTCGAGAGGTAATACTGCCAGAGACCGAATCCGGGTGGACCTGCCGACCCTGGATAGACCCAGATACGAGGCCAGGATCAGTAGGCCCAGAGTCACCACCGCAACAACTGCAGTTCGACGGCTTGTCCACCACCTGTGTTTCAATGCGCCTGCCGGTGATCGAACCGGAAGTGGAGAGTTTCTTTGTGATTTGTCAAGGCGATTGACCTGAGATTCCTGGACACTGGAGATCGCCGCCGAGGATTGCTGCCGACCGGCTCCAGTGTCAGCATCGATCACAATCAGGTCGGCGATGAACCGGTAACCACGCTTTGGAAGAGTCTCGATATAGCGCGGGCTTTCAGACGAATCACCGAATGCGTTGCGGAGTTTTCCGATTGCGATGTTGAGGGCCTGATCGAAGTCGCCAAAGGCTTCCTGGGCTCCAAGTCGGATGCGCAGTTGCTCCCGTGTGACGACTTCCCCAGGATGTTCCAGCAGTATTTGAAGTACCTTCAATGGTTGCTGCTGCACCCTGATTTTCAATCCGGCGCGGCGAACCTCGCCCGATTGGAACGAAACTTCAAATGTTCCAAACCGGACGATGGAGTTGGGCCGCAATGGTTCCATACAGAACTGAGCCTCGCGCAAAGTTTAGCATTTCTAGACCCGGCCGCCCAGAATATATTTCGTGTTAAGCCAATGCTCATCAAATACTTACCGGGAAAGCACGGGGCTATCTAGAAGACATGCTTTGTGAATTGACTCCGGAGAGGATGCAGCGCAGATTCGATGCTAAACAAGGTATGACCTGACTCCGGAGAAGACAAATGAGACATATTGAATTCGCCCCAATGAAGTCGTTCGGAGGCTGGCTGGCCTCCTCCCAGGTTAACCAAGGGGTCGCGGAATTCGAAGCCCTGGCCATGCCCATTGTGAATTCTGCTTACAATCTGGCGCGCTGGCTGGCACGAAACGACCATGATGCCGAGGATCTGGTTCAGGAAACGTACCTCAAGGCTTTTCGAAGTTTCGCATCGTTTAAGCCCGGCACAAACTTCCGGGCCTGGATCTTTAGAATCCTGCGAAACACGTTTCTCAATTCATCTCCAGTTCGGGAACGCCAGTTGATGGTTGAACTGAAATCGGAAGAACAGGACTTTCCCGCATTTGCCAGTTGCACTACACCGGAGTCGTTGCTGATCGACAGTTCGAGCATCGCTGCAATTCGAGAGGCAATTCAGCAATTGCCGGCCATCTACCGAGAAGTGATCCTATTGTGCGATGTGGAAGATGCCGCCTACAGGGAGATTGCAGAGATTCTCTCGATTCCGGTGGGGACTGTCATGTCGCGGCTTGCAAGAGCGCGGATGATGGTTCGCGATGCACTCCGTCCGGGTGAAACGAGGCCCGCCAAGAGCCAGACAGGTCGCCTTTTGAATCCGGCTTCTGAATTTTGCTATTCGCATGGGCATGAGAATTGGCAATGAGGGCTTATTGGGGCGAATCCGAAGCGAAAGATAGCCGACGATTTGGAGGACTGACTCGTTCCTGCAGCCGGCTAAATGGCGAGGGCTCGAGTCAAGAATATGGCGTTCCGTATCCGATTTTAGTGAGAAATCCAGCCCAAGAAGTAAAAGAGGGAAGGGGAGAAGCTGAATCGCTCATTGGAGATGTATCTGGGGTATCGCCGTATCGCTTGCTATTCGGTGTGTAGCTGTGTTGCTGGAAGGGGAACTGGAGAGTTTTGAACGGCCGGACCTTCGCAAGTCCATCCGCGTCGGTGTCGGATCGGCATGAGAAATTGATAGTAAACCCAACCCTTCTTCAATTGATTCATCAGCGGGGGAGACCTGGAGCGTGGTGGCGCGAAGTATTTATTTGGCAATGGCAACTTCTACCAATTCGTTTATGGTATCGATAGAGATCATCACCATCTGGCTTAGATAAGGCGAGATGGAGCATTAGAACCTCACTTGCTGGCGCACTCGGCGAACTCTTCCAATTGACTCAAAATCCTGACATATCTTGCCCGAATGCGTGGGGAGTCGGCAGTCTTTGCAAGATGTTCTAACTCGGCCATGGTCGGATAAAAACTTAGCGGCAACCTCTTCCAATAGTATTTAAAATCATCTGAGCACCACGCGGAGTAAGTCTTCTCCCATGACTTTGCAGATTCGCCGGCAAACGCCAGAGTGGCGGGATTGACCACGCGCCCGCAATCCTGAAACCTGCAATCCATCGAGATGCGCAACTGGTTGGAGAGATTCGAGGAGCCTGCGTGGACGGTGAGGCTATGAAAGATCAGCACATCCCCCGCGCTGATGTGGCCCCAACCCAATCGATGCCCAGCACAGCACCCTCTGGAATCTTCCGGACGTCGAGATTCTCACAGTCCTGTCTTTGGATACCAAAACGGTGAGAGCCCTCCAGAATCTGTAATGGCCCCATTCTTGAAGGGCAGTCGTGAAGGGGAATCCACGCGGTAAAGCATTCAGGATCTCCATCTATGAATCGAAAATCCTGATGCGCATAATTCAAGAGGCGCTCGCAACGGGGAAAGATCAAGCGGCAGATTGGCTTTGGATGGATCAGGATCTTCTCTCCAACTAGCTCCCTCATGACTTGTTTCAAGACGGGATCGTGCGGCAGAGCCTGAAACGACTCCAGATTGAAAACTGCCTCGTAAATTCGCCTGAAGGTGGGGTCTGGATCGCCGCACGCCGAACTGATGTCGGCCATGCGTTCGAGCGGGTCATCGTCGCGCACCAGCCAACCAGCAGAGTAAAGAATGCGCGTTATGTCGCCAAGTACCTGGTTGAGAGTGTGCTGGGGCAATAAGCCTCGAATCAGCAAGTAGCCTCTTGAGTCAATTTCGTCTTTCACGGAACACGAACCAAGATTGGACGCCTGAACTTCGTGGAAAGGCTTCATTTGTCGATTCCCCAACGCATTTCCTCCAACGAGACTCAGCCTTGCATTCACCCTAAAGGTTCGAAACGTCCGTGATGTCTCCAGATGATCTTCCATTTGTAAGAGTACTGTCCTTCGCGGTAGTGGCCCGGATTCACGTCCGTATTCGTTCGGCAATCAATGGCTAGCCCTGGAAGGACCGAAGCTTCCATTCAACGGTGCTTCATCTAACCGTAAAGACCGAACCTACTCGGATTGCAAATCGCGATGAGGGTGCCTTGTATCGTGTAGACGTGTGAGAAAGATCAGAACATCGTTGGCCGTGTCCTGCAACCGGGTGCGTGGTTTGTGCAGCATCCGGGTCGCTTTCGCTGCGACCCGGCAGAGCTGATAACGGTTGTCGATTTGCGCCAACGCGCCAAACACTAAATTGCTTCGCATGCTTATCTCCGTCGAAAGGCAGTCGCTGCCTCTTGATGCGCCGGCGCGTCCGGAAGACTGAGTGTCTGAGATCCGATCTGGCGAGCTGCAATTGATAACCCGGGGGCGCAACTTTTATTCGAGCCTTTTTTAACTATTTTGAGGGCGAGGTAAATCTGGGCTCCGCAACAGGGAACGCGGTTGGCTTCAAGTCATCGTTTCAATATGTAGTTCACAGACAAACCTGAAGCCGGTCAAAGACACATTAGCCCTGTACCCGTGCCAGGGCAGCAATGAGGAGATCAAGCTCGGCCGGATTCACGTCGCTCACGGCAATGATGTGTAAATGAGACGCAATCGTCGAGTGAATTGTAAATCCTGCGCGGGCTTTCGGAAGCGCCGTAAGGACAAGATCATTGGACTGTTGGCTCAGCAAGACCGTGACCTGGTGTTTGTGGATGGTAAATATGAGCAGCGCTGACGGCTGTCCGCCGAAGTAGGTAAGATCGGCACCCTTAAGGATGGTGTCCGGAGGAAGCGCGTAGGGCTCGGGGAGATTGAAGCTGAACGGAATACGCCCCTGAAACCACGGTTTGACGGTGTGACGATCGGAGGAAATTACTTGTGGTGCCGCACTGACGGATAGGACGGCAAGATGCTGATCGAGCAATTCGGCGGCAAGCGCATTCGATTGGCGATGCTGGCCCCGGCCGAGAAGCAACACAGCCAAGACGACGGCCGCGGCAACGGCTCCCCATGTGATCGAGCGAAAAGAGTAGATCTGCGCGACAGCATTTGGCCTCGCACGAAGCTGTGCGGTCAAGCGAGTTAGCGCTTCAGGAGTCGGTGCGAAACAATGACCGGCGCGTGCAGTTGCCTCCTTCAATTGTGTTGTGGAAAGCACACGAAGTGTACAAGAATGGCAATCTGCCAGGTGGTATTGAGTATTTAGCTCCTCATCAACGGGAAGCTCTCCGTCTACGTAGGCGTTGATTGTATCTGGACCGGGATGTTGGGAAGCTTGAGTCATTGAGGTTCCTCAGATTGCTGTTGCAGGAATTGAATAATGGTGTCACGGGCGAACGAGATACGAGACATCACGATGTCAACGGGAATGTCGAGGATAGCGCCGATGTCGTGGTATTTGACCGCTTCGACGTCGCAAAGGGGTAAAGGTTCCCGGAAGACTGACTGAATTTGCATGAGCGCCGCAAACAGGGTTGCCTGATGTCCAGATCGGAAGGGATCATTCTCCCTAACGTGATCCCAATCGAAGGATTCGAATGCGTAGGGGATAAACCGAATTCTAACTTGGCCAATCGCTGATTTCAGTTGCGCAGCCGAAAGAACTCGAAGGGTGCATGAATGGCAGGATGTCAAGTGTTTCTGGAAGCCTTGCTGCATGCTCGTTGCCAATTCGTCGTCAATGAAGGCGGAGATCGTGGTCGTAGTGAAGTGTTCGGTAACACGGATTGTTTGAGTCATATTTATACACCGTACTCGGGGTGGATGAGTTGACGAAGAGCTTGCCGCGCACGCGAGATCCGGGACA
>Ga0187887_10003163_pt1 | contig 12904 bp, 11 predicted proteins | sample June2016WEW_7_10_FD_132977 | JGI IMG/M metagenome (GOLD analysis project Ga0187887, IMG submission 132977) | Peatland microbial communities from SPRUCE experiment site at the Marcell Experimental Forest, Minnesota, USA - June2016WEW_7_10 | ecosystem: Environmental > Terrestrial > Soil >...
GCCCGGATCTCCACATGTTTACTGGGTCGAGGTGCCCCCGCGCTTGCGTTTGGTCAAGGAGGGCAGCGTCGGCCGCAGTATATTCCGCACATGGACATTATGACAAAAACGGGCCCGAGCGATGGCGATAGCCTGCGTGGCAGGCACGCGGTCGTGACCGGTGCCTCGCGCGGGATCGGCGCGAGCATCGCTTCGGCACTGGCGCGCCGGGGCGCCGATGTGACGCTGATGAGCCGCGACCAAACACGGCTCGGCCAGCAGGTCGCAAAGCTCACGAAGAGCTTTGATAGTAAGATTCAGGCGGTGGCGGTTGATATCGCCCAGCCCGAGCGGATTTCGGCTGCCTTTGCCCGCGCAGCTGATCGCTTTGGCCCGCCGCATATCCTCGTCAATAATGCCGGCGCCGCCACCGCAGCGCCGATCGCAAAGACAGATCTTGCGATGTGGCAGAGCATGCTGGCGATCAATCTCACTGGCGCGTTCCTGTGCATTGGTGCGGTCGTGTCCCAGATGGCGAAAGGAGACTATGGCCGCATCGTCAACATCGCCTCGACGGCCGGGCTCACCGGCTACGCCTATGTCACCGCTTATTGTGCGGCAAAGCACGGTCTGATCGGACTGACCCGCGCTCTCGCGCGCGAACTGGCGCAGAGCGGCGTGACCGCCAACGCGGTGTGCCCCGGTTATACCGACACGGACATTGTCGCCGAAGCCATCGGCAATATCACCACCAAAACCGGGCGTAGCCCCGAGCAAGCATTGCGCGACTTGATCGCACATAATCCGCAGCGGCGCTTGATACACCCGGACGAGGTCGCCGAAACAGTCGGCTGGCTCTGCCTACCGTCATCAGGTTCGATCACCGGGCAAAGCATCGTCGTCGCCGGCGGCGAATTAATGTGATCGCGAAACCACCCTTTCGGGGCGTTGATCCACGTCAATGCGACAAAGGCTAAAGCGCCTAGCCATTAGCTTCGGCTTACTTATTTTCCTCCAGCAAACTTAAGCCGGGCGGCCGTGACCGAACCTCGTGGGGGCTCCGGTCGCGGCCGCTATCTGTCGCCACCGGAGCCTGCGCCGTCTTGATGTCTACTTTGCCCTCGAAAGCTGCCACGACCGCGACCGACCGGGGTGTCCGCCAAGGGCCAAAATCGGAAATAAATGGATCAACAGAGCCGCGCTGATTGTAGGCTTTCGGCCAATTAGCTCCCGCGGCGGAAAGGAAGTACGACGAGAGGTACTACAGCTGAGAAAGGCCCCCAACCTAACTCGCAGAGACTAAAGGGGTATCACCGAACGTTTCCCCTATCCATCATGGGCGCCACGGAAAATCTGCGCATCGGCCGGTCCACAGACATCGAAGTTCGGTCCACTCCTATTCGATGGACTGCAATAGCCGATCGCCTGCCAAAAGTAATGTTTCTTTTTCCACCATAGGGATGCCAGCAGCGAGCTGTCTATTGGACGGCTTCAACTACCGAGAAAGCGCCGATATTTGAGCAGGGGAACGAACGCAGCGACGAAGACATCAGTCGTAGAACGCCGGGAGCAGTTTGAGCGTGTCAGATTGCGCCTTGTCATGATTGATAAATAGCTTCGCCTTGTATGTTGCGATCATCCGCCTAATCCGATCCATGGAGGCGATCGACGCGGCCTTATCCGTGTTCAAGGACGGCACCGTGTTTTTTTTAAAATTCTCTTCCAGATGAACCACGTCACCGGACAGAATGATGAAGCCTGAATTCTTCAGATGGACCAGCAACGACTGGCTGCCGGGAGTGTGTCCTGGTGTGGAAACCAAGGTAACGCTACCGTCGCCAAACACGTCGGTATCGCCATCAAGCAGTTTAAGGTGCTTCGGCGTGCCCATAAGCTTACGGGCCAGAGCTTTCAATTGATTCACATTGTCGTTCGGACCATCGGGGGAGCTGATCCACGTATACTCGGCGCGCTGCATCAGAATTGTTGAATTTGGGAACAAGTAAACATTGCCAATGTGGTCGCCGTGAGTATGGGACAGCGCAACATACGTGATGTCGGCAGTCCCAAGTCCGATCGCAGCGAGTTGATCGGTGAGTGTCTTGTCCAGATGGTAGACGATCAATTTAGGCAGCGTCGACCAGCCTTTGGGGTCGTTTAACGCGGATTGGGGAACACCCGTATCCCAGAGCAACCATTCGCTCCCGCGATGGATCAGCCAACAAGTCGACGAGAATTCGATGCTTCGTCCAACATTCTCGCCAGGCGTCCAGACCGACTCGTCGTTTGCAAGCGAGTGACCGCAATCCAGCCGATAGAGCTTGTCGGCGAAGCCAGCCGCGGTCGCGTCCGGTAGCCTGGAGTCAGCGGTTGCAGTCAGCGTGCCGTCGAGCAGGAGCGAAAGGGCAACCAGAAACGATAAAATCGCTGTCCTTGTATGCCTTAAGATATCCCATCCCGCCCGGGCCAACGGCTTCCTTGGGCTGCCGACAACTTTCGCGGTTTCATCGCCCACGGACATCGGCGGGTTCTTCGGCTGTTGCTCGACTATGGCTTGCATCGCCACATTCAGCAGCGATTTACAAACGCGTGAATGCTGAACAAATCGTCGCTCCAAAATCCCACCGTCGACCAGCCGCTCCCGCCGGCCAAGCTCTGAAACGACTCTATGGTGTATTTGTAGCTATTCTCCGTATGAATGGTCTCGCCGGCGTAAAACTGAAATAGTCGTTCCCCTACCCGGACTTCCTGCCGGCACTTGCTGACCAGATGCATCTCAACGCGGCATTCCCGCTCATTATAAAATGCATAATGCTGGAATGCCTCGAGGTTGAAATTCGCTCCCAGTTCACGATTGATACGCTTGAGAAGATTGAGGTTAAATCGCGCGGTCACACCCTGAGCGTCGTCATAGGCGTTAGTGAGGACACGGCTGTCTTTGACCAGGTCGACGCCGATCACGAGGAGCGCACCTTTCCCAAGCGTCCGTCCGACATGCTCCAAAAGCCGGCCCGCGTCTTGAGGTTCGAGATTGCCGACCGTCGATCCTGGAAAAAAGCCGACGCGGGGCGACGCGGCAATTTCCTCAGGCAAATCAAAGTGCTTGGTAAAATCACCGACGATTGGGTGAACGGCAAGATGCGGAAAGTCTTTTCTCAGTCTGGCGACATCCTCCTGCAGGAAGTCACCGGAAATATCCACCGGCACATAGGCACCGATACTGGCTGTCGTGCCCAGCAGGATACGCGCTTTACGGCTTGAGCCGGCACCCAGTTCGATCAGCGCGCAGTTCGACGGATACAAGGAACCGATCGCGAAGCCATTACTGTTCAAAATGTCAATCTCAGAACGCGTCACGTAGTATTCGCGCAATTCAGTAATTCGCTCAAACAACGCCGAGCCCGCAGAGTCGTAAAAATACTTCGAAGGCAGCGACTTTGCCTCCTCGCTAAGACCCGCTATTGCATCGATCTCGAAACTGCAATCCTCAGCCTGAATGAGTTGCGATGGCCTGGCTGCGACAGCGTGACTATGCATCGGGAACACTCCGGTCTTTCATGCTTCCGTCAGAAGCCAATTCACCGTCACTCGTCTGCCGCACGTATCGCGCCCCGCTCGCGGTCCTACTCGCGCCTGAGGGTCAGGAGGACCGAGGCGCGAGCGCCCGGGTCCTATGAATCCATCCGCTCGACCCACTGGGCTCGCGATGGACCCGGCTCGAAAGGATCCCCGAAGTATTGCGTTTCCCTCGTCACCTTGCCTTCGTTAAATTCCATAACGCTTACCGAATAGGTGGGACGACCATCGTAGCTGAGTATAAATTCACTGACCCAAACATCGCCACGGCCAAGAATGCGCCGCACCGAGAACCGCTTGCGGTTTGGTTGAGCCTCGCGTGACGCCTGAATTTTATCTCGGCCGCGAAGTCGTTCGCGAGATTGCGGATACTCGAGAACCGCGTCCTCTCGATAGATTTCATGCTCGGCGGAAAAGTCATTTCCGTCCGCTGCAAGCCAATGACGATCGAGCAAAGTCCGGATGTCGGCGTCGTCCATACGAACATCCCTTCCGGCGGCCCCCGGCGACACGCGAGAGGAGACCCATAATAGAGGAAACCGCGTATCCCGGAATTCAACTTTCGGCATTTTCACTCATATCAATGTATGAGCAACGACGCCTCGACTCGGACCTTTACAAATGCTGTTGGTAGGCAGTTCGACACGGTGAAACGTAGGTTCGAGCTCTCGGCGGAGAGGATTGGGTGCGGCGCTGCCATCTACCTGCACGCTGCCGGTAATCGACCATGATGGATCTACTGTTCGTTGGCGTCGGGTGGACCGACCTCGCGATGACCCTGAACCGGATTGCGGTTGGGGCGTTCTTTATGCTGTCGGGATATCACAAGCTGTTCAACGCAGAGCGTCACCATTCATTCGTCGATGAACTCAAGGGGCTCGGCGTTCCGGCAATCGGCTTCAATCAATGGTGGGTGCCGTTGGTCGAGTTTACCGCCGGCGGCGGCGTCCTTATCGGGCTCTTGGCGCCGCTCGCCGCGCTTGGCCTGCTCGTCGTCATCCTTGTGGCCGCAGCCACCTCCGGCCGGCAGCGTATCACGCTCTACAAGCCGATCAGTGAGGCAGACCGGATCGACGATTGGCTCTATCTGCCCGAGGTCCTCTATGCCTTCATGCTGATCTTGGTCGTCTCGGCCGGCGCCGGGCCGTACAGCCTCGATGCCCTGATCCTGGGCCTGATGAACAAGCACGGCGCGTGACACTGCGTCCTCATCGGTTATCTTCTTTCGATGCCGCGGCGCGCCGGCAAATCGCAGCCATCGTGAGTGGTCCACCGTGATTGTCACGAATTTTCCAAACGCCGTACGGGTCATCGAGCACACTTTGATCCCGTTGAAAGACGGCACAATGCTGGCGGCCCGCATCTGGCTGCCCGACGATGCTGAACAAAACCCGGTTCCTGCGATCTTGGAATATCTCCCCTATCGCAAGCGCGACGGCACGTATGAGCGGGACGCGCTCACTCATCCGTATCTGGCCGGTCACGGCTATGCCGGCGTTCGCGTCGACCTTCGAGGGTGCGGCGAATCGACGGGTTTGCTGTTCGACGAATACGCCGAGCAGGAACAAGACGATGGCGTGGAGGTGATCGCTTGGCTCGCGGAACAACCTTGGTGCAACGGCGCCGTTGGAATGATCGGAATCTCTTGGGGTGGGTTCAATGGACTTCAGATCGCGGCGCGTCGTCCCCCGGCACTCAAGGCAATCGTGACCATTTGTTCGACCGACGACCGGTACGCCGACGACGCGCATTACATGGGCGGAACACTTCTTGCGAAGGCGGGACTTGAATGGGCGTTTTTCTTTTTCAGCTTGATATGCCTTCCGCCCGATCCGGCTTTGGTCGGCGATAGGGGGCGGGCGATGTGGTTGGACCGCCTGCAGAACGTACCGCTATTCCAGGACAATTGGCTGCAGCACCAGCGACGCGATGCGTATTGGAAGCACGGATCGGTGTGCGAGGACTACGCGGCGATCCAATGCCCGGTCTATGCCGTCGGTGGTTGGACCGATGGTTATAAGAATGCGATCCCGCGTCTGCTCGAGGGACTAAAGGTGCCTCGCAAGGGTCTGATCGGGCCGTGGGCACATGCCTATCCGCATTTTGCGTATCCCGGACCCCAGATCGGATTCCTCCAAGAGATCCTGCGTTGGTGGGATTATTGGCTGAAGGGCGTCGACACCGGCGTGATGGCTGAACCGATGCTGCGTGCGTGGATGACGGAAAGCGTGAAACCGGCGGCCCACCATGACATGTTGCCGGGCCGGTGGATTGCAGAACCTTCGTGGCCCCCGCCAGGAATAATGCCGAGGCGGCTGTTCCTGAGCGATCAGGGGCTGCGAGACGCCGCGGAGCCTTTGACGGCTCGCCCCGTATGCTCGCCGCAGACGGTTGGCAAGTGTGCAGGCGACTGGGTCCCGTTCGGCCGCGGGCGCGATCAGGCACGCGACCAGCAAGAAGATGACGCGCGCTCCTTGGTTTTCGAGACGCCGCCACTCGATGAACCCATAGAGATCCTCGGGGCTCCGATCGTAACGCTCGATGTCGCCTCCGACCGGCCGATTGCGAATCTGGTGGTTCGGATATGCGATGTGCACCCGTCCGGGGAATCGCTGCGCGTCAGCTACGGGGTGCTCAACCTCACCCATCGCGAGGGCCATGAACAGCCCACCCTGCTGGCGATAGGTGAGCGCTACCGCGTGCGCATAAAGCTCAATGATGCAGGCTCGATATTTCCCGCCGGCCACAAGGTGAGGCTTGCGATATCTACGGCCTACTGGCCGATGATCTGGCCCAGTCCGGAGACGGCGACCCTACTGATCTTGGCCGGCACGCTCGATCTGCCGCAACGCTCGCCCAACGTCGCGGACGCCAGGCTCTCGCCTTTTCCCGAACCGGAGACGGCGTCACCCGAGAAGCCGACCATCATGCGTCGCGATGGGATGCGGATCGAACGTATCGACCGCATCGGTCTGGAGTTGGGCACACAGGACAAGTCGGAGTATCACGTCGAGGACAATGATCCGCTCAGCGCCGTTGCCGAACTGCGCCATACCCAGACTCTGTCGCGAAATGGATGGCAAATCCGGGTCGAGACGCAGCTGCGGCTGTCCTCCACGGGCAAGGCCTTTCTGCTCCAGGGAAGTTTGTGCGCCTGGGAGGGCGCGAACGAAGTACATCGTCGCGACTGGGAGCGCTCTGTTCCGCGAGACTTCTTATGATCAACATCGACGATGCGGTCATTCTCGCGGCGCGTCTTCTTCTCGCGACGCTATTCCTGATTTTCGGCTGGAGAAAGCTGCGGGACTTTTCTGGCACGGTAAGTCAAATGGTGCAGCTTAGCGTTCCGGCCCCAGTACTGGCTGCTGCTGTGGCGACTTTCATGGAGCTCCCGGTTGCATTCGCGGTCGCGCTTGGCGCGTTCACACGTCCTGCGGCTTTGCTTTTTGTTTTATACACGCTGGGAACTGCGCTGATCGGGCATCGCTACTGGACAGTGAAAGGTGCGGATTATGTCGACAGCCTGGATGGCTTTTACAAAGATCTCAGCATTATGGGAGGCTTCTTGCTGTTGTACATTGCCGGTCCCGGAAAATATTCGATCGATGTTGTGTGGGGTATCGCGGCGTCATAGCCTGCGTGCTGTTGTGCCGACGATGCAACGTCAGGTCGGGGCGCCTGGAACGACATATCGATCGGTCAAAGGGAATGTTTGGCCAAGAACGCAAGAATAAGACTCGCGATCTCGTCGTTCTTCTCGTCCAAGGCGAAATGGCCAGCGTCGAGTAGATGGATCTCGGCGTCCGGTAGATCGCGCTTGAATGCTTCGCCCCCGGGACTAATGAACGAAGGATCGTTCCGTCCCCAGACTACCAGAGTCGGCGGCCTATGCTCACGCAGCCCCGCTTGCCATGCCGGATACGAAGCAACGTTCGTCTGGTAGTCGTCGAGCAAATCCGCCTGGATCGCGTGTTGCCCGGGCCTCGATAGATGCGCGTACTCGTCGGTCCAGGTGTCCGGGTTATAACGCTCCGGATGCGAGGTGCCGAGGGTGTGACGCTGTTCGGTCGCTGTGAGCGACACGAACGCATCGAATACTTCGGGATGCGCCTTCGGATCGGCCCAATATTGCGCAATGCCGGCCCACTTGGCGCCCAGGCCGTCCTTATACGCATTGGCATTCTGGATGATTAGCGCCTGTAGCCGCTCCGGATGCGCCGAGATGATACGAAAACCGACCGGCCCGCCGTAGTCATGGAGGTAAAAGGTATATTCGTTGATCTTGAGTCGATCGAGGAGACTGTCGATCGTCTTGGCCAAATTGTCGAAGGTATACACATAAGACGATGGCGGCGGGGCCTCACTCTGACCAAATCCCGGAAAATCCGGTGCTATCAAATGATAACGGCTTGCGAGCAAGGGGATGAGCGTATCGAACTCGCGCGAGGAAGAAGGGAACCCGTGCAGGAGCACGACCGTCGGCGCGTCTTTGGGACCAGCTTCGCGATAGAAAACTCCAACACCATCGATCGTCATGCGGTGATAGGTCGCTGTCGCGGACCTCGACACTAGCGGAGTAACCTCAGCAGGATGACCAACGGTCAACGCCGCCGCAGCTACCCGAGAAGTTCCAATTGTCATAATTTTGCTCCGTGTCGGCCGGGCGCTCAGTCATTCCCCTTGATCTATCTTTCTTCTGTGGTCATCGAAGCGATCACCCAACACGATATGGAAATTGCCTGTGGCCCCCGCAATCCTCCGGGATTCAAGTTGTCGATGCCAAGCGACCTTTGAGCCCGAAGGCCAGTCCTTTAGACTGAATCATCACGCACGCCCTCCCTCCTATCGCGAACAGTTCCACCGGCCGCATAAACCTAAAGTATGGGGTTCTCGCACCAATGTTAAATGGCGCGGCAATAGCCATTTGGCTAGCGTTGGTCTGAGCCAGATCCTGTTCAAAACACCAGAACGTCGCAGGCGGGAGGGATTTTGACCTCCCTATAGTTTTCAAAGACCCTGGAGTCTTTGCGATAGAGGCGAGAGATGCTGCGGAACTGGTCACCGAAGTTTTCGATATCGTAGACGCCTGTGGAGTCTTTTATGTCGTCGGAGATAGCCTAAACGGGATTACCGAAAGTCTGCGCAAGCGCGGTGGCGTTGCTCGGATACACACGGCAGGAGGGTGTGGGGCAAAGTAAGGGCTGAGGTTATGCCTGAGAAGCAAAGCGCAAGTAACGACGCCGCAATTCGAAATGACGCCGAGGGAGACAGCGCGGTTGCGCACGCCGCCAACTCCGGGCCGACAGATCCTCCTTCCAAGCCCGACACGCCGCCGAATCATCGCAAACGAAGACTGGTCATTGGAGCGCTGGGAGTTCTCGTCCTGGCGGCCATTTTGGTATTCGGCGTTCCCTGGATTCGGACGACGCTCAACACCGTCTCGACTGATGACGCCTACGTGAATGGCCACCTCACATTCGTCGCTGCCCGCGTAGGCGGACAAGTAGCCCGCGTCTTGGTCGACGATAACAACCGTGTTCACAAGGGAGATATTCTGGTCGAGTTGGACAAGGAACCCCTGAAGGACGTCGTCGCCGTGAAGAAGGCGGCTGTCGACACCGCGAAGGCGGACCTTCAGGCGGCGATAGCCTCGGTGCGCGGTGTTGAAGCGCTCGCTAGGAGCCAATACTGGCAGTTGGAAAATGCCATGGAGGACGTCGACAATCGAGTGGCTCTCCTGAGCGCCCGCGTCGCCGCTCTCGATAAAAGCAATGCCACACTCAAATTGGCACAGCTCGAATTCGACAGGGCGGTGCAATTGTTGCCGAACCAGACCATAAGCCGGGAGGAGTACGATCGAAGGCAGGCTGCCCTTTCGGTTGCCCAGGCGGACGCCAACCAAGCGGCGTCGGACGTCCATCAATCGCGGGTCTCCTTGGGATTGTTGGCTCAGCCCGAAAGCGGGAATCTCGGTGAGGTGCCGGCCGACATCGATCAATCATTCTCTTCCGTCCGACAGGCGCAGGCCTCGCTCATCGAGACAACCGCGCAGCTTGGCATTGTTCATTCCTACGAAGAGCTGCCGAAAGAGATGCTCAAGCAGTTTGAGAGCCTGCATCACGGCGATGTCGACCGCACGCTGGCCGGATTTACGGACACGGCGCCGGCCGTCAAGCAGGCGGAAGCCAAGCTCGAAGCCGCCAAGCGCGATCTCGTTCAGGCCGAACTCAACCTGAGTTACTGTGATGTCGTGGCTGAGATTGATGGAGTGGTGACGCGTCGAAATGTCAATCCCGGCAATAACGTGCAAGTTGGGCAGTCGCTGATGGCAGTCCGATCGCTTACCGAGATCTGGGTCGATGCGAATTTCAAGGAGACGCAGCTGCGAGACTTACGCATCGGACAACCTGCCGATCTGTATGTCGACATGTACGGAAGCCGCCACGTGTTCAAGGGGCGGGTCTCCGGATTTACGATGGGCACCGGATCGACGCTGTCATTGCTGCCGGCAGAAAACGCTACCGGCAATTTCATCAAAGTGGTCCAGCGGTTGCCGGTTCGAATCGACCTCGAAGGCTACGACCCGAACCAAAATACCCTGTTCATCGGCACATCCGTTGTTCCCTACGTCTATCTGAACAAGCCGCCGACCGGGCCCGCCGCCGGGAAATTCCTGCAAGGATACGAGCCCCAACTACCGAGCTCCGATTCATCACATCAGAGCGCGCTTGGTGCCGGCAAATGACCGACGCGGCACTTTCGCCCTCGAGATCTTCCGCGGCTGTGAACCCGTGGCTGGTTGCCGCCGTGGTGGTGATACCGACCTTCATGGAGGTGCTCGATACGACGATAGCGGTGGTGGCGTTGCGTTACATTGCTGGCGGCCTGTCGGCTACGGTGGACGACGGCGAATGGGTTCTCACCAGCTACCTTGCTGCCAACGCCATCATCCTGCCGATCACCGGGTGGTTGAGCGCGCATTTGGGACGACGCAACTATTTTCTGGCGTCGATCGCGGTTTTCACCCTCGCTTCTGGACTGTGCGGAATAGCCACCAGTCTCGGTCAGCTCATCCTGTGCCGCGTCATTCAGGGCTTGGCCGGCGGCGGTCTGCAGCCCTCCAGTCAAGGGGTGCTGCTCGATGCTTTCCCGCGGGAAAAGCAGGGCATAGCGATGACGCTGTTCGGCTTGGCGGCTCTGCTTGCACCGGTCGTCGGGCCGACTCTCGGCGGCTGGCTGACGGACCAGTACCAGTGGCGGTGGGTCTTTCTGATCAATGTGCCAATCGGTCTTTTGGCATTTGGCGGGTGTTACGCGCTTCTCCGCGACCCGGATTATCTCACGAAAGAACGTCAAGAGCTGAAGAAGCAGCCGTTTCATTTCGATTCGATCGGTTTGTCGCTGCTGGTCATCGTCATGGTCTCCTGGGAAGTGATGCTCAGTAAGGGGCAGGAATGGGACTGGTTTGGCGACCCATTCTGGCGCGTGCAGACATTGGTCACGCTCTTTGCGGTGGGCCTGGTTGGATTGGTCGTCTGGGAGATGCGCAGCACCAACCCAGTGGTCAATTTCCGACCGTTAGCCGAACGTAACTTCGGCGCCTGCTGTATTATTATCTTTTGCGCCTATGCCGTGCTTTACGGCGCCAGCACTTCTTTGCCGGGCTTGCTTCAATCGCTATTTGGTTACAATGCCTTGGACGCGGGCTTGGTCATGTCGCCGGCCGGCTTCTTCGCTGTCGCCGCAATGCCGATTATTGGCTTCATGCTGGGCCGCAAGACGGATGCCCGATGGTTGATCGGCGCGGGATTGTTGCTGATGGCCATCAGCAACTATTGGATGTCGCAGATGAACCTGTTCATCAGTCCCGGCGAAGTTGTGTGGCCGCGTGTCGTCTTGGTCTTGGGTCTGTCGATATGCTTTGCACCGGCAAACGTGGCCGCCTATCTCTATACGCCCGCCGCATTGCGGGGCGCGGCCGTAGGCTTGTTGAGTCTTCTGCGCAACGAAGGGGGCAGCGTTGGAACATCCTTGGCCCAGACGCTGCAAGAACGGCGGGATCAATTCCATGCGCTGCGGCTCGGCGAAAACCTTGATCCCCTAAATCCCGCAGTACAGTCTTTCATTGACCAGGCTCAGGCGCGCTTCCTTCAGCAGACCGGCGATCCGGCCGCTGCGCAGCAGCTGGCCTGGCAGACACTGGACAACCTGCGTCAACAACAAGCATCCGCGCTGTCGTATTTCGACTGTTTTTGGCTATTCGCCGTCGTGATGCTTGCGCTGACGCTTGTCGTCTTCCTGATGAAGCGTTCGGTAGCCGAGAAGGGCGCGCGAATCGGTGGCGAGTGAACACACTCGCCACGCGCGTTCGCGCGTTGTCGGCGCTGCGGAGCGGGATGGTGCATGGAATACAATTTACGGGACTTAGCGCTGGATCGTCCAAGTGTGACCATGCCGGTATTGGCCGCCGCCGTATCGATCTTCGCGGAGCTTCCGGTCGCGTTCGCGGCCGCCGTTGGCGCGTTCACACGTCTTTATCAGAACTGGAGCCGTCTATGAGCCAAGTCCAAGTCGAGCAGAAAACCTATCAGATGCCGCCGCAGGACGGCATCACCGTCGCCCACTTTCTCACCGTCGCCGACATCGAGCGATCGCTTCGATTTTACGAAACGGTGTTCGGGAGTACCATCCTGAGCAGAGGCGACAGCAAGGGCGCGCCGGGCTACCTGCAGATCGCGAACACGTGGCTCATCGTCAATGTCGGGGGCGGCCCGACACCCGACAAGCCAACGGTGACGCTCAGCGTCCCCGCCGATCCCAATGCAGTCAACAGCTTCATGAATATCCGCGTTGCCGATATTCAGGCCTGCTATGAACTATGGCGAAGCCGAGGAGCCGAGTTCATCACAGAGCCGAAACCAAAATACGGCGAGACGCGCTGCTACATTCGCGATCCTGACGGCTACATTATAGAAGTCGGGCAAAGCAACCCGGGCGTTACTTACGGCTAAGAGGGACCTATGAAGTCAGACAGGGATGGTATCGACCCATCAGCCAAGCCAAGCGGAACAGGTTGCGTCGAATGCTCGACCCTGGGCGGATGGTGGTTTCATCTTCGCAGATGCGCCGAGTGCGGTCACATCGGCTGTTGCGATAGTTCTCCAAGTCAGCACGCGTCGAAACATAGCGCCGCTACGGGTCACCCGATCATCACGAGCTTCGAGCCGGGCGAGCGGTGGTTTTACGACTATCGCACGGAGGAATCCTTCGCCGGCCCGACGCTTGCCGCTCCTCACGCCCATCCGTTGGATCAACCGGCGTCCGGACCGGCCGAACGGGTGCCTGCAAA
>Ga0187887_10003166_pt1 | contig 12901 bp, 8 predicted proteins | sample June2016WEW_7_10_FD_132977 | JGI IMG/M metagenome (GOLD analysis project Ga0187887, IMG submission 132977) | Peatland microbial communities from SPRUCE experiment site at the Marcell Experimental Forest, Minnesota, USA - June2016WEW_7_10 | ecosystem: Environmental > Terrestrial > Soil > Wetlands...
AACAATCCGAAAAGCGCGGGTGCGCCGTGAAATTTGAGGAAGATCGCCGCGACGGTCAGAGCTGCCGTGAGCGAAATGGGTCCTTCGTACCCGCCCGACAGAGCGCGTTCCATGGTTTCCGTCCGCGGAGCGAAACTGGATGGCGGCCGCAACAGCGCGCGCAGAATGGTGCTCACCAGATACGCAGCCCCAATGCCGCCCGCCAGCGCATGCAGATGCTGTGGTGCGGCCACCGACCATTTCATATACGAGAGTCCGATGAATGCCAGCGCGTTCAATGGAAGAATGGCGCTCTCCCAAGCCGAGTATTCGGAACGGCGGGCAGCGCGAAGCAGATCGAAGCCTTCGAATAACAGCCAATACGTGCAGAACAGCAATTGGACGGACCAGAGCGGCGCGTCCGAGTCGCCGCGCGACGCGCACGTACCATATGTTGCGAGCAGCCCAAACAACGCCATCTGGGACCACTGGAATCGGTAGGCGACATACAGCAGCGATGCTGCGAGCGGCGCCAGTGCCATCACGGAGAAGGCGGTCACCGGCGCCGGAGTGATGGCTGGGCTGAGCGTCGCGAAAGCTACAAAGTACGCCAGGCCTGTGACGGTTTGGGATTTGTATCGCAGCGAGTGCAGAATCATCCCAGCCGCGACGGCCAGAAGCAGCACGCCTCCGAGCCACGGATTGTCAATGACCTTGGCCGCGTCCACGGCCTGCATCGCGTAGGTGGTGAAATAGAGCGCGGCCCATCCTCCGCCCAGCAATCCGCGGGCGAAGATTTTGTAGCGCTGCTTTTTCTCGATTAGGAAGCCGCCAGCTAGCATCGTCAAACTCACTGCTAGACCGATGGCTGCGCGGCCGCCCGGGCCTACCTGCGTGAACGAATAGCCGAGAAACAAAGCAATGCCGATTACCAGCACCAGCACGCCCAGTTTGTTCAACCAGCTTCCACCGACCACCGCTTCCCATTCCTCGCCTTGCATGGATTGGCGGACACGCTCGGAAAGAGTGGGGCCGGCTGGTTGCGCGGTCGCCATGGAGAAGCTGGGAGCAGGAACGGGTTCCGGTTCTGTTTGTGGAAGCGGCGGAGGCGCGGTCTCTACCTTCACCGATTCCCATACCCGCGAAGGCTCAGGCTCCAGGACAACCGGCTCAAACACAGCCGGCTCTGGCTCCTTGTCCCCTTGCTCACGCGTGGGGCTGCCGGTCGCGGGGATCGGGGGGACGGTCGCGGGGATCGGCGGCGCTGCGGGAACTTCGGCCGGGCGGATGGTACGCAGCTCCTTCACGGCCTGCTCCAGCGCATACACTCTGGCGATGAGCATCGGCTGGGTTGCGTCGGCGGTGAGCACCTCGATCTTTTGTTGCATCGAGTTCATCTTTCCGGACAGGACCAACCAACGGACGAACAGGGTGATCAACACTCCAACTAACAGGACCGATTCCATGATGAGTGCTCCTTAGGAATTGACTGCGCAGGCTGCGACCAATTGTTGGGCTTTGGCCTTTACGCCCACCAGATCGAGCTTGCCGGTGCCTAATGTCGGCAACGCGTCCACTTGATAAACGTTCTCGCGTTTGGGTAGCCAGAGCTTGGGAAGGCTGGTGTCCGAGAGGCGCTGCCACAGCTCGAGGGGTGTCAAGTCAGGCCGGGTATAAAGTGCCACCAGGCGCTCGCCGCGTTGGTCGTCGGGAATCCCGGTCACGGCGCAGCCGTACTCGCCGATGATGTTGTAAATAGCTTCTTCCACTTTCAAATGCGGAACCATTTCGCCGGCGATCTTGCTGAACCTCGCGAGGCGATCCGTGATGCGGAGAAAACCCTCATCGTCCAGCGCGCCGATATCGCCGGTGACGTACCAACCGTCGTGCACTGCTTCCGTGGTTCGCTCCGGCTGATTGAGATAGCCGATCATCCGGTTGGGACCCTTCACCAGTACCAGACCTTCTGCATCCGGCGGCAACGGCTCCATAGTGGCGGGATTCACAATCTTCACGGCAATTCCTGGAAGCGGATGGCCCACGGTGCCAGGCTTGTTGCCCAACTGCGTATCGCGTCCGGCTTCGAAATTCGGACCGTTCACCGCAACCACGGGCGACATTTCCGTGCATCCATATCCTTCCAGCAACTCCAGCCCGAATTTCTCGTGAAACGCATTGGCGATGGACTCGCGCAGCTTCTCCGCTCCCACCAGCACAAAGCGCAAGCTCGAAAACTGTTCGGCCGTACACTTGCGTGTGTAGCTGGAATAAAATGTGGGTGTGGAGACAAGGAGTGTTCCGTGGTGTTTCGCCACGATTTCCCCGATCTTCGCAGCCTCGGTGGGATTGGTGTGATACGCGGCGCCGCATCCACTTACTAACGGCAGCCAGATGGTCACCGTGAACCCAAACGAATGGAAGAATGGGAGCACGCCCACCACTACATCGTTGTCGTTGATCCAGAACACCTGCGCCATGGCCTGAATGTTCGAAAGAACATTGTGGTGCGAAAGCATCACGCCTTTGGGGACGCCGGAGCTGCCGCTTGAAAAGATAACTGTGGCCAACGAATCGGTAGTGCGTTTTCCAGGTGCGGAGAGTAATCGGGCCGGCAAGAATCGCGCAGCAACGAACGCCCGCAGTTTCTCAAAGCCGCTCATCTGGCCCAAAATGTCCTCCAGATAAACCATGCCGTCCATGGCTTCGATCTTTCCTTTTGCGAGAAATATTTTTGACGTGATAATGGTTCGGATGCCGCACTGCTCCACGGCAGACGCCATGGACTCGCGTCCAGCCGTGAAGTTCAGATTCACCGGAACTTTGCCGGCAAGCATTACTCCGGTATTTGCCAGCGCGCCGCCTACTGAAGAAGGCAGTAGCAAGCCGATCATTTTTTCGGACTGCCGATTCTTTCGCACCCAGCCAGCCATTAAGAGGCTTCCTGTGAGCGCCCGCCCGTAGGTCAGCTCGCGGCCACTCGAATCGGCCATCGCGAATTTACGCCAATTCTTTTTCGCGGTGCGGATGAAGCGCAGATCCAGAAGATTTCGCGAGCTCTTCGAGTACTCGGCAGCATCACTCGCCAATTCCTGAATGGCTTGCCGCACATCCTGCGCCGACGAGGATGCCGGCATCGGCGATCCGAACGAAACCGTCACCGGGTATGGAATCCGTTTGGGCCATTTCCACAGAAATCTCCCGCGCTCGAAACTGAAAATGCTTCCCCACAGCCGATCGAGATGCACCGGGATCACGGGAACGTCGAGGCCGTCCACGATCTTTTCGAGGCCTCTGTGGAAAGGGAGAAGATTTCCAGTGCGGCTGATGGCGCCTTCGGCAAAAATGCAAACCATGTGGCCCTCTTCCAGTTCTTTTCGGGCTGTGCGAATGGATGCAACGACATCGCGAGGGCCTCCGGTACCGACTGGGATCGCCTTGGCGAGCTTGAAAAACCAGTTCAATACTCTCAGCTCGTAATAGGGCTTCCAAACCATGAAACGGATGAAGCGCTGGATGCAGGCATTGATCAGAAACCCGTCGATGTGCGACATGTGATTCGCGACCAATAAAGCCGGGCCGCGGAACGGAACATTTTCCTGACCCACGATGCGGATCTTGAACAACGTGTGCGTGGCCATCCACAAAACGAATCGCACCAGAAACTCCGGAACTACACTCACCACATAAACGGATGAAACCAGCGTCACGACGCCGAAGATCAGCATCAGTTTGTCGGCCGAGAGATGCAGCTTGTCATGCAATCCGGTAAGGGCTCCGGATGCCAGAAGCAATCCGACGGTGTTATAGAAATTATTGGTGGCGATGATGCGGCCCTTCTCATGGCTCTCGCTGCGCTGTTGCAGATACGCATTCAGCGGGACGATGAACAGGCCGCTGGCCACGCCCAACATCGAGAGCGAAATTACGGAGAAGGTGTAGGAGCCGCGCGAGAGATAGAGAACGATGCAGAAAATCCCCATGAAGACGGCGCCCAGCGGCACTAATCCGAGTTCCACTTTGTTGCCGGAAAGACGCCCGGCCAACATGCTGCCCACGCCGATACCGATGGCGAGCGCCGTTACCAACAACCCGACTCTCAGATCCGTCTCCTTCAAAACTTCGCTTCCAAACAGGAACAGATCCATTTGGAACAGCGCGCCCAGGAACCAGAAGTAGGAAATTCCAAGAACGGTGAGCGTCAGGGGACGCTCCTTCAACAAGTGCTTGGTTCCGATCCACACTTCGCCGAACGGATTCTTTTGAAACGGCGCGAGCGTGCCTGACGGCGGTACGCGTGTGATTTTGAGGCTGGTCAGAAATCCGGCGACGGCTACGGCCAGCGTCACCACGCCCATCTTCCACGGCTCGTTCTTCCAAGCCGCGAATAAGAAGGAGCCGATGGAGGTGCCCAGGACGATCGCGACGAATGTGCTCATCTCCAGCAATCCGTTGGCGCGCGATAGATCCTTATCGGGCAGCATTTCCGGCACGATGCCGTACTTGGCCGGGCTGAATACGGTGGAATGCAGCGCCATCAAGAACAGCACCACCAGCATCAGTTCAATGCGCGTGGAGAAGAAGGCCGCAAGGCCCAGCGTCATCACGAAGATCTCGAAGATCTTCACCGAGATCAAGACCTTGCGCTTGCTGACGACGTCGGCCAGGTGTCCGGAGTAGCCTGAGAACAGCAAAAACGGAACTACGAAGACCACTCCGGCCAGCGATAAGTACATGCTGCTAGGTTCTCCGGAGTTCGCGGCGACGTGCACCGCGCGCATCGAAACCAGAATTTTATAAACGTTATCGTTGAATGCTCCGAGAAATTGCGTCCACAGGAAGGAGTGGAAGCCGACGTTCTTCAGCAGGTCCTTGAAGCTGTTCTGTGCCACGGGGTTGCTCCTTTCGATCGTCCTTGTTGCTGGCCATCATAAGGGCACGGCACCTGCCGCCTCGCAACGCTTACATCTCAATGACTTACAGAATGACGCCGTGGAGCAACTGTACACTGCATGTCAACCAATGTACAATTCATGTACATCCATGGCGTTTTTCTCCTCTGCGGAACGGAGCTTCTTATCGGCGGTATCTCAGCTAGCATACTCGAATCCGTTCCTTCCTGAGCGCGCCGAGTGCGAACGCGCCGCATTGGGGCGCGACTACCAGGAGGGTGAATCGGTGTGGAGCCTTCCTGTGGGAGATCCGGAGCGGCCTCGCGCGAATGTTTGGAGGATCAACGAGCGCCTGGCGCCGCTAGTCGAGCAAGTTGGATCCCGGCTGCTGGCCGCGAGCCAAGTGCGCGAGCCGGATCTGGTGCTATACGAAGACGCCGTCATCCATCTTCTATACAATCGCTACTATCCGAAATTTGTTGGAAGCAGCCCCGCGAGCGGGTGGGGTTTCTATCGTGACTTTCTGACGGATTGGAAGCATTTCTTTCCGGAGCAGAACAATTTCCCAAGCCATCACGATCCGGTCCACACGTTTGCTTGCTATCGGCAAATCCAGCGGGCGTTCGAACAAATCTTCCACGCAATTATTGGCGCATCACTGCCCGCCGCGCGGCTGCGGGCTGCAATCTGGCAATCCATCTTCACGCACGACATGCGGCGCTATCGCCGAACCTTGTACCAGCGCATGGGCGATTTCACTACGCTGATCACGGGGCCTTCGGGAAGCGGCAAGGAGTTGGCTGCGCAAGCTGTCGCAAAATCGCGCTACGTTCCGTTTGATGACCACAAGCTGAGTTTTGCCGCCGATGCTGTTTCGTTTTTCCCCATCAACATTTCGGCGCTGTCGCCTACGCTGGTGGAATCCGAATTGTTCGGACATCGCCGAGGGTCGTTCACCGGCGCCATCGGCGACCGCAAAGGTTGGCTCGAAACTTGCCCGCAGCTTGGATCGGTTTTTCTGGACGAGCTGGGTGATTTGGATCCGGCCATCCAAGTCAAACTGCTGCGAGTGATCGAAACCCGCACTTTCCATCTGGTGGGTGATACCGCCAGCCAGCGATTCCATGGAAAACTGATCGCGGCGACGAATCGCGACTTGGCGGCCGACATCCGCAATGGGCGCTTTCGCGAGGATTTATATTACCGGCTATGCTCAGATCAAATTGCCACTCCATCGCTGGCCGAGCAGCTGGCGGATTCACCGCAGGTGTTGCGCGAGCTGGTGGTGCATATCGCGCGGCGCATTGCGGGCGATGAAGGAGAGGAACTGGCCGGCGAAGTAACCGGCTGGATGGAAAAACATCTAGAAGCCGGCTATGAGTGGCCCGGCAATTATCGCGAGCTGGAGCAGTGCGTAAGAAACGTGCTGATCCGGCGCGACTACCGGCCTTCGCGTTCAGCTCCCGCTGATCCGGTGGAGCAGTTCACGGCGGATCTGCGTGCCGGACGCCTCACGGCCGATCAAGCGCTCTCACGCTACGCGACCATCGTGTATAAGCAAACCGGAAGTTACGAGGAAACTGCGCGGCGTCTTGAAATTGACCGGCGGACGGTGAAGAGCAAGATCGATCCGGAATTCCTGGCGCGTTGCTCGGCGGTACACTGACTCCGTGCGCACCATCATCGAGCCTTTTCGCATCAAGAGCGTCGAGCCGCTTCGCCGAACGACGCCTGAACAACGGGAGCAGATCCTCGAAGCGGCCGGCTACAACCTTTTCCAGGTTCGGTCCAGCGATATCCTGATCGACCTGCTGACGGATTCTGGCACCAGCGCCATGTCTACCGAACAGTGGGCGGCGATGATGCGCGGCGATGAATCCTATGCCGGGAGCGAGAGCTTTTACCGGTTCGAACAAGCGGTCCGCGAGCTCACTGGATTCAAGCACGTCATTCCAACCCATCAGGGCCGCGCGGCCGAGCGCATTCTGTTTTCCATCATGTGCAAGCCCGGCCAGACCGTGCCCAACAACACGCACTTCGACACCACGCGCGCCAATATTGAATCCAACGGAGCGCGCGCATTGGATCTGCCGATTCCCGCTTCGTCCGATACGCAGGCGCGCCTGCCGTTCAAGGGCAATCTGGACGTGGAGGCGCTGGAGAAATTGATGGAGACCGAGGGACCGGCGAAGATTCCCCTGGTGATGATCACGGTCACCAACAACTCGGGCGGCGGCCAGCCCGTCTCGATGGCCAACATCGAAGCTGTCCGGAAAGTCACCGCGCGTTACGGGGTGCCGCTGTATCTGGATGCCTGCCGGTTCGCCGAGAACGCCTGGTTCATCAAACGGGACGAGCCTGGCTACGCAGACCTGACTCCGCGCGAGATCGCGCAGAAGATGTTTTCGATCGCCGACGGCTGTACATTCTCCGCCAAGAAGGATGCTTTCGCAAACATCGGTGGATTTCTGTGCACCAACAACAGCAAGCTGGCCGAGCAGGAAACCAATCTGCTGATCCTGACTGAAGGATTTCCCACTTATGGAGGTTTGGCGGGGCGCGATCTGGAAGCCATCGCGGTGGGGCTGGATGAGGTGCTGCAACCCGAGTATCTGGAATATCGCATCGCATCGACAGCTTATTTGGGGCGCCACATTGCCGATCATGGTGTGCCGATTGTGGAACCGCCCGGCGGGCACGCCATTTATATCGATGCGGGACGCATGCTGCCGCACATTTCGCGCGCGCAATTTCCCGGCCAGGCGCTGGCAGTGGAATTATACCGGCACGCGGGCGTGCGGTCGGTCGAAATCGGTTCGGTGATGTTCGGCGCCGAGGCGCGGCATGAGTTGCTGCGCCTGGCGATCCCGCGCCGCGTCTACACACAGAGCCATGTGGATTACCTGGTGGAAGCGATACTCGAAGTTAACGAGCGGAAGGATTCAATTCGAGGATTTGAGATCGTGTCACAGCCGCAATTCCTGCGGCACTTCACGGCGCGGTTCCGGCCGATGGCCGGGTGAGGCACGTCGCCTTTACAATTTAATCAACATGAATGATCTTGCCTACGTTCAGCCGCCGGCCGCGCTGGCGCACATATTGAAACGAACCTCGGAACTTGGATTCGAACTGGCTTCGGAGGACCGCACGGGCGCGCTGCTGCGCACGCTGGCAGCGTCGAAGCCCGGGGGCCGATTTCTGGAGTTGGGCACTGGCACAGGAGTTGCCACGGCCTGGGTGCTGGATGGAATGGATGCGGCATCGGAACTCTTCAGCATCGACGTCAATCACGATCTACAGGCGGCCGCTGGCGAGGCGCTGGGCCATGACAGGCGATTGACGCTGATCTCCGAGGATGCCGTTCAGTTTCTCCAACGCCAGCCGGCGGGCAGTTTCGATTTCGTTTTCGCGGATGCTTTGCGCGGTAAGTACGAGGGCCTGGACGAAGCTCTGCGCGTGGTGCGGCCCGGCGGATTCTATGTGATCGACGACATGCTCCCGCAATCGAATTGGCCGGAGGGCCATGGCCCGCGCGTGCTGGCGCTCTTAGAAACCCTTGCCGCGCGTCCTGATTTCGAGATCACTCCGATGGCCTGGGCCAGCGGACTGGTGCTGGCGGCGAGGAAACCGTCGTAGACTGAAAGGCGGCTATGGTCCCCTTGATATTGGTTCTGGCAGGGCTGCTTGCGCAGCAACCTGCTAATGCCGCTTCATCTTTGGACTACACTTTCTTTCGAGACCGCGTGCAGCCCATCTTCCTGACCAAGCGCCCCGGACACGCGCGCTGCGTTGTTTGTCACGATCACACTACGCCGCGTCTGCAGGAACTTTCGCTCGGCGCCGCTACCTGGAACGAGGAGCAATCGCGGAAGAACTTCGAGGCTTGGCAGCGCGTAGTTGTTCCTGGCGAGCCGATGGCCAGCCGCATGCTGATGCATCCGCTGGCCGCAGCGGCAGGAGGCGATCCGTTCCACGCCGGCGGAAAGCACTGGACGTCTCAGAGTGATCCGGAATGGCAGACGCTGGCTGCCTGGGTTCGAACGGGCGCACCCGCGGCCGAATCCAGTGTGGGTTCATCGTTGGATTTTGAGACCTATCGAGCCAGGGTTGAGCCGATTTTCGTGAAACATGGCTGTTACACATGCCATACGAAGGTTGCGAGCCGGCTACGTCTTCAGCCTCTCGCGCCTGGAACAACTTCCTGGACCGAGGCGCAGTCTCGAGAAAACTTCGAAATCGTCTCGCGCCTGGTGATTCCCGGCGAACCTCTCAAGAGCCCGCTGTTGCTGCATCCGCTGGCTGCTGAAGCGGGCGGCGATCCCACGCATACGGGCGGGAAGTTCTGGAAATCGCAATCAGATTCCGAGTGGCAGATGTTGGCCGCCTGGGTACAAGGTGGAAAATGAAATTCAAGAGAACTGTGTTGGTCGTGCTTGTCTCGCCCATTTTTGCGCTCGCGGCGAGTAACGCCCGCGTGATCCAAACCAATTCGGCCGGCGACAACGTGCACGTCATCGATCCCGCCACGAACAATGTAGCCGGAGTGATCCATGGCATTGAGGTTCCGCATGGAGTGGTGATCGCTCCCGATGGAAGCCGCCTGTATATCACGGAGGAGCCCACCCGTACGCTGGATGTAGTGGATGCGAAGAGTCTGAAGGTAACAAAGAAAATTCCATTAAGCGGCCGCCCCAACAACTTAGCCGTGACGAACGATGGACGGCGCGTCTACGTGGGCATCGCGCAAGCGCCGGGCGCCGTGGATGTGATCGACAGCATCGCGCTTACGAAGGTGAAAAGCATTCCTGTGGACGGCGCGATACACAATGTCTACGTCACGCCGGACGGCAAGTACGTGGTAGCAGGCTCTATCCCCACCAGTACTATCAGCGTTATCGAGACTGCGACCAATACGCTGGCATGGTCGATAAAGCTCACGGGCGGCATTCGTCCGATGGCGTTTACGAAAAATCCCGATGGGTCCACGAAGGAGATTGTCGCGCAGCTTTCGGACTTCCACGGATTCGTGCTGGTGGATTTTCAGACTCACAAGCAAGTGAAGCGCGTGACGCTCCCGGACGTGCCCGGCCAGGAGAAAGCCACGGACGGCGTGCAAGGCGCGCCCTCCCACGGATTGGCCATCACGCCCGATGGAAAAATCCTATGGGCCACCAGTAAGTGGTTCGGCTACGTAGCGGCTTACTCGCTTCCGGATTTGAAATTGCTGAAGGTGGTTCCAGTCGGGCTAATCCCGGAGTGGCTGACGATTCCGCCCGACGGTAAGAATCTGTACGTGGCGGTGGCTGGCCTGGACCAGACGGTGGTAGTTGACAACAAAACGATGCAGGTGGTCGCGCGGATCCCGGTTGGGTATGTCCCGAAGCGCAATGCCAGCGGATTGCTGCAGACGGAGTAATGCGTTGCTGAATAAGATTACGGCGGAGGAATTCTGATGAGCAAGGGCCGCGAGATTCGCTGCTTTGATTATGTTAATCACCCCTATGAGCAGGTCCGTGATGCGCTGGTGGCGGACGCGCCGACAGTGTTCCAGGCGGCGACAAAGGCGGCTGCTTCTCGCGCGCAGTCCGTCGCCTCCGAACTGCGTGTCAATATCGGCGGGATTGGGCTGGCCACCGATATCAACATCTCTGTCCAAAAGATCGAAGAAAAGATGTCCGAACTCGCCGGCATCCCGATTACACGGCTGCAGATTGAATGGGAGGCGGCCAACATGGCTAGCCTGTTCCCGTTCATGAAAGCGGAACTCGACATCTATTCATTAACGTCCACCGAAACGCAGTTGGATTTCTTCGGTGTGTACGAGGCGCCGCTGGGCCCGGTGGGACAAGCTCTGAACGCCATGGTGGGTCACAGTATCGCCGAGGCCGCGGTGCATCGCTTCGTGAACGATATAGCGAGCTACCTGCGCGAGGCGCTCAGTAATACCTGATCTGATTTGTGCGGCGAATGGTATTCTCAATCCGAGCATCATCATGAAATACCTTCGACGCGCGATGATCGGCGCCATCGCCGGACTGGCGGCTTCTTTCCCTCTGGCTCTGACGCAGGAGGCCGTGTCTACAGGAATCGGGCTGGCCATTTTAGTGGGCATGGTGTACGCGATGGCGTTCCGTCCTACCTCGCGTGCTTACGCTGACAGCGCCATGACCGCGTCTGCGTTGGGGGTTCCCGCTTGGGTGATTTTCGGCGTCATCCTGTTCCCGCTATTTGCCGGCCAGGCGCCGGAATGGTCGAACCAGGGCATGCGCGATTTGTTTCCAGAACTCATCGGCTGGGTGCTCTATGGCGGTGCACTCGGATTGATCGCACAAGCTTTGAATGACCTCGCGTTGGCGAAGCTCGGTCCGGAACCGGAGCGTGCACAGGCTGCCACGCCTGAGCCGAAACACCTCGTGATTCTGGGTGGTGGATTCGCGGGGATGACGACAGCCCAGAATCTGGAGCAGGTTTTCGGCGCGGACCGCTCCGTTCATTTCACTCTCGTTAGCGAGACCAACGCGCTGCTGTTCACGCCCATGCTGGCCGAAGTGGCCGGCAGCAGCCTGGAGCCCAGCCACATCAGCACGCCTCTGCGGACCAGCCTGCGCCGCACGCAGGTGGTCCGCGGGCGTGTGAGCGAAGTGGATCTCGGGGCTCGCCGCGTGCGCATTGCGCTCGAAGACGGGGCTATCAAGGAGTTGATATACGATCACGTGGTGTTCGCGCTCGGCGCAGTGTCCAACTATCTCGGCATGCAGAATGTCCAGGAGCTGGCGTTTGACTTCAAGTCGCTGCTGGACGCGATTCGAATCCGAAATCATGTGATCGAGATGTTCGAGCGTGCCGACCGCGAAACGGACTTGGAAATAAGGCGCGAAATGCTCAGTTTTGTGATCGCCGGTGGCGGCTTCGCTGGCGTGGAGCTGGCCGGAGCGCTCAACGATTTCTCGCGCGGCATTCTGGCCGATTATCCGAACCTAAGCCCGGCCGATGTGCAGATTGTGGTGATTCACTCGCGCGACCGTATTTTGCCGGAATTGAGCGAATCGTTGGGCCGCTATGCGCAAGAGAGCATGGCCCTGCGCGGCGTGACATTTCGCTTGAATTGCCGGCTCACCGGTTGCCGCGCTGGCTGCGTGGTCCTGAGCGATGGCGAAGTTCGGGCGCGAACGCTGGTCTGGACGGCCGGGACCGCACCGAATCCATTGCTGAAGACTTTGGGGATTGAGACCGATCGCCGGGGCGCGGTAGTGGTTGAAAGCAGCATGGCTGTCGCGGGACATCCCGAAGTTTGGGCGCTGGGTGATTGCGCGGCGCTGAAGGATGGAAAGACTGGCGCGGCCTGCCCTCCCACGGCTCAGTTCGCATTGCGCGAGGCACGAACGCTTGCGCGTAACATCCGTGCGTCGTTACACGGCCGAGCGCTCCAACCGTTTCACTTCGATTCGCTGGGTGCATTGTGCGTAGTGGGGCATCACACGGCTTGCGCGGAGCTCACCGTTCCATTCGCGCGCCAGAAATCCATGCGATTCCGCGGCCTCGCGGCATGGCTGCTGTGGCGCGGCATTTATCTCGGGAAATTGCCTGGATTGGAACGCAAGATTCGCGTGCTCACGGATTGGGTGATCGAATTATTCTTTCCGCGGGATATCGTGCAGACCATCGATTTGCGGTGACGTGATGAACGAACCACTAAACCGCGCGATCCCGTTGCTCGCTTGCGGCATAACAGGCGTGGCGGGAGGCGTGGCATTGATGTTCGCCGTTCACGCGAGCATTCTTTTCGGACCGGTGCTGGGCGCCGTTTACGGTGTGCTGTTCGGCGTGGTGTTCTGGAACCGCGCGCTAGACCGTGGCTCGGGGCTGCTGTGGGGATTGGCCTATGCGTTTCTGTTGTGGCTGGCTGTTGTCCCCGGCGCACAAGTGATCGCCGCGAATTTGTCCGCCAAATTCCAGACGCAACGCGACAATTTTCCGGAACTGGTGGGATACATCCTCTGCTTCGGCATGCCGCTGGGCCTGGTGCTGGGGAC
>Ga0187887_10003168_pt1 | contig 12897 bp, 13 predicted proteins | sample June2016WEW_7_10_FD_132977 | JGI IMG/M metagenome (GOLD analysis project Ga0187887, IMG submission 132977) | Peatland microbial communities from SPRUCE experiment site at the Marcell Experimental Forest, Minnesota, USA - June2016WEW_7_10 | ecosystem: Environmental > Terrestrial > Soil >...
TCTTCGAAGTACTCCATGCAGTACTCGCTTTCAACTACATCATGGCCACCGAATCGATGGACGGTTGACCGCAATACTGACGAACAGTAGCCGCATTCTCTTTCGCCAAAGGGCATTCGACTGGCAGAAGAACATCGATCGTCGGCCATGCCTTTTACACCGGAAGTTCATCTCATGGTGGAATGTGGGTTGGGGGACCTGGCAATAAGTTAGCTTCGCCGAACGGGGTTTTAGTTGGTACTTGTGGTTGACTTCGTGCACCAGGTGACACGTATCGCCATGGTTTCTGGTCAGCCCGGTTGGAAGCGTGCCGCATCGTGGCTCGCTCGGAAACCAAAAAAGGAGTTGATATGCGGGAGGGCGGTGGAACGAATCAAAATTGTGGCGCCCCCGCAAGGCGGGCCATCGGACGACTTGGAGATCTTAACGATGGGCATCCAAGAGTTGGCCCTTGGTTGTGCATCTCGAGCGCCCAATATTTCATCGTTCAATTCTTGGTCGCCCTTCGCTGGTCGCCTCCGTACAGTCTCAGCAAGGACACCATCAGCGACCTCGGTAATACAGCTTGCGGCAAGTTCAACGACCGATTTGTTTGTTCGCCGCTTCATGCGGCTATGAACGTGTCCTTCGTCACTCTGGGCGTAACGATGGTCCTCGGGTGTGCGCTGCTCCATCACGCCTTTTCAAGCACCGGATCGCGCCTGCGCACGCTCGGGTTTTCCTTAGTCGGCGTCGGTGGCATCGGGGTGATCGTGGTGGGCGTCTTTCCCGAAAACAGCGTTCCGGCCTTTCACGGAATTGGTGCGGCCCTACCTTTCGTGCTTGGCAACATTGGAGTCGTACTGCTTGGCTTCTCTCTTAGCGTGCCCCTGGCGATGAGAATTTTGACGTTGTTCTTGGGTGCCGTAGCCCTGCTGTCATTGATGTTCTACGCAAGTACCCACTACCTCGGACTCGGAGAGGGTGGAGTGGAGCGACTGGTCGCGTATCCGCAGACGGTGTGGTTGATACTTATCGGTGCCTTTGTGCTCAGCAAACGCTGGTCTCATGAACGTCGCTGACACCGCGCGGTCGTGGCATGGCCTGGCGGGTCGCCCGGATTCGGATTCCCGAGCTTTAGGACTATGGGTCTCGACGCGAGGGCGCACCGTTCAACTACGCGTGACTAACCAGGCTCCATTGTTAACGCCAATGGTGCGCCCGTCCGTCAAAGGTGAACTTGACACCAGCGCTTCCTCGTCCTCGGCGATGGTGAACGGTTCACCCGAGAAATTGACGACGCAGCGGAAGTGTGGACCACGTCGAAGGGTGAGGACCCCTGTCGGGCTCGATTCCCACGTGATGGCCCACTCGTCATCGACAAAGAGTGTTGATCGCAAGGCGAGAACTGACCTGAAGAAACGCAACGTTGATGATGGGTCGTCGAGCTGAGCGGCCACACTGACGTCAGCCCAACCTTGCGGCTGAGGCAACCATGAATCATGGTGCGCACTGAATCCCAAGGAGGGACCGTTCTCGTCCCATGGGAGCGGCACACGACATCCGTCACGTCCGAGTTCTTGCTTGCCGGTCCGGAAGAAAATAGGATCCTGCAACCTGTCCTTGGGAATATCCATGACTTCCCAGAGACCCAGCTCTTCCCCTTGAAAGATGCACGCGGAGCCCGGCAACGCCAACGCCAACAAGTAACCCGACCTTGAACGCTCGTGTCCGATCGGGGTGGCGTCAGCCAGCGCGCCGTCGACGGGGCCGTCCTGTGAGTAGCGCGACACCGAACGCTTCTCGTCATGACTCGAAAGCGTCCACGTCATCCACGAACGGCGCTCGAGGCATGCGCCCTGCAGCGTGTTGATCATCTGTCGGAAGGTGTCGGCGTTCCAGACGATCTTGCACAAGTCGAAAGAGAGGGTGGACTGTAACTCGTCGCGGCGAAGATATCGGGCCAGCCGATCGACGTCGCGCACCACGACCTCGCCGACTAGGAACTTTTCGTTGGGGTACTCCTGGGCCACTCGTCGCCACCTTCGCAGGACGTCGTGCACACCCTCGGCGTCGTAAAACGGGACGGGTCCCCAAATGTCGGGTCGATAAAGGTCATCGGGCTTGAAGCCCATGTCGCGGTAATCGTTGTCCTTGCCGATTGCCGACACGGCGTCGAGCCGGAAGCCGTCAATACCTCGGTCAAACCAGAAGCGCAGGATGTCGTCGAAATGCTCGAGCACTTCTTCGTTCTTCCAGTTGAGATCGGGCTGGCTGGAGTCAAAGAGATTGAAGTACCACTGACCAGGCGTGCCGTCAGGGTTCTGGGTCCGGGTCCACGCGGGCCCTCCGAAGATGCTCTTCCAATCGTTTGGCGGTTCGCTTCCGTCCTCGCCTTGGCCGTCCCTGAAATAGAACCAGTCGCGCTCCTTCGAACCTTCGGGGGAGGCCAGGGCCGATTGGAACCAGGGGTGCTGACTCGAACAGTGATTCGCCACCAAGTCGAGGACGACGCGCAGCCCGAGTTCGTGGCTCGCGTCAATCAAGTTCTTGACGTCCTTGAGCGAACCGAAGAGTGGATCCGTGTCGAGATAATTTCGGACGTCGTAGCCGCCGTCGAGCATCGGTGAGACGTACCAGGGCGATATCCATATTGCATCGACGCCGAGTTCCTTGATGTACGGCAAGCGGCTGATAAGTCCCGCGATGTCGCCCACACCGTCGTCATCAGCGTCCGCGAAACTTCTCAGATAGACCTCATACAGAACTGCGTGGTGCCACCAACGCAACGACGCCTCGGTGTCGACCTCGGCCGAAGCGACGTGGCTAGGTAAATGGATCGACTCGAGAATCTGTCTGTGCTCGTCTTCAACGACAATCATGAAACTTCCTTTTGATCTGAAATCCTGCAACATAGTGACTGCAAAAAAGCGAACTGAGTACCCCAACCAAGCGCCGATTATTGCGAAACTTTATGACTCCAAACCCGCCGCACCTCGCCGCGCCCGGGCCATGTCTCGAGGCGCGTCGTCATCAGAACTTTGCATGTAAGAAAAACCTTCCCTTGCACTTGACACCGATGTTAGTGCTCTGTAGCATCCTATGGAACCGGTTCCGAATTGGGGAATAAGACACCGGATTTTGGTTGGGGGAAGTCGTAGTGAGCAAGCGTCCGATCAGCATCGCCACCGTGGCCGCAGAGGCCGGCGTGGGCGTAGGTACGGTGTCGCGCGTGCTCAACGGCAGCGATCAAGTCAGCGAGGCGACTCGAAATCGCGTCCTCAGCACCATGGAACGCCTCGACTACCGCCCTCTGCGCAGCGCCTCATCGCTCTCCAAGGGACGTACCGACGCTGTCGGCATTCTGGTGTCGGTGATCACCCGACCGTCCGTGATGGCCCGATTGGTTGGCGTGATTGATGTCTTGAGCGACGCGGGGCTCGATGCGGTTGTCTTCAACGTGGAAAATCGAGCTCAGCTTGATCGACATCTTTCCTCGATCACGGACCAGCGTCGAGTGGACGGCATTATTTCGATCTCCCTGCGCATTCCCGATGAGCGCGTCACTCGCATCAGGAAGCTCGCTCTTCCATTGGTGCTCGTCGACAACAGCCTGCCCAATCTTCCCTGCGTCTACATCGATGACGTCGCGGGCGGCAAAATGGCGACGGATCACCTCCTCTCGCTCGGTCACCGGCGAATTGGATTTATCGGTGACAATGCCCACACCGATTTGGGCATGACCTCCTCGGAAGACCGCTACGTCGGGTATCTGAAGGCCCTTGAAGAGGCCGGTATCGAGCCGGATTTTGACCTCGTCGCGCGCGGTCCGCATTCCTCGGAAGCCGCCGCGGCTCTCACCAGCGCATTGTTTGAGCTGGGCAAGCATCGTCCGACCGCGATATTTGCGAGCTCCGACACCCTGGCCGTGGGCGTCGTTAAGGCGGCGCAGCAGCATGGCTACAAGATTCCTGATGACTGTGCCGTCATTGGTTTCGACAATCTTGATATTTCCTCGATTCTCGACATCTCCACCGTGAACCAGCCATTGCTGGAGTCCGGGATCAAGGGAGCGTCGAAGATGGTTTCGCTGCTAAATGGCGAGATCGCAAAGCCTCACCGAGAGGAACTTTCTCTCGAAGTTGTCCCCCGAGGAAGTTCCCTGGGGAGCAAGAGGAACAGTTCCACCAAGCCTTACGGCGTCGTGGAGGGCCCTTATGGCCTGCACATTCTCCATGGGGGAGAGGGGCTGGTGTCATGAATGTGACAAGAACTACTGAGGAGGAAACGAATAATGAGTGCATTTAAGAGGTTGAGGGGGTCTCGTCAGGTTCTGATGGCCGCAGTTTCATTGACGACCATGGCGAGTCTTGCCATTGTTGCGTCAAATGGGTCCGCCGTGGCGTCGACGTCGAAGAAGATCGGCGGGACAGTATCGGTCTGGAACGAATTCTCCGGCGGTGAGGCGACGGGTTTTGCCACAGCATTGAAACCCTTCGAAAAGGAGACGGGGATAAAGGTGACCGTTCGAAACATCGGCTCATCCGGTCCCACACTGATCGAAGCCGCAGTAGCGGGAGGAAAGCCGCCGGACATCGCAGCGGTGCCAACTCCCGGGTCATTCGATTTGCTTGCCGCAGGCAAGCGGCTGACTCCGCTGGCTCCAATTTTGGGTAGTGAAGTGAAGAACTTTTCCGCTGGGTGGAATGGGGCTGCTACGTACAATAAAAAACTGTACGGCCTCTGGCTTGATTCTTCGTCGAAGAACACCGTGTTCTACAACCCAGCAGTGTTTACCGCCGCGGGTATTTCTTCTGTACCCACGACCTACGAAGAGTTCCTCACCGACGCCGCGACGATTGCTCAGGCCGGTTACACCCCGATTTCCTACTGCAATGGAACGGCCGGCGCTGGCTGGTCAGCGACGGACCTCTTTCAAAATCTGTTCGTGAAGGCGAACGGAGCTACCGCGTACAACGATCTGGTAAGCGGGAAATTGAGTTGGACGAGTTCTGATGTCACCCAGGCACTTGCCGCGTACTCCCAGCTTCTCGGTACCAATGGAGCGAACGTGGGCGGCATCAGCAACGCCCTGGGCACGGATCAGGAATGGCCCACGTGCGTCAACCCAGTGTTCCCCACTTCGGGATCACCGACGGCCGCCATGGTGATTGAGGCTTCCTTTGTGGAGCAGACCCTTCCAGCGAACTACACGCCGTCTAATGCGTCATCGTGCACATTGACACAGGTGAAGCCCTGCTATGACTACTTCCCGTTCCCAGCTGCCGCTGGCAGCAAGTACGCAACGAACGACCAGTCGTCGGGTGACGTGGCCATGCTGCTGACGTCGACGAAGGCATCTCGAGCGTTGATCCAGTACATGGGTTCAGCGAAGTTCGCGACGCTGTGGGAAGAGGCTCCCGGTGGGACGATCACTCCTAACCTGGCAGTGCCCGCGAGCGCCCTAAAGAATGCCGTGACGGCGAGCATCGTGAAGAACTTGAATAGTGCTTCCGCGACTGTGTTCAGTATGGACGACGAATACGGTGGCACGCTTGAACCGCAGATGTGGTCGAACATGCTCGCCTGGGTTGGCGGCACGGACACTACGGCTCAGTTTGAGTCAGCTATGCAGAGTGAAACGCAGGCTTTCCTTGCTTCAAACGGTTAGTCGTACGTAGCGTCATCGGCGTGCGTGTAGTTCTTCAGAGAGTTACGCGCACGCCGATGAGGACACGGTGGCTGTGGTCATTCAGTGCAGCCATATCTTCTTGAGTGGTGGGGTCCGTGAGCGATAGCACATTAAACGTAAAGATACGAACAAGCGGGCATCGCTCGTGGATTCGTCAGCACGCCGTCTCGCTCGCGTTTCTCGCGCCCGCCGCAATCTGGATGTTGTTCATCGTGATCTACCCCACGATCGACACGATCCGCTTGAGCCTCTTTAACGAATCGGCTACGAAATTTCTCGGGCTTACCAACTACAAAACAGTGTTTTCAACGGATACAATTCTTACCGCTTTTCGCAACAACGTCATCTGGGTGCTGATTTTCCCGTTCTTCGTTACTACCTTGGGTCTCATTTTTGCTGTGCTTACCGAACGAATTCGTTGGGCTACGGCGTTCAAAGCGCTGATTGTCATGCCGATCGTTTTTAGTACCACGGCGTCAGCCTTGGTGTGGGCGACCATCTTCGATAACAGTCCGCATATCGGAGCGGTGAACGCAGCCGTACTTACGGTAAGTGATTGGTTTAATCCGCCCGGCGCATATCCCGTGAGCGCGGCGTCTGGTCAAACGGTCGCCAGCCTCGTGGGGGGTAATGCGCACTCCGAGAAGGGAAACAGTATCATTAGCAACTCCTCGGCTCGAGCTGGCGGAATGATAAACATCGGCCTGGAGGATGTCAGTCCCACGACCCTGGCTCTCCTCAAGGCCCAAGACGCGGTGAAGCCGCAGCCGATATCAGGCGCCATCACTGGTGTCGTCTGGCGCGCGTTTTCACCGAGTGATCCGACCAACAAGACCGACATTCTGCCCTCGGAGTTGGGCCTTCCGCTCGTTCGCCTTTCGTTGGTGAACTCTCAGGGTGCAAGCGTGGCAACGACAACGACTACGACGAATGGTCAGTACATATTCTCTAATGTCGGTACGGGTTCGTATTTCGTCGAACTTGTATCCTCAAATTTTAGTGCGGGCTTTACGGGTATTTCGTGGCTGGGCGGCAGTTCAATAACTCCCGTCTCTGGGCTGGGTCAAACCGAACAAGCACTTCTATCGGTTCCACTCGCCGATATGGCGATGATAATCGCCTACTTGTGGATTTGGGCAGGGTTCGCGATGGTGCTCATCGGGGCCGGGCTCGCGTCGCTGAACCGCGAGGTCCTCGAAGCAGCTCGGATTGATGGCGCGAAGGAGTGGCAGGTTTTCCGCAAGGTGACCGTCCCAATGCTCGCGCCAGTCCTCGCCGTCGTTTTCGTCACCATGATCATCAACGTGCTCAAGGTCTTCGACATAGTGCTGAATATGGCGTCTGGCGCTTCCGTCAACGCAACTCCCACCCTGGCAGTGGAGATCTATAACGATGGCTTCACTGGTGGTGTTCACTCAGGCGTGTCGAGCGCCATCGCGGTCATACTCTTCCTTCTCGTACTTCCCGCGATGATCATGAACCTCAAACGGATCAAGGGAGTGTGATGACGATCACTCAGGCGAAGGAAACCACGATGCGCCGCCACAAACTCCGGCGACTGTTGCCGGCACGAGGGCCATCAAATATAGTCCTCGGGTTTGTCGCCATCGTGTGGCTGGTACCCACCGTGTCCCTGCTCGTCATTTCGCTGCGTCCGGAGGCGGACTTCGGTGTGAGCGGTTGGTGGAAGGCGCTGCTGGCTCCGGCCAGCCTCACTTTTTCGAACTATCACGTCCTTTTCAGCCAAGGGTTTGTCGCTGGCGGACTTTTGGACTCTTTGATGACGTCGATAGAAATCACGGTACCCGCCACGCTGCTGGTGGTCTTCTTCGCGTGTTTCGCGGGACACAGCTTGGTCTTTGGCAGATGGCGAGGGCGTGACGTCGTGTTCTTGACGGTCGTGGGGCTCATGGTGGTTCCCGTACAAGTTGCCCTCATCCCAGTCGTGCAGTTCTACCGCGAGTTAGGCAATCTCTTCGGCCTAAACCCCTACGGGACGATACCGGGTGTGATCATCTTTCACGTGGCATTCGGGCTTCCCTTTGGGATTTTTTTGATGCGTAACTTTATGAGCGGCATTCCGAATGACTTGTTGGAAGCGGCGCGCATGGAGGGCGCAGGTGAGTGGAAGGTCTTCTATCGCATTGTGCTGCCGCTTGCTCTACCGGCGTTGGCGTCGCTCGCTATTTTTCAGTTCATCTGGGTGTGGAACGATTTGCTGGTCGCTCTTGTCTTCTTGGGAGGAAACGCTCACACCCCTCTCACCGTCTTTCTCTACGACCAAAATCACGAACTGCAGGCGAACTACTGGATCATCTCTACGGGCGCCATCGTTTCGGTGATTGTGCCTCTCATTGTGTTCTTCTCCTTTCAGCGTTACTTCGTCCGAGGCGTCCTCGCGGGCGCCGTTAAATAGAGGGTATACATGGCAAGCGTAGTTTTGAGAAATCTCACGAAGCAGTATTCCGGCAATAACGCACCTTCTCTCGAAATGCTCAATTTGGAGATCGACGACGGCGAGTTTGTGTGCCTGGTTGGTCCTTCGGGCTGCGGCAAGACGACGGCGCTGCGTATGATCGCCGGCCTCGAAGACATCACGAGCGGCGAAATCGAAATTGGCGGACAGGTCGTGAATGATCTTCCCTCGAGGGATCGCGACATCGCGTTGGTTTTTCAGAGTTATGCGTTGTACCCGCATTTGACCGTGGCCGACAACATGAGTTTTGGTCTGAAGTTGCGTAAGGTGCCCAAGGACGAGATTGAAGAAGCCGTGCAGAGCGCCGCCAAAATCCTCGATCTTACGAATCTGCTGAATCGTAAGCCTGCCCAACTTTCGGGTGGCCAGCGTCAACGCGTGGCCCTCGGCCGCGCGCTGGTGCGCGATCCGGCCGTGTTCCTGATGGACGAACCCTTATCGAACCTCGACGCAAAACTTCGCGTACAAACACGAGCAGAAATCGCCCAGTTGCACCATCGCCTCAAGGCGACCATGCTGTACGTGACGCACGACCAGGTAGAAGCTATGACCATGGCCGACCGAATTGCGGTCATGAACCTCGGTGTGTTGGAGCAGTATGGGACACCCCGGGAACTGTATAACTCCCCAAACAATAAGTTTGTCGCCGGTTTCATTGGATCGCCGTCAATGAATTTTGTGTCAATGCGTACCAATCGAGACGCTGAGCACGTCTATCTCACTGGTGTGAGTGCAGACTCGAATATCAAAGTCACGCTGACCGACGAGCAGTCAGACATTCTTCGCAAGAGTGATGGTAGTGACATAGTGGTCGGCGTGCGACCGGAACACCTGATCGAAGGATCCATCGACCACGCTGGTTTCAGCGCGGTGGCCAAAGTGGAAGTCATCGAGTTCCTAGGGAATGATGAACATATTCACGCTACGAGCGATGGTCTCGACCTCGTTGCGATCTTGAACGCGCACTCCAGCGTCGCCCGCGGGGATTCAATCACCCTAAGCGCCCCGAATGACGCCATCCATTTCTTTCACCCGGAGACGGGGGCTTCGCTGAAGCAGTCAGCGTGAGGATTTGCCTAATGAGGAACTTGACCCGAGTGAGCTGCGTAGTGCGGCCGCCAAGGAGTCCGGCTGCATACTCGAACGTCCCCGTCGAGGCTCGACCGCGGTTCGGGCACGTAGGTGCCGCCTCACCCTTCTCCTCCAGCGTCGGCCCCACCCACGGCGCTGGAGGACTTTCGACGGTGAGACCGGAAGGCGCGGTCTGAGGGTCACTGCAGGTGCGGCGCGAAGTCCGTCGAATGAACGGCACCAGTTGGTATGCCCAGCGAGGAGGCCCCGTCGGTATATGAGAACTCCCTCCACAGGAAAAGCAGTGTGACCTCCCACTCGGCTTGGCTCGAGGCGAGAGCGCCTAAATCGCTCATGCGTAACAAGTTCCTATTGAATCAATTCGACGTCGGTGTCAAGGATTGGTCCGAATTCGTGGCGACGGGCGTTGCGAGAATGATCCGAGTGCATCACCAAAGTCGCCATGACTCTGGTCGAGGTTTACTGTGTCGACGGCGCCATGGTGGAAGAGCGCTTCCTCACCGAGCGGTTCCCCGACACCTACCCGGAGTACCGTCGCTCGACCAAGATGCTCGTGCCCTTCATCTTCTGAATTGGCAAGGCCTGATGTGACCTCAATGGCGAGATAGCCGTACAACGTCTATTCAGCCATTTTCGGTAGGAAGAGAGCGGGTTACACTCACTATGTCCCCGCAAGCGAAAGTGAGTACGTGTCATACGTAGTTCAAAGTAATTCGCTCAGCAAACGTTACGGTGACGTTCTTGCAGTTGACGACCTCACCTTCGCCATAGAGGCCGGAACCATCACGGGCTTCCTCGGGCCCAACGGCGCCGGTAAGTCAACGACCTTACGGATGTTGCTCGGGCTCGCCAAGCCCACCAGTGGTCACGCCACCGTTTTCGGGAGTCCCTACGACCAATTACAAACACCCGCGCTTCGCATCGGTGCGGTTCTCGAGGCGACCGATTTTCATCCCGGAAGGTCGGGACGCGACCATCTTCGAATGCTGGGTCGAGCCGTCGGGCTTTCGGACGCCAGAGCCGACGAAGTCCTATCGCTGGTCGAGCTTCAGGACGCGGCGAAGCGCCGGGTGAAAGGATATTCGCTTGGTATGCGCCAGCGACTCGGTCTCGCTACCGCTCTGCTCGGCGACCCGGAATTGCTGGTCCTGGACGAACCGGCAAATGGGCTCGACCCCGAAGGTGTGCGATGGCTGCGGGATTTCCTTAGAGATTTTGCGTCGGGCGGACGCACGGTCCTTATTTCGAGCCACGTGCTCGCCGAGGTCGCTCAGACTGTGGATCGGGTTCTCATCATCAATCACGGAAGGCTCGTAGCCGAATCGACTCTGGATGAATTGACCGCTCGCGTCGGTTCAGTCGTGCGCGTGCAAAGTCCGGAGCTTGACCGCCTAGCCGAAGCGCTACAGCGGGAGGGAATTGTCGCCACGAAGAGTAACGACCACGCACTGTTGGCCCAGGGAACGACGCGAGAGCGCGTCGGCGACATCGCTCACGCTGCGGGTGTCGCTATCCACGAACTCGCGACGGAAGGTTCGTCGTTGGAAGAGGTTTTCCTCGACTTGACGTCAGAAGAGGCACCACGGTGAATCAGTTGCGGGCCGAACTCCTCAAGATCCGTTCAACGCGTACCACTATCGGCCTCCTGGTGGGGCTGATTGCCTTGGCGCTGCTCTTTACCATCCTGACGTGCACGTTGACACCTATGTCCCAGCTTTTCTCCGAACAGGATCAGGTAAGCCTGCTCAGCTTCGGGAGCATCGCGGGCGTTTTCGCGGCGCTTGCTGGGGTCATGCTTTTCACCAGCGAGTACCGTTTCGGGACCATTCGTCCGACGTCATTGTTCAACCCGAATCGGGGCCGGCTCTTCGCCACGAAGATCACCGCGGGAGTTCTCTCTGGTCTCGTTTTTGGTGTCATCGGTGAGGGGCTCGTTTTTTCGATCGGCATCATGATCCTTAAGATCCGGGGAGTTTCCATCGTCATGAGCGGCGCCAACATGACCGAATTGATCGTCGGCGCGATCGTCGGAACGGCGCTGTGGGGCGCAATCGGTGTCGCGGTGGGCGCAATCGTCCCCAACCAAGTGGGCGCGGTGATTTCTTTGCTGGCGTGGGGCTTCGTCGTGGAGAATCTCGTTTTCGGGTTTCTGCCCAAGATCGGCCGCTTCCTGCCCGTGCATGCGTCGGATTCGATGATGGGACACATTGAAGACAAGTTGCTCCCAGGCAATGGCGGCACCGCCGTCGTCGTGGCGTGGGTTCTGATACTCGCCATCGCCGGTGTGGCATTGCTGAAGAAGCGTGACGTCAGTTAGGCCTTTAATTTGAACGGGCGAGCTGACGCCGAATCGGTCGGAGTTCGATTGGCGTGGCAGAGTCGCGAGACGATGATTCGCGACCGTTAAGAATATCTGTCGGTGAAGACAACTCGGTGGTCGACCCGGGTCTCAATCCCGGCACCTTGGGATTGTTTGGAACTCTCCAATAGTTGTTCTGGGTCGATCTCGTTGCGTGGTGCTGCAGAATTATGAGGACTGACAAGAGGCGCTTCAGGACCGTGGCATCGATTACGGCGTGTTGGCCGTCATGCCTGGAAGCCGCAACTTTCGTGATAAATGCTCGTCAATTCAGCGGCCCGCGAATGAATTGAATATTCTTCTGCCTCCATAGCTTTCGACTCTCAGAGCGCCGGATCCCCAATTTTTTGGGCACGACAAAAAGCGACAACTTTTCCGGTAATTCTTGTAACGCCTTTTTTGTTTCTAAGACAGTAGTGGTGGACGAGAACGTCCGATGTGTCTACATCACTGCGTCCTGCGCAGGAAGGAAACAGCAAATGAAAAGAATTCTTGCCGCCCTTGTCTTACCGGGAGCATTCGCCGTCGGGTCGCTTGGCCTTGGTGTCGCACTCACGACCGCGCCCGCTGGCGCGACCGAGCACGCTCATGCCACGATGGAACACACGTGGCACGGGACAATTACCAAGATCAATGCGAAAATGGGCACGACCAGTTCATTCAGCTTCAAAAAAGGCACCGAGACGTACGTCGTGCACTGGGACGCAATGACCCACTTCGTTATGGGCACGGCGAAGAACATTAAGGTCGGCGCGTTGGTGACGGTGACTGGCACCGTGAAGGGAATGATCATCACGGGCACCAAACTCGACGTGTAGGAACACACTCGGGACCTTCGACACGAACATCGTCGTAGGTCCCGAGTGCGTCAAGAAGACAAGACCCGCGGAAGGCCAAAAGACGGCAGGACGTCCTTACCGAATATCGTCACCGCCGAGATGAGACCCCCCGACAATGTCAACACCGCGATACCAGTCGCGTGGTACAGGCCCGTTTGGGGATCACGAACGTAGGTCGCGAGTACGGGTTGACCATTCGCTCGGGTCGGTACAACCCGGGTTGAGCGTCCGGGGCGGAACGACGTCGTGCGGAAGTAGCGACCCGCGTCCTCGGGACCCTTGCACTCCCCGGGAACTGGGGGCATGGTGACTGAGACGTCTTCGGAGAGGAGAGCGACGAGTTCATCAGCGTTTCCGGTTTCGAACGCAGCGGTGACGCGGGCGACGATTTCTTTTTCAGCCACGGAGTTGGGCGCGGGCGGAGGTTCACGATCCTGTGCGTCGACCAGGCGATCGTTCA
>Ga0187887_10003171_pt1 | contig 12875 bp, 18 predicted proteins | sample June2016WEW_7_10_FD_132977 | JGI IMG/M metagenome (GOLD analysis project Ga0187887, IMG submission 132977) | Peatland microbial communities from SPRUCE experiment site at the Marcell Experimental Forest, Minnesota, USA - June2016WEW_7_10 | ecosystem: Environmental > Terrestrial > Soil >...
CTCCGCCAAGAGAGATGATCCAATGTTCGTCAGATTGGGAAAATTCCTGGAAATCTTCCTTTACTGGATTGGCTGGGGTCTTGCGGTCCTTCTGATCGGAATAGCGACCATTCTGTCCTTCATATTAAATCCGCTCATACCACTCGTTCTCTTTGGCATCGGCCTGATTGTTTGGGTGTTCGCGCTTGAACTCAAGAATAATGCTGATGAACGGTGATTACCGGCAGTCGCCGGGAGGCCGTTCCGCAGCAGCTCCGGCAGCTTGGCGAAGTTCGCCGCCATTGCGGTGGGCCTTGAAGCACGGGCTTCCATGCGTTGGGTAAGCACCATTGACTAATTGCTGCACCGTTCTGGACTCGCACGACGTTGACCGTGGCGCAGTCGTTAAAATTGGCGTTCAGTAAAGCGCCGACGAAAGCACTGGTGAGAGCACCGGGCGCATAATACCACCAGATTTCGGCGTTGTTGTTCGCAGCGCCGCCGCTGCCGCCGAATGTGGCGTTTCCTTCCCACTGCCAGCGGTTGCGGAAAGTGGCGAGGTTCAAGCCAGACCACACGGTTCCGCCGGTGATGGTCGTCGCGCCTTGGCCCGTCAGGCCGTCAACGTGACCACGTCGCCAGTCACCGATGCCGCCGTCCAGATGCCGTCTATGGCAGTGGTGTTCCCGGTGCCGCTATTTATGTCGACCATGATCTGAGCGCCGGACGTGAGCGCCGGTGTGGTCGTCAAGGTCAGCGACACGACGCCGGTGCCGGTGGTGTAGGAGTTTCCAGACGAGGCAATCGAGTATGAGTTGGCGCCAGCGACCGCAACGTCAGAAACCGTGGGATACACTCCAGGTCCGGCCGTGTAGTCGTTCTCAGAAAACAAACAAATGACGACGATGCTCGGCCCACTCGTCGTCAGCGATGGATAGGTGCTGCTGGTGTTAAAACCTTTGTAGGTGGAAGTGCTACCGCTGGCAAAACTAGCTATGCTCAAGGCGCCGAGTTCGGGTTGTCTCGGGACGAAGATGTCCGGCTGTCGAGGAATGAAGATGTGCGGCGTCGGGAACAGCTTGCGCCGCGGGTAGGTCAGCGGCGCCCTGGCCGGCCGGACGATCTCTCGCTGCGGGAGGATCAGCTTCTTAGTCACTTCATGTTCCTTTTCAGGGGCACGTTGCCAGACTGTGATGGCAGGCGCCAAGGTCTACTGCTTGCTGCGGCAGCCAGGCAGGCACCGTGCCGACGCCGATTGCCGGGCTGGTCGATTGCAGAGCAAAATTTGATCCCACGGGCGGCGTGACGTTGCTCCCGGTCGAAATGTTGCCAACGTTCACCCACAGCGGGTTGGTGTGGCAGTAGTTGTTGGCGGTGTAGCTCGACACGGTGCAGGCATCGGTCGGGAAAGAGTAAAATACCTCGCCGACCTGCTGAGTGGTTCTGGTGTCATACGTCATGTTCTTACTGAAGAAACTTGGCGGGGAACTCGCAATCGCATTGTTGGTTGACAGATTTCCAGAGGCCGTTGGTATGGCCACGCTGATGTTGTTGTAAAAGTAGTTGACCTTGCCAGAACTATCGGAGGTGTCGGCGTCAATACCGCCGCGCTCGCTGCCGGTGTTCTCGACGCTCAGATAGTTGTTGTAGATCGAATTGTTGGCCGAATAGATGTTGACGGCTCCGAAGGGGTGAAGACCAGAGCCGCCAGAATTATAGGAAACATTGAAAGCGACCAGCACCGGATCAGTGTAGTTCGTCGAGTTGCCGTCGGCACTGTCCTGAGTGTCGAAGATGATGTTGTTACCGTCAGTCACGTATCCGCATCCAACTTGGAGCGTGTTGTTGTAGAGTACGCTCCAGGCGATGACGCTGTGAAAGTACACGCCGCTGCTTATCGTCCAGGTGGGGAAGCCAAACACCGGGTTCGGCACCTGATCGTCCGAGGTCGGCGAATAACTGGCAAGGTCGTGGTCGCTCGCAAAGCTGATGCCGGACCCCTGCGCTGCTGGACAGGTCATTGAATTGTTGTAAAGCACGTCGTGCATGGCGTAGTAAAAATCGCCACCGTTCAACTGCATCCCGCTCTGACCGAAGCCATAGATGGTGCTGTTCAGCACCCAGACATGATGCGAAGTGATTTCGACGCTCGGCGGATTGCCGCAGAAGGCGTCAACGCCACTGGAGTTTTCGGTGTTCGTTCCGACCATGATGAAGCCGTCGAACATGACGTAGTTCGCATGGTTGCAGGCAAACTCGACGCTGTCGCCGTTCCCCTCCGAGCCGTTGAGCGTGCAGCCGCCCAAGGTGGCGCACTTGTAGACGACGTAGCCGGTCGCACTCGCGAGGTTGCCGCCGTGCGTCGGAGATATTCCGTTGTAGGTTCCGTTGGCGACGGTGATGCAGTAGCCCGGGGCAGGGTTCGGAATGGTGGCGTCAGCATGATTGAGGGTCAGCCACGGACCGACAGTCCCGCTGGTGTGCGTCGCCGACGTCCCATCATAGCTGTCGCTGCCGGCGGTCGAGATGTAGCGAAATGTCTGGCATGAGTAGTAGGGAGTGGCGAACAGCGTCGCGCTCGTTCCGGGTTTTTGAATGATCTGGATGTTGATGTCGAATGTGTTGGTGACCGCCCAAGATTGCGGAGACAGTCGTCGCGGCTTAGTCAGCAGCGTCCGCAGTTCATACTGCGGGATTTCCAGGGCGGCAGCGGTCATCCGGTGAGGCGACCCGACGACCAGCTTCGAGCGATAGTGCGCGGCTGATGCCGGCAGCACTGCCAGCGACAGCGCGGCCGATGCGACGATCAGGTGGCTGAGCAAACGACCGGGCTTCATCAGCGGTCTCTCCGTTAGGTCGCTGTCAAGGTGACTTGGTAAGGCCCGGCGGATGCTGGACGCGCCGACGAGCAGGTTGCACGGCGTTCCAGGCAGCCCCATGCCGTTGTTTGATAGCACGAACGACGCAGCGTTCGCACCGCTGAGGACGATCGGAGTGTTGGGGCCGCCACCGGGCGGCGACGTCGTGACCGTAACCGAGGCGACTACGAGCGCCGCAGCAACTCCGGCAGCTTGGCGAAGTTCGCCGCGAGCCGCCGCGCCTCGTCGCGGGTGAGCAGCTTGGCCGCCGAGCGACACGCCTAGCCTAGTCCGGTCTTTGTGTGGTGTCGGATGTCGGAAGTTGGAGCACACCAAGCGTGATGGCTGCTCTTGCACGAGTTGTTCATAATCGCCAGGGTGCTGCCGACCCCGGGCACAACCGCCGTGAGAACAATCAATAACGGGATCTTCATGGCGACCTCGCTACAGCGGGCCCCCGAACCTATCAATTGGACCTTTCAGCACCAAGACGCGGCAAGCACTTTGCCAAGCCGAAGAGATGGCCGCGGGGCTCTGTGGAGCCGTGGGGTGTCTGCAATTTTTCTCGACTCGGTCGCGATAAAGGCGCAGCATAATCGCGACTCGAGACGCCAACGCAACGCGTTCGGGCTTTCAATCCAACCTTTCAATCGGGATCCTTTTGAGTGTCCCGTTCCCTCGTTGCGAAGCATGTCGGGCGAAAGGAAATTCCATGCGCACAGTCACCCAACCGCCGCCATCGTCGCGGTGCGACCAATGCGGTGGCGAGCTACGGCTCAAGCTGATTGAGCCCGCCAACCGCGAACTTGATTTGGAGGACGAGATACTCGTCTGTGTAAGCTGCGGTTACGAGCTATCGTGCATAGTGCGCCATAACCACACTGCACCGCACGCCAAGGTGGCCTAGCTAAGCTAGACGATCACGTTCCGCGCACCCCATGGTCTGATCATCCGAGTATCACTCGGACGTGATGGGCGTCGACGCGATGAAATTCACGTCACGGATTTTGGAGGGGTTGGTCGTGTGCCGCGGCTCGGTTGAGCCGCGGGAGGGGATTGGTTGGATCCGCCTGCGGAGGCGCCTAAACAAAAAGAGACCCCGACCGAAGTCAGGGCCTCCCCGTTGGTGCCGGCCACTTGGCGCTGAACGCTTGATCCTCCAGAAACACAACGGGTGTGAGGATTGGTCCGGCCAGCATCCAGCACTTTTGTCATGGTAGCGGGCTTGGTAGTAAGAACCTTGATAAATCTCAAAAAGGAGTTTTTCAAACTGAGGCACCACCCAAGCGCCTGGCCGGAGGCGCCCCTCACGATGAAGCACGCGTCGTTGTGTTCCTCGATTGTCCAGGGCGACGGGAAACGGCGTGAAGATAGCATGCAAGATGATGACGCCATTTCCGCTTTGCACCGAAAGCGACCGTCAGCCATCCTGAGGAAGCTGCCGCGGCGTAACCTGGTGTCATTGCTCAGTTCACTCGTCTCGCTGGAGGTGGGGTCCTCCGGTCTTCCAGGAATTCCGATTTCGGCGAGTACGGCCGCAGCAGCAACGTGAACGGCGCTTTGGCGACTGGCAGCCAGGAGGGTTCAAGGAAGGTCGCACTCCCTCGAAACGCGCGTGCGCGCTATTTTTCGAGCGCGCACAGGCCACGACTATGATGCGGGAATTAAGCTTCAGTGGTTTGTCGTTTAGGAAAAGACTTTCTTCGCCTCCTGTTGAAGTACGCTCATCGCACTGATGTATGGGATTGGACCATAGCTAATGCGCGCGACGCCGAGCTTAGAGAGACGTTCATTCGACGGCACGCCGTCCATGACCATAACATTCACAGGTAATGTAACGGTTTCGCAAAGCCGTGCGATCAGCGCTTCTTGCGTCAAGCCGGGGATGAAGAAGCCGGATGCGCCAGCAGCTGCGTAGGCCTTAGCCCTCTCAAGCGCTTCGTCAACTGCTTGAGCCGCGTTCTCACCGTGTTCAAAAAATACGTCCGTCCGCGCGTTGACAAAGAAGTCAACGCGCTTTTTCTCTGCGGCTTTGCGGATCGCACCGAGCCTCCGGGCTTGGCGGTCCACGCCATAAAGCCCCGAGCCTCTGACGATCCGATCCTCAAAGTTGATGCCAATCACACCTAAATCGATCAAGCGCGAGATGTTATCCGCGAGCTCGCCGTCGTCCTCGCTATAACCTCCCTCGAAGTCCACGCTCACGGGGGCATCGACGCTCGCCACGATACGCGCGACGACCTGCTCAGCGAGCTCGATCGGGATTTCCTCGGCGTCCTGGTAGCCTTGCGCGGCGGCGACTGACCAACTGCTTGTCGCAATCGCCTTCGCGCCGGCTTCCAGAATAGATCGCGCGCTACCAGCGTCCCACGCATTATAGAGCAGTAATGGGGCTCCCTTGACGTGTAGTTGAGCGAACCGGTTGGCCTTTTCACTTTGGTCCATTTTTATACTCCTGGCGTGACACCTTGTCGGGCCGGTCAAAGCGATCACGGAGCAGCGGGTCGAACGCTTACAGTCTTGAACAGCGGCACAGTGGATCAGGCGTCGATCTAATTTATAGGACTTAGAAAATCCATCTTGCCGATGTCGACTCCGTTGTGGCGGAGGATGGCGTACGCTATCGCTACGTGGAAGTAGACGTTCGGGATTGTCATCTGCAGGAGATAGTCCTTCCCGCCGAGGAGCTTCCCGGGCGCCCACGAAAGGCTAACTTTGCGATCGCTTGCGCCCGCATACTGCGGCTCTCTCACGCTCTCCGTGAAGGCAACGGTCTTGCGGATGCGGGCACGCACATCATCGATCGTCTGCTCGTTGTCCTCGTGCTTGGGTGGTACCTGTCCCGAAAGCCAAGCGGCTGCGGCCTTGACGTAATCGCAAGCGCTCTGGACCTGGTAGATAAACGGCTGCATGTCCGGCGCAAGGCGGTCTCTCATCAGGGTGTTGACATCGAACTTCTTGGTCGCCGCGTGCTTCTCGGCCTTGTCGAGCCAGGCTTCGATATTTTTCAGCATTTGCACGCACTGTGAAATCGCTTCGTAATACATCGTGTCCTCCTGGCGCCACCGATACCGCGACATAAGTTCCGATGGTCACTGCCGTCCGGCCATGCCGCCGCCGTCGGCCGATAGTACGACGCCTGTGATGAAGCTCGCCTGATCGGATGCGAGGAACAAAAGCGCTTCCGCCGCGTCTGCCGGCTGACCGTTGCGGCCGAGCGGGTGCATCGCGTTGAAGGTCGGCAGCACGGCAGCCACCTGCTCGGCCGTCAAGAAGGTATTGAACACCAGCGTCTCGATGACACCGGGTGCAATCGCGTTCACGCGTATCTTGTGAGGCGCGAGCTCGATCGCGAGGTTCCTGGTCAGCGCGTGCACACCGGCCTTCGCAGCCGAATACGGAGCCGAGGGAGTTGCTCCAATCGCCTGGAGGCCCCACATGGAACCTGTCTGCACGATGGCGCCGCCACGGCCGAAGTCCTTCATGGCTTTTGCGGCGGCCGGGCGGCGAAGAACTTGCCTTTGAGGATCACGTCGATAAAGCGGTCATACTCAACTTCATCGACCTCCAAAAAGGCTTAGGCGTGAAGATGCCGGCGTTGAATGACAAAAGCGGCCAGAAATCGGGTGGTTAGGATGCAGCCCGCGGCCTAGATGGGAGACAGAATGTTGGAGGCACCCATGCTGTCGCCCGATCGAATTCCCAATCCGATGCCGCTTGCCGCAGCGGCAGCCGACTACGACGTGGTCCGCAAGGCCATCGGCCATATCCGCAGTCACTGGCGCGAACAGCCAAAGATCGACGCCATTGCCGAGGCAGCCGGGGTGACGCCGACCGAACTGCACCACTTGTTCCGCCGCTGGGCCGGCTTGACGCCGAAGGCGTTCCTGCAGGCACTGACGCTCGACGGCGCGCGCCAACTTCTTCGCGACTCCGCGAGCGTACTCGACGCCACCTACGAGGTGGGCTTGTCCGGTCCCGGCCGCCTGCACGATCTGTTCGTCACCCATGACGCGATGTCGCCCGGCGAATGGAAGTCGGGCGGCGAAGGGCTGACGATTCATTTCGGCTTTCATCCGTCGCCGTTCGGCAGTGCGCTGGTCATGGCAACCGAGCGCGGCCTCGCCGGCCTCGCCTTTGCCGACCCCGGAGAGGAGCGCGCTGCGCTCAACGACATGAAGGGCCGCTGGCCGCGCTCCAGCTACGTCGAAGACAGCGCCCGCACTGCTGCGATCGCCAGGCGGATTTTCGATCCGACGCAGTGGCAGTCGCAGCAGCCGCTCCGCGTGGTGCTGATCGGCACCGACTGGGAAGTGCGGGTTTGGCAAACGCTGATGCAGATCCCGATGGGCCGGCTCGTCACCTATTCCGACGTTGCCGGCAAGATCAAAGCGCCGAGGGCCGCTCGCGCGGTCGGGGCCGCGGTCGGCAAGAATCCGATCTCGTTCGTGGTGCCGTGCCACCGCGTGGTCGGCAAGTCGGGCGAGCTCACCGGCTATCACTGGGGCATTACCCGCAAGCGCGCGATGCTCGGCTGGGAAGCGGGACAGGTCGCGGCTGCGGCGTAGTGACAATTTACCTCTCCCCGCTGCGCGGGGAGAGGTCGAGTAAGCGAAGCGAGTGAGGGTGAGGGGGCCTCGCCGCGATTCTGAGGCCAGCGGAGAGGACCCCTCATCCCGACCTTCTCCCCGCACGCGGGGAGAAGGAGAAGTTCTTAGGCCGCCAGATCTTTCTTCTTCGCCACCGTCGCGTCGGCATTGAGCCAATAGAGCGAAGGCGCGCCGGTAGCGAGTTCGCGCGCGACGATCTCCTTGGGGCGAAAGGCGCTCGAGCACGCGGCTTGCGGCCTTGGCGATGACCGCTTCTTCCTCGGTCGAGTGACCGGTCGTGCCGATCACATGCACGATGCCGGCTGCCGCGCTCAATTCGGCGAGCACAAGCGTCGCCGCCGGTATGGTGAATTCGATCAGCCCATCGGCCGACTTGAGCAGCGGCGCGGCATCGCTGACCACCTTGATACCGTTCGCCCCGAGACCCGCGAGTTCGCCCGCATCGCGGCCGATCACGGCAGAGCCGGCGGCCTCGACGGCGCCGGCGAGTGTCACGCCTTTGGTCACGGCGATAGCGTGCATAAGCGTGCGCCCCATGCGCCCGCCAGCGCCCGCGATCACCAACCGTATATCGGAATTAGTCGCCACGGTGCTTTTTCTCCGCCGGCGGCGGGTATAGCGGATTTTCCTCTCCCTGAAAGGGGGAGGACCATCATGGGTCGAACGCTTTAAGGCTGAGGGCCGTCGTAACCCTCGACGACGATGAGATCGACCGTCGAATGCGGCAGCCGTCGCTTGATGTTCTCCTGATATTCCGGCGAGCGGTAGCAGGCGAGCGCGGTGGCATAATCGGGGAATTCGACGACGACGTTGATGGAGCGACAGCTTCCTTCCATGCCGTCGTATTTACCGCCGCGCACCACGTAGCGTCCGCCGAATTTCTTGAAGATGGGCTGGTTGGCCGCCGCATAAGGTTTAAAGCCGTCTTCGTTGCTCACATCGATCCGCCCGATCCAATAGCCTTTGGCCATATCCTGCCTCCTTCAGTTTTCTGCCTGCGCAATCTCGGCGACGATTGCTTCCGCCGCCGCTTGCGGATTGTCAGTTGCCACAAATCATAAGACCAACGAAGCGCAATAATCCGGGATACGACGCCGTCCTGACGGTAGCAGACGGAGCGACTGCCGATATTTCATTGAAGAGTTGAACAGCACGTCGAGGCGACCGAACTTGTCGATCGCCGTTTTGACGGCGGCTTCTCCGGTGGCCGGCGAGGCGATATTACCGACATGGAAACGGCACGCTTGCCGCCCGGGTCGATCTGGCGCGCAGCCGCTTCGGCCTTGGCACGATCGCGATCATTAATGACAACTGAGCCGCCCTCGGCGACGAACCGTGTCGCGACCTCTTTGCCGATCCCCGAAGCGCCTCCGGTGACGATAGCAATCTTATCCTGGAAACGCATGTTCACTCCTTCCGTGCTTATCCGCTTGTTTCCCATCACAGTCCCACAAACACGTAGCCGGCGCCTTTGCACTCAATGCAGCCGTTCTCGCCGTCGCCCGGTCCGCCCAATAAGCAAAACGGATGCCCTTCATCGTCCAGCTCGCCGCTGCTCGGGCAGAGGATTACCGCGACTCCGTCCGCACTCGGCCATGTCGGAGCCCGCCATGGCCGGCCGTCTTCGGCGACGAAGATGTCCGCCTCGACAGCTGCGCTCGGATCAAGCGTCATGGGTGAAAACCGGATAGGCATGACTCCTTCGAGGCGTTCGAGCGAGACTGACCGGCGCTATGCCGCGAGTAGATGATCGCGCAACAGTTTGTTGAACGCTTCCGCTCGCTCCTCAGGGAAGAAGATTCGCGCCCCCTCCAATTCCACGGGCGGTTTTGCTCCAGGAATCGTATCGGCCAGCCAATGCGCCCACTTCACTGGGAAGTAAATGTCATCCGTACCCCAAACGATAAGGGTCGGAGCCTTTAACTGGCGCAGCCGAGGCTCGATCGACACCGTGTGCTTGTTGTCGAAAGCCGCCACGAAGCGCTGAAGGTCGCGTGTACGCTGTCCGGTCCGCACGTGGGGCCGCAAATAAATTTCGATGTCCGCATCCGATACGTTCTCGGGTCGCTCATAAGCCGGCCCCAACGCCTGCGGCGAGCGATAAATCGCTTTATCCGCGAGCATCGCGTTTATCGTGTCGCGCAGACCGCCCGCGATCGCCATTTCGACGAAGGGTTTGAATGCCTCCGGGGGCCAGTTATCGTGGGTATCACAGTTTGTGAGCGTTAAGCTCCGCACACGATTAGGATTCGTCGCTGCGAAGATTTGCGCTATACCGCCGCCGCTATCGTTGCCAACCAGGTCGATCTTATCGATCTTAAGGGCGTCGAGGGCTTGGCGCAGCATATTGGCGTTGTCGGTGACGGAGACAGCTTGGTTTGGACCGATCTCGGTATCGCCATGCGCCAGCAAATCGACTGCAATGCATCGCCGGATATCGGACAATCCGGCCAATTGGTGACGCCAGACATGCTTGTTCAGCACGACGCCATGGACGAACAGCGCCAGCGGACCGGAACCCGCCTCGCTATAGCTGATGCGCCCCGAGGGGGTGTCGATGCTGCGCGTGGTCAATGCGGTCTGTTGGTCGCTCATGACTTACTTCTTCCGGATCGCGGCGTAGCGTTGCGCGCTGAGAAGACCGGAAGGAGAGCGCCGACTCTACCATAATCTTTAGTGATCTTAAGTGCGACGGTGGGGCAACATCAGGGAACTTGCGCAGAGCGTTGAAACGCCAAAGGAGTGAGGCCGTAAGCCTGCTTAAATGCGGTACTGAAATGGCTGTAGCTCGAAAACCCGAGATCGAGTGCCAAGCCCGTCAAATCGGAACAATCATCAAGTAGGTCAAGCGCTCGGGCGAGCCGCAATTGAAGCTGATAGCGATAAAGCGGCAGACCCTCGACTTGTCGGAACACCTGAGTGAGATAGACCGGCGAGACGCCGACGGCGCCGCCAATCTCAGCCAACGTCCAACGACGCCCAAGGTTTGAAGAAAGCATAAGTTTTGCGCGGTCCACCAGTTTTTGCCGCCCTACGCTGCCGGATGCGGCGTACGACGTGCGTTTTCCCAAAGCGCGGCTTACCAACGAAAGGATCAAATCCTCCGCTTCGAGGGTCTCGGTCATCCCTCGGGAGAGACGATGACGCACGAATGCCGCGAGCAACTGGGCATGCGCATCGATGCGCATGCGAGATCGGTTGAAAAGAGCTCGATCTTTGGTGTGGAGGAAGTCGGCACGCGTCAGCTCTAACAGTATCGCCTCATCGATTCCTATCGACAGACTTGCATCGCCGCCTCCAACAGGATGGCTAACTCGATAAGGTTCATGTTCATTAAAGAACATCACCTGATTCGCTTCCGCGACTGTCTCGACTTGATCCAGATGACGTACGTAGACGCCGCGATAAGGAAACACGAGGTGCGTTGTGCTAACGCATTCCTCATCACTTTTGTGCCTGCACGTGCCTGAGCACAAAACGTCCCACACCGCCACGGTGTCGGTTGCTAAAAGTGGGTGAGAGTTGATTTCAGTCATTGTTGAACTGTCGCCCCGTCCGCGTCCAGCTCAGTAGCTTTGGTTGTCGTCCCACGGCTCATCGCCAGTTAGGCCTGATTTGCGAGCCGCGCGCACGTCTACCACCTGCGAATAGCCCGGCGGCTTACCGAGTTCGGGCGGATTTATTTGACGGATTGGATTGCCTGAATTGTTTTGCATCCAATTGTTCCTCTATCATCCGTGATCAAACGGCACGAGCACGTCTTGTTATCATGACTATTTCTAAAAGGTCGCGGTATCTATTGAGGCCCCGGCGCCGCCTCTTGTCCGTTGTTGTTCCAATCGCGGCCTAGCTTTCGCAAAGCAGCGAACGCAGCGTTGTGCCAATCGCAGACACGACGCTAGCGAATCATCGACCCGGCGTGGCTTCGTCGGCGGCGCCTTTAACGTCGGTCGCCGGGGCAACGGCCCTCCGCTTACAACGTAAACGCCAGCAGAAATTAAAATAATGGCGATCCAGTCGATAGCCGTCGGCCACTCGCCGAGGATAGGAATGGCCAGCACGGCGGTCATTGCCGGGCACAGCGCGGGGAACGCTGCACCGCCTGAAGCTCCGAGGATGCTGACGGCGCGCCCGTAAAGAACGAGTGAAATAACCGCCGTCAGAACCCCCTGGACGAATGCCTGAAGGGCTATGTCGGTCAGCGGAGCCTTGAAAATACTCGCCCCGGCGACGGCAGCATAAATGGGCAGGTAAAGAACCAGCGTGACAACAGCGGCAATGGCAGCGGCGTGGAGGCCGTCGAGGCGTGCACGACGCATTGCGACTGTGTAGCAGGCCCAGAGCAAGGCGCCGCCGAGAAACAATACGTGCCCGATGTTCTGTCGAGTACCGATGGTACCGCCCGCGCTCCAGACGATGCCGATGACGCCGGCCAAAATCAGCGCTAAGCCAGCCCTCTTCGCGGATGTGAATGCCTCATGCAAGATGGCAACCGCCAGTAACGCGACCATCATTGGCACCACACCGGAAAAGAGGGCACCGGCATCGACCGCAGGCGCGAACAGCAGGCCGGCATTCACAAGCAACACCATGGGCGCGCCGCAGCCGACCACTATGGCAGCAAATCCCGTCCATCCGAGGCGCTCAATCGCAACCCCCTTCCGCCATAGGTACGGCAGCAAAAGCAGTCCGCCGATGCCGAACCGAAGCGCCGCAATGTCCCACGGCGTCATACTCGTACGGAGACCAAGACGAGCCACGACGATCCACCCGGACCAGATGCAGGCCGCACCGAGGCCGCAGAGTGCGCCACGTGTGTACTGGGCGGACGTTGGATTCGACATTGTTTTGCTCGGCTTGAGGTGCTGTCGAACTATCTAGGCCGCCTAAGCTGCTACGCCCACCCGATTCCTGGCTCTTAGAAATCGGTTGGCTGGGCCGGCCTCTAACCGACAAAGATGGCCGCGTTCCCGCTCGCGGCACGACAACTTGCTTGATCTTTGAGCACTGAAAACAAAACGCACAGAAGCGGGTGCAATTGAAACTTCGACTTTTGAGACCCGTTGTCCGCTTCGGGGCATTCGCGACCGAGCCGTCTCGCTCGAAACGCAACCTATGACCGCAGTTGCTTTAAAGCGGACATCCGCCGAGCGGCGCTGCGGTTCATCTGCCCGGTGGCGTCTTTGACGATGAAGCTGTCCGTGCTCCTGGATCATCCAAAGTGGTGAGAAGCGGCACGGGGCAGGCTGCGATGCCCGCCCCGCGTCGTCAAAACCAGCCTTGCTTTCGGCTAATGGCCGCTATTGTTTCGGTTCTGGTTTCATCATGTGATGGTGATGATGATGATGGTGGTGATGGTGATGATGGACGCCCATCTTCTCGGCTGGCATCTCCTTCTTTTCCTCCGCAAAGGCAGGAACGGCGAGGC
>Ga0187887_10003172_pt1 | contig 12872 bp, 9 predicted proteins | sample June2016WEW_7_10_FD_132977 | JGI IMG/M metagenome (GOLD analysis project Ga0187887, IMG submission 132977) | Peatland microbial communities from SPRUCE experiment site at the Marcell Experimental Forest, Minnesota, USA - June2016WEW_7_10 | ecosystem: Environmental > Terrestrial > Soil > Wetlands...
ACACCATCGGCGACGAATAGGCGGCCGAGCCGGTTTGCGACTGCCACAGCAGCTTGCCGCTCATCTTGTCGAGGGCCACCACGGCGGCGCCGGGTCCGCCCGGCGTCACGATGACGCGGTCCCCATCCACCAGCGGCGACTCGCTGATCCCCCAGTGCGGGACGCGGCCGTGGAAGCGATCCACGATGTTGAAGCCCCAGAGGGTCTTGCCGGTGGCTGTCTCCAGACACACCAGCATGCCGTCGGCCGCCAGAGCGTACAGGCGATCGCCATCCACAGTGGGCGTGCCGCGCGGCCCATGTCCGCGCGATTCGTTAAACGGGATACCCGTGTGAGCGCGCCACAATTGCTTGCCCGTGCCTGCGTCGAACGCCAGCACATACTCTTCGTCGCCATGCTGGCCTTGAATGAAGAGGCGACCGGCGGCGATTGCGGCGGACGAGTAGCCCTCGCCGAGTCCCTGGATTTTCCAGACCAGCGGCGGTCCACCCTTGGGCCATGCGTCGAGCAAGCCGGTTTCGGCGGAGATTCCATCGCGGTTCGGGCCGCGCCATTGGGGCCAATCGGCGGCCCAGGCGAGAGTGCCAAAGAAGAGGCAAAGAAGAGAAGCGATTCCGCGACCCAGCATGTGGAAAGGTTACCACGGGGAAGTGGCGGCGGGTTATCGTAGTCTTGGTAAAAGAGAGGAGCCAGCATGACAGCCAGTCCCATCTGTTTCGTAATCATGCCGTTCGGAACCAAGAAAGATCCGAGCGGCGGGCCGGACATCGACTTCGACGCGGTTTATGAGCAAGCCATCCGACCGGCGATTGAAGGCGCCAAGATGGAGCCGATCCGCGCGGACGAAGAACGCACCGGCGGCATCATCCACAAGCCCATGTACGAGCGTCTGATTCTGTGCGACTTTGCGATTGCGGACCTGACCACGGGAAACCCGAACGTGTTCTATGAGCTGGGCGTGCGGCATGCCGTCCGTCCGCACACCACCGTCGCCATTTTCGACCAGCGCCAGAAGCCGCCCTTCGACCTGAACCTGCTTCGCTGCCTTCCCTACGACGCGGGTAAGCTTTCTGATCTCGCGCTGAGCTTGAGCAAGCGGCTTTCCGAACTGCGCGACGTTGCATATCAGGATAATGCAATCGACAGCCCGCTGTTCCAACTCTTGGACGGCTACCAGCCTCCCGACATCGCGCATATGAAGACAGACGTGTTTCGCGACCTGGTGCGCTATGCCGCCGACATGCAGCGCTCACTGGCGAAAGCGCGGCGCTCGGGCGACGTCAACGAAGTGGCGCAGATCGAAAAGTCGCTTGGCCCATTCGATAGCGTCGATGCCGGCGTGCTGGTCGACTTGTTGCTGAGCTATCGCGCCGTGAACGGATGGACTCAGATGATCGCCCTGTATGAACGGCTTCCGCAGTACCTCAAGAACACGACTCTTATCCGTGAACAGCACGGCTTTGCGTTGAACCGCGCCGGAGACCGGGCCGAAGCGCTGGATGTGCTGGAGGCGGTGGTCAAAGAGAGCGGCCCGAGTTCGGAGACCAACGGCTTGATCGGACGGGTGTACAAGGACCTCTGGACCGAAGCGCGAAAGGCAGGCCGGAGTATTCAGGCCGAAGGCTACCTCAATCAGGCGATCGACTCATACACTCGCGGTTTCGAGGCCGACTGGCGCGACGCTTACCCTGGGATCAACGCCATCACACTACTGGAGATCCGCGGCGACTCCGAATCCCTCGCGCGCAAAGAGGAACTGGCGCCCGTAGTGCGCTTCGCGGTCAGGCAACGCCTCAAGTCGACCAAGCCCGATTATTGGGATTATGCGACACTGCTCGAGATCTCCGTGCTCGGAAACCAGGAGCAGGAAGCCGCCCAGCAGCTCCGAAACTGCCTGGTTGCGGTGCGCGAGGTGTGGGAGCCGGCGACGACCGCCAATAACCTGAAACTGATTCAAGAGGCGCGCCAGGCGAGGAACGTGCAGCAACCGTGGCTCGACGAGATCGTTTCGGAACTTCAGACCGCGACCGTCGCATGAGGCGTCCCGGCCAATGTTTGAGATTACGACCATGGTCATCGTCCATGGTACAAATTAGATATGCGTGAAATCGCTATCTCTCAATTCAAGGCCACCTGCCTGGCGGTACTGGAGGACGTGCGGCGGACCCGCAGGCCCGTTCGGGTCACTCGTTTTGGCAAACCCGTTGCCGAGGTGATCCCGCCTGGCGTCGCACCGAAGGAGTCATGGTTGGGTTGCATGAGGGATTCGCTCGAAATCTCGGGAGACATCGTCGAACCGGTCCGCGCGTTCGACCGGTGGACCGTTCGCTGACCATGCAATTGCTCCTCGATACACACATCTGGATCTGGGCGCTTCACTCTCCAGAGAAGCTCAGCCACGCCGTCCGGCGGCAGCTTGAAAACCCAAAGAACGAGCTATTTCTATCGCCGGTCTCGATCTGGGAGGCTCGTCACCTCGTACGCCGCAAGCGGTTGCGCATCAAGACCGGCTTTTCCGACTGGCTGGACATGGTCTTTGCGCGGGCGCCGCTCAAAGAAGCACCGTTCAATTTCGCCGTGGCGGCCGAAGCTTCCGGTATCGAGTTGCCGGAGTCCGATCCAGGGGATGTGTTCCTGGCCGCAACCGCTTCGGTCTTCCGGCTTACCTTGGTGACCGCCGACTCGCAATTCGCCGGGCGCTCCTGGTTGAAGACGATGGATAACGGCTAATCGCAAGCCCGACAAATGCGTCTGCCTTGATTCGAGTTCCTCTTCGCCCCGGAAACGCGATCGAAGTGGCACTCGCTTCCTCTTTGAGAGCCTTCTGGCCTGCGCGTGGGCCTGATGGTGTAACCGGATTAAGCTTTTGTCGCCGATGTCGCTGTAGAGGAGCTATTGAGGCTCGCGTAATAAAGTGACAGCCAGCTTGGATCTTGTGGGGCGGGCGTTCTGCCCGCAGCCGGCTTTCAGCCGGCCTGAGCCGCCTAAAAAGGCGGCGGCGGCCAAGATTGGCCGCCCCACATCAGCCCCAATGGAAAGTGACACATTTGTCGCCACAATTGTCACTGTATTAAGCGAACTTCAAGGTTGCTCCAGGCAGGTTCATCGGCGGGTGAGCATCAGATAGTGCACGGCTTTCCCAGGATCGCTCAAGGACTGCGCGCCTTCGATCTCACCGGCCGGGATGTCCGACACACAACCCTCCAAGTCGGCCTCGGAGCGGTAGGTGAGCCACCAATCCATGAACATCTCCATGTACCCGGCGCCCGGCGTGTCGGTAGCGAAGTTGGCCACGATGAGCCGCCCGCCGGGGGTCACATGCTTCCATAACGCGCCCATGACGCGAGCGGCCACCGGGCCGCTCAAATAATCGAACAAGCCAAGGGAATAGACCAAGTCACAATCGGAATCGAGGTCATGCGAGCCGCGCAACAACGCGCGAACCGAGGTCGCCGAACACTTTACGGTGCGGGAATCGTAGCAATCGCGCACGTGCGCCAGGGATTCCAGATCCTGGTCCGCTGCCGTCCAGTTGCAAGCGCGGTCCCTCAGCATCGGGTGAACCTGCTCGTATTCCCGCAAATGCCCGCAGGCAAAAGAGAGAACCTTTACGGGGCGGCCCGCCGCGATCAGGCTGGTCTCGATCTGAGAGGCGATCCAATCGCGTCTCCAGCGGACCGCCCTCGCGGGCGGCGAAGCGCCTGCCGAGTAAGCGTGAATTGCCATTCCCAGATCCGTGACGCCGGCGTCATGGTACGACCCGCGGCGGCCATACACATAGTCGAGCATGACCGCGTCGCCGGCGTATCCACGCGGCTTTTGGTACGCCCGCGCGGTGTACGGGTCCTGCATCAGCAGTTCAAATAGGGAGTGCTCCCGCGCATTCCCCACCAGCCGATGCCATTCGCCGCCGGAACTGGCCGCTCTGACGCGGTCGAGCGTGACCATCAGCGCCTGGATCGGAGACGGCGCTTGGGTGTCCAGCAGTTGGGCACGGCACAATTCGAGACCCGCGGCCAGCGTCCCTGCCGGGCCGCCCGCGGACGCATTCATCGTCGTCATTGTTCCTCCTTACGTGCGAGTATCCGGAAAGGAACCCACATGTTTTTTTCGAAATCGTAAAGCTGACAGGTCTTGAAGATAGCTTGAATGTCACGCAACGCAATCGGCTTCTCGACAATATCCGATTGAAACCTGCATTTTAGAGCTTGCATGGCCGCCTCCAGCCGATACAAGGGAACATTGATATCGAGATGGTGCGGCAGATGGCAGTAAATGCGATGCAGACAAACGGACAGTATCCTTGGAGGGGACAGGTTAGGCGTCAGCCTAAACTGCGCTTCAAAAAACGCCCACTGTTTTCGATCCGCGAACCAGACCGCATCCGGTCCAGTGTGGTGAAGGTAGATGGTCAAGCCCATGATCCAGCTCCACAAAACCGTTGGAGCCAGAATCGCCCAAAATAGGGCAGCCGCCGCCGACAGTCCGGCGCCGCGACCGATAGAGACGGACGCAACCCAGGCAATTAGGAACGCCAGCACCAGGCGGCGGTCGCGCTGGTGGGCCGGCCTATACAGGCTCGGATATCTGCGGCGGTCCGGCGCGATCAGCTTAGTCCACCAAAGCTCTCGCATCCAATAAAGGGCGACCCCGGGAATCGTGCGGCAGACGCGGTAGAAGAGCCGTTCAGATCCCGGCAACGCGAGGTATTCGCTGGCGGATAGAGGCTGCCATGTGAAATCGCGGCTGCGGAGGCCGGTGTAAGCGTGATGTAACGTGTTATGTCCCACCGCCCATGGGCTGAACGGGACCAAACCTGGCAGCATCGTCAGTCGTCCAAAGATGGCGTTGGCCTTCGATCCGCTGAAGAACGAGCCGTGACAGCAATCGTGGCCGATGATGAACAGGCGTGTCATGAATAGCGCAATGAGCAAGGACGATAACGGGGCTGTCCAATTGTTTGCATGCCGGATTAGGAAACTCGTTGAGGCCAAGAATCCGGTCAGATCGAAGGTCAGCAACAGGCTTGCCACGACGTTATTAGACTCGCGAAAGGGCGCGAGCAAAGCAGTGACTTGCCGCTTTTTCGACTCTTGTTCCCCGAGTCCCTGGCAGTCAATTGCGTTCATGGAGATACCTCGCTTACCCTCCTGTTTCATAAAGCGCGATATGCCGGCAAAAGGGGACATTTACTTTGCCCGGCGGCAGGCCACGAAAAACGATGGCCTGCCCCACGGCTAAATCTGAATTGACAAGGTTATAATGGGACGGATTCAAATGCGCGCTCTGGCTCTGGCTCTGGCTCTTGTATTCCCGGCAGCCGCGATGGCGCAAACCGCTCCGGTGAGCGGCAAGCGATACCCGCGCCTGGCGATCCGCAATGCGATGGTGGTCGATGGCAACGGCACGCCCGCTTCCGGCCCCCAAGACATCATTATCGAGAACGATCGGATCGCCGCCGTTGTTGCGCTGGACCCAGTGGCAGTGAACCGCGGCGCGCGCCGCCTGCCCGCGGACGTCGAAATCGAGGCCAGAGGAAAGTACGTTCTTCCCGGCCTGATTAACGCGCACGCCCATATCCAGGACGAGCGCGATGGCATAGCGCAACCGCTCGAGTATGAGTTTAAGACCTGGCTCGCCTGCGGTATCACCACCGTTCGCGACGTCGGCAGCGACATGGCGAAGACCCTGAAACTGCGCGCCCGGAGCGCTGCCGGCGAAATTATTGCACCCCGAATTTTTGTTTACCCGATGTTCGGAAGGGCCGGTGGCGCCATTGCCGCCGCCAACCCGAAGAATGCCGACGAGGCCCGTGCCAGCGTACGCCAAGTCAAGCAAATGGGTGTGGACGGGATCAAACTGATACAGGTTCGCCGCGACGTCATGGAGGCGATCGAGGACGAAGCCCACAAGTTGAACCTCCCCATCGCCCACCATGCGGGCGTCGAAGAGGTCACTGCTTGGGATGACATTCGCTTGGGGACGCGCTCGATCGAGCACTGGTATGGTATTCCAGATGCAGCCATTCCCGATGGCGTACAGAACTTCCCGGCGAGTTATAACTACAACGACGAATCCGACCGCTTTCGTTACGCGGGTCGCCTCTGGCGCGAGTCCGACCCCGAGAAGTTGCAGGAAGTGCTCGCAGCCATGGTGAAGGCCGATGTCGCCTGGGTGCCTACTTTCGATATTTACGAGGCCAGCCGCGACCTTCAGCGCGCGCAGAACCAGCCGTGGTTCCACGAATACCTGCACCCCGCGCTCGCCGAATACTTCCGCCCTAACCCCAGGAATCACGGTTCATACTTCCTGCACTGGACCTCCAACGATGAAGTGTTCTGGAAGGAGAATTACCGCATCTGGATGGGGGCGGTCCGGGATTTTGAGCGGCTGGGCGGCCTTGTCGGCGTAGGCGACGACGCAGGCTTCATCTATCAACTCTATGGCTTCGGGCTGCTCCGCGAGCTGGAATTGCATGAAGAAGCCGGCTTCCATCCGATCAAAGTCATCCAGCATGCGACCGGAAACAACGCGAGAATATTAGGAATGGAAGGCCAACTCGGTGGAGTGCGCGCCGGCTATCTCGCGGATTTGATCGTGGTGAACGGCAACCCGCTCGATGACATCAAAGTGCTTTATCCATCGACGGAGGGCGCCGGAATCGAGTGGACCATCAAGGACGGAATCGCCTACCACGCGCCCACGCTCGCCGCGGACGTGCGCGAGATCGTGAGGAAGGCGCGCGACTCCAGAGGCGCACCCAACGCTTCCGCGAAATAGTCCAGTTCCGAAAGAGCCATCCCATGAGAACGAACAAAAACGTCCTTCCGCTTTTGGCCGTGTTTTTTGCCGCCTTCCAGAGTGCCGTCGCGGTTGCACAAACCATACCCAACGGCGCCGCCATCGACGCCGCAGTGAGCAGGATCATGACCCAAACCCGTGCCAAGGGCATGGCCGTTGCGGTCGTCGATCGCGGCAAGGCCGGCTATGTGCAGGCCTACGGCATCCGTAACGCCAAGGGAGATGCTCTGACCACGGAAACCGTCATGTACGGCGCGTCGCTGACCAAGACGGTGTTTGCATACACAGTGATGCGACTGGTCGATCAGGGCAAGCTCAATCTCGACACACCCATCAAGGACGATCTCGACAAGCCGCTGCCGAGCTATGGCCCCGATCCGGTTTTCCCGGACAAGTACGGGCCATACAAGGATCTGGCCGACGATCCGCGCTGGGAAAAGATCACGCCGCGGATGTGCCTGACCCATTCGACCGGCTTCAGTAACTTCTGGTTCATCGAACCCGACCAGAAGCTGCACATCCATTTCGAACCCGGCACGCAGTTCAGCTATTCGGGCGAAGGTTTCATCTTGCTGCAATTCGTCATCGAGCACGGCCGCAAGGCGCAGGGGTTGGGGCTCGATGTCGGCGATCTGGCCAAGGCCAGTTTCGACAGGCTAGGCATGACCCGCACAAGCTTGGTTTGGCGTGACGGTCCCGAAACCAATGTTGCCGATGGGTGGAACGATCAGGGCCAGCCGCAGCTCCATGAGAAGCGCAGCAAGGTGCGCGTGGCGGGCTCAATGAATACCACAATTTCCGATCTGTCGAAGTTTGCCGCCGCCCTGGTGCGCGGCGATGGCCTAAGTGCGGCCTCACGCGCCGAGATGACGAAACCGCGACTGCATATCACCACTGCCCATCAGTTCCCTCTTTTCCTCCCGGACTTGCCTGTGAGTGAGCAGCGCAAGGACTTGTACTCGGGCCTGGGAGTCACGGTCTTCGACGGCCCACAGGGCCACGGCTTTTATAAAGGCGGCCACGATGGCCAGACGGCCAACACCATGATCTGCATCGAGGCCGGCCAGCGTTGCGTGGTCATCCTATCGAACGATGTTCGCTCCGAGGCGGGCTTCGCCGATCTGGTCAGGTTCATCCTGGGCGACACCGGCGTGCCCTATGACTGGGAGTATGGCGACCACGCCGGAAAGTCGTGATGGGCCGGCGTTCGTCGCCGGCCATGGCGCATTCACCACGCTGCACTGCTTCGCACGGAGCTCGGAGGCGGCCGCAACCTAGCCCTGTGGGGCAGACCATCGCTTTCTTGTGGTCTGGCGCTCTCGCGTCTGGGCAGACGACACAAAACGATCGTCTGCCCCACTCTCGGAACGGCCATTCCCAAAACCGGACACTTTCACATTCCCCGCCGCCCGCCCCTAACCTTTTTCCCCCAAAGGAGTCATAATGTTACCAGCCTCGGATCGATTGGCAGACGCCGTGCCCTTCTCTCCGCGGAACCAAACATGGATGTACCGAGAAAAGACGCAGCCAAGAAGCGCCTCATCAAGCGCATTATCATCGGGTTAATCATCATCGTCGCCCTTCTGCCCGTGGGGTACTACGTAGGAATCCCGTTTGTCTTCAAAGGGCGGCTGAAGCCCGCCGCACCCGGCGTGGAACTCTCCACCCTTTGGCCCGATACGGTGCGCCGCGGTCCCATGGTCCTCGAAGTTCACGGGCTGGGCACGCTGGTCCCCGAAGACACCCTGCTGGTCCCGGCCCAAACGGATGGGCGCATCGAGAAGATCCTCATCAAGCCCGGCACGCCGGTGCGGCCGGACAGCATCATCCTGATCATGACCAATCAGGAGCTGCAGACCGCCCTGCTGGATGCCCAATACACCCTGAAAGCCGCCCAGGCCGCTTATACAGACCTGCGGGTAAGCCTGGAAAAGCAAGGGCTGGACCTGAAAGCTAACGCCGCCCAAGTGTCCGCCGATTTCCATTCCGCGCAGCTCAAGGCCGAGCGCGACGACGCCCTGGTGAAAGAGGGTCTGGTAGCCCCGGTGGATGCCAAGATTTCCGATGTGACCGCGCAGGAGCTATCTACGCGCAACGAGATTGAGGAGAAGCGCCTCAGCATTAACCAGGAATCGGTGGAGGCCCAGTTGGCCGCGTCGAAAGTCAAGGTCGACCAGCTTGAGGCGGAGTACAAGCTGAAACAACAGCAGGTGGAGGAGCTCAAGGTGCGGGCCGGCGCGGAAGGCATGCTGCAGGCGCTGCCGGAAGCCCAGAAGGTGGAGGAAGGGCAGAAAGTGCTGGCCGGTACCGCGCTGGGCAAGGTGGCGCAACCCTCGCACCTGAAGGCCGAGCTCAAGATCGCGGAGACCCAGGCCAAGGACGTCACCATCGGACAGCCGGCCGTGATCGACACGCGCAACGGCCTGGTAAAGGGCAAGGTTTCGCGTATCGACCCTGCCGTATTGAATGGCACGGTGACCGTGGATTGCAGGTTGGAAGGGGCGCTGCCAGCGGGCGCCCGTCCGGATTTGAGCGTGGATGGAACCATCGAACTGATGCGGCTCGACGATGTGGTCTACATGGGCCGGCCGGTGTTCGGGCAGGCCGACAGCAAGGTCAGCCTGTTCAAGATGGAGCCGGAGGGCAAGTACGCCAATCGGGTGCAGGTGGCGCTGGGGCGCGCTTCGGTGAATACCATCGAGGTGAAAAGCGGGCTGAATGTGGGCGACCGGGTGATCTTGTCGGATATGTCCGCTTGGGACCAGTACGAGCGAATAAAACTGAACTAAACGCGGGAACCAAACGTATTGGAGATGAAATGGGCACTAACGGAAAAGAATCGCTGATCGTCCTGGATGGCGTGACGAAGGTGTTCGTCACCGACGAGGTCGAGACCCACGCCCTGTCCGGGATACAACTGGATCTGAAGAAAGGCGAGTACCTTTCGATTGCCGGACCGTCGGGCTGCGGCAAGTCGACCCTGCTGGCTATTCTGGGCTTGCTGGACACGCCGAGCGATGGCACGTATACCCTGAACAACCGGCCGGTCAGCGGACTGAAGCTTTCGGAACGCGCGCGGATACGCAACCGGGAGATCGGCTTCATCTTTCAGGCGTTCAACCTGATCGGCGATCTGACGGTGTATGAGAACGTGGAATTACCGCTGACGTATCGCGGGATGGGGTCGGCCGAGCGCAAGAAGCGCGTGCAGGAGGCGCTGGAGCGCGTGGGCATGTCGCATCGCATGAAGCACTATCCGTCGCAACTCTCGGGCGGCCAGCAGCAGCGCGTGGCGGTGGCACGCGCACTGGGCGGCGATCCGGCCATTCTGCTGGCTGATGAGCCGACTGGAAACCTGGATTCGGCCAACGGCGAAGCGGTCATGAATCTGCTGAAGGACCTGCACCGCAATGGCGCCACCATCTGCATGGTGACGCACGATCCGCGGTACGCGCAGTTTGCGGACCGCACCATCCGCCTGTTTGACGGGCGGATTGTGGAAGAAAGCGTCGAGGCGTCGCGGAATTAGCTGCTTGTTTTTTGTGGGGCAGGATGGCATCCTGCGCGCCGATTGGGGGTGCCCTTTGGGCCCGGCGCAAACAGAGGAGGGGAGAATGCTGTTCGCAAGCGCCCTGTTGGCGCTGGCAAGCGTGGTCAGCCTGCCGGCAACCGGAAACTTCCATCAACAGTCCAGCCGGGTTTATCCTCTTTCGGCGCGGGGGCGAGTGTCGCTCCAAAACATCAACGGCGATGTACACATCCGCGCCTGGGACCGCAATGAAGTGCGCATCGCCGCGGTGAAGACCGCCTCCAGCCGGGGCCTGCTGAACGAAGCCCGCGTTACCGTCGACTCGACCGCCGATGCGATCAGCATCCGCACCCGCTACGGCGACGGTTCCACTACCAATCCCGGCAGCGTGGAGTTTACGGTCATGGTGCCGCGGCGCGCGCGGCTGAGCGAAATCAAGGCGATCAATGGCGCGGTGGATATCGAAGGCGTCAGCGGCGGAATCAACGCGTCGTCGGTGAACGGACCGGTGCGCGCGCAGAAGATTGCCGGAGACGTCCGCCTCTCGACCGTGAACGGCAAGCTGGAAGCCACCTTCGAGCGCCTGAGCGACGCCAAGACGATCTCCATGAATTCGGTGAATGGGCCGATCTCGCTCTCCATCCCCTACGACGCGGGCGCCGAACTGAATGCGCGCAACGTCACGGGCGGCATCGATAACGACTTCGGTATTCCGGTGAAGCAGGACCACTCCGCCGGCAGCCAGTTGCACGGCGTGCGGAAGGGCGGCGGGACCTATATCGATCTGAAGAACGTCAACGGCACCATCTGCATCACGCCGATGTCGCACGGCCGGCGCGTCAGATTCACATAGGTTCACAGAGGTTTCCGAGCCGCGACCGTAAGGAAGCGGATTCAATCAGGGCCCATGCTACAAGATCTGCGCTACGCATTCCGCATGCTCATCAAGAGCAAGGGCTACACGGCGGTGGCCGTGCTGGCTCTGGCGCTGGGTATCGGCGCCAACACCGCCATCTTCAGCGTGGCGGATGCCTTCCTGCTGAAGCCGGTGGCCCTCCCGAGCCTGGAAAACCTGGCCGTCCTGATGGAGCGCGCGCCGCACCAGACCGCCAACTGGACCAGCGTCTCGCCGGCCAATTATCTCGATTGGAAGCGCCAAAGCCGCTCGTTCGCCGTCCTTTCACCATACGAATGGGACGAAGTCAACCTGACCGGCACGGGCGAGCCGGAACGATTTACAATCGTGCGCGCCGCGCCTAACTTCTTCGACGTGCTCGGCGCGAAGCCCATGCTGGGCCGCGTATTCGTCCCGGAAGACGAGCGGAGCAGCCAGAGCCAGATGGTGGTGCTCAGCTACGGACTGTGGAAGCGGCGATATGGCGGTGATCGTGCGATCGTCGGCAAGACCATCAAGCTGGATGGCCTCAGCCGCACGGTGCTCGGTGTGATGGATAAGAAGTTCAACTTTCCGGTGAGCGTCGAAATGTGGGTCCCCTGGACGATGGACCCGCAGGAGAGCCATGTGCGCGGGCGCCACTACCTGGAGATCCTAGCGCGGCTGATCCCGGGTATCTCGATGCGTCAGGCTTCCGCCGAGATGACCGGCATCTCGCGGCGCATGGCCCAGCAGTATCCCGAGACCAACCGCGGCTGGGATGCGCAGGTCATTCCCATCAAGTATTTCGTGACCGGCGACCTGACTTACCGCTACACACTGATGCTGATGGCCGCGGTTGGGTTCGTGTTGCTGATCGCCTGCGCCAATGTGGCGAACCTGCAATTCGCGCGCGGAGCGGCGCGGCAGCGGGAGTTCGCAGTGCGCACGGCGCTGGGGGCCAACCGCTGGCGCGTGGTGCGGCAATTGCTGACCGAGAGCATCGCGCTTTCGCTCGTGGGAGCAGCCGTTGGCCTGGGTCTGGCCGAATGGGGCGTGCAACTAATCCTCGACTACATGCCGGCGGATATTGCCCGCTACATTGCCGGATGGTATGAGATCGGGCTCGACGCGCGCGCGTTCGCGTTTGCCTTGGGCCTGGCGGTGCTCAGCGGCGTTGTTTCGGGCCTGGTGCCCGCCATCCAAAGCTCGAAGCCGGACCTGAACGAAACGCTGAAGGAATCCGGCCGGGGCACTTCCGCGGGGCGCTCGCGGCAGCGCGTGCGCAGCGTCTTGGTAGTTTCGGAGTTGGCGCTTGCCCTGGTGTTGCTAATCGGCGCCGGACTGATGGTCACGGGCGTGAAATCGCTGCTGGCCGTGCGGCAACCCTACGATCCTCAGCACGTCCTGAGTATTCAGATCAACCTGCCGGATTCGAAATACAAGGACCGGCAGACGCGCGCGGCGTTCTACGGGCAGGTGCTGGAGCAGTTGCGGTCCGTGCCCGATATCGAGGCGGCGGCCACCGTGCGCAGTCTTCCTTATGGCGACGGCCACCGCATCGTGCAACTCGGCATCGAAGGTGCGCCGGTGGAAAAGGGCGAGTACCGGTCCGCGCAGTCGGAGACCGTCAGCGCGGATTACTTTTCGTTGATGCGAATTCCGCTG
>Ga0187887_10003180_pt1 | contig 12847 bp, 10 predicted proteins | sample June2016WEW_7_10_FD_132977 | JGI IMG/M metagenome (GOLD analysis project Ga0187887, IMG submission 132977) | Peatland microbial communities from SPRUCE experiment site at the Marcell Experimental Forest, Minnesota, USA - June2016WEW_7_10 | ecosystem: Environmental > Terrestrial > Soil >...
TTCGACCACAACTACGCGCAGGATTTGCAACTGCAGCAGGTCTACGGCGGGGGCTTTGGATGGACCGTCGCGAAGACTCCCAAACAGGAGTTCGACCTGAAGGGCACCGTACAGTACGAGAAGCAACAATTCACTTCCGGAACGGGCAGCTCAAACCAAAATCTGATTGGTTCAACCTTTGCGGCGAACTACGTTCTTCACCTCAAGCTGCTTACCTACACGCAGGCGCTCTCATTCATTCCTGCCTACAACTACTTCAAAGCATACTCGGCAACCGAAGCCGACACTGTGTCGTTTCCGTCGTACAAGAATTTCGGTTTCTCTGTGGGCACGCAGGATACCTACCTCAACGACGCACCGTTTATCGGGACGGCGTCCACTCCGCCAACCAAGCCAAACTCGTTTCAGTTCATCATGGGCGTGACCTACGCGATCAAGTCGAAATACTGAAAAATCGCTTTTAGCTCTCAGCTTCTAGCCGCCAGCGGTCGGCAGCGACGGCGCTGTTAGCAGCCAGCGCGAAAAGCCGGGTGCCCCATCCAAGCTTTGCTTGGGTGGGGGCGTGATTGAGTTCAAGCACAATCTCCGGCCTCTCCCTCGGTTGCGCTAAACCTTCAGGAAAATCTTCTTTCTATACAGAATCCAAACGGGGATGAAGCAGAGGAACGCGTAGGAAACGGAATAGGCGAACGCGCGCCAGCCCGGATCGGCGATGACGGTGAGAAAGTGCGCGTCGACAAAGCTCAGCGGATCGATCGCATGCCCGCCGGATGTGATATGGATCAGCCCGATCGCGGAGCCGAGCAGCTCGCTGATCATGTAGGCGGCAATCGCATTCGATCCAAACACAAGCCACGGCCACACGAGTCCTTTGCTCCAGCCCTTCTTGCACCATCCCCTGAGCTCGATCGCCCAGTAAAACAACGAGAATGCGACCAGCGACCATCCCGCGGCCACGAGAACATACGAGCTGGTCCACATTTTCTTGTTGATCGGAAACCAGAGTGACCAGAGATACCCGGCTGCAAGACAAGTGACTGCGCCTGCCACCAGCCCCAGCGCCTTCGCCTTCACGCTGCGTTCCGAGCGAAGCCATAACCCGGTCAGAAGTCCCAGCAGCGCCGTTCCCAGCGCGGGGATATCGCTCAGCAAACCCTCGGGATCGCGGGTATTGTGATCTGTCCACTCTTCATAAAGATGTCCCGGCATCAGGTGTCGGTCGACCCAGGCCACAATATTCTGGTTCTTGTCGAGCAACGGTACGTCGCGGCCCGGCATGCCCGCGCCGGGCACCGGAACCCATTGCACGAGGACCCAATACCCAATCAAAACGATCGCAAGAGCGGCAATCTTTGTGCTCGCGCGCTGGTCCCACAGATAAAACAGGCCGACGATTAAGTAACACACAGCGATGCGCTGCAAGACGCCGTAAAAACGCATATGTTCCAGGTGGAAATAGGGAAAGCTGTTCACAACAATCCCAAAGAGAATCAGGATGACCGCACGCGCGGCCGTATGCCAGGCGAGTTTGCTGCGCGTAGCGCCGCGGGCCAGCCGCGCCTGGAAGGCAAACACAATCGAAACGCCTACCACGAAAAGAAATGTGGGGAAAACCAGATCGGTGGCTGTCAAACCATTCCATGCGGCATGGTGCATCTGCGACCATGCGCCGGGACCACTGTTATTCACCATGATCATGAAGGCGATGGTGACGCCGCGAAGAACGTCGAGAGAAACTAGACGTTTGGGCGCCGATGGGACTGCGGAACCGTTCATCTGACTCGGGCTTCTCATAACCTGCAAGAGCCTAAGGTACGCGACCAAGCCGGCCTTCGCCAAGCGGGAATCCGCCAATGAGGACGCTCCGCGATAGAGCGCCCATGGCTCGGAACATAAAAAGGCCCGAACCTTGCGAGTTCGGGCCTTCTGTTACGGGCCGTCGTTCACGAATTTTACCGTCGTACTTGCAAGCTCATCGTGGTTGTCTTGGTAACGCTTCCGCCCTTGCCGGTTATCGTGATCGTATAAGTGCCGGTCGGCGCGGTGCGCGACACCGTCAGGTTAAAGTGCGCGGTTCCTGAGCCTGGAGCCGCAATTGAAGCCGGACTGAAGCTCGAAGTGACGCCCGAGGGCACTCCGGTGGCGCTCAATGCAACGGCCGAGTTGAATCCGCCGCTCACTGTCGTCGTCACCGTGGCGTACCCGCTCTGGCCCTGGTCGAGATAGCCCGAGGCGGGCGAGACAGAGATGGTGAAGCTGCCAGCGACCGGAGCCGATACCGTCAGGTTGATCGTCGTGGTCGCGGTGGTGCCGCCCGAGGTTCCCGTGATCGTGATCGTTGACGTTCCGGTCGTCGCGGTCGAACTCGCGGACAGCGTCAGCACCGAAGTGCCGCCTGAGACCGGATTGGTGCCAAAGCTAGCCGTCACGCCCGAAGGCAACCCCGAAGCCGCCAACGTCACTGCTCCTGTGAAACCTCCTGTCAGGGTCACGGTGATGGTCGAGGTGTTGTTGCTGCCCTGCACCACCGTTACCGAGCCTGGCGAAGCCGACAAGTTGAAACCAGGCGTCGTCGAGACCGGGGCCAGCGCATTCAGCAATCCGCTGCCGTTCGGGCTGCCCCAGCCGGTGGCCAGATCATACCCCGTCGTTGCAGAGTAGCCATTGCTGCCGCTGGTGATGTCGTGAAAGTCCGAGTCGTAGCTTGAGCTCTCGCCGATTGAGTAGAGGCTTGGGTTAATGAAACCGAGCGCCTTGTTGCCGTTCGAAATCGACTGCTGGTTGACCAGTGCCAGGTAGCCGGCCCACATCGGAGCCGCAAAGCTGGTGCCGCCGTAATCATTCGCCGTGCAAGTTGTCTGATCGGCGCAAACGTAAAACGTGAAGTTCGCATTCGCTGAAACATCAGGTCCGTTGCGATAGCTTTGCGAGCAGCTCGCACAACCTGCCGCCGCGGCCGTCTGCCATGAAGGAATGGCATACTTGTCCGGCGAGATTCCTCCGCCGCTGTCGGACCATGCCGTCTCTGAAGACCACGCTCCAGCTGCCTTGGCGGTTGTCAGATCCGTTCCACCGACTGACGTCACGTACACATCGTCGGCCGGGAAGATCTCCGACGCCGTTCCCGAGGTTGTCCATTTGCTGCTGTCGCCGGCCGCCTGGAACAAGTTCTGCCCCTGCGCCGCGAACTCTTCAAAGTACGGGTTGTCGGTGCTCGGGTCGGCAGGATACCAGGTCCAGGAAGAGCTCAACTGCGCGTTCAGCGGGCTATGCGTCGCCATGGAGTTAAAGATGGCCGAGTCAGTCGAGCCCACGTACATGACCAGGCTTGAAATGCCCGGCGCCATGCCCAGCGCCTGCGTCATGTCGAGGGTCTGCTCTGTGTCGTCGCAGCTTGGAGACGTGCAGCTCGTGCTGGTTCCGTCTGTCGAGAGCAGCGTGACAATGCCGGTTGGATAGGTCTGTTTCGCATTGGTGTAGTAGGTCTGCAGGTCAGCCAGATCTGTTCCGTAGTATTCGAGCAGGCCGATGGATTGCCCGGAACCTGTCAGCGATCCCCCGTAGTAGGCTGCGCGCATGTCGGTGCCCAGGAAGGAGGCAGAAGGTCCGGAACCCGTCGTTGCATCCGATCTCGTCACGACGCCGGCCGGCCGTTTTTCGAGACCCGCGGGATGCGGGATGGAGAAGTTGTCCAGCCCTGCAATGTGCCAAAGCGCGAACCCCAGGCTCGTCGTCGGCTCGCGGTCGGGAGCATAGAACTGACGCGGTTCAGTAGGATGCTGATACAGGCCCATGTTCACGTGGAAAGCCGCTTCCACTTTCGACACAGGACCCGCCACCTGAACATTCACCCGGTTCGGCGAGGTCCCCGTCACCGTCAGGCCGTTTTGCTTCGCGAATTCAATGACCGCATCGTAGTCCGCCTGTGTCGGTCCGAATCGATCGGTGAACTGTTCGACGGTCAGGAACTGCCGGTAGCTCGGACTGCTGGGATCGTAAAGATCCTTCAGAACCTGGTTGAGATCGTCCTGGTTGCGCAGAGGCAGCGTGATCACCAGGTTCATGGTCTGGCTTGCCGGAAGACGGCCCATTGACCGTGCAGTTCCGTCCTGCGTTGCCTGGCGAACGTGATGCGTGAGCACAGACTCAGCCTGGCTAACGCCCACGAAAACTGACATGACTGCCGCGATTGGGAGCACAAGCTTCCCCACGATTCGCATCATGCATTTCTCCTTTTAGCGATAGATAAAACCGGATGCGTCCCGGAGAGACGCAGACCCCCGTGTGTTTGCATTCTCCCGTACAAAAAACGTCACTGTCCACACAATTCTTTTGTGTAAATTGAACAGATTCAGTTACTTTGGTGTTACCTTTTCGCGAAGCGTCAGACCGCTGCCAGTTACTCGAATGTGACCGGAAGGGCTGCACGAATAGGGGCAAGGACTTACGGCCGGCCCCAGGAAATTGAGTGAGATTCTGGCTGAAGCGCAGGCCGGCCGCTGCCCGTCGCACGCGCTGGCTCGGCTTCATCGCTATCCCATCCTGTGCCTCACAAAACGCGATTGTGCGGCGCTTGCTCGCGAGTCACATGCGACGGCTGATCCTCCTCGTTGGCTAGCCGGCTGCAGTTGGATGCGACGGCTGGTAAAGACCCAGCGATCCTCCTCCGGGCAGGCGAATCTTCGTCACCAATCCCCAGCGCTCCCGCTGCGGTTCTTCGAAGACCACGTCCTTTTTCACCAGTTCCGCGATCTCCGCTTTCAGGTCATCGCACATCAGGTAGAGTTCCGCGCGGTCGTTGTGCTCCGCCGGATGCATCGCCGCTTCGGCGGGAGGCAACGCGAAGATCAGCCAGCCGTGCCCGGCATCGACCGATCCAAACCCGAGCACGTCGCGAAAGAACGCGCGATCTGCCTCCGCGTCCTTGGTATAGAGAATCAAGTGTGCGCCGGTGATCATCGTCTCCTCCTCTTCGGCAATTGCAGCGCCGCCAATCCCAATTTCTGAAATCGAGACCCATCCACAACTGAGGGTCCCCATCCTTCGCCTTCCTTCTGGCGAAGGGTGGGATCGCACGAACCCCAGCAGCCAATGGGCCGGATCAAGTCACATTGGACAGTACACAAAACCCACGGCGATGCCGTACACTCGCCATTTCAGGGTAGTCCCGCATCTCAACTGTATCCGGAGGCAGCCTGTGCCCGTGTTTCAGCCCTTCGTTCCCGCCGATCAAAATCCGCCCGAGTTTACCTTTCGCGCCATTCTTCTGGGCGCCATCTTCGGCCTTATCTTCGGCGCCGTCACAGTTTATGTAGGCTTGCGGGCCGGGCTTACCGTCGCCGCCTCCATCCCCATCGCCGTCATCTCCATCAGTTTTTTGCGCGACAAGGGCAAAGTCTCAGTCCTCGAGTGCGTCATCGTGCAGACTGCCGGCAATGCCGGCCAGTCCATTGCCGCCGGCGTCATCTTTACCCTGCCCGCGCTCATCTTCCTCGGCTTCGATCTCGAATACTTCCGCATCTTCATGCTCGCGCTCATCGGCGGCTATATCGGCGTGCTCTTCATGGTGCCATTGCGCCGCCCGCTCATTGTCGAGGAGCACGGCAACCTGAAGTTTCCCGAAGGCACCGCATGCGCCGACGTGCTGATGGCCGGCGCCAAAGGCGGCTCGTTCGCCAGCCGCGTCTTCTTTGGCCTTGGCCTCGGCGCGCTCTACACTTTCTTCCAAAACGAGAATCTCTTCGGCGCCTGGCCCGGAACTCCCGAGTACCGTCCCGATTTCGGACCCGATCACGTGATGAAAGGCGCCTCCATCAAAGCCGATGCCACCAGCGAATACATGGGCGTGGGCTACATCATCGGCGCCCGCACCGCCGGCACGATGTTCGCCGGCGGCGTCTTTTCCTGGCTCGTGCTCATGCCGCTCATTTATTTTTTCGGCAAGAATCTCACCAGCCCCATCTATCCCGGCACCGTGCCCATCTCGCAAATGGGCCCCAGCGATCTTTGGATTACCTACATTCGCCCCATGGGCGCGGGGGCGGTGGCCGCGGCCGGTCTCATCACTCTGGCCAAGACAATGCCGACCATCGTCGGCGCGCTGCGCTCCGGCTTCAAGCAGATGCGGCGCCGCACTTCCTCGATGGTTCAGCCCATCCGCACCGAGCGCGATTTTGCCATGAGCACCGCTGTCTTCGGGTCGATTGCGCTTGTGGTCCTCATGTTTTTCTTTCTCGAGTTCAAGCCGGTACCCGGCGCGCAAGTGAGCGTCTTTGCCAATCTCGCCGCGTCCATTCTGGTGGTCGCCTTCGGATTTCTCTTCGTCACCGTGAGCTCGCGCATCGTCGGCCTGATCGGCAGCTCGGCCAATCCCATCTCCGGCATGACCATCGCCACACTCATGGCCACATCGGCCATCTTTCTCGTCAGCGGCTGGACCGCACCTGCGTTCGGCGCGCTGGCCATCACCATCGGCGGCGTAGTCTGCATCGCCAGCGCTGAGGCCGGCGATACCTCGCAGGATCTCAAGACCGGGTTCCTCGTCGGCTCGACACCCAAGTCGCAGCGATTCGCCTTCCTCATCGGTATTGCGGTTTCAACCATCGCCATCGGTTTCACTCTGCAGCTGATGAACACCAGCCTGCAGACCTTCCGCGCTGCGCCGCAGCCGTGGGACCTCAACGCTCCGCACCCCGGTGTCGCCGTACAGAATGACACGCGTGGGCTGGCCGATCATTTCCCGGTTACCGCTGCAGACAATTCCACGGCCATCCACCAGAAGAGCGAGTACATCGTCCTCAACGCGCTCGGTTCCACAGAACTCGCCAACGGTAAGTATCTCTACTCGCCCACATCGGGCCAGATTGAGGTGCGCTGGATTCCCGGTATAGGCAGCGAAAAGGCCGCAGCCCCGCAGGCACAGCTCATGGCCACGGTCATCAACGGAATCCTGACCCGCAAGCTGCCCTGGGGGCTCGTCATGCTCGGCGTCTTCCTGGTCATCGCCATCGAGCTGCTCGGCATCCGTTCTCTTTCGCTGGCTGTCGGCGCCTACCTTTCCATCGGAACCACGCTGGCCATTTTTGCCGGCGGCGTGGTTCGCTCCCTGGTCGATGCCGCCGTCAAGCGTGCCGGTGGCGGAGTGGATACCGAGTCCGACGTATCACCCGGATCGCTCTATGCGTCGGGCCTCATCGCCGCCGGCGGCCTCGTCGGCCTGCTCGGCGTCGCCCTGCGCGGCTACGAAACTGTCTTCGACAAGCCCAACCCCATCGGCTGGCCGCACATCTTCCTCTACAACGACTGGGTCTCCGTCGCCGCCTTTGCACTCCTGGCCTATTCGCTCTATTACTTCGCGAGGAAGCCGCTGAAGAAGTAGGGAGCCTCACAGGGCCGCGCGCCACAGCGAGCACACGAGTTTCAGGCGGGTGGCGCACCCGATATCTCTGAAATCCGGACCCACCCACAACCGAGGGTGCCCCATCCTTCGCCTTCTTCCTGGCGAAGGGTGGGATCGCACCAACGGCGAACTGTCAATTTCCAAACTGTCCCCCCTGAGGGGCTCACCTCACTCGTCTGTCAACCCCTCCCTTCCCCCAAGCCCTCCCATCCCCCTCATTCCATTGCCCCAATTTTTCCCGCGGGGATTTGCAGATCATTTCCGCAAAATCGTTACCCTTGAAGATGAAGGAGCATTCCACGTGGAAGACGATCAAGCTCTCACCAACCCGGCATGGATTCACCCGACCGCCCTCCGAAAATGCCGCCATCGCGCGTTGCATGCGTGCCTTCCAGCGCGCCTACCAGAAAAAACTCGCTAACCTCGACGAGGGCGAAGACAAATACTTCGCCGAAAAAGCCGACCGCTTAGCCTATCTCCGCGCCGTGCCGCCACTTTCCGGATACGACGACATTCGCGACTTCATCACCTGCATCGCCTTTGCCGACTTGGCCCAGATCCTTCCGCAGAACGATGCAGAACACCATCTCAACTCCGCCAGGATCGCCGTCGCTGTCGTCCGCCATGAGCCCGGCACTCAGCCAAAACGCCTTGGCCGTCCGCCTAAAAACCCTCCCACCGAAGAAAATAAATAAAGTCTTCCGTTTTTTGGCGCTTTTTTGAACTAACCATTTTCGAATCAACAAATGCCGCTCAAAACCGCAGCGAAAAACGTCGCAAAACGTAATCGCCGCGGTCATTGATGTATGATGATCGATGTTTGATGTTCAGCGGAGAGGTTATGCGAACCACCCTCGCCATCGACGATGACGTTCTGTCCGCCGCCAAAGAGATCGCCGCCGTTGAGCGCAGGAGCGTTGGGGAAGTGATTAGCGACCTCGCTCGCCGGACTCTTCGCCCCTCTTCACCTCAGTGCGCCACGCGCAATGGCGTGCCTCTTCTTCCCATTCGGCCTGGTGCACAGCGTGTAACGTCGGAATTGGTGCGTCAGCTTGAGGAAGAGCTGCAGTGACTCGTTTCTTGCTCGATGTGAACGTCCTCATCGCCCTCATCGATCCCACGCACATTCTGCATGACAGGGCGCACGATTGGTTCGCGGCCGAAGGGCACACCGCCTGGGCAACTTGTCCGTTGACCGAGAACGGCGTGCTGCGTGTCGTCGGGAGCTCCCGCTATCCCAACTCACCCGGAAACCCAGCCGCCGTAGCCGAACTCATGTCTATGTTTTTGGCTCTCGACGGCCACGAGTTCTGGCCCGACAATGTGACGCTCTTCGACTCTGCGCGCGTCGCTTCCACACGCCTGCTCGATGCAGCTCAGATCACCGACAGCTATCTTCTGGCTTTGGCTTGCGCCCACGGTGGAAAGCTGGCAACCTTTGATCGCCACGTGGTGACCAATGCGGTGATTGGCGGTTCTCAAGCGCTCCATCCAATTCGCTGATCGATTCCTTCCCCTGGAAACGCGGGCCTCCCGCGCCGCTCCGCTACAATAGTGGGAACCGTCCGCCAGACAAGCATTCTGCCTCCGCCGGGCGCTTCATACCATCATGCTGGCCGAAAATCTTCCTGAAGCTCTTACGTTCGACGATGTGCTGCTGGTGCCTGCCTACAGCGATGTGGTGCCAGTGCAGGTGAGCACGCAGACGCAACTCACCAAAACGATTTCGCTGAACACACCCCTGATCTCCTCCGCCATGGACACCGTGACCGAGTCGCGCATGGCCATCGCCATGGCTCAGCAGGGTGGCATCGGAATCGTGCACCGCAATCTTTCCATCGCCGATCAGGCCGGCGAAATCGACAAGGTGAAGCGCTCCGAGAGCGGTATGATTGTCGATCCGGTCACCATCGGCCCGGAAAAGACCATCGGCGATGCGCTCGAAATCATGCGCCGCTACCGCATCTCCGGCGTCCCGGTCACGCAAGGCAAGCGCCTGGTCGGCATTCTTACCAACCGCGATTTGCGCTTCGAGACGCGGACCGAAGTTCCCGTGGGTGACGTGATGACCAAGGAAGACCTCATCACCGTCCCGGTGGGTACCACGCTGGAAGAGGCCGAGCTCATCTTGCACAAGCACCGCGTGGAGAAGCTGCTCGTGGTCAACGACCAATACGAGCTCAAGGGCTTGATCACGGTCAAGGACATCCAGAAAAAGCTGAAGTATCCCAACGCCAGCAAAGACAATAAGGGCCGGTTGCGGGTGGGCGGAGCCATCGGTGCGACGGGCGACTTCATGGAGCGGGCAGTGGAGCTGGTGCGCACGCGGGCCGACGTGCTGGCCATCGACTCGGCGCATGGGCACTCCTCGCGCGTGCTCGAGGCGGTTCGCGAAGTCAAGAAGCGTTTCCCTGATGTTGCATTGCTCGCAGGAAACGTGGCGACCTACGAAGGGGCGATGGCGCTGATCGACGCGGGCGCCGACGCCGTCAAAGTGGGCATTGGTCCCGGCTCCATTTGCACCACGCGCATGGTCACCGGCGCGGGGATGCCGCAGATTACCGCGATTGCCGAGGCCTATCGCGCAGCGCAGAAAAGCGGCATTCCCGTCATTGCCGACGGGGGTATCAAATACTCCGGCGAAATTGCCAAGGCTATCGCAGCCGGGGCAAGCACCGTGATGATCGGCTCGCTCTTTGCCGGCGTGGATGAGAGCCCGGGCGAGACTATTCTCTACCAGGGACGCAGCTTCAAGACCTATCGTGGCATGGGGTCGCTGTCTGCGATGAGCCAGGGATCGGGCGAACGCTACTTCCAGGGCTCGGCCGATCTGGCTGCAGCTGAGAGCGGGCCGACCGACGTGGTGCAGCGTGAGCGGGCCAACGAGAACCGTCTGGCAAAGTTTGTTCCTGAAGGCATCGAGGGCCGCGTGCCCTATCGCGGGCCGCTAGAGGCAATGGTCTTTCAGCTGGTCGGCGGATTGCGCTCCGGCATGGGCTACCTGGGCTGTGGCACCATTCCGGAGCTGCAGGAAAAATCGCGCTTTGTGCGCATCTCAGGGGCAGGGCTACGCGAGAGTCACGTACACGACGTGATCATCACACGCGAAGCGCCCAACTACCGTGTCGAGTAATCAGCGCGATCTAAAGTATTGGATCAGTGCGTGGCTGCCCGTGGCGGTAGGCATCGCGGTCATCGCCCTTGAGTCCACCCAATATTTCGGCGCTGACCGCACCTCCGGCCCCTTGCGATGGCTCTTCCAGGTGATCTTCGGTCCGGTGAGCAACGTGCGCTGGGATCGCATCCATCATTACATTCGCAAATCCGGCCATTTTCTCGGATATGGCGCGATCGGATTGACTTGGCTGCGTGCGTGGAGCATGACGATGCCGGAATCGCCATTTCACACTGATGCTGCATTGGCACTGCTTGGAACAGCAGTTCTGGCCAGCTGGGATGAGTGGCACCAAGGGTTCCTGCCCAATCGGACCTCGTCGCCTTGGGATGTGTTGCTGGATTGCTCGGGCGCCCTGGTGATGCTGTGGATAGCCTACGTTTCCAGGCGATTAAGGAAACCCTGAAGAGTCCCTCGCGCCGGCAAGGTCACTTGAATGCCTTCGATGGATTCCGCCCCGGTTGCCTGTTCTAAATCGACCCGCGGGGACCTACGGCAAGGAGCGAATCACTGGGCCGCAATCTGTTCGGCTTCTTCTTGACGATGCACGCCCGCCACTATTGGAGAACGCACGCCGGCACTCACCGGACCGAACGTGTCGGCGGGAATCGGCTGTTCCTCCATTCCGAACGCCGTGGCGAGAATGAAATCGTCCAAGGCCTCAGTCTCCCAGCGGCGGAAAATGCTGTTCATCAGAAGACGAAGATCGGAAAGAAACGTAGCGCGGGCCATATATGCGGCGTCGAGCTGCCTCTTCGCCGGCAGCACAACGGAGTGATAATAATCATCCAAACGGTCCCGTGCGACGCAGGTCAGAATTCTCTCCTCGCGAGCGAAGACAATCGTGGCCAGTCCAGTGACCCCGGGTCGGCACGGAAGATGGAAGACCTCGTGCTCCCGCAGTTTGGGGCGCGGCCCAATCAGACTCATCTGCCCTAGCAACACATTGGCCAGTTGAGGCAGCTCGTCCAGTTTCCAGCGGCGCAGGATCGGTCCCACCGGTGTAAACCGCTGATTGTTGCAGGTGGTGATGGGGTGATGAGCCGTGTCGGATCCATGAACCATGGTGCGAAACTTGAGAATCGTAAAAGTTCGCCCGTGCCAGCCGACTCGTTGCTGCAAAAAGAAAACTGGGCCTCGGGATGTAAGGCGTACGGCCGCAGCAATCACCAGAATCAGCGGAACCAGCACCGGCAGCGACAAGAGCACGCACGCGCAGTCGAAAACCCGCTTGGCCCCCGACCGCGACCACGAACTCAACTCGCTCCACGCCGGATGCAACTCCACTTCGGCGCGCACTGCCAGATACCGGCGCAGCCGGGATGCGAATTCCGTTTTCCCGCCTTGCACAACGATGCGCTCGCTCCCATCGGAACGCTGATCGATCTCGAGCTGCGCGGTCCCCTCATCGCCAGGACGAAACGAGAATAATGACAAATCGGCAGGATGATAGATGCGGTGACTCAGTGGCTCAGTGCTCAAGCTAATACTCCACGGCAAGAATTGGACCACTCCAAACTAAGATGCGAGCTTGAAATCAGAGTTGCGCTCGACGAATCAATTTCTTCGGCTTCTGTGCGCCACCGATTCTCACTGACACATCGCTCACATCATTTCCGTCACGCACCGCAATGAAGCTGGGATTCGGAACGCTTTACGGATTCACGCAGGGCCGGGGTAACATCGCGTTCAATATAACAAAAACTTGTAGATGTAGTATGACACATTCAGTTTTCTCGGTCCGGATCATGTGCTTGAGATCACAATGCCAACTGTGCTGCGCTCATCCCCCAAAAAGGTCAGCGGCTCGCACGCAGAAGCGACAGCCTCGAAGCGGAGCACTTCCGCACCGGATGACGATGGTCATAAGGGGTATATCAGATCAGTTAACCCATTTTTTCGTGCGTCGCCTCCCCAACGCGAGTTGTGCAACAGGCTCGCTGTGCCCCATTTTGAGATGGCAAGCCCTGGATTCCTTTTGCTCGGAGCGCTCAGCAGGGTGTTTGCCCAACACCTTTGGTCGGGCTCCAACCGACCGAGCCAGCTGTTTCCAAGTCATGTCCCGCCTCACTCTTGTCAAGATCAAGATTCCAATACGCTTTACAGTGCATGCTAGACTCGTGACATGCATTTTCGACAGGGCGGACGCACGAACGGAGACCGCAGACGCACTGTTATGTATCACCGGCCCAGAAGCCGCCATTCAATCCTTGCGAACCTGGCTTTCGCTGCCCTGAGCTGTGCTGCCGCCAAGACAGTTGCGCAGAGCCCAA
>Ga0187887_10003181_pt1 | contig 12847 bp, 13 predicted proteins | sample June2016WEW_7_10_FD_132977 | JGI IMG/M metagenome (GOLD analysis project Ga0187887, IMG submission 132977) | Peatland microbial communities from SPRUCE experiment site at the Marcell Experimental Forest, Minnesota, USA - June2016WEW_7_10 | ecosystem: Environmental > Terrestrial > Soil >...
GATATCCTCGACCTGTTTGACCACCGCCTCGGTGCGGTGGAGCGAAGCGCCTTCCGGCAGCCGCAGCGCCGCGAAGATCGCGCCCTGGTCTTCCTCCGGCAAAAAGCTCTGCGGGATATGGCGAAACAACAGAAAAGACGCACCCACCACGGCGGCGATGATCACGACACTGACCACGGCCACACCCATCAGCCGGCGCACCACCGCGACATAACCGTCGCGGACTTTATCGATGGCGCCCAACACGTAACGCATCGGGCCGCGGCTGCGCTCCTGGCGTGTCAACAAGACCGCGCACAGCGCCGGGCTCAAGGTCAGCGCGTTGAGCGCCGAGATCAGCATAGAGATCGACACCGCCACCGCGAATTGGCGGAACAGCTGGCCGCTGATGCCGGGAATGAAGGCGACCGGAACGAACACCGCGAGCAAGACGAAGGTGATGGCGAGGATAGGACCGGTAATCTCGGCCATCGCTTTCTTGCAGGCCTCGGGTATACTCAGCGCCGGCTCCTCCTCGATCACCCGCTCGATGTTCTCGACGACGACGATGGCGTCGTCGACGACGATGCCGATGGCGAGCACCAGCGCCAAGAGCGAGACCGTATTGGCCGAGTAGCCGATCAGCAGCAGCACGGCGAAGGTGCCGACGACGGAGACCGGCACCGCGACCAGTGGGATCAGTGTCGTGCGCAGCTTGCCGAGAAACAAAAACACCACCAGACCGACGAGGATGATGGCGATCACGAGCGTACGCACCACTTCGACGATCGTCGTGGTGACGAAGACGGTGGAGTCGAAAAACACCGTATACGCGAGGTCGGCGGGAAAGCGCGTGGCCAACGTATTCATGGTTTCGCTGACTTGCTTGGCCACCGCCACCGCGTTCGAGCCCGGCGACTGATAGATGCCGATCGCGGCGGCCGGCGCGCCGTTGAAGCGGCTGTAGCGATCCTGCGACCTGGCGCCCATTTCGACGCGGGCGACGTCGCTGACGCGAACGGCCGAACCGTCGGGATTGGCGCGCAGTATGATGCCGGCGAACTCCTCGGGCCGCGTCAGCCGGCCCTTGGTCTTGATATTGATCTGGACCTGTTGCTCGCTTGGCGAAGGCGCCGCGCCGATGCGGCCGAGCGCCGCCTGAACATTCTGGTTCGCCACCGCCTGGATGACGTCATTTGGCGTCAGGTTGAGCTCGGTCAACCGATCGGGATCGAGCCAGATCCGCAGCGAATAATCGAGCGGCCCGAACAACGTGACTTGGCCGACGCCTTTGATTCGCGCCAGCGTGTCGATGATATTGATGGTCGCGTAATTGCTCAGATAGACGGCGTCGAAAGTCTTTTTCGGCGAATAGATATTGATGACCTGCAGCAACGCCGCCGATTTTTTCCGCACGCTCAGGCCCGAATGCGACACTTCGTCGGGAAGCTGCGCCAAAGCAAGGCTGGCGCGGTTCTGCACGTTGACGGTGTTGATGTCCGGATCGGTGCCGAGCCCAAAGGTTACGTTCAAGGTGTAGCTGCCGTCGGAACCGCTGGCCGACTGGTAATAGATCGCATTATCGACGCCGTTGATCTGTTCCTCGATCGGTTGTGCCACTGTGGTCTCGACCGTTTCCGCGTCGGCGCCGGGGTAGTTTGCGGTCAGCGTGACCTGCGGCGGCACGATATCCGGAAATTGCGCGATCGGGATTGCCGAAATCGCGATCGCGCCGGCCAGCGTGATGACGATGGCGATGACGACGGCAAATCTCGGTCGATCGATAAAGATGCTGGAGAACATCGGGTCAGTTTTCCGGCAGAACGGTGGCGGCCACCACTTGACCCGGATGGACTTTCTGCACTCCCTCGACGATGACCAGTTCGCCCTCCTTCAGGCCGCTCGACACGACGATGTTGCGGCCTTGTTCGACGCCGGTCGTCACCCGCCGCTGTTCGACCTTTTTGCTGGCGTCGACCACCATGACGTAATTGCCGGCCTGATCGAGCAAGATCGACGATTGCGGCACGACAAGCGAGGGGCTAGGCGTGCCGCGATCCACCGAAACCCCGACGATGCCGCCGGGGATCAGCACGCCTTCGGGATTCGGCAATTGAGCACGCACCACGATGGTGTCGGTGTCGGCCTCGACCTGGACGTCGAGAAAGTTGGTACTGCCTGAAAGCGGATAGATCGTCCCATCGGGTAGCTTGATATGAATGGTCACGTGCGGGTTCTTGTCGGCCGACGCCGCGATCCGGTGCTTGTACTCGATGATGTCGGCCTCGCTCGCCTGAAAGGTGACGTAGATCGGGTCCTGGCTGACGATCGTCGCGAGTTTGCCGGACGACGGACCGACGAGATTGCCCACGGTGAAAATGGCAAGCCCGATCCGTCCATTAATCGGTGAGCGGATCTCCGTGTAACGGAGATTGATCTGGGCCTGTTCGAGAAGGGCCTGCGCCTGCAGGATGTCGGCCTGGGCGGCCTCTTCGTCGGCCAAGCGCTGGTCGACGGTGGACTGCGGGATGTTCTGGTTGCGCACCAGTTCCTGGCCGCGCTGCAACTGAAAATTGGCGTTGATCTCGGTCGCCTTGGCCTTGGCGAGGTTGGCTTTCTGCTGATCGACCGCCGCCTTGTAGGTGTCCTGTTCGATACGGAACAACAGGTCGCCAGTCTTGACCTGCTGGCCTTCCGTGAAATTACGCTCTTCAATGAAGCCCGGAACCCGCGCGACAACGTCAACTTTGTCGATCGCCACAATGCGGCCGATGAAATCGCCTGTTACCGTGACTTGGCGGGCCACCACGGGGCTGACGGAGACGGCGGGCGGCGGCGTGGCTTGCGCGGCGGCGGCGGTACAGCCCGCGAGGAAAATAAGCACGCCAATGGTGACCGTCTTGCGTCTGCCGGACATGGCCTTGGCCCCCGATAAATTCCTATCTGCGCAACCTTCCGACCACCGTCACTATGATCCGTCGCATCGCCCTCATGGCCGAGCGCAGGATCCGAGAAATTGTAGCATCACCTCGCGCCGGTGCGGGCGCGCGCGGTGCTCGGCGATATAAATACCCTGCCAGGTGCCGAGCGCCAACGCCCCGGCCATGACCGGCACGTGCAGTGAAACGCCGTTGAGCATGGCTTTGACATGGGCCGGCATATCGTCCGCGCCTTCCACGTCGTGCACCCAGCCGGCATCGGCCGGCGCCAACCGATCGAGCGCGGTGACAAGATCGGTGCGCACGTCGGCGTCGGCGTTCTCCTGGATCACCAGCGATGCCGAGGTATGCTTCAGATAGAGCAAAACGACGCCATCCCGCGCTTCGATCTGTTGCAGGAACCGCGCCACATCGGGGGTGATTTCGAAAAAACCCTCACCGGGTGTCGCCACCGCCAATGCGGCGCTCGCCATCGTCTCGATGCGGGTGGTGAGGACGGCGGACAATGTGTTCAAGACGGAATTTCTCTATCGCCTTCTATCAAACTGGCGTCGCCTAGCTCCTGTTCAAGACCTGCTTTTGCGCCCGCTCGAGAGCTTCCACCAGCCGGTGCCAGACCCGGTCGGCAAAGGCGACCATGCGGTCGATATCACTGTCGCTCGGCAAGCGCAGCGTCGACCCGCCGTTCTCCGCCACCGGCGGTTCCAGCGTGGCGCCGGGCGGCAGCGGCAGGCCGTGCGCAAGAATATCCTTCTTCAGCGCGCCGTTCTCGCGGCGCAGCCGCGCAATCTCGTTCTCCAACAAGGCGCGATCCTCCGGGGCCGCTTCGCAGGCCATCCCAACCGCCTTCTGGCTGCACAGCGCGACCTCGCCGGTCTGGCTATCGAGCCGGACGAAGCCGTCGGCCTGCTTGCTGAAAACGTAGCGGCCGCCGCTGCTGTCCGGCACCGCGTCTTGCGGCGGAGCGTTTTGCGCCACGACCGGCACGGCCAGACAGAGAGCCAAGATGGCGCCAGCCGCTGTTTCTAAACCCATGGTTTTCAGGATCATGACCTAGTCCTTCCGCGAGGATTTTGCGTGGCCGCCATCTTAATCCCTCCACCGCGACTTCGCAGTGCACAAACGCGACACCGACGCCGCTCTTTGCGCGAGCCATATCGCTTGTGAATTCAAAGCATTAGCGCAGCCCCACCGTTTCTTGACTTGGCGGAACCCAATCAGTATGGTCCGCGCGGCTTCAAGGTGCGGGCGTGCCGCGATCGCAAGCCGCGAGTGCCAAAAGCATGAGCGATGCGCGCGAAAACGGGGACCGGGGCAAGCAACAAACCAACGAGGCCGCTCTCTCCGCGAGACTCCAGCGGCTGAACGAAGGTCTTGGCCGCGCCCGGGGCAGCCAATCTTCCGATAGTCCTGGTGCGGATCGGGCAGCGACTGCATCCGGCTACGCCAGAGGCTTCCGGCTCTCCAGCGAACTCGTTGCAGGCGTTGTGGTCGGTGCCGGCCTCGGCTGGCTCATCGACCGCTGGCTCGGCATCTCGCCTTGGGGGCTCATGGTATTTCTCTTGCTCGGTTTTGCCGCGGGCGTGCTCAATGTGATGCGCTCCGCGGGGCTCGCCGCGGGCACCGCGCTTGACGACAGCACCCGGGGAAGCCGGGACAATTGATCCGGCGCTGCGGCGCCAAGCTGCAGGCGATGGTACAGGACCATGCACGTCGATCCGATCCATCAGTTCCAGATCTACAATTGGCTCCCATTGTTCGAGTTGGGCGGCCATCAATTTCATTTCACCAATTCAGCGCTGTTGATGCTGATCATCGTCGGCTTGATTTCGGCGCTCTTGATCGGGGCCACCGCGCCTCGCGCGGTGGTGCCGGGACGGCTGCAGTCGATCGCAGAGATTTCCTACGAGTTCGTCGCCAATACCGTGCGCAGCTCGGCCGGCACCGAGGGCATGAAGTTCTTCCCCTTCGTGTTCACGCTATTCATGTTCGTTCTGTTCGCGAACCTGATCGGTCTCATCCCTTATTCCTTCACGGTGACCAGCCAATTGATCGTGACCGCGACTTTGGCGCTCCTCGTCTTCTTCATCGTCGTCGGCTACGGCTTCTGGCGGAACGGCTTTCGCTTCCTCAATCTGTTCGTGCCCAAGGGGGTGCCGAAAGCGATCCTGCCGGCGATCGTCATCATCGAAGTATTGTCGTTTCTGTCGCGGCCGGTGTCGCACTCGGTGCGGCTGTTCGCCAATATGCTCGCCGGCCATATCACGCTGCAGGTCTTCGCCGGCTTTATCATCATGCTGGCCAGCGCCGGCGTCCTCGGCATATTGGGCGCGACACTGCCGTTCATCATGGTGGTGATGCTGACCGCGCTCGAGCTTCTGGTGGCGTTCCTGCAAGCTTATGTCTTCGCTATTCTCACCTGCATCTATCTCAACGATGCGATACACCCGGGCCACTGACGGCCGCTTGTTGCAACCTCGAAAAGGAGTTTTCTCATGGATCCGACCGCCGCGAAATACATTGGGGCCGGCATTGCCTGCATCGGCATGGGCGGCGCCGGCGTCGGCGTGGGCATCATCTTCGGCAACTACCTTGCGGCAGCGCTGCGCAATCCGTCGGCAGCCCAGGGTCAGTTCGGCAACCTGATCTTCGGGTTCGCCATCACCGAGGCGCTCGGCATCTTCTCGCTGTTGATCGCGCTATTGCTGCTGTTCGGGCTGTAAGCCTGTCATCATGGCCGAACCGACCGCCCATACCGAAGCGCCGGCGGGGCACCACGCCTTCCCGCCGTTCCAGGCCGAGCATTTCCCGTCACAGCTCGCCTGGCTGGCGGTAAGCTTCGTGCTGCTCTACGTGCTGATGTCGAAGCTGGCATTGCCACGGATCGGCTCGATCCTGGCCGAGCGCAGCCGCGTCATTAGCGACGATTTGGCGGCGGCGGAACGCTTGAAGGAACAGTCGGACGCGGCGCATATCGCCTACGACAAGGCGCTCGCCGACGCCCGCGCCCGCGCGCAGGCGATCGCGAATGCGACCCGCGAACAGCAGGCGCGCGAGGCTGAAGCCGCGCAGAAGCGGCTCGATGCGCAATTGCACGAGCGGCTCGCCGCGGCTGAGCAATCGATCGCGACAAGCCGCACCGCCGCTATGAGCAATGTGCGGACAATCGCAGCCGACACGGCTACGGCAATCGTGGAGCGCCTGATCGGCACGACGCCGACCGCGCAGGACGTCGCCGCCGCGCTCGGCGACGCGAGCAACAGCTGAGACGCCCCATGCTTGAGCCGCTGAAGGAAACCGAAAACTGGGTCGCTCTGGCCTTTCTCTGCTTTATCGGGCTGCTCATCTATCTCGGCGCCCATCGCAAAGTGTTCGAGGCGCTCGATGCGCGACAGGGGCGCATCAAATCCGAGCTCGACGAAGCGCGGCGGTTGCGCGAGGAGGCGCAGGCGCTGCTCGCCGAGTTCGAGCGCAAGGGCCGCGAGGCCGAATCCGAGGCCGCGGCGATCATTGCCGGCGCCAAGGTCGAGGCCGAACGTCTGACCGTCGAGGCCAAGGGCAAAATGGAAGATTTCGTCGCCCGCCGGACCAAGATGGCGGAAGCCAAGATCGTCCAGGCTGAAGCCCAGGCGCTCGCCGATGTCCGCTCCGCCGCATCCGACGCCGCGGTCGCCGCAGCCGAGAAGATCCTCACCGCCGCCGCCAAAGGCAAAGTCGCGGAGGATTTGCTGACGCAGGGCATCGCCGACGTCCGTAACAAGTTCAATTGAGCCGCAATCGGCGCGAGATCTCGGTTATTGCGTCGGCGCTTTATTTGAACGCAATCTTTCACACAATCGGCCGGTGTTATTTGGGTGCCCGGTATCGTACCGCGCTACACACAAGTCCGATTTGATTTCTGTGTATAAATACTTACTAAGGGCGTCGATGCCCTTTGCTGCGATTCGGACTGCGCTATCCTGATTCTGCAATTCTTATTGCAATTCCTTGGAAAGCCGAACTGCGGCCACGCCCGTGGCCGAGCAACTCTCGGAGGGACCGATGGTCATCTTCGATTGTAACGGCGTACTCGTCGACAGTGAACCGATCGCGGCAGCGGTGCTGGCGGAGGCATTGCGACGCATTGGCCTTGCGGTGTCCGTCGAAACCATCATGCGCCGCTTTCACGGTCGCCGCCCAGCCGATATCTTTGCCACGGTCGAAACTGCTGCCGCGACAAAACTGCCGTCCGATTTTCCCGCCGCCGTGGCGGCCGAAACGCTGCGGCGCATGCGCGCGGAACTGCGTGCGGTCGCCCACGCTTTGACCTGGATTCGCGGACCTAAGGCGGTGGCCTCATCGTCGCCGCCCGATCGCGTCCGGATGAGCCTCGAGATCACCGGATTGATACGCTTCTTCGAACCGCGTCTGTTCTCGGCAAGCCAAGTGCGCCTGGGCAAACCAGCGCCGGACCTGTTTCTGCTCGCGGCGGCGCGATCCCAGGTCGATCCGGCGGATTGCATCGTGGTGGAGGATTCGGCCCCTGGAGTCACCGCAGCGGCGGCGGCCGGCATGACGCCGATCGGTTTTGTCGGCGGCAGCCACGCGCCGGGCAGGCTGGCCGACGACCTCCGCGCCGCCGGCGCCCGCAATATTGTCGCGGACCTGCGGTCATTGAAGAGCGCCATCACCGATTTACGCGGCTGGTAGCCTCTGCATTCGGGGCTATGAGCAAGAGGCCGATGATGTCAGCCCGTCGGGGCCGACGGATTGGGCTTGGCCCCCGGCTTCGGCTTGACCTTCGGTGCAGCGGCCGGCCTCTGCCGCGCCTGATCCTCGGCTGCCGCGCCCACGGGATCAAAGCCGATATAGACGATGTAACTCGCAAGTTCGGCTGCTGACGGCAGCGGAAACGCCACGCCCTCCTCGATATGGGTGAAGGACGCATTGCCCTCACCGGGCGGGACCGTCACCGGAATTCTGATGAGCTTGGTGGCGATCACTTTCGAGCCGACGGTCGGCGCGCTGACCACGGCAATGCGCAACGGCACCTCGACCTGACCCGGCCCGCCGGCCGGTCCGACGATGATGCGACCCTGGACGCCGATCTTTATCACCATTTGACCGCCGACCACCTTGCATTCGCGCGCCGCGCGGACGAAGTCGCCCTGATATTTCAGCGCCATCGCTTCGTTGCCGCCGTCAGGCGGCGGCGGCGGAATGGTCAGCGTCGAAGCGCCCTGGCGGATGTCGATGAACGGGCAATCGATGTCGGGCTGCGCATTGGCGACCGGCTGCGGCGCGGTCGCCGACTTGCTCGAGAAAAAGCCGCCGATCTTGTCCTTCAGAGAAGGTGACGCCGGAGGCGCGGACGGTGGCGTCGCAGTCGATGGCGCGGTCGGCGGAACGGCCGTTGGCGCCGTGGCCGTCTGCGCCGGCATGGTCGACGCGCCAATGCTGCCGCCCGAGCAGCCCGGCGCCACGAGCACGAGCGCCAGCAAAGCCGCGAGCGGCAGTCGATCACACCAACGCATCAAAGAAACGTTCCGCGGCATTCCCCGCTTCATCGCCATGAACCGCGATGCCCCTTAGTCTTATACCAAACCAACCGTGGCCATCCCAAGGCACCCCACACTAGCGTCCCGTGCAAGCGGGGGAGGAAATGGAGAGGATTTGGTTAAGACCGCCCTCCCCCACCCCGAGGCAGGACGGAATCATGCCGGTGGAGCATCCTTGAGCCGGGCATAGAGCAGATGATCCTGCCAGATGCCATTGATGCACAAATATTCCCGCGCATAGCCTTCACGCAGGAAGCCGGTCTTTTCCAACAGCCTGACCGAGCCGGCGTTGCTGGGGATGCACGCCGCTTCGAGGCGATGCAGACGCAGCGTGGCGAAAGCAAACGGAATGACGGCGCGCACTGCCGCGGTCATGTAGCCCTGACGTATGAACGGCCGACCCATCCAATAGCCGACACTGCCGGCCTGGGCGACGCCGCGCCGGATATTGGCGAGCGTCAGTCCCCCGATCAGCGCGCCATCGGAATAGCGCAGGATCAGAAAGGCATAGCCCTGGTCGGCACGCAGGTCCTCGACATAACGTTTGATCCGGCGCCGGAACGAACTGCGGGTGAGATCGTCGTCCGGCCAGGTCGGCTCCCACGGCGTGAGAAAGTCGCGACTGGATTCGCGTAGCGCCGCCCACTCCTCGAAGTCCGTCATCTGCGGCGTGCGCAACATGACACCGTCGCCTTCGACACTCGGCAGCGACTCGGTGAAATTGATGGTGCGGAAGAAGGCCATTCGGCTTCAGCGCAGACGACCCTTGTTCCGCCCATTCCCGCGAATGCGGGAATCCAGGAAGGTGGCCCGAGAACGAGGTCCCCGCTGCCGCGGGGACGAGCGGACTATGGCATAGCTTATCATGCCGCCCGACGAGTCAAAGTCTCGGCAATTGCCGCCGCACTTTCAAGCCCCGAGCCGAGGCCAAGAACGGCCGTGGCAAGCTTGCCGCGCCCGATCAAGGCGCGGCCGGCGGCGCGCGCGCTTTCGACCGTCACCGCTTCGACCTTCGCCACCAGTTCGGCCAACGGTATCGGCCGGCCGCGCGAGATCATCTGCCGGGCCAATTGCTCGATGCGCGCGCCGGAACTTTCCAGCGCCATCAGCAGGCCCGCCTTCATCTGCGCCTTGGCGCGCGCCACCTCGGGCTCCGAGATGGTGGCGACGGTCGAGGCGATCTCGTCGACAATCAGCCGCATCAATTCCGAGGTGTCGGCGGCATCGGTGCCGGCATAAAGGCCGAACATGCCGATATCGGAATACGGCACATGGAACGAGTAGATCGAATAGCACAGGCCGCGCCGCTCGCGCGCCTCCTGGAACAGCCGCGACGACATCCCGCCGCCGAGCACATGGGTAAACACCTGCAGGCTGTAAAGCGTCGGATCGACGATGGAGACGCCCGGCAGCGCCAACGCCAAATGGACCTGCTCGAGTTCGCGTTTCTCGACATGGGTGCCGCCGCCGAAGCGCGCGGCCTCCGGCGCCGGACCGGCCGGTCCGTTGAAACTGCCAAAGCGCTTTTCAACCTCGGCCAACACGGCCTGATGCTCGACGGCGCCGGCCGCGGCCACCACGATGTCCGGCGCGCGATAATTCCGCGCCAGATAGTCGCGCAATTTGCCGTCGTCGAACGACCGCACTGTCTTCGCCGTGCCGAGAATCGAGCGGCCGAGCGATTGGTCGGGAAAGGCGACGACCTGGAGATGCTCGAAAATGAGATCGTCCGGCGTGTCGGCGACGGCGCCGATTTCCTGAACGATGACGTTCTGCTCGCGAACGAGTTCTTCGCGCGCGAAGGCCGGTTCGGAGAGGATATCGGCGAGCACTTCGAGCGCCAGCGGCACGTCGGCCTTGAGCACGCGTGCGTAATAGGCGGTGTTTTCGGTGCCGGTCGCCGCATTGAGATCGCCGCCGACCGCTTCGATCTCCTCGGCGATCTGCCGCGCGGTGCGCCGCCTCGTGCCTTTGAACGCCATATGTTCGAGGAAATGCGAAATGCCGTGCTCGTCGCGGCGTTCGTCGCGGCTGCCGGAATTCACCCACACGCCGAGCGAGGCCGTCTCGAGATGCGGCATCGCGTCGGTCACCACGTTGATGCCGGATTTCAAGGTCGTTACCTCAACACTCATGCTGCCGCTCCTTCCTGCGCGGCGCGGCTCGTCGCAATGACGAAACGCTCGACCGCAGACTGCTCCGCCGGCAGCGCCGTGACGCGCTCCGGGCGGTCCTCGAGATCCGATAGCCATTCCGGCAATTGCGGCCGCAGGCCGCAGGCCGCCTCCACCGCATCGGGAAATTTGGCCGCATGCGCGGTCGACAGCACCACCATCGGCACCGACGGATCGCGCGTCTCTTTTTCCGCCACCGCGATGCCGACCGCGGTATGAGGATCGACGAAATTGCCGGTCTCGCGCTTGACCGTGCGGATGGTCGCCGCGACTTCGTCCTCGTCGGCGCGATCCGCCGAGAACAGCGCGCGAATATGCGACAAGGCGCGCGCCGACAGCGTGAAGCGCCGCGACTGTATGAGCGACGCCATCACGGCGCGAATGGCGCTTGAATCGCGCTGATAGGCGTCGAACAACAGCCGCTCGAAATTCGACGACACCTGGATATCCATCGACGGCGAGGTGGTCGGCGTCACGTCGCGAAGCTCATAGGTGCCGGTGGCGAGCGTGCGGGCCAAAATGTCGTTGACGTTGGTGGCGATCACCAGGCGGTCGATCGGCAGGCCGAGATGCTGCGCCACATAGCCGGCATAGACGTCGCCGAAATTGCCGGTCGGCACCGTGAAGGCGATTTTGCGCTCAGGCGCACCGAGCGCCACAGCGGCAGTGAAATAATAGACCGCCTGCGCCACGATCCGCGCCCAGTTGATCGAATTGACCCCGGACAGCCGGACCCGGTCGCGGAAGGCGTGATGATTGAACATGCCCTTCACGATGGCCTGGCAGTCGTCGAAGGTGCCGTCGATGGCGATGGCGCTGACATTGCCGGCCGCGGACGTCGTCATCATGCGTCGCTGCACGGCGGAGATGCGGCCTTGCGGAAACAGGACGATCAGGTCGACCTGGGCGCGGTCGCGGAACGCCTCGACGGCGGCGCCGCCGGTGTCGCCGGAGGTCGCCACGACGATGGTGGTGCGCTCGCCGCGTGTGGCCAGCACGTGATCCATCAGCCGCGCCAACAGCTGCATCGCCAAGTCCTTGAACGCCAGCGTCGGACCGTGAAACAGTTCGAGCGCGAAGGTATTGACGCCGAGCTGGGTGAGCGGCGCGACCGCCGGATGGCGAAAACTGCCGTAGGCCTCCCGCGCCATGCGGGCGAGGTCAGCCTCGCCGATGGCGCCGGCAACGAAGGGCTTGATCACCTCGACGGCGACTTCGGCGTAGGACCGGCCGGCAAAGCCTGCGATGGTGCGCGGCTCGAGGCGGGGCCATGCGTCCGGCACATAAAGGCCACCGTCGCGGGCGAGACCCGCGAGCATAGCCTCGGCAAAGCCAAGGGAAGGGGCTTCGCCCCTGGTCGAAACGTAATGCAGCATCGGCCTTCACGCACCGTCCGGCAGCGCCGGAGATGAATATTAAGCTATTGATTCCGAACATTATTTTCAAGAGTCATGGCAGGGCGAAGGCCCCTCCACAACGCCGGAACCAGGGCGACAGTAATAGAAAAGCGGCCGGCTTCACAAGGAACGCAACGGACCCTAGCGGCCTTCGGTCCCGCCCGCATCGGCCGGGTCCGAGCGCCCGGATGTGAAGGCAAAACAAACGAAAACCACGGCAAGGACCGCGGCCAAGCCGTACCAGGTTACGGCATATTGCAGGTGGTTGTCCGGCAGGCTCACCACCAGGCTGCCCGGCTGCGGCAAACCGCCCGGCGGCACCGGCGTCTCCTGCTCGACATAGAACGGCGCCACGGATGGAAGTCCTTTAGCGGCGGCGATGGCCGCCGGGTCGCGCGTGAACCACAGATTATGGGTCGGATCGTCGTTGGGCGTGAACCAATGCCGCTCGTCTGCCCAGCGCATTGTGCCCGCGATGTCGACGGGGCCAGAGAGTTCGCCGGCGGGCCGCGATTTCGGATCCTGCCGGCCGTCAGGCACAAAACCGCGATTGACCATCACGACGCCGCCGTCGGCGAGCCGCGCCGGCGTGAAGACCCAATAGCCGGGCCCGGTCACATCGGGCCGGAATGCCGCGGCGGAGGCGAAGACCAACGCCTCCTTGTCGTTATCGAAGGCGGCGCGAAATTTGACGCGGCGATATTCGTCGTTTGCTCGGTCGAGGGCTGACCAGCCATTCGCGGCCGGCAGCGTTTGCGGCGGCGTCGTGAGCCGCGCGGTCAGGGAAGCGATCAAGCCTTCCTTCCAGGCCTTGCGCTGGA
>Ga0187887_10003186_pt1 | contig 12837 bp, 9 predicted proteins | sample June2016WEW_7_10_FD_132977 | JGI IMG/M metagenome (GOLD analysis project Ga0187887, IMG submission 132977) | Peatland microbial communities from SPRUCE experiment site at the Marcell Experimental Forest, Minnesota, USA - June2016WEW_7_10 | ecosystem: Environmental > Terrestrial > Soil > Wetlands...
GGGAGAACAGATCCATCGGCTTCAACGGAAAATGAATCCATCGCCCCTGCAGGCGGATTCTCCCGTGCCGGGTTTGATACAGAAGGTCCTTCCCGAGCAGGTGACGCAAGTCCTGCATGATGTCCGGGGGAACCACCGGGTGCAGCCGATGGCTGCCGAAGTCGCAGTGGACGCCATCCAACTCGAAGCTCCCGGCATTGCCTCCGACGCCATCGCGTTGTTCCAGTACGGTGACACGGGCAAGCCCATGTTTTCGGAGCTGGTAAGCCGCACCGGCGCCCGACGGACCAGCCCCGAGAATCACCACGTGTGGAGCGGCGGCCGGGCGCGCGCTTTCCTCCCGCTGCAACGGGTGCTCAGGCGAAGGCGAATGCTGGGGAATCATCAGGACCAATCACTCCTGGGGCGTCGTGTTCGCGCCTCCCGGAAAAGCCGGAACGCCGGGAAACGGCTTGGTTTGAGCGGAAGAAAAGCGGCCGACGAGGAACGCGATGATCCCCGCGATCAAACCACCAATTGTCGTGATGGCTTCAAACACCAGGCCGGCAGCCGCGGTGAGAACCGATGGCGCGCCAAAAGGAGCCAGCAGACCTACCAGTGCCACCTCGCGAACTCCGATTCCCCCTTGCGTCAGCGGAAGAAGAGCCGAGAGCTTGGCAAGCGGCCAGGCGAAAAGCCAGACGCCGAACGCCACGTGAAGCCCCGAGGCAACCCCCAGCCAGGCGTTGATCGCCACCTGGCAGAGCTGCAGGATTACTCCAAGACCCAGGCACAGCAACAGGCGGCCCGGGCGGCCGTACATCGCCCGTCCCGCGCGCCGCAGTTTCACCATAATACGCCGGACCTTGAATGGAAACTTTCGCGCCGGCGTCGCGAACAGCAGTACCAGGCCTAAGATGCCCGCAACGGCGAGAGCGCCCCCGAAGGCCCAGAACACTTTGCGGCTTTGAGGGTCGAGCGACCTGGGGAGCAGGATCGCACCCACCGCGGCCACTCCTCCCAGGCCGATCACATCCTCGACTCGGTCAATCAGGCTGCCCAGTACGACCGCGGCTTTGGCGCGCGAAAACGAAAACGCCATGCCCGCACGCACTACATCGCCCCCAACCAGGGAAGGCAGGAAGACATTGCCGAAGAGTCCACCATAGTAACAGCGAACCGCCTGTCCGAATGTCAGATCCGCGCCGGCCAGGTTTATCAACAGGCGCCACTTTACTACTCCGAGAAGATGCAGCCCCAGGTATACGAAAAGCAGCCCAAGGCTCAGCGATAGCGGTATGCGCTCTATGGCGGACCATACCTGGTTGAACGGCACGAAGATGAGCAGCAACGCAAGAACCAACGCGCTACCCCCAAGCCGCGCCGCCCGCGAGCGCCAGAACCTCGGCTTAGGGGTGGATCGTGCTGTGCTTGCGGCCACCGGAGTCATGCGCCGGTCCTGCCTTCGGATTTGAGGTGCGCTTCGCCCGTGATTTCGATCCTGCGAACCCGATAGACCACGTCTTCGAGAAGCTTGCGGTTGCAACTCAGCAAATCGGCCAGGAATCCGATCAATGTCACCTGGAAGCCCACAATGATCAGAATCGCGGCCAGAATCAGCGACTGGATGTGGCCCACTCGATGGCCGACGAACATCAGGACCAGGAATCGTATGCCGGGAATCATTCCCACCAGGATCATGCTGATTCCCAGCGCCAAAAACACCCTCAGCGCCCGATACATCGTATACACCCGCAAGATCGTGGCCGTCGACTTCCGGATATAGTGGGGCATACTCCGCATGAGTCTCGACGGACGGGTTTGGGGATTGATGCTTATCGGTACGTACTCCACCGGCGCACGACGGGCTCCCGCCTGTATCAGAGTCTCAAGCGTGTAGGAGTACTCGCTAAGCACAAATGTGCGGAGCGCTGCTTCCCGTGTGTAAGCTCGGAATCCGCTCGTCGCATCCGGAGTGTCCAAACCCGAGGCTTGGCCAATCACCCAACTCCCAAACGCCTGGAGCTGTCTCTTCAAGGGGGAAAAATTCTGAAGCTGCCTCACCTGACGGTCGCCGACCGCGATTTCGGCCCGGCCCGCGAGCAGGGGCTCTACCAGGCGGCTAATGTCGTTCGCCTGATACTGGTTGTCCGCATCCGTATTGACGATGATGTCCGCCCCTTGCCGGAGGCATTCTTCCAGTCCGGCTGTGAATGCCGCCGCCAGTCCCAGATTCTGGGGAAAGCGGACTATATGGTGCGCGCCGGCAGCTCGCGCCACCTCGATGGTGGCATCCTTGCTGCCATCGTCAATAATGAGGATCTCAATCTGATCGATGCCCGGGATCTGCCGCGGCAACGCCGCCAGCGTACCGGGAAGCGTCGCCGCTTCGTTATAACACGGTATCTGAATGATCAGCTTTTTCATGAGTCAACGGGGTTCGGACTTGGCGACAAAGACATCCCCGTCGCCCACGGTCCCCGGAAATACCTGGGTCACGGTAAACTCGTTCCGGATCATATCCGCCAATGGCGGCGACCAACTCTCCAGATATCTGGGAAAAGTGTAGATCACCCAGACGGGCCGGTCCTGGCGGCAGATTTCCCGCAGTTGCTCCACCGTCTCCACGCTATCCCACGGCTTGGCGTAGTATTTCAGCAGCGGGAATGTGGATGCTCCCGCGGTCACCACTGGTTCACCGGTCTTTCGCTCCCTGTCCACGAACTGTATCGCGCCTTCGAAATCCTGCTTGGGATATTTGTAATTGCGCGTCAGGGAGTATGCGGAGGACGCCAGCAGAACAGCCGCAAGCGCCGCCGACAGTGCCGGGGCCAGTCCGGGATGGTTCCTCGCGGAGGCTCCCGGCGAGTGTGCCACGATCCACCGGGGAATGACGACCAGTCCCTGCACCAGCATCAGAACGGCGAATCCAATAAGAAAGAAGAAAAAACGGGGATACATGGTTCCGCGCGAAACAACTGCGCCAAGCGCGGTAAAGGCTCCTGGGAGTACGAACAGCGCAAGAGCCAGGCGGTTCTCCCGGAAGTAGCTCCATGCGCCGCAGGCAATAACCAGCGCGGCCACCACCAGCACGCCCTCTGATCCCAGGCCGCGAATCAAACCTCGGAGAGTTTCCAGCATCGCCCATCGCGGGGTGGAAACGCCCTTCATGCTGGAAGGCCGATGTGTAAAGTAATTCATCACCTGCGTCAGGATTGGGGCGTAGAACAACAAGGTGAGTCCGCCGGTCAGGAAAAATGCTTCCAGGGCAAACCTCCACTTCGCCAGGCCCAATCCACTTTTCCAGTCCCGCCAGGCGCATCCCACGCAGATCACAACATGACTTGCCACCACAAAGAGCATCGTGAGGTGGGTGTATGCGCCAAGCGCCGATGCCAGGGCGTAAGCGGCATAGGGGCCGCGGCGTCCCGTTCGCATTCCTTGCAGCAGGAACAAAGTCGAGGCGAGCGCCCAAAACGTCAGCATGGTATATCCACGAGCATTCTGGGAGAACCACACATGATGATACGAGACGGCCAGCAGGGACGCGGCCAGCAGCGCCTGATTGCGCGTCGAGACAGCAATCCCCAGAAGGTACAGCAGCGGAACCGATGCAACGCCAAAGACGACCGCTGGCAGGCGCAGGCTCCAGGCATGTTCTCCAAAAGCCAGAACACTCAGCCGCGCCAAAACCGAGTAGAGCGGGTGTTGGGTATCACCGGGGAATCTGGCCAGAATCTCCGCCAGCGGATGCCGAACCGTGACCACGAGAAAATAGATTTCATCCCACCAGAGGCCCTTGTTGATTCCGATCACGCGCAGCACCGCTGCCACAATCGTCACGGCCGTGAGCCATACCCAGGGACGAGTCAACTGTAGCTTTCCCGAATTGCCGCCGTGCTCTTCAGCGCGGGTCAAGTGCATCCCAATGTTTTCCAAAGTCCTCATTCCGGTTGGTTTGTTCTGCCAGGAGCAAGGCTCGTATCAGATGATAGACGATCGTTCCCGAAGCGAGCAATCTCGGTGCCAACGCACGTTCGGTCCTGTCGACGGCTGATTCTTTTCCGGTAAGGAAGCGGGCTCCAGGGTGTGCGGATTCAGGTTTGGGCTCGGGTTGACAAATTCGGAGATCAAAGGAATCTATTTGGGAAAGAGTGCGATGCGCGGTTCCTGGCCATCCAAATCCAGCAGCCGGGAAAGGACAATACCAGCTCCGTTTGACGGTCCGGTAGCGCCGCGGCCGAATGATATAATTCACAAACTCATGTCCCGAATTGCGACCGTCGCCTGCGTGCTGTTCCTGGCGATTGCGGTTGGATTGCAGGTACGCATGGCAACCCTGGTTCTCGGGTCCGACCTGGCTGCATGGAATTCGGATGCGCCGGCTCACTTCACCACCGGAGTGATGGTCCATGACTACCTGCGGTCGGGTTTGGGCTCTAACCCGGTGGCCTTCGCCGAGTCGTTTTATGTCCGCTTTCCCAAAGTGGCCTTCGGGCAATGGCCGCCTGTCTACTATGTATTACAGGCCATTTGGTATCTGATCTTTCCCATTTCGATAAACAGCGCCAGGATCCTGAGCGCGGTCATTGCCCTCACTATGGCCGCTACGCTCCTTCTGCGGCTGCGCCGTTCGTGCGGTCCCCTGGCCGCGTGCGCCGCTGCCGCGGCCTTCCTGAGCTTTCAACCGATCCAGATGGCAGCCTGGGAAGTGATGTCGGACCTCCTGACGGGACTCTTCGTTCTCCTCGCCCTGCTCTCCCTCTCCACGTTTCTCGAAAACCCGCGGAACCCGCGAAGCGCGTGGTACTTTGCTCTGTGGTCGTCCGCGGCCCTTCTGACCAAGGGCAGCGCCTTTGCGCTGGTTCCCTTCGCCCTGCTCGCTCCGTTGTTGGCCCGGCGATTGCGCTGTTTCGGCAGCATCTGGTATTGGGCCTGCGGAGTAGCCTGCGGCATCGCCTCGGCTCCGTTCTATCTCCTGATCGCGCGCATGGGATTTGGATATTCGTTGAGTCCGCCGGTCAAAGGACCCGACCCGCATTTCTCCCGGCTCATTTTCCTGACGATGCTCCAGGGCCTGGCGCCCGCCATCTTCTGGACGCTGGCGGTGGCTGGCTTTGCCTTCGCCGTGCACCACCGCTGGCGTGGCGCAAACGACCGCTCGGCTACCACCGACGCGTTGCTGGCCGGAGCCTGGCTCCTGGCGCAACTGCTTTTTCTCATGAAGTTTCCACTGACTCAGGAGGACCGGGTTTTCATCCCAGCTCTCGCACCTGCCGCGATTCTCTTCGGCTATTGCATTAGCCGGATTCAGTGGGTCTTGCGCCACCGGCCCGTGTTTGGCGTGACCGTTCCGGCGGTACTTGCCCTGCTCTGCATCGCGCTGTGCGGAGCGGCGCCGTTCGAGCGCATCGAGGGTTACCAGGCTGCGGCCGCTGCGATCCCCTACCGGCCGGAGGGATCCCTCCTGTTGGTGAGTGCCGACGCCCCCGGCGAGGGAGCTATCCTCGCGGAGCGTTTGGCCCATGACCCATGGCGCGCGGGTATTGTTCTCCGCGCTGATCATGCTTTTGTCGAGTCTTCGTGGTCTGGTGCGCGCTATCACCCGCTCTTCTTCAACGCGGACGAAGTCAGGAAATACCTGATGGACCTGCCAGTCCGCTACATTCTGCTGGATGACTCCTGGACGCGGCGGCCGTTTGAGAAACTGGTCGACGAGGCCGTCCGGGCCGACCCACAGGACTTCGCGCTGCTGGCACGGTTCCAGGTTCGCAGATCCGGGCTGAACATCGGCGAGGTTCGCGTGTATGAGAATCGTGGAGCCGGAGATCGCCGCCCCGCCGTGGTCCGCGTGCGTCTGGGTATTGAGCGCGGCGGGCGCACCCTGGAATACCACTGGAAGTGATCGGGCCTTAGCGCGCGGGACAAGCCGCCAGTTCGGCGGGGCGGCAGCTATCAGATCAGCCATGGCACGCTGCCGAACTTCTTCCGCGCAGCGCCTTCCAGAAACCCGAAATACGAGCGCAGATGCGCTTCCCGGCACCACCATCGCAGGAACCCGTCGTAACCCTTCTGCCCCAGTTCGGTCCGCAGCGATGCGGAATCGGCGAGGCAGCGAATCGCCTCCAGGAGTTCGTCGTCGGTACGGTAGACAAACCCGCCGCCACTATCCTGGACGACTTCGGGCAGCGCGCCCAGGTCGCGGGCAATTACGGGAGTTTTCCTCGCAAACGCTTCCACGCTGGTCATTCCGAACGTCTCGTACGTGATGGAAGGAACCAGACAAGCAATCGCATGGTGGTACAACCCGCCGAGTTCCCGCTGCGTCTGCAGGCCCAGAAACTTAATTCGGGGATTGTGGGCCGCCATCGCGCGCAGTTCCGATTCATAGCCTCCGGTACCCGCCAGCAGCAAATCGCATCCGGGCACGCTGTCCCACAGCGCGATCAGAGTCTGGGGGCCTTTGATCCGCTCAAGCCGCCCGACAAACAGGAAATACCGCGCCTCGTGCGGGCGGGGCGCGGGACGTTGCCAGTCGTCATCGGTGCGATCCATGAAATTCGGCAGGCAGGCCACCGGAAAGGGAAACCCTCTCGATCCGTGAATCTGGCAGGTAAAACGGCTCGGCGCAACAAATTGATCCACGGATGCCGCCATACGTTCGAGCAATCCGGTATAGCGCCAGTACTGCGGCGGCCGTTTCGCCTGAATGGTACAGCGCAGGCACTCCGGCCGATCGCACGGGGCCTGGTTGAATTTCCAAAGCACGTGGGTGGGGCAGATCAGCCAGTGTTCATGGGTTGTGAACATTTTTACGGCCTGGCTGCCCTCGGGCTCGATCGCCAGTACCCCCGGGCCGAGCAGCGAGACGTTGTGGAAATGGATGACGTCGTAGGCCCGCGCGTTGAGGACTTCGCGGATCTGCCTGCTTTTGAGCCATGGCTGGCCGGTTTGTTGGCTGAGCAGCGGTGAAAGCCAGGTAAAGCCGCTACGGAGTTCGTGCCGCACCACATTCGGGTGCTCGGCGAATTGCAGGGGCGGGTCGCCAGGGTGCAGCAGGTGGTAGGAATCCACGCAATGAATAACATCTACGTGATGGCCGCTGTCCGCCAGGGCATGCGCCAGCCGGTACACCTGCATGCCATCGCCCCCGAAGCTGTACGGCGGATAGAAGGTGGTGAGGTGCAGGAAATTGAGCGGGCGGCTCATTCCGAAGCCGCCTTGCGGATCACATCCATCATCTGCCGGGCGGCCGCCTCCCAGGTGAGACGGCGCGCGGCCTCCAACCCGGATTTCCGCATATGGGCGCGCAGTTCCTGGCTCGAGAGCACGCGCGCCAGAGCATCCCCAATCTCCTGCTGGCCCGGCCCGACGTAGATACCGGCGTCGCCCAGCAGCCCTTCGAGCGGGCTTGCCCTGGTGGCAATCACCGGGCACCCGCAGGCGGCAGCTTCCACGGCGGGCAGACCAAAGCCCTCCATCAGCGAAGGGAGCACCAGGACGTCCGCCAGGTTCATTAGAACCACCAGGTCCTGGTCATCCAGGTAGCCGGTAAAGATGACGCGGTCGCGCAGTCCCAGCGCATTTACCTGCGCGCGCAGAGCGCCCAGGCAGGTGAGAAAAGCGTCGCCCGACGTATCTCCGACCATTACCAGGCGCACATCGGCGAACTTCTCCTGCCCGGCCACCCCGGCGAACGCCGCGACCAGCGCCTCCAGGTTCTTGTGCGGACTGAAGCCACCCACATAAACAGCCGTTCGGCCGGACGCATCGATTCCTAATCGCTGCAGATTGGGCCCAGGCGCAGGGTCATCGAGTCTCCGGAAAACGCTGTCAGCGGCTTCGCCCACGACAAACAGGCGTCGCGGGTTCACTCGAAAATGTTGCAGAATGGCGGCGCGTGAATACTCCGACACCGTGATCAGGGCATCCGCCTGCCAATAACCCAGGAAGACCTTGATTTTCCAGAACAGCCTGGCGCGCGCCCCGGGAACCGTCAGTTTGGGATACGTCTCGGCAATGACGTCGTGGGCCATGACCAGTTTGCGGGCGTGGCCAAAGACGGGAACATAACTGTAGATGGTGGGGAAGAGGACCAGATCGAAGTTCGGAGACGAGAGCGCGCGGCTCATGCGCCACATGTCGGCAAGCGTCCGGTGACCAGCCGCGGAAGCGGCGCGAAACGTCGGCACCCCTGACCGCAGAATCCGCACTTCGCACTCCGGCGGCGTTGGCTCGGCGTCCTCGGTCGAATCCAGAAAGAGGGTGTAGCGGTTCTCGCGATCGAGTTCGGCCAGGGCGCGGAGCAGCGCCCGGGCGTGCCTGCCGTAACCGCGGCGGTTGTGCCAGCAGGTGGCATCGACGGCGATCCGCATAGCTAGAGCGCGGACCGCCAGCCGCGCGCGATAACTTCCGCAACGTGCGCTCCCGCGGCATTTGCCCGACCGGTCCGGCAGCGGGCATCGATCCTGATTCGCATACCTAGGAGTGGACCCGCGAACCGCGGGCAATTGCCTCAGCCGCCTGTGAACCCGCGGCATTTGCCCGACCCGTGACGTAGCCCACCCATTCGCCGCACGACCAGCTCACCGCCAGCGCTGTGGTGAGCGGAAAAGCCCTCATGAATGCGCTCATGGTGCGTCGTTTCTTCCAGGCCGTCAGCGTCATGCGAGCCATCATGAGGACGGGAAGTGCCGGAGCGAAAATCGCCCAGAAGACTCGCTGGCGAAGGTGCGCCAACCTGGCCCGCGTAGCGGCGTAAGAGCGGCCCCACACAAATCGTTCTCCGAGCGCCGAGCTCACCCGCAGCCCCTGGCGGTGCTGATGGAGCACGGCGGCCGGCGCGAGCAACACTTTTTGATTCCGCGAGAGCAATGCCGCCGTCACGGAAGCTTCATGAAAGATCTCCTGCCAGATGGGCCGGATGGATTCGAGGGCAGTCCGCTTGTAAGCCACGTTGGCATCGCTTACGATGGAGGTTTCGCCAACCGGCAGCGGGTTTTGGTAACGCAGAAAATCGCAAAAATAAACCGCCCAGTTCAGCGGACGGTCGACACCGTTTTCAATGGCGCCGCCCACCGCGGCCACAGACCCGGTGTGAGCTTCCAGCAGGCGAGTGCTCCATTCCGGCGTCACGATGCCGTGGTCTTCAATCAACGCCACCACCTCGCCCCGAGCCACCGCCAAGCCTCGCGCGCGCAATTCGTCGTGGTGCTCCCGGCTCCCGCTGGACCCCGTGTAAGTCCGCAAATCCGCCACTTCCTGGAAGCGCACGCTCGGATACCGCCCCTTCAAGGCAGTGATTCCCTTTGTCGCGGAGTGATAGGGAACAATGATCTCCATTATAGATGCCAAAGGCTGCCGGCCCAGGGCCTCCAGGCAGGGCTCCAGGTGGGACGCATCGGGATCTCCGGTGGTATCGCTGACGATCGCAACCACGACCGAAAGAGGAGGGTTATCGAGGGAAGCCATTTACTCCACCCGCAGAAGCGCGTTGCCCGGTCCAGCCACGTAGCCGATGAATTCACCAGCCACATAGACGATCAGGGCCGGGATCAGCAGTGGCAGTGACTGAGCGAACTTTTCCACATGACAACGCTTTTTTGACACACGCAGCGCCATGCGAACCAACAATAAAAACGGTACCAACGGCGAAGTCAGGACATAGACGGCCTTGCGCGAAGCGGGTAGTTTACGGGCCCCTGCGAAGGCGCGGCTGAACCAATATCTTTGCTGTAGATAGTAGCCATAGTTGAAAGGGCCACGATGATGCACCACCATCGCCGGAACGGCCCTGAACTTCACGCCATCGGCCTTCAGGCGGGGATGCAGCACGGCTTCCCAATAGCCGGCGCCCAACAGGTCCTTGTACTTCAGAAGCACGGCTTGGGAATAGGCGATGTTGGCGCTACCCAGATCGTGCTCATCCCCTTCCTGCCAGGGAGGCAGGTAATTGTTGTACTCGCAGAAGTACACCACCCAGTCGCGCAGCCGGGGGTAGGCGAAATCCACGACGGGGCCGCCGACCACGCCGAAATCGCCGCCGGCGTGCGCTTCCACGGCCTGCCGCAGCCAATCCGGAGCGGCCGAACAATGCTCCTCGATAATGGCAACGATATCGCCGCCGGCCTCCTCCACTCCATGGCGGCGCAGATCCGGCACGGTTTCGCGTTGGGACCGGTGGATGACACGCACCCAGGAGAACTTACCCGCGATGCGGGCCGCATACTCGGCGGTACCACAGGCCACGACGATGACTTCCGCGCCAACATCCTTCGCCTGCCGCTCCAGCGAATCGAGGCATTCATCAATGAACGGCGCGCCGACGATGGACGCGATTACGACCGATACACGGGGTGGGTAATTCATGACCAAACTGCCTCGCGGTCCCGAGCGCCGTCGTTCCGACACCGCAATTCATCCGTAAGGTGCATGACCCTGATCGATCTCTCCCGTTTGATCCTAGCATCAGCCGCTTTTGATGTGGCCTTAAATGCTCGCCAGGTGCATGCCCGGCCTGCCGGCTTGAGCCGGCCAATCGTTCAATCTCCGGCGGGACGCCGCTGGAACCGGCGCGCCACCGGTCCGGCCCAGATCCAGGCGATCGCGAGAACGGTGAACAGGTAGGTAAGCAGCACCCACACCCGCGTGACCGGTTTCCCGACTTCACCGAAACGGATCATCCAGGGTAGGGCGAATCGCCTGTCCCAGAAGGTCGCCGCAGCGAGTCTGACGTCGTTTTGATGGGCGCCAGCTACGATCAGGCTCCACATCAGCGAGGCGATGGCGATCCCCCATTGCACGATCCGCGGCAAAAGCTGCGCGCCCTGAATGGCCATCAGGGCCACAAGCGGGACCACCGGGACGAGGTACCGGAAGCCCGTGGAGGGTTGCAGCCAGGAGTACTGGTTGGCCGCGCAAAACAACACGAACAACAGGCAGTATATGAGAATCAGCCGCATTTCGCGGTCGGGCAGGCGTCGCCGGGTGCGAGCAGCCAGTGGAGCCATCAGAGCGAGCAAAAGCGCCGGACAATAGGGGAACAGGCCGAAACGCGGATCGAAAAAATTTGCCCAGACCAATACCGGTGAGGGCCAGCCGAATCCGCGGTAACCGAGCGCCGTTGGCGCCGTAGGCATCATGTAGTGCTGTGACGGCCGGTAAAACGAACCGAACGCCCATTGCTGGTACACCAACAGCGCGGCAATACCAGGCGTCAATCCCGCCAGGTAGGCGGCCGCGCATCTGCCTCGCGTCCGGGAATCCCCGCCGCAACGAAACCAGACATAGATGGCGGTAACCGCCGCGACCACAACACCGCTGTAGTCGCAGAGCACCGAGTAACCGGCCAGCAGCCCCGCAGAGGCGGCGCGCGCCGGACGCAGAGGCCGGTCCGACGGATCCCAGAGCAGCAGAAGCGCTATGAACCCGGCGTCACCGACCAACAGATTGTGATTCAAATGACCTGTCCGGAACAACAGCGGCGTGCCCATGCCGCACATTACCGCCGCCGCGGCGGCCTGCGCCGCGGGCACCCCCGCCTGGATGATTCGGCCGCACAGCATGGCAACCCCCAGGGCAGTTGCCGGAGCCATCACCAGCGCCACCGTTATAAACGCGACCAGGAGAAAGTAATACTCGCGTCCTTCCGCCATCATCCGCAGCAGAATGGGGTCGCTCTCGCCGATCGGACGCCGGCGAGGCAAGCGCTGGTTCCAGCGGTCGACCCGGACCAGCAGGGGACGCAGCATAAGCAGGGGAATCGCCCCGGTCAGCGAGGCGCCCGGGTTGTTGTTGATGTACGCTCCGCCGCGCGGTCCGGAAAAAATGTCCCCGGTCCAGCCAAGATATCGCTTTACATTCAGTTCGCCGCTCTCGGCGATGGCGATGGCGGGAAAGTGCTCGCGCACGATGTAGGGCGTCCAGAATACCGTGTACACCAGCCAGCACGTCAGAAAGACCCGCGACGCCCAGGCGCGGCGGCTGCTTTGCGAATCCCGCTCCGCGAGCAAGTCAGCAACCCTTCAACTTGTGCCGGATGAGGATCACAGATTTCAAGTCTCGTTTTCCCAGAATTTTACTTTCGTTGAAAAGAACTTTCTCTCTCGCATTCCTCGCCAGGAGTCCACTTGTCATGCATATTATTGATTCTATGTATCTTAATCCATTGGGGCATGAATTGCACCTCGCGGCTGGCACCCGGCAGGGTTACGCCTGCGGCGACGTAGGGCGATTGGCTGGCATACTAAGTGACGGAACCATGGGACCGACGGTATCTGTAATCATACCGGTTTACAACGACGCCAGCAATTTGGCTGTCTGCCTGGCGGGGCTGCACGCTTCGCAGACGGCCGCCTTCGAATGCATTGTCGTTGATGATGGGTCGACGGACGAATCCGCCCGGGTGGCCAGCGAGCACGGCGCGAAAGTGCTCACTTCGGAGTCCCGCCTCGGACCCGCCAGCGCTCGCAACATTGGCGCTCGGGCAGCCACCGGCGACATACTGCTGTTTGTCGATGCGGATGTGTGCGTCCACTCTGACACGATCCGCAAAATCGTGGATGAGTTTGACAATGACCCCAGCCTCGATGCACTGATGGGATCGTACGACAGTTCCCCTTCCAACACTTTCTTCGTGTCCCAGTATCGCAACCTCTTGCACTGTTTTGTGCATCAATCATCACCGAGGAAAGCTGTCACCTTCTGGGCAGGCTGTGGGGCCATTCGCAGATCCGTTTTTCTCCGTTCCGGTGGTTTCAATGACATGTATCAGGCGCCTTCGATCGAAGACATCGAACTGGGTTACCGCCTGGCTCAGACCAATCACAATCTGATTATGTGCCCGGATATTCAGGTAAA